>Ga0315902_10000786_pt1 | contig 53333 bp, 47 predicted proteins | sample LakEriMetagenome_9_FD_203523 | JGI IMG/M metagenome (GOLD analysis project Ga0315902, IMG submission 203523) | Freshwater fungal communities from buoy surface, Lake Erie, Ohio, United States - Buoy 12 MA117 | ecosystem: Environmental > Aquatic > Freshwater > Lake > Lake biofilm | place: USA... | reverse complement strand
AGCGGCGTGTGGGCGTATCTCTGTTTCCAGTGAGCCTGGAGACCCGTCCGCGCGGCGCGACCGGGCAAGCGACGGCTCAGTCGCCGAAGAACGCCTCGACGACGCCCTTGCGCTGGATGGTCAGCGGCCTGCCCCGCCGGTCGACGGACTTGCCGATCGTGACGCGGATCCAACCCTCGGAGATGCAGTACTCCTCGACATTGGTGTACTCGACGCCGTTGAGACGGATGCGGACCCCGCGTTCGAGCAGCGCGGCGTCATGATGCGGGCTGCGCGGATCGACGCTCAGCCGATCGGGAAGTTCGGTTGCCATGTGGTCAGGATGCCACGGCGCAGGCCCATCGTCACGACGTCGGCGACGCGCTATCGTCTGTCCGTCGCGCCCGGAGTGAAGGAGACCGACATGCACCGTGACCGATCCGCTTCGATCGCCGCTCTGCTGCTGCTCGCCGCATCGCTGGCGACACCGGCCGGCGGCGCCACCACCACGACCGTCGCGGCCGCGCCCAAGACCGGTGCGTGGGTGCGCATCGATCCCAAGCCGCTGCGCATCGGCGGTCGGCTCTACGAGCCCACCTGTTCCCAAGCGGAGGGCGCAGACCCCACCTTCGCGTTCTGGTACCGCCCGGGCACCGCCGACGGCTTGGTGGTCTATTTCGACGGCGGCGGTGCCTGCTGGGACGACGCCACCTGCGCGCGGCCGCGGCTCGCAAGCAATGTCCAGGACCGGCGCACGGTCTACAAGGCAGAGCTGCTGCCCGGCGACGAGGTCTCGCGCATGCAGGGCATCTTCGATGTCGCCGATGCGCGCAACCCGGTGCGCGACTGGAGCATGCTCTTCATCCCGTACTGCACCGGCGATGTGCATTCCGGGTCCAACACCGCGCAGTACCGCGACCCGCAGACCGGCAAGCCGTACACCATCCATCACCGCGGCTGGGACAACACGCAGGTGATCCTGCACTGGATGCGCCGCAACGTGCCGCAGCCCAAGCGGCTGCTCGTCACCGGCTCGAGCGCCGGCGCTTACGGCGCCGCGACACATTACGCCGCGCTGCGCGCGATGTATCCGCGCGGTCGCGCCGCGTTCCTCGGCGATGCCGGGCAGGGTGTGACGACGCCGGATTTCTTCAGCCGCCGCAACACCAGCTGGAACTATCGGCTGCCGGAATCGGTGTTCGGCCGCGGCGCGCAGCTCACCGCCGACGACGACATGGTGGCGCGGCTCGCCGCGCATTTCCCGCGCGACCGCTTCGCGCAGTACACGACCGCCTACGACGGCATCCAGCGCGCGTTCTACGGCATGATGGGCGCCGAGAAGTCCTGCGATGCGTGGACGGTCAAGATGGCGGAGCAGCTCGAGCGACGCGAAGCCGCGACCAACTTCAGGGCGTATCTGGCGCGGGGCGAGACGCACACCATCCTGCGCTCGCCGCTCTTCTACACCGAGACCACGGGCGGCGCGCCCTTCGCGGACTGGTTCGGCGCCTTGCTCGCGGACCAGCCGCCGAACAGCGAAACCTGCGAAGATTGTCTGGCGCCGCCGGCGAGCTGCGCGGCGATCCAGTAGGACGGGATCGTGATCGTGGTCTTCGCGTTCGCCGGCAAAGGCCCGATCGACGACCCGGTCGTCGACCTCCTCGTCTCCGGCACCGTCTATCCCGGCTCGGCCGGGTCGATCCTCGGCGCAGCGTCGTTCCTTTTGGGGGCGGTCAAGCGGGCGGGCTGAACGCTTCTGGACCGACCCGGGAGCGGCCCCTCACAGCGCGTCGAGCGGGATCTTGAGGTACGAGACGCCGTTGGACTCCGGCGGCGGGCGCTCGCCCGCCCGGATGTTGACCTGCACCGACGGCAGGATCAGCACGGGCATCTGCAACGTCGCATCGCGGCGCGTCCGCATCTCGACGAACTGTTCTTGGGCGATGCCGTCACGCACATGGATGTTCTCCGCGCGCTGTGCAGCGACCGTGGTCTCCCATGCGACGGGCCGGTCGGACGCCGGATAGTCGTGGCACATGAAGAGCCTTGTCTCGGGCGGCAACGCGAGGATGCGGTGGATTGAGGCATAGAGCGCTTTGGCATCGCCGCCCGGGAAGTCGCACCGCGCCGTGCCGACATCCGGCATGAATAGCGTGTCGCCGACGAACACCGCATCACCGACCCGATAGGCCATGCACGCGGGCGTATGGCCCGGCACCGCCATCGCCCTCGCCTCTAGGCGGCCGATGTGGAACACCTGATCGTCCTCGAGCAGCACATCGAACTGCGAGCCGTCGACACGGAACCCGGACTCGAGGTTGAAGATCCGCTTGAACACCTGCTGCACCGCGGTGATCCGGTGACCGATCGCGATCTTCCCGCCGAGTTTCGCCTTCAGATAGGGCGCTGCGCTCAGATGGTCCGCGTGTGCATGGGTCTCGAGGATCCATTCCACACGCAGGCCCTGCGCCGTGACGAAGTCGATGACCTGGTCGGCGGACGCGGTGCGGGTCCGCCCGGACTTCGGGTCGTAGTCGAGCACCGGATCGACGATCGCACAGGCCGTGCCCGGTCCGTCATGGACGATGTAGGTCACCGTCGCGGTCGCCGTATCGAAGAGGCCGTGGACCTGGGGGTTCGGGATCTGTCCGGTCATGTCGCGCTCCTTAGAACATGTCTGAAATTATTATATTTACTTATATAATGTTTTTCAATAGAGTGCGCGTCATGGATGCCAGAACGCTCGACCTCGAAGACATGCAGGCCTCTGCGGGACGCGCCTGCGGGCTGATGAAGGTGCTCGCCAACCCGGACCGCCTGCTCATCCTCTGCCGGCTCTCGCAGCAGGAGATGTGCGTGAGCGAGCTCGAGGCCGACCTCGGCATCGTCCAACCTACGCTTTCGCAGCAGCTCACCGTGCTGCGCAACGCCGCGCTCGTCACCACGCGGCGCGACGGCAAGCACATCTTCTACTCGCTCACCGCCGGGCCCGCGCTCGAGGTGATCGAGGTCCTCTATCGACATTTCTGCGCCGGTGACACCGGCGCCCGACGCCCCCGGAGGAAGACGCGATGACCCTCGACTGGATCCATTTCACGCCGTGGACGGCGTTGGCCGGGGGCGTGCTGCTCGGCCTCGCTTCGGCGGCCTTCATCCTGCTCAACGGCCGCGTGCTCGGCATCAGCGGCATCCTCGGCGGTCTCTTGGTCCCGCGTCGCGGCGACATCGGCTGGCGGGCTTCGTTCCTGATCGGCCTGCTGCTCGCACCGGCGATGCTGGCGCTCCTGGCGCCCGGGCTGATCCGCGCACCGCGCATCGACGCGGGCACCGTCACGCTGATCGCCGCCGGGCTACTGGTCGGCATCGGCACCCGCTACGGATCGGGCTGTACCAGCGGACACGGCGTCTGCGGCCTGTCGCGTCTTTCGCCGCGCTCGCTGGCGGCCACGCTCGCCTTCATGGCCGCAGGCTTCGCTACGGTCTACATCATCCGACACGTGATCTGACGGCAGGACCTCGCCATGAACCGCATCATCGAATTCCTCGTCGGCCTGCTCTTCGGCATCGGTCTGCTGATCTCCGGCATGACCGATCCCGGCAAAGTGCTGGGCTTCCTCGACCTCGCCGGCGCCTGGGACCCTTCCCTCGCCTTCGTGATGGGCGGCGCGATCCTCGTCGGCATCGTCGCCTTCACGGTCGCCAAGCAGCGCACCCGGACCTTCTTCGGCACCGCCCTGCATCTGCCTACCTCACGCGACGTCGACCGTCGTCTCGTGCTCGGCTCGCTGACCTTCGGCGTGGGTTGGGGCCTCGCCGGCTTCTGCCCCGGTCCCGGACTCGTCGCGCTCGGCGCCGGTGAGCCCAAGGCCGCGGTGTTCGTGGCGGCGATGGTCGGCGGCATGCTGCTGTTCGAACTCGTCGAGCGACGCGCCAAGAAAGCCGCGACCCCGACCGCAGGCGCCTGACATGGGCCCCAGCCTGCGCCGGCTGCCGATGGGCGAGTGGCTGCAGGGCTATGACCGCACCACCTTCTCCAGCGATCTCGTGGCGGCGCTCATCGTCACCGTCATGCTGATCCCGCAGAGCTTGGCCTATGCCGCGCTTGCGGGCTTGCCGCCGCAGGTCGGCTTGTACGCCAGCATCGCACCCTTGGTCCTCTACGCGCTGTTCGGCAGCAGCCGTGTGCTCGCCGTGGGTCCCGTGGCCGTGGTCTCCTTGATGACCGCCACGGCCATCGGCGATCTCGCCCCGGCCGGATCCCCCGCCTACTGGACCGCCGCGATCACGCTGGCGTTCCTCTCCGGCCTGATGTTGCTGGCGATGGGCGCGCTGCGGCTCGGCTTCCTCGCGAACTTCCTCAGCCACCCAGTCATCTCCGGCTTCATCAGCGCCTCGGCGCTGCTCATCGCCGTGGGGCAGTTGAGGGTCGTCCTCGGCGTCGATGCGGCAGGCGATGACTTCTTCGGATCGTCATGGGCACTGCTGCGACGGCTGACCGATAGCCATCTGCCGACCGCGGCGTTCGGTCTCGGCACCCTCGCATTCCTGTTCTGGGCGCGACGCGGGGTGAAGCCGTTGTTGCGCCGGCTCGGCCTCGGCGAGCGGCTCGCGGAGGCCCTCGCCCGGGCGGCGCCGGTCGTCGGCATCGCGGCGGGCGCCGTGCTCGTCTGGGCGATCGGGGGACAGAGCCTCGGTGTCCGCATCGTCGGCACCGTGCCGCAGGGCTTGCCGCCCCTCACCCTCCCGTACTGGGACCTCGCGCTGTGGCAGCAACTGGCCGCGCCCGCGCTGCTGATCAGCGTGGTGGGCTTCGTCGAGTCAGTCTCGGTCGGGCAGACGCTCGCAGCAAAGCGGCGCCAACGCATCGCGCCGGACCGCGAACTCGTAGCGCTGGGCGCCGGCAACCTCGGCGCGGCGTTCACCGGCGGCTTCCCCGTGACCGGCGGCTTCGCACGCTCGGTGGTCAACTTCGATGCCGGCGCACGGACGCCTGCAGCGGGCGTGTTCACCGCGGTCGGGATCCTGCTCGTAGCGCTGCTGTTGACCCCGGCGCTGTATTTCGTGCCCCAGGCTGCCTTGGCCGCCACCATCGTGGTCGCCGTGTCATCGCTGGTCGATCTGCATGTGCTGCGCAGCACATGGCGCTACTCGCGGGCGGACTTCACCGCCGTTGCGGTCACACTGCTGGCCACGCTCGCCATCGGCGTGGAGGCGGGCCTGGTCGCCGGCGTCGCCGTCTCGCTGCTGCTGCATCTCTACAAGACCAGTCGTCCGCACATCGCCGAGGTCGGCCTCGTACCCGGCACCGAGCATTTCCGCAACGTGCTGCGTCACGTGGTCCGCACCAGCCCGCGCCTCGTCGGCCTGCGGGTGGATGAAAGCCTCTACTTCGCCAACGCGCGTGTGCTCGAGGACCGGATCAATGCGCTGGTGGCGGAACGACCCGAACTTCAGCATGTGGTGCTGCAGTGCTCCGCGATCAACGACATCGACGCAAGCGCCCTCGAGAGCCTGGAGAGCATCGACCACCGCCTGCGGGACGCGGGCCTCGCTCTGCACCTCAGCGAGGTGAAAGGCCCCGTCATGGACCGCCTGAGCGACACCGGGTTCTTGCGGAACCTCAGCGGCAAGGTCTTCCTCAGCCACTTCCAGGCGATCGGCGAGCTCGCACCGGAGGTCCTGCGAGCCGACGATGCCGGATGACCAGCGCTTCGCTTTATCTCTCGCTCGTCGCTATGCTCGCCGCGAACATCCCATCGACATCCCCAAAGGTGACTTGATGACCTCCATCCTCCGCCTCGAATCCGGTAAGCGCATGTCGCAGGCCGTGGTCGCCAACGGCTTCGTCTTCCTCGCTGGTCAGGTGGCGGGCGATCCATCGAAGGATGTGGAGGACCAGACGCGCCAGATCCTCGCGGAGATCGACCGTCTGCTCGGCGCGGCGGGCGCGGACAAGCAGCGTATCTTGACCGCCACCGTGTACCTCGCCGACATCGGCGACTTCGCAGCGATGAACCGCGCGTGGGACGCTTGGGTCGCGCCAGGGGCCAAGCCGGCGCGCGCCACCGTCGAGGCAGCGCTTGCCGCACCGGAGTACCGCGTCGAGATACAGGTGACGGCGCTCGCCTGACCGCCGGTCAGGGCCCGATGATCGGGTTCAGGTCGGAAGCCGCAATATCGCCGGGTCTGAGACCCGGCAGCCATCGCGCCAGATCGTTCCGCTGCATATCGTTGACGGGCTCGGCGATCCGCATGTCGGCATCGATGTAGATGATCGTCATCACCGACCGCGGCTGCACGCCGCGGTTGGCACCCGCGCGGTGGAACGTCCAGCCGCCATGGAAGCCGACATCGCCGAGGTCGTAAGGCGCCTCATCGATGTCGAAGCCGGCGGCCTCCATCGCCGCGCTGATCCGTCGCTCGCTCTCGTCGGAGATGGGCAGATCCCTGCCGAAACCCGTGCGATGGCTGCCGCGATAGAACGCCAGCGGCCCCATCTCGAGCGGCACCGGCTGCAGCGGTATCCACGCGGTGATCGCCTTGTCGGAGGCGAACGGCCAGTAGTACTGATCGGCGTGCGCCGGGGTCATCCCGCCCGACGGCTCCTTGTACAGCGACTGGTCGTGGTAGAGCCGTACCGCGCGCACCCCCATCAAGCGGGCGGCGACCGCCGCCAGCCGCCGGTGGAACACGAACTCCCTCACCCTCGCCGACTCGCGCCAAAGATTCATGACCTGCAGGAAGGCCCGGTCGTAGGTCGTGCGCTCGGCAAGCGGTCGGGTCTGCGTGTTCAGCGCGAGCGTGAGGCGGGTGATCTCCGCGCCGTACCGCTCGACCTCATCGGGATCGAGCAAGGCGCGGAGGCGGACGAAGCCGTCACTACGATAGGCATCGATCGTCACGGCCGGCGGTTCGCGGTCGATATCGAGGGCGTCGAGCGACATGGGCCAGCACGATACAACATCATGTGCGACGACCGCCCGCACGCATGGCGCAGACCAGACCCTTCTGGTAACTTTTTCCGGGCGATAGCGAGGTCCGCTTGGATACGGAAGACGATCGTCCGCTCCGCAACAAGGACCCGGGTGTCCTCAAAGGTCTGCTCGTCGGCGGCCTCGTCGGCGCGCTGGCGGCAGCCGCGTTGCTGGCGATCGGGAACTCGAGCAGCGGCTCCGATCTGTCCGAACTCCGGCTGATCCAGCAACTCGGGCGTGCCGACGCGACGCTGACGGGTTGGGACTTGCTCGTGCTTCCCGTACTGTTCCTGATCGTCCTCGGTGCGCACGAGGTCGGACATCTGATCGGCGGCATGTCGCAGGGGATGCGGTTCCTGATGCTGATCGTCGGGCCTTTCGGCTGGCATGCCTCCGTCGCCGGTCCGCGGTTCGAGTGGAACACCAACGTGGCGCTCATGGGCGGACTCGCCGCCACACTACCTACCGAAGTGGGAGCCTCCCTCCGTCGGCAGATGCTGGTGCTGGTCGCCGGTGGGCCGCTCGCCAGCCTGCTGCTCACCGTCCTCGCGGTCGCGCTGGCTTCGCTGTCCGATCCTCGCTTCGCGGCGTACGGCATCTTCGTCGCCGCCACCTCGTTCGGCATCTTTCTGGTCACGCTCATCCCGGTGCGCACGGGCGGCTTCATGAGCGATGGCATGCAGATCATCGATCTGCTCCGGGGTGGCAGCGCGGTCATCGAGCGGAGCGCGATCATGCAGATATTCGCGCAGAGCCTGGACGGTGTACGGCCACGGGACTGGGATGTCTCGACGGTCGACGAACTGCAGCGGATCGGCCCTGATGATCCCCTGAGGCGCACCGGCGCCACGCTATATCTGCTCTACCGGGCGATGGACAGCCACAACACTACCGACATCGAACGCTACGGAAGAGAGATCGAAGAGGGTCTCGCCAGCTACCCCACCGGGTTCAAACAATCGCTCCATGTCGAGCTCGCCATCTGCGGGTGGCTGAAGGGCGATGCAGAGGCCGTGCGTCGGCATCTCGGCGAGAGCCGAGGCGGAGTCGTCGAGAAGTCCCGCAGGCTGCTCGCGCAGGCCGCGCTCGCCAGATTGGAGAGTCGCAGCGAGGACTGCGAGCGCCACCGCCTGCTCGCCATCAAGGCGCTCGCAAAAGCGTCCGATGCCGGACAAGGGAAGCTGACGGAGGATCAGTTGGCGATGCTGTGAGGACTGGGCCCGCTTGGATTCGAACCAAGGTCTAAAGACCTGCCGAAAACCTCTGAACCTTACCCCGGCAAAGTCCAGAGGTTGTGAGACGAAACGGCTCTGAGACGGGTTTTCGGGAGTTTTGGGCCAAACCTCAGTCCAGAGCCCTCTCGCGAGGTGCTGCGTTTTACCGGGTTTGCAAGCGGCGCTGATTTTCGCTGAGCAACTTCGTCAGCGATGAAGTGGCGGCCCAGAAGCGATTGTTCAACTGACTTGCTCTGTTTTCTGCCCCCCTGATTTTGGTGGAGTCAGGGATTCGAATTGGGTCCTGATTGATTGCGCAGCGCAGACTGGGTATTTTCCCGGGGATTATCTGCACAACAATCCGGATTCTGGATACTTGGCCCCACCAAACAACAAGAGTCAGCCATGCCAAGACCAAAGAAAACATGGGGAGAAAAAATGAAGGCGAAACCGCCCCATCACGTGATCCTCGATAGAGATTTCGCGGGAATCCCCAAGGGGTCCAAATTGCATATCTCATGCCCAATCGAGGTGGCGGCTGAGCTGAAGACGATCACGCCTGGCTCCACCATGTCGATCCAGGCATTCAGGCGCAGATTGGCAGAGAAAAATCACTGCGATGCGACCTGCCCAGTCTCAACATCTCTGTTTCTTAGGATCGTGGCGGAGCACTCCTGGGAAGAGTACAGCCGGACCGGTAGCACCAGGGACGTGGCCCCTTTTTGGCGGGTTTTAGAGTCCAATTCACCCATGGCAAAAAAGCTGAGTTTTGATCCGGCCTGGATTGACTTACAACGGGAAATTGAATCTTGAGAAGGCTGCCACAGTCGACGTCCCCCCGGATTTAGTCTCGGTTAGGTTTAGGGACTGACAGTGAGTGACGTAGGTCGTATCAATATCCCGTTTTGACCCCTCGACCCTTCCCGCGCCAGATTCGGATACGCTGCGTTTCTTTCGTCGGTGAAAGACTGGGCCCGCTTGGATTCGAACCAAGGACCAAGGGATTATGAGAAGACTGGACTCAGCAATCCCTGTTGGCCTTCAATGACTTACACGTGTCACTAAGCTGTGTGTAAGAGAATGTGTAAGTAAACATCGGGTTTTGACAGGAGCTTCAGGAAGCAGAGATACGTTCGCAGACGGTGCCTAGCTTCACTTCAACGGTCACTCTGCTCAAGTAAGAGCGATACAGCCGTCAAGCGTTTTGTCAGGCATTGCGATCTGCCGGATGATTAACTCCGTCGAGTAACGGAACTGGCTCGAGATCGAACGGATTGATCCCTTCAAGACAGCCGACGTTGTAACCATACTGATCCGGATACGAACGACGTTGATGATGGGTATAGATGCCGCAGTGGGAGCAGAAGAAGTGCTTTGCCACCTTCGTGTTGAACTGGTAGACCTTAAGCGCCTTCTGGCCTTGAATGACATTGATTCCAGACAGAGCGACCGAAGCGACGATCGCGCCTTTCCGACGGCAGATAGAGCAATCGCAACGACGGGGGTTGACGATGCCATCGGGCAATTTAAGTTCAAGAATGACCGCGCCACAATGGCATGAGAGGCGATGTATTGGATTGATGGCGACGCCACCGACAGACTTGATCATGGGTGCCTCGCGAGGACCTGGAGCGACGCAGCTTAATTCGTGAGCGGTGAACGCGTCCACGAGGCGCGTTTGGGTACAACCACACGCCCGTAACTTTTCAGAAACTCGATTCTGCGTCGACACGAACCTTTTCTTGGTTTCTCCCTGCGCCCAGCCAGGTTCACGAGGACGACGGCCGGTTTTGACGCCTGGACCTTTCCCGCGCGACTGTCGGATAGGCTGTGAGTCTGTCTTCGCTGACAAAGACTGGGCCCGCTTGGATTCGAACCAAGGACCAAGGGATTATGAGTCCCCTGCACTAACCGCTGTGCTACGGGCCCGCCGGAGAACCCCGCAGGAGAGCGCAGTTTAGCCAATGTCGTCGACGGCCGTACCGGGCACCTCTACAATCCCGCCCGTGAAGATCTTCAGTGCTCTGTACGACCGGGTGCTCAGTTGGAGCCGCCACCCGCATGCCGACCGCTATCTGGGCGTCGTCAGCTTCACCGAGTCCTCGTTCTTCCCGATCCCGCCCGATGTCCTGCTCGCGCCCATGACGCTGGCCCGACCGACGCGGTGGGTGTACCTCGCGGCGCTGACGACCATCACCTCGGTGTTGGGCGGCTTGTTCGGCTATCTCATCGGCCACTGGGCCATCGACGCCGTCCTGCCCTGGCTGCAGAAGGTCGGCTACATGGGCCATTTCGAGACCGCCCAACGGTGGTTCAAGGACTACGGCTTCTGGGCCATCTTCGCCGCCGGCTTCACGCCCATCCCCTACAAGGTCTTCACCGTGGCCGCAGGTGCCGCCTCGATGGCGCTCGCGCCGTTCATCCTGGGGTCGGTCATCGGCCGGGGCGCCCGGTTCTTCCTGGTCGCGGCCTTGGTGCGCTTCGGTGGCGCACCCATAGAAGCGCAGATCCGCCGCTACATCGACACCATCGGGTGGACGGTCCTCGCAGCGCTGCTGATCCTGCTGATCATCTGGCAGCTCTGACCGGCGCCGCGGCGCTCAGCCCTTGAATTCTTTGGCGACGATGTAAACCTCGCGCGACTCGGGGCGCGAGGCTTTCGGCTTGCGGATCGAGATCTTGCCGAAGTGCTTGCGCAGCTCCTTGACGTACTCGTCCGACCCCTGACCCTGGAACATCTTGGCGACGAAGTTGGCGCCGGGCTTCAGCATCAGCCGCACGGTGTCGAGCGCGAGCTCCAGGAAATAGATGGAGCGCGCCTGGTCGGCCGAGTCGATGCCGCTGAGGTTGGGCGCGATGTCGGAGACGACGAGGTCGAACTTGCCGTCGCCGAGCCAGGCCTTGATCTGCTCGACCACCGTATCGCTGGTGAAGTCGCCCTGGATGAAATCGACGTTGCCGATCGGGTCCATCGGCAGGATGTCGGTCGCGAGCACCCTGCCTTTGGCGCCGACCGCCTTGGCGGCGACCTGCGACCAGCCGCCCGGGGCCGACCCGAGGTCGAGCACCCGCATGCCGGGACGCATCAGGCGGTCCCTCTCGTCGAGCTCGATCAGCTTGTAGGCGGAACGCGACCGGTAGCCGTCGATCTGGGCCTGTTTGACGAAGGGATCGGTGACGTGGCGGCGCAACCAGCTGCCGCTGCTCTTGGATCGGGCCATGATGAGGATAGACTAGCGCGATTCCAGGCCTCTGTCGGGACCACCGACCAGGAAGTGGACCATGATCCGGATCACCGAGCTGTCGCTCCCTTGGGGCGACCCCACCGAGACGCGCACCCAGGACGCCCTGCGCCGCGCCATCCTCAAGCGGCTTGCCCTCCGCGAGCAGGACCTCGAAGGCTTCACCGTCTACAAGCGCAGCCACGACGCACGGCGCAAGGACCGCGAGATCGCCTTCGTCTACATCGTCGACGTCGCGGTGCGCGACGAGGCGCGGGTGCTCGCGGCACATCGTGACGACCGGCATGTGATGGCGGCGCCCGATACCGCCTTCCACCCGCCGCCCGCGGCACCCGCAGCGCCCGCCGAGCGTCCGCTCGTGGTCGGCTTCGGCCCTTGCGGGCTGTTCGCCGCCTTGGTGCTCGCGCAGCAAGGCTATCGCCCGATCGTGCTCGAGCGCGGCCGCGATGTCCGCCGCCGCACCCAGGACACCTGGGGCCTTTGGCGCAAGCGCACGCTCACGCCGGAGTCGAATGTGCAGTTCGGCGAAGGCGGTGCAGGCCTCTTCTCCGATGGCAAGCTCTACAGCCAGATCAAGGATCCGCGCCATCTCGGCAGGCAGGTGATGCGCGAGTTCGTGCGCGCGGGCGCGCCGCCCGAGATCATGTGGGTCAACAAGCCGCATATCGGCACCTTCCGGCTTACCGGCGTGGTCGCACGCATGCGTGAGGAGATCATCGCAGCGGGGGGCGAGGTGCGCTTCGAGAGCAAGGTCGTCGACCTGCTGATCGACCCCGCCCCCGGCACGCCCAGCGATGCCAGCCAGGGCACTGTCGGCGAGGTGCGCGGCGTGCAGCTCGCCGACGGGACGGTCATCGCCTCGCGCCATGTGGTGCTCGCGCTGGGGCACAGCTCGCGCGACACCTTCCGCATGCTGGAGCGGCGCAAGGTGTTCATGGAGGCCAAGCCCTTCGCCATCGGCTTCCGCATCGAGCATCCGCAGTCGCTCATCGACCGCGCGCGGCTCGGTCGCTTCGCGGGCCATCCGGCCATCGGCGCCGCCGACTACAAGCTCGTGCACCATGCCGCGAACGGCCGCTCGGTCTACAGCTTCTGCATGTGCCCGGGCGGCACGGTGGTCGCGGCCACCTCCGAGCCGCAGCGCGTGGTCACCAACGGCATGAGCCAGTACTCGCGCAACGAACGCAACGCCAACGCCGGTATCGTGGTCGGCATCGATCCCGAGCGCGATTTCCCGGGCGGCCCGCTCGCCGGCATCGCGCTGCAGGAGCGCCTCGAGAGCCTCGCCTTCGAGATGGGCGGCGGCGATTACTCGGCGCCGGCGCAGTTGGTCGGCGACTTCATCGCGGGTCGTGCATCGACGGCGCTCGGCGAAGTGCAGCCCTCCTATACGCCCGGCATCAAACTCACGGACCTCGCGCCGCTGTTGCCGCCCGATGCCGTCGCGGCGATGCGCGAGGCACTGCCGGTCTTCGGCCGTCAGATCCGCGGCTTCGACCGCGACGATGCGGTGCTGACCGGCATAGAGACCCGCACCTCGTCGCCGCTGCGCATCACCCGCGATCCGACGACGCTGCAGAGCCTCAATGTGCGCGGGCTCTATCCGGGCGGCGAAGGCGCAGGCTACGCGGGCGGCATCCTCTCCGCGGGCGTCGACGGCATCAAGCTCGCGGAGGCGGTGGCGATGGACATCAGCGGACTTCCGGCACGACGGGACTGCGCATGACCTTCGAGCAACTGAAAGGGTTGAAGGACAAGGCGCAGCGCGAGGCGCAGGGCTTCTATCTCGCCGAGGGCGAGCATCTGGTGCTGGAGCTCGGCAAGGCGCTGGTCCGGCGTCCCGCCCTCGCCGCCTCGCGCATCCTCGTCAGCCACGAGTACCTCGCGGCAGGTCTGCCCGCCGGATTCCCGACGCAGCTGCCGATGGAGACGCTGAACGCGCGGCACATCGGTCAGTTGAGCGACACGCGCTCACCGCAGGGCGTCATCGCCGTCGTGCCGATCCTGCCCACACCGCCGCCCGCCGCAGGCGAGCGCGCGGTCTATCTGCATGAGATCCAGGACCCGGGCAACCTCGGGACCATCCTGCGCACGCTCGCCTGGTTCGGCGGCTTCCGCTGTCTACTGTCACCCGACAGCGTGGACCCCTACAACCCGAAAGTCGTGCGCGCCAGCATGGGCGCGGTCTTCACGCTGCCCTTCGAATCCGAGGTAACACTCGACGCCCTGCGGCGGCGGTTCACACGGATCGCACTGATGGACACCGGCGGCCGCCCGATCGCATCCGATGGTTTCGCCGCCGTCGAGTGCCTGATGTTCGGCAACGAGGCGCGTGGCGCCTCGCCGGTGATGAATACGCTCGCCGGGAAGGATGTGTACTCGGTGCCGGGCGCCGCACCACCAGGACGGGCATCGGACCGCGCGGTGGAATCCTTGAACCTCGCCACCGCCGTAGCGGTCTGCGCCTACGAGATGACCCGGACGGCTTCGGCACGCTGATCCGCTCGCCGCAGGGATAGCGGGACGACTGCGGTGGAAATCGTCATCGATTTGGTCTTATCAAGGCGCCATGCAAGCCTTGCAACCCGGACATGACCGCTGGCCGCCGCCCTTGCCTGACTCCGCCGGCTTCGTTCCACCGACGGTTCCGGCGCCCGCGGAGGCGCTCGGTGCGTTCGTGCGCGCCTGGTCACGTGATCTCGCGGGCGGCTTCCGGGTCACAGGCCGTGCCCTTTGGTTGATCGCCATCGCGGCGGCCTGTGTCCCGGCGCACATGGTGTGGAGGACCTTCATCGGGAACACCCGGAAGTTGCCCTCGCCTTGGGCCCGCTGGTTCTGTGCCGCCGCCGCTCGTGCCTGCGGCATCCGGGTCAGGCGGATCGGATGCCCGGCGGGAGCCGATGTGTTCTTCATCGCCAACCACCTGAGTTGGACCGATGCGCTCATCCTCGGCGGACAGACGGGCGCCGTGTTCGTCGCGCAGGACGGGATCGCCCGGCGGCCGGTGCTGCGGTCCCTTTGCATGCTCAACGACACGATCTTCGTCCGGCGCAGCGACCGCATGGGCGTCACGGCACAGATCGCCGCCATGCGTGAACGTTTCGCACGGCATCGCCGCTTGGTGCTGTTCCCGGAAGGCACCTGCGGCGACGGTCGGCGTCTGTTGCCCTTCAAGGCGCCGTTGTTCGCCATGCTCACCCCGGCGCCTCCGGGCGCGATGTTGCAGCCGGTGGTGATCGACTGCGACGAAGCCGGCCGCGAGCTGGCTTGGCTCGGCATGGAGACGGGCGCCGCGAATGCCTGGCGTCTGCTCGCACGCCGGGGCACCTGGGAGGTCCGAGTGCATTTTTTGGAGCCGTTCAGCCCCGACGAGATACCCGATCGCAAGGCGATGGCAGCCAAGGCACGCACCGCCATCGCCGTGCGGCTCTCCGAGACGCTCGGTGGACGGCCGGTGGTCTGAAGTCCTCGGCGTGCCCGATCAGAACCCCTCGTCCGCCCGTAGATAGCGCCACTTCCCCAGCGGCAGCGCACCGAGCAGCACGCGGCCGGTGCGTATGCGCTTGAGGCCGGTCACCTTGAGCCCCACGATCTCGCACATGCGGCGGATCTGGCGCTTGCGCCCTTCGCGCAGGCCGAAGCGCAGCTGGTCCTCGTTCTGCCAAGCCACCTGCGCGGGCTTGAGCTTCACGCCGTCGAGCGTCATCCCGTAACGCAGGCGCGCCATCCCGTCGGGCGCGAGCACGCCCGCGACGCGCACCAGGTACTCCTTCTCGACATCGTTGCCGCCGATGAGATGCTTGGCGACGCGGCCGTCCTGCGTGTAGACCATCAGGCCGGTCGAGTCGATGTCGAGGCGCCCCGCCGGCGCGAGGCCGATGAGGTGCGTCGGGTCGAAGCGGCGTCCGGAATCATCGCCGCTCCAGCGGTTCTCGGGACGGATCAGCACGGTCGCCGGTTCGTACCCGTCCTCGGCCTGTCCGGAGACATAGCCGATCGGCTTGTTGAGGAGGATGGTGACGAAGTCCGCCTGCTGTTCACGGGCGCGACGGTCGACCTCGATCTTCGCGGCGCGGTCGACGCGCGTGCCGAGCGTATCGACGATCTGCCCGTCGACCTTCACCCAGCCGTTGACGATCCAGGTCTCCGCTTCGCGCCGCGAGCACAGGCCCAACTCGCCCATGCGCTTGGAGAGCCGTGGCCGGTCGTCGGGGTCGGCGGTCATGAAAGGATTGTGACAGAGGCCGCCGGGCCGGGAGGCCCCTGCGCAACCGACGGGTGGCATAATCGCCGCGTCTGGTCCGCGGGCCGTTTCCCGCCCGACCGGCGCACCACCCGACCTGAAAGGATCCCGACCATGAAGCTCTACTACTCTCCCGGTGCCTGCTCGCTCGCCTCCCATATCGCGCTGTACGAGACGGGTCTCGCTTTCGAGGCCGTCAAGGTCGAAGGCCGCGGCCAGAAGACCGCCGGCGGCGAGGAGTACGCGAAGGTCACCCCCAAGAACTATGTGCCGGCGCTGCGCATGGACGACGGCGAGGTGCTCACCGAGGGCACGGCGATCCTGCCGTATATCGCCGACCTCAAGCCCGCGTCCGGGCTCGCACCCGCGGCCGGCACGCTCGCGCGCTATCGCCTGCACGAGTGGCTCGGCTACATCAACTCCGAGGTCCACAAGAACTTCAGCCCGTTCTTCATCCCGGGCGTCACGGACGAGCAGAAGGCCGTCGCGCGCGCCAACCTCGGCAAGCGTTTCGATTTCGTGCAGCAGTCGCTCGACGGCAAGGACTTCCTGCTCGGCGACGGGTTCACCGTGGCCGACGCCTATCTCTTCACGGTGCTCGGCTGGTGCCGCATCGTCGGCATCGATCTCGGACAGTGGCCGACCCTGCAGGCCTACCACAAGCGCATCGCGCAGCGGCCGTCCGCGCAGGCCGCGATGCGCGCCGAGGGGCTCATCAAGTGAGCGGCGAGCCGGTCAAGCCTGCGGCGCCGGCCTACCTGCTGGTGCAGGGCAAGGTCACCGACATCGAAGGCTTCCGGCTCTACAACGCGGCGCTGCCGCCGATCTACGAGAAGTACGGCGGCCGCTATCTCGCCGTGATGCCGGCGAGCCGGATCGAGGTCGCCGAGGGCGACCCGCGCCGCGAGAGCGTCGTCATCGCCCGCTTCCCCTCGAAGCAGGCGGCGTGGGATTTCTGGAAGTCGCCCGAGTACGAAGCCGCGAAGAAGCTGCGTGAAGGCAAGGGCGAATTCTTCGTCACCATCATCGAGGGGCTCCCCGGAACATGAAGTACTTCGGCGCGGTCCTCGAACAGCGTCTGTCGCGGCGCGACCTCTTGGTGGCAGGCGGCAGCGCGCTCGCCGCAGCGGGTGCGCTGCCCGCGATCGGCGCGACCGCGCGCTCCGGTACCGCGGGCGCGGTCTACGCGGCGATCGCACCGACGCGCGAGGACGCGCTGCGCCTCTCGCCCGGCCTGCGCGCGCAGGTGCTGATCGGCTTCGGCGACCCGCTGTTCGCGGGTGATGCCGGGCTGACGGCGCGCGACCTGCGTTCGCTGAAGTGGCTGGATGCCGACGCCGCGGCACGGCAAGGACGACGCTTCAGCACCAACAACGACGCGCTCGCGTTCTTCCCCTCGCGTAGCCGTCGCGACACCGGTCTGCTCTGCGTCAACCACGAATATGTCGAGGCCGAACTGGTGTTCGCCGGGGTCTCCGCCGACGAGAAAGCCCGCGCCCGCGACCGCGATGCCTGGCTCCGCGCGAATCCCGAGGCCGTCTCCTGGATGCGCGCCGCGCACGGCGTCAGCGTGCTGGAGGTCCGCAAGGGCCTGCGCGGTTGGCAGGTCGTGAAGGGCGCGAAGGCCACACGACGCATCACCGCCGACACACCGATGGACATCGCGGGACCGGCGCGCGGCGCGCCGCTCATGCGCACCGTCGCCGATCCGACCGGCACGCGCGTGCTCGGCACCTTCGCCAACTGCGCGGGCGGCAAGACCCCGTGGGGCACCTATCTCACCGCCGAAGAGAACATCCAGGATTATTTCGGCGGCGCGCGCAGCTGGGCTGCGGCCTCGACCGACGAGGCCACGAAGCGCGCCCACCGTCGCTGGCCGCTGCGCGAGCGGTCGGCCTACGGCTGGGACCTCTTCGATGCCCGCTTCGATGTGCGCCAGGAGCCGCGCGAAGCGTTGCGCCACGGCTGGATCGTGGAGATCGATCCCGAGGACCCGACCTCGACGCCGAAGAAACGCACCGCGCTCGGCCGCTTCTGCCACGAGGGCGCGAACACCATCCTGACCCAGGACGGCCGCGTCGCCGCCTACATGGGCGACGACGCGAAATTCGAGTACGTCTACAAGTTCGTCACCCGCGACCGCTTCGACCCGAAGGTCCGCGCCGCCAACCGTGACCTGCTCGACCACGGCACCTTGTATGTCGCGCGCTTCGACGCCGACGGTCGCGGCGAGTGGCTGCCGTTGGTGCACGACGAGAACGGTCCGCTCAACAGCCGCACCGGGTTCGCCGACCAGGCAGAGGTCGTGATCCGCTGCCGTGAGGCGGCCGATGTGCTCGGCGCCACGCCCATGGACCGGCCCGAGGACGTCGAGCCGAGCCCGGTCAGCGGACGCGTGTACATGGCGCTCACCAAGAACGACAGCCGCAAGGACGAGCGCCGCGATTTCATGGGCCGCGAGATCGATCTCGGACCGAACGCCGCGAACCCCCGCCCGAAGAACGACTTCGGTCATATCGTCGAACTCATCGAGGACGGCGATGATGCCGCGGGCACGCGCTTCGCCTGGAACGTGTTCCTGCTCGCGGGCGATCCGCGCAACGCCTCGGCACGACTGCTGACGCGTGCAGAGGACCTCGCACCCGGCGGCCTCGCTCGCGAAGACGTCTTCTACGCCGGTCACACCGACCGCGCGCGCCTCAGCCCCATCGCCTGCCCGGACAACCTCGGCTTCGATCCGTCGGGCCGGCTCTGGATCGTGACCGACGCCGATACCGGGCTCATCGGCAACAACGGCTGCTTCGTGGTGCCCACGACCGGACCCGAACGCGGCCTGCTCAAGCAGGTGCTGAGCGCGCCCGTCGGCGCCGAAGTCTGCGGTTGCGAGTTCACGCCGGACGGAAAGACCCTCTTCCTCAGCATCCAGCACCCGGGCGAAGGCGGCAATGTCGACGCCCCGGTCAGCCATTGGCCGGACGGCGGCGGGCTGCCCGCGCGCTCGGCGGTCATCGCGGTCAGCCGCGAGGACGGCGCGCCGCTCTGACGGGCGGCGCGATCGCGACGTGCTGCACGCATTCTTCGAGCGCGCCTCGCACTCGGGCGTTCCGCTCGTCGCCGCGCTCGTCATCGAGACGCGCGGCTCGACCTACCGCAAGCCGGGCGCGCTGATGCTGTTCGCATCGGACGGCGCGCGCGCGGGACTGCTGAGCGGCGGCTGTCTCGAAGGCGACCTGCAGGAACACGCCGGCAGGATCTTCGCCGGTGGTCCCGCCGTGATCGATCGCAGCTACGACAGCCGCGGCTCCGACGACCCCGTATGGGGTCTCGGTCTCGGCTGCGAGGGCCTGATGCGCGTCCTCTTGTGGCGTCTCGATGCCGAGGGCGGCCACAACACATTGGCCGGCCTGCTCGCCGCGGAGCATCGGCGGGAACCCGCCGCGCTCGCGCTCGACATCAACGATGGACGCAGCGTGCTCGCGACGGGCGCGGATAGCCCTGAACGATCGCCCGTGCTGTCCGGCGCCGTCGACGACGCGCGTCTGCGCGCGGCCGCGATGGACGCGCTGGCGCGCCGCAGCGCATCGCTGCAGGACGGAATCTTCACGCTCACCGCGACGCGCGTGCCCACGCTGCTGCTCTGCGGCGCGGGCCCGGACGCGGAACCCGTGCAGCGCATCGCGACATTGCTCGGCTGGCAGGTCACGGTCGTCGACCACAGACCGGCCTACATCGATGTCGCGCGCTTCCCCGGCGCCGCACGTGTGATGCAGGTCGAACTCGACGACCCGGGTGCCGCGATCGCCCTCGACGGGTTCGACGCCGCGGTGGTCATGAGCCACCACCTGATCGCCGACGGACGGTATCTCGCCGCGCTGGCGCGGAGCCGAGTGCCCTATGTGGGGCTGTTGGGTCCGGCGGCGCGTCGCGAACGGTTGTTCGCGGAGCTCGGGCCTGCAGCGGAGGCCTTGCGATCGCGGCTGCGCGCGCCGGTCGGGCTCGACCTCGGCGGTCGCACCCCCGAGGACATCGCGCTGTCGATCGTCGCCGAGATCCAGGCCGCACTGCACGGCCGCCGCGGCGGACCGTTCTCCGGCTGACCGCGGTTCAGCGGGCCGGCGCGTCGAAGCGCCGGAACCACTCCAGGATGCGCGTATCGCGCTCGGTGCCGCTCATCTGCAGCCCGTGGGTGTCGCCCTCGAAGACCACGAGCTCATGCGTCTTGCCGAGCGCCTGCAGGCGTGCGGCGAACGGCCGCGCGTGCTCTGCTGCGCTGACGATGGGATCCGCGCCACCGTGCAGCACCAGCACCGGAGCGTTCAACTCCTCCGCCCAATGCACGGCCGACCGCGCGCGCAGCGCAGCCTCGGGGTCCTGTCCCGCCGGGATGGCACGGGCGAGCGCCGAGAGGCTGTTGCGACCTCCCGCGGCGCGCACGGCGAGCAGATCGGTGGGCGCACCGACGGTGGCGATCGCGCGGTACGGTGCGCCGGCCCGCGCCGCCATCAGCGCCATCATGCCGCCGCGCGAATAGCCGAGCGCGAACACCCGCTGCGGGTCGACCCACGGCAACCGCTGACCGATGCGCACGATCTGCAACACATCGCGCAGGTCGGCGCCGCCGAGCTCGTCGCGTCCCTCGCCGCCGTCGTTGCCGCGGTACTGCGTGCCGATGACCACATATCCCGCACGCACGAAGCGGTCGAAGGCGAACTGCGTGTTGGGGCGCAGCTTGGAATCGTCGCCGGCGCCGCCGCGGTGGAACACCAGCAACGGCAGGCCCGCTCCCGGCTGCGCCCCGCTCGGTCGCCAAAGATATCCGACCACCCGCAGCCCATCGCTGAGATAAGTGATGCGCTCGCAGCTGACGCCCGGCGCGCCGCGAGCCGCGTACTCGTCGGCGCTGATGATCGCCGCCTCGGCTTGGTCGGGCGTGCGCATGACGAGGCCCTGCGCCTGTGCTGCCGCGGCTTCCTGCCGGTAGTTGGCCATCTGCCGCGATCGGTAGTCGCCGTAGTCCGGATCGCGCGCCGGACAGGCCTCGCGCGCGACGATCTCGACGGGATACGCGGGTGCGGGCTGCGATACGACGGAGACGGCGGTCGCTGCGGCGGACGACGCGACCCTCGGCGTCGGCGCTGCACAGCCGACGAGCGCAGCCGCCATCGCCACCATCGCCACCATCGTCGCCCCTGCGGACGACGGCGTCGGCACGGATCTCACGCGCTGCGGATCCTTCGAGGTCATGTCGTCTCTCCGTAGGTCAGGTCACCGCGCGTTCATCGCTTGCGCACGCCGCGCACCGGCTCGGCCTGCAGGGGATCCTCGGGCCAGTAGTGCCGAGGATAACGGCCACGCATGTCCTTGCGCACCTCGGAATAGGCGTTGCGCCAGAAGCTCGCGAGGTCGGCGGTCACCTGCAGCGGTCGCTGCGCCGGCGACAGCAGCTTGAAGGTCACGGGCAGCCGACCGTCGGCGAGGCGCGGCGTGGTCGCGAGGCCGAACACCTCCTGCATACGCATCGCGGCGCAGGGCGCGAGGTCATCGAGATAGTCGATACGGATGCGCGAGCCGGTCGGCACCGTGAGATGCGTCGGCAGCCACTCGTCGAGCCGACGGATGCGCTCGGCGCCGAGACGCAGCCGCAGCGCATCGCCCAGCGGCAGCTTGGCCAGATGCGCCCGGCGGGTGACCCCGTCGAGCCAGGGCGCGAGCCACTGCTCGAGGTCGGTCATCAGCGCGGCGTCGGAGAAGTCGGGCCATTCCGCGGTGCCCGGCATCTCCAGTCGCCGTGCGATACCGATGCGGGCGCGCAGGGCGCGGGTCTCGTCGGTCCAGGGCAGCCCATCGAGCCCCATCTGACGCAGCCCGTCGAGCATCGCAGCGAGCGCGGCGTCGGGCGGCACGCGCGGCAGCGGCTTCTCGTCGACCACGAGCGCGTCCAGCCGCTCCACCTGGCGCGCCACCACCGCCTCGTCGCGTGCCGACCATTCCACTTCGACCGCGCGTCGCAAGCGCCCGCCGGCGACCTCTTCGAGCGTCGCCCGATCGAGCGCGGCGGCGAGCAGGATGCGCGCCTCGCGGTCGCGGTCGTCGAGGTCGAGCGCGACGATGAATTCGCTGCGCGCGAGACGGTCGGCATGGGCGAACGCGGCACCGCGGCCGTTGGCGAGCAGATAGCGCGGCGCGGCGCCATCGCGGCGCCGACCGATGCGGTCAGGATAGGCGCAGGCGAGCAGACCGGCTGCGCCGACCGGCGGCGCGTCCGGGCGCGCGTCATCCGGCGCTTGCCGTGCGAAGAGATCCGCGGAGCGGCGCAACCGCATCAGCGCACCGCGGTCGATGCCCGCGTCCCGCCCGGCATCCCGCCCGGCATCGCCGCCGCGGCTGAACACGATGTCGAGCCGTGTGGTGACATCGGCGTCGCCTTCCGCGCCCGCGCGGCCGCTGCGACCGCGCAGCAGGTCACGCTCACCGAGCAGAGCGGCGAGCCGCGCACCCATGCCGCTCTCGCCGCGGCGCGCCGCCTCGCGCAGCAGGTGCGCGAGCCGCGGGTGCGCCGGTAGCCTCGCGAGCTCACGGCCATGCGCGGTGATGCGGCGTGCATCGTCCAACGCACCGAGACGCTGCAGCAGATCACGGGCGCTGTCGAGCATCGGTGCGGGCGGCGCGTCGAGCCACGGCAGCGCCGCGGCATCGGCGGCGCCCCATTCGGCGAGGTCGAGCGCGAGCGGCGCGAGGTCCGCTTCGAGGATCTCGGGCGGCGTCTGCGCGGCGAGGCTGCGCTGCGCGCCCTCGCTCCACAACCGGTAACACACGCCCTCGGCGACGCGACCGGCGCGGCCGGCGCGCTGTTCGGCGGCGGCGCGCGAGATGCGGCGCGTCTCGAGCCGGCTCATGCCGGTGACAGGATCGAACACCGCGCGCCGCACCAGACCCGAGTCCACCACCGCGCGCACGCGCGGCAGCGTGAGGCTGGTCTCGGCGATGTTGGTCGCGAGGATCACGCGTCGCGGACCCGCGGGATCCGGGTCGAGCGCCCGCGCCTGCTCCGCGGGCGACAGTTCGCCATAGAGCGGCAGCAGCGAAACGCGCGCGCCATCACGGGAGCCGTCGCGCAGCCCTTCGAGCATCCCCTCCAACATCCCGAGCGCGCGGCGGATCTCGCCCGCGCCCGGCAGGAACGCGAGCACATCACCCTCGCACTCGCGCAAGGCGCGCTGCACGGTGAGCGCCAACAGCCGTTCGGGCGGCTCGTCACCGCCCGGCGCGCCGGGGCCGGCCGGCAGCGACGGCATCGCGCGGCCGACATATCGCACCGCGACCGGGTACATGCGGCCCGCGGCGGTGACCACCGGAACCTCGACGCCCGTCGCACGGGTCAACAACGCCGCGACCGCCGCGCCGTCGAGCGTCGCCGACATCACCACAACGCGCAGATCGGTGCCGAGCGCCGCGCGCGCATCGAGGCACAGTGCGAGCCCGGTGTCGGCCTGCAGGCTGCGCTCGTGGAACTCGTCGAACAGCACCGCAGCCACGCCCTCGAGCGCGGGATCGGACTGCAGCATGCGCGTCAGCACGCCCTCGGTGACGACCTCGATGCGTGTACGCGGACCGACCCGCGTGTCGAGCCGCATGCGATGGCCGACCGTGGCGCCGACCGTCTCGCCGAGCGTGGCGGCCATGCGTTCGGCCACCGCACGCGCCGCGAGCCGGCGCGGCTCGAGCATCAATATCTTGCGCCCCCGCACCCAAGGTTCATCGAGCAGCGCCAGCGGCACCACGGTGCTCTTGCCGGCGCCGGGCGGCGCCTCGAGCACGGCCGCGGGCCCCGCACGCAGCGCCGACCGCAGCGTGGGCAGGGCGGCGCCTATCGGCAGGTCCGGCAGCACTATCTTGGGGTGGAACATCGGGATGCGGTGGCTCTCGGCGCGCGCGCCATTGCGCGGCGCCCGCGGATTGTATGCAATCGGACGGGTGAGGACCTTGAAGCGCATCCTGCTGGGACTGGTGGCGACGCTCGCGCTGCTGTGGGGCGCAGCGATGGCCTGGGCCTACTGGCCACCCGCGGAGCCCGGTGTGCCCGCGGCGACGCTCGCCAGGGCCGCCGACAAGTGGATCACCATCGACGGTCTGCGGCTGCGTTACCGCGAGTGGGGCGAAGCCGCTGCGGACCGCCCCGACATCCTGCTGATCCACGGCTTCGGCAATTCGCTGCAGAGTTTCCGCGACCTCGCGCCGGCACTCTCCGGCTGCTGCCGCGTGGTCGCGATCGACATGCCGGGCTACGGACTGTCCGACAAGCCGGTCGACCACGACTACCACAACGGTCCGCAAGCGCAGGTGCTGGTCGCCGCCGCGAAGCAGCTCGGCCTGCGCCGCGTGGTCTACGCCGGACATTCTTTGGGCGGCGCGGTGGCGCTGCAGGCCGCGGTGCGCGATCCGGACGCCGGCGGCCTCGTGCTCATGAACCCCGGCATCATCCGCACCGGCGTGCCGAGGATCGTGCAGCTGACCCTGCCGCCGCTGCCGCGCATGTCCGCGAAGATGTTCGGCGACCGCGGCTTCCGGGGCGGTTTCCTGCGCAAGTCCTATGTCCGCCCGGAGATCGTCACCGAGCAGGTGATGGACGAGGTCATGCTCGGCGCGCGCACCGACGACTACATGGCCGGGATGACGAGCCTCATGACCCAGTACCGCGAGGGCGAGGAGATCGCGCTCGCGCCGCAGGTGAAGGTGCCGACGCTGATCCCCTGGGGCGACCGCGACCGCAACAAGCCGCTGTCGGAAGCGGACGAACTGCAGCGCATGATCCCCGGCTCGAGACTGGTGCACTTCACCGAGGCCGGGCACTATGTGCACGAGGAGGCGACCCTCGGGGTCGCCCGCGCGATCCAAGATTGGCTGCGGGATGTCATGCCCGCACCGCAGATGACCACCGCAGAAGACACGAAGGGAGCCTGAACATGCGTCTCGACAGAATGCGCCGCAGCAGCAATGTGGAGGACGCCCGTGGCCAGAAGGCCGGCGGTGGCGGCCTCGGTGGTCTGGGCGGCCTTGGCGGCGGCGGTCGCGGCGGACTGAAGCTCGGCCTCGGCGGCATCGTGCTGGCGCTGATCGCGTCCTGGCTGCTCGGCATCGACCCGCGCATCGCGCTCGGCGTGGTGCAGGGCGGCGCGGCCATCGCCGGCGCAGGCGGCGGCGGCGCGCCGGCGGCTGCGGCGCCGACCGGCGTGATGGGCGCGCCCACCGATGCCGCGGGCGACGCGGCAAGCGCGGTGCTCGGCGACACCGAGGAGACCTGGACGGAGATCTTCAAGGCGGGCGGTGCGCAGTACAAGCCGCCGGTCCTCAAACTTTTCAGCGGCGAGGTGGTCACGGCTTGCGGGCGTGCCAACTCCGGTGCCGGTCCCTTCTATTGCCCCGGCGACCAGAAGGTCTACATCGACCTGACCTTCTGGAACGAGCTCGAGACGCAGTTCAAGGCGGCGGGCGACTTCGCGCAGGCCTATGTCATCGCGCATGAGGTCGGCCATCACATCCAGACCATCACCGGCATCTCGAAGCAGGTCCGAGAGGCGCAGGCGCGCGCCAACAAAGCGCAGCAGAACCAGCTGCAGGTGCTGATGGAGCTGCAGGCCGACTGCTACGCCGGCATCTGGGCGCACCACGCCGAGCGCTCGCGGCAGATCCTCGAGCAGGGCGACATCGAAGAGGCGCTCGCCGCCGCGTCGGCGGTCGGCGACGACACGATCCAGAAGCGCATGCAGGGCTATGTGCAGCCCGAGTCCTTCACGCACGGCACGGCGCAGCAGCGCATGCAGTGGTTCAAGCGCGGGCTCGAGACGGGCTCGATGCAGTCCTGCGACACCTTCAAGGCGGGGGCCTGACGGTGCGCGCCGCGGCGGCGGTCCTGCTCGCCCTGACGCTGGCGGGCTGCGCCACGGCGCCGAGGGATGCCGCATCGGAGGACGCCGCGCTGCAGCACGCCCGCAAGCTGTTGCGCTCGACCATCCTCGTCGACGGCCACAACGACCTGCCCTACGCCATCCGCGGCTTCAAGGACGCGCCGGGCGACATCGTCGCCTACGACCTGCGCAAGCCGACGCCGGGCGATACCGACCTCGCGCGGCTGCGTGCCGGCGGACTCGGCGCACAGTTCTGGTCGGTCTACATCCCGGGTGAGGGACGCGGTCCGTTCGCGCGCCCGCAGCTCGAGCAGATCGAGATCGCACGCCGCATCATCGAGCGCTACCCGGACACCTTACGTTTCGCGACCACGGTCGCGGAGATCCGCGCCGCACACCGTGCCGGACGCATCGCTTCGATGCTCGGCATGGAAGGCGGCTACGGTCTCGAGAACTCGCTCGGCGCGCTGCGCGCCTACTACGACCTCGGCGTGCGCTACATGGCGCTCACGCACAACGCGCACACCGACTGGGCGGATGCCGCGGCGATGGTGCCGGCGCGGCATGACGGCCTCACGCCGTTCGGCGAAGAGGTCGTGCGCGAGATGAACCGCCTCGGCATGCTGATCGATCTCTCGCATGCCGCGCCGTCCACCATGGCCGACACGCTGCGCATCACCGAGGCACCGGTGATCTTCTCGCACTCCTCGGCACGCGGCGTCTGCGATGTGCCGCGCAACGTCCCCGACGACATCCTGCGCGAGATGCCGCGCAACGGCGGCGTCGTCATGGTCACCTTCGTGGCCGGCTTCATCAACTGCGAAGTCGGTCGCGTGACCCAGCCCTACATGGCGGCGCTGCGCGCCCGCGCCGCGGCGGCGCCCACGCGCGAGGAGGCGGATCGGATCATGGCCGAGGGCCGCGCGGCGATGCCGCGCCCGAGGACCACCATCGCCATGGTGGCCGACCACATCGACCACATCCGCCGCGTCGCGGGCATCGACCATGTCGGCATCGGCGGCGACTTCGACGGCAACGATGCATGGCCCGAAGGCCTCGACGACGTGTCGACCTACCCGAGGCTCTTCGCAGAGCTGATCCGTCGCGGCTGGACCGACGCCGAGCTGCGCAAGCTCGCCGGCGAGAACGCCCTGCGCGCCATGGAGCGGACGGAGCGGGTGGCCGCGCGGCTGCAGCGCGAACGGCCGGCCTCGACGGTGGTGTTCACACCGCCCGCGACGACGCCCTGAGCGCGGCATGAGGGCGGGCGGCGACGCCGACGCATCGTCTGTTCAGCGCAACCCCGTCGACTGCGCCTGCTGCCAGGCGAGGTCCGCGACGATCTCCACCGCCGCCGCGTGACGCTTGGCCTGCGGGCTCACCGCCGTGCCGCGCTGCACACGGCCGCGGATGCCGTGCAGGATGCCGGCCATGCGGAACAGACAGAACGCCATGTAATAGCCGAGGTCGGGTACCTCGCGCAGACCGCGCTGCGCGCAGTAGGCGGCGACATACTCGTCTTCGGTGGGCAGCCCTAGCGCTTCGAGATCCTGTCCCAGCAACGCGCCCACCGACACCGCCGGCATGCGGTACATCATCAGGTGATAGGCGAAGTCGGCGTGCGGATTGCCGAGCGTGGAGAGCTCCCAGTCGAGCACGCCGATGACCCGAAGCGCATCAGGCGCGAACATCAGGTTGTCGAGCCGGTAATCGCCGTGGACCACGGCGGCGGCCGGCTCGGTGGCCGGCGCATGGCGCGGCAGCCAGTCGATCACGCGCTCCATGGAGTCGACCCGTCCGGCCGCATCGGCGTCGCCGACATACTGCTTCGACCAACGCGCCACCTGCCGCGCGACATAGCCCTCGGTGCGGCCGAAATCACCGAGGCCCAGCGACACCGGATCGAGGCCGTGCAGCGTCGCGAGCGTCGCGCACATGGCTTCGAACACCGTGCGCCGCGACCCGCGCGGCAGCTCGGGCAGCGTCGGGTCCCAGAACACCCGCCCTTGCAGATGCTCCATCACATAGAACGGCGTACCGATGACGGCGGCGTCGTCGCACATAAGGAGCGGACGGGCCACCGGCACGCTGCCTTCCCGCGCCAATGCGGCGAGCACGCGGTGCTCGCGGTCGACCGCATGCGCCGACGGCAGCAGCACACCGGGCGGTTTGCGGCGCAGCACCACGCTGCCCGCGGGCGACTCCACGAGGTAGGTCGGGTTGGACTGCCCGCCGGAGAACTGCCGCACGCGCAACGGCCCCGCGTGCTGCGGCAGATGCAGCGCGAAATGCCGCTCCAACGCACCGACATCGAACTCCAGACCCGGTCGGAACTCATGGCCTTCGGTCATGCTTTCCCTCGCGGCGGCCGCGTGTGCTGCGTGCGGAACGGCCGCGCAGCGCGGCCGCCCGGCGTGGCGCTCGCACCGCCGTGCTTGCGCACATCACCGCGCGCACGCGCGCCTTCGGCGAGCGTGCCGGTGCCGGCGGGCTGCCAAGGCGGTACGAGATGTTGCTTGCCGGGACCGATGAGGTCGGCGCGGCCCATGCGCCGCAGCGCTTCGCGCAGCAGCGGCCAGTTGTTGGCGTCGTGGTAGCGCAGGAAGGCCTTGTGCAGCCGCCGCACCTTGAGCCCGCGCGGGATGACGACCTCCTCGCTGGTCCGCGTCACGCGGCGCAGCGGGTTCTTGCCCGAGTGGTACATCGCCGTGGCGGTCGCCATCGGCGAGGGCAGGAAGGCCTGCACCTGGTCGGCGCGGAAGCCGTTCTTCTTGAGCCACAGCGCGAGCTCGAGCATGTCCTCGTCGGTGGTGCCGGGATGCGCCGCGATGAAATACGGGATCAGGTACTGCTGCTTGCCGGCCTCCTTCGAGTAGCGGTCGAACAGCTCCTTGAAGCGGTCGTAGGTGCCGATGCCGGGCTTCATCATCTTCGAGAGCGGGCCCTCGGAGATCGCCTCGGGTGCGATCTTGAGATAGCCGCCGACATGGTGCTGCGCGAGCTCCTTCACGTACTCCGGCGACTCGATGGCGAGGTCGTAGCGCACGCCGGAAGCGATCAAGACCTTCTTGATGCCCGGCAGCGCGCGCGCCTTGCGGTAGAGCTCGATCAGCGGCGCATGGTCGGTGTTCAGGTTCGGGCAGATGCCGGGGAACACGCAGGACGGCTTGCGGCAGGCGCTCTCGATCTCGCGGCTCTTGCAGGCGAGGCGGTACATGTTGGCCGTCGGACCGCCGAGGTCGGAGATGACGCCGGTGAACCCGGGGACCGTGTCGCGTACGGTCTCGATCTCGCGCAGCACGGACCGCTCCGAGCGGCTCTGGATGATGCGGCCCTCGTGCTCGGTGATCGAGCAGAAGCTGCAGCCGCCGAAGCAGCCGCGCTGGATCGAGATCGAGAAGCGGATCATCTTGTACGCCGGGATCTCGGCGTCACCATAGGCCGGATGCGGCCGCCGTTGATACGGCAGCTCGTAGACATGGTCCATCTCCGCGGTGGTGAGCGGGATGGGCGGCGGGTTGAGCCAGACCTCCGACAGCCCGTGGCGCTGCACCAGCGCACGCGCGTTGCCCGGGTTGGCCTCCAGATGCAGGATCCGCGAGGCGTGCGCGTACATCACGGGGTCGTCGACCACCTGTTCGTAGGCCGGCAACCGGATGACGCTGCGTGAGCGGTCGACGCTCTTCACGCGGCGCACGAACTTCACCACCGTCTCCAGAGAGGTCTCGGCGGGCGCAGCGCCGGCCGCCGCGTCAGCGGTCTTGGCGGCCGTCGCCGCGCGCGTGCCGCCGTTGTCGTCCATCGCGTACGGGTCGACGGGCGGGTTCAAAGGACCCGGCGCATCGAGATGCGTCGAGTCGACCTCCACCCAACCCTCCGGCACGGCGCGGCGCAGGAACGCCGTGCCCCGCAGGTCCGTGATGTCGCCGATCGCCTCGCCCGCCGCGAGCCGGTGCGCGATGTCGACGATCTGCCGCTCGCCGTTGCCGTACACCAGCAGGTCGGCCTTGGCGTCGAGCAGGATGGAGCGGCGGACCTTCTCCGACCAGTAGTCGAAGTGCGCGATGCGGCGCAGGCTGGCCTCGATGCCACCGATGACGATGGGCACGCCCGGGAAGGCCTCGCGCGCACGCTGTGCGTAGACGATCACCGAGCGGTCGGGACGGCGACCGCCCTCGCCGCCCGGCGTATAGGCGTCATCGCTGCGGATGCGGCGGTCGCTGGTGTAGCGGTTGACCATCGAATCCATGTTGCCGGCGGTGATGCCGAAGAAGAGGTTCGGCTTGCCGAGCTCACGGAACGGGTCGGCGCTCTGCCAATCGGGCTGGGCGATGATGCCGACGCGGAAGCCCTGCGACTCGAGCAGCCGCCCGACGATCGCCATACCGAAGCTCGGATGGTCGACGTAGGCGTCGCCCGTCACCACGATGATGTCGCAGGAATCCCAGCCCAGAGCGTCCATCTCGGCGCGCGACATGGGCAGGAACGGGGCGGTCCCGAAACGGGAGGCCCAGTGCTTGCGGTAACGGGTGAGGTCGCGGGCCGTGTCCATGGCCGCGGCATTAGAACAGAGCCGGGCTCAGCGCGGGAAGGGGTCGGAGAACTTGGGGTCGGTGAGCAGCGCGTCGTCGGTCAGCGTGCGCAGGAAGGCCTCGAGCGCATCCTTCTCGACCGGCGTGAGGTTGAGGCGCAGCGGCGTGCCGCCGGGGCCCACGAGCCGCGGGTCGAGGTTGGGGTGCGGCTGCACGCCGTTGTCGTAGAAGTCGATGACCTCACGCAGCGTGGCGAAGCGCCCGTCGTGCATGTAGGGCGCGCGCACCGCGACGTTGCGCAGCGAGGGCACCTTGAAGCGCGCGTTGCCCGCACCCGCATCGACCGTCGCGAGGTCGAGGCCGTTGTTGCGCAGGCCGTCGCCGACGTGCGCGATCGAGGTGTGGCACAGGGCGCAGCGGCCGCGGCCGGTGAAGAGCTGCTGGCCCTGCAGCTCGGCCGGCGTGAAGACAGCCGCGAAGTTCGGCGCCCCGTTGGTGAACGCCGAGTCGAACTTGGAGCGGTAGGAGACGATCGAGCGCACGAACTGCGCCAAGGCGCGCGCGATGCGGTCGCTCGTGACCGTCGGGTCGCCGAACGCCGCGGTGAACAGCGGTCCGTAGAAATCGACGGCGCCGAGCTTGGCGGTGAGCTGCGGCAGCGTCATGCCCATCTCGACGCTGTCCTGGATGGGCTGCAGCACCTGCTCCTCGAGCGTGGCGGCGCGCTCGTCCCAGAAGAACCGGCCGCGCGTGTAGTAGCGCGCGTTCGCGAGGGCCATCGAGTGGCGCGGCGTGCGGCCGCCCTGGAAGCCCACGCTGAAGCGCGCGGGATCGTCGAACCCGGTGGCCTGTCGGTGGCAGGAGCCGCAGGAGATGGTGTCGTTCACCGACAGCCGCTTGTCGTAGAACAGCACCCTGCCGAGCGTGGCGCCGGCGTTGGTCACAGGGTTGTCCGGCGGTGTGTTGTCGAGGGCCGGGGGACTCGGCCCGCCGCCCGGCGGGCTCGGCGCCGCGCCGAGCGAGCGGAACTGTGCCGGCAGGGCGATGGCGGCGTCGGTGTAGCCGAAGGGCGTGGCGGGCAGCGTCGGCACCGCCCCTACCGGCGGGGTCGGCGCGGGCGCGGCTGCTTGCGCGGTGGGCGCGCTGCCGCCTCCCCCACCACCGCAGCCCGCCAGAGCCAGCAGGGCGACGAGGACCGCGAGGCGTTGGATGAGCACCGTCATGCACCCCATTTTGCACCCGTCAGGCGTGAAGTTGTGCAAAGCCTGCGCCGAAGGCTGACGAGCACCCCCCGCTGCTATCATCACCGCTCCCCGTTCCGCCAGGATGGCTCCGATGAACCCCGACCCGGCCGCGCCCGGCATGGCAGTGCCCGACTGGCGCGAGGCCTGCGCCGCCGCGGGCGTCGATCCGCTGCTGATCGACCACACCGCGCGCAACTACCTCGCGCATCGCGACCATCGGCTCGCCGCCGGCGGCAAGCCGCTGCCGCCCGCCGACTGGTTCCGGTTCTATTCTTTGGAGAACGCCGCCGAACTGTCATCGGAGACGCTGAAGGTCGAGGGCTGTTCGGTGGACGAGCGCGCCGTGCGTCCGCCCACCGCCGCCGGCAAGGCGGCTTTGTTCGCGCTGTTGCAGCTGCGGTTGGCACAGGACGATGGCTGACGCCCCCCGCGAGACGATCGTCGTCCGAGGCGCCCGGCAGAACAACCTCAAGGACCTCGACCTCGACATCCCGACCGGCGAGCTGGTGGTGGTGACCGGCGTATCCGGCTCGGGCAAATCGTCGCTGGTGTTCGACACGCTGTACGCCGAGGGGCAGCGGCGCTATGTCGAGACCTTCTCGCCCTACGCGCGGCAGTTCCTCGACCGCATGGACAAGCCCGCGGTCGACCGCATCGAGGGCATCCCGCCCGCCATCGCCATCGACCAGACCAATCCCGTGCGCACCTCGCGCTCGACGGTCGGCACGATGACCGAGCTCAACGACCACCTGAAGCTGCTGTTCGCGCGCTGTTCGCAGCTGCACTGCCGTCGCTGCGCGGCGCCGGTGCGGCGCGACGATCCGGCGAGCATCCGCGAGGACCTGCTGCGACGCGCCGCGGCGGCGGGCGATCCGCGCTTGCTCGTGTGCTTCGAGGTCAAGGTCCCGAAGAACTTCAAGGAGACGGAGGTGCGTGCTCTGCTCGAGCGTCAGGGCTACACGCGCATCCGCAAGGTCGACCGCAGCCGTCTCGAAGTGGTGCAGGACCGGCTGCGTGCCGGCAACGCCGACCCCGCGCGCCTCGCCGAAGCGCTGGAAGCCGCGTTGCGCGTCGGTCAGGGACGCCTGCATGTGCATGCGTTGGTCGACGGTACATCGGCCGCCGACGACGCCCCTGCCGTGTCCGAGACCTGGCACTGGTCGAGCGGACTGCATTGCGCGCCTTGCGACATCTCCCATCGCGACCCGACGCCCGCTGCGTTCTCGTTCAACTCCCCGGTCGGTGCCTGCGAACACTGCCGCGGCTTCGGCCGCATCATCGGCGTCGATTACGGTCTCGTGATCCCCGACGGCACGAAGACGCTGCGCGGCGGCGCGGTGCGCCCCTGGCAGACGCCCTCCTACGCCGAATGCCAACAGGACCTCGAGCGGCATGCGCGCAAGCGCGGCATCCCGCTCGACACGCCGTGGCGCGACCTCACCGACGCGCAGCGCGCCTGGGTCATCGACGGCGAGGGCGAATGGTCGAAGACGGTCTGGTACGGCGTGAAGCGCTTCTTCGCCTGGCTCGAGACCAAGGCGTACAAGATGCACATCCGCGTGCTGCTCTCGAAGTACCGCGCCTACACGCCCTGCGGACACTGCGGCGGCGCACGGCTCGCCACGGCCTCGTTGCTGTGGCGCGTCGGCGATGCGGCGCTCGCCGACGCCGCGCTCGGCGATCAGCCACGGTTCCGGCCGCAGGGCGTCGAGTGGACCCCGGAGGCGCTCGCCGCACTGCCCGGCCTCTGCCTCCACGACCTCATGCTGCTGTCGCTGGAACGCGGTCGCCGGTTCTTCGAGGAACTCCGCCTGCCCGGCGTGCCGGACGAGGCGACGCGGCTGCTGCTCGGCGAGATCCGCGGCCGCTACGCCTATCTCTGCGAGGTCGGGCTCGGCTATCTCACGCTCGATCGACAGTCCCGCACGCTGTCGGGCGGCGAGGTGCAGCGCATCAACCTCACCACCGCCCTCGGCACCTCGCTGGTGAACACCCTGTTCGTGCTCGATGAGCCGTCGATCGGCCTGCACCCGCGCGACATGCAGCGCGTGATCGGCGTGATGCACCGGTTGCGGGACGCGGGGAATTCGTTGCTCGTGGTCGAGCACGACCCGCAGATCATGCAGCAGGCGGACCGCCTGCTCGATCTCGGTCCCGGCGCCGGCGAGCGCGGCGGACGGATCGTCGCTTGGGGGCGTCCCGACGCGGTGCTCGCGACGCCGGGATCGCTGACCGCCGACTATCTCAGCGGCCGGCGCAGCGTGCGGCTGCCCCCGCCGCGCAAGGTCGCGGCCGCCGCGGCGCGCGCTACGGGACGGGACGGCACATGGCTCGAGGTGCACGGCGCGAGCCAGCACAACCTGCGCGACATCGATGTGCGGCTGCCGCTCGGCCGGCTGGTCTGCATCACCGGTGTCTCCGGCTCGGGCAAGTCGACGCTGGTGCAGGATGTGCTGCATCCGGCGCTGCTGAAGCGCTTCGGCCGACCGACCGAGGCGGCAGGCGCGCACCGCGCGCTGCGCGGCACCGAGGCCTTGAGCGATGTGGTGTTCGTCGACCAGACACCGATCGGCCGCACGGCGCGCTCCAACCCGGCGAGCTATGTCGGCGCCTTCGATGCGCTGCGCGAGCGTTTCGCCAAGCTGCCCGCAGCACGCGAGCGCGGCTGGACCGCGGGTACCTTCAGCTTCAATTCCGGGACGGGTCGCTGCCCGTCCTGCTCGGGCAGCGGTTTCGAGCATGTCGAGATGCAGTTCCTCTCCGATGTGTACCTGCGCTGCGGCGAGTGCAACGGCACACGCTATCGGGCCGAGACGCTGGAGGTGAAGCATCCGGGTCCCGGCGGACGCGAGGCGAGCATCGCCGACGCGCTCGCCATGACCGTCACCGAGGCGCTGGAGTTCTTCGCGGATGTGCCTGAGCTCGCCGCCCGGCTCGCGCCGCTCGCCGAAGTCGGGCTCGATTACCTGGCGCTGGGTCAGCCCGTACCGACGCTGTCGGGCGGTGAGGCGCAGCGCCTCAAGCTCGCCGGGCATCTCGCGGAATCGGCGCAGCCCGGAACGCGGGCGCGCACCAAAGGATCGGCCGACGCGCCGGGACACGCAGCCCAGGGCAAGCTGTTCCTGTTCGACGAGCCGACCACCGGACTGCACTTCGAGGACATCGCCCGGTTGCTCGGCGCGTTCCGTCGGCTGCTCGACGCTGGACACTCATTGGTGGTGATCGAGCACAACCTCGATGTCATCCGCGCGGCCGAGTGGATCGTGGACCTCGGACCCGAAGGCGGTGAAGCCGGCGGCAGCGTGGTCGCCTGCGGCACGCCCGAGCAGTTGGAGCGGCACCCCACCTCGCACACCGGACGCGCGCTCGCGGCATACCGCGCGGCGATGGACGGCGTGACGGCCGATGCCGTCCTCGCCGTCGCCGAGCCCTCGCCGGCGTCGGCGTCGGCGTCGGCTCCTGCGCGCGGCATGATCTCGGTGCGCAACGCCCGCGAGCACAACCTGCGCGGCATCGATGTCGACATCCCGCGCGACGCCTTCACGGTGGTGACGGGCGTATCGGGGTCGGGCAAATCCACGCTCGCTTTCGACATCCTCTTCAACGAAGGCCAGCGCCGCTATCTCGAATCCTTGAACGCCTATGCGCGGCAGTTCGTGCAGCCGGCCTCGCGTCCCGAGGTCGACGCGATCCGCGGCATCCCGCCGACCGTCGCCATCGAGCAGCGCACCAGCCGCGGCGGCCGCAAGAGCACGGTCGCGACGCTCACCGAGACCTACCACTTCCTGCGCCTGCTGTGGATGAAGCTCGGCACGCAGCACTGCCCCGACTGCGACACGGTGATCGCGCCGCAGTCGGCGGAGGTCATCGCCGCGCGCATCCTCAAGGATCTCCGCGGCCGGACGGTCGACCTGCTGGCGCCGCTCGTGGTCGCGCGCAAGGGTCTCTACACCGACCTCGCGAAGTGGGCCGCCGGCAAGGGTTACCGCGAGCTGCGCGTCGACGGCGAGCGCCTGAAGGTCAAGCCGTGGCCGCGGCTCGACCGCTTCAAGGAACACTCCATCGAGCTGCCGGTGGCACGGCTCGGCATCTCGCAGCGCGGCGAGGCCGACCTGCGCGCCAAGCTTGAAGAGGCGCTGCAGCACGGCAAGGGCGTGGTGCAGGTACTGCCGGTGGACGCCGCAGGCGCCGCCGCCGGCCCGATCACCTTCTCGACCCGCCGCGCTTGCCCGACCTGCGGCACCAGCTTCGCCGAGCCCGATCCGCGCATGTTCTCGTTCAACTCCAAGCAGGGTTGGTGCACGGACTGCTACGGCACCGGCGTCGAGCTGCCGGAGTTCGACGAGGAGCAGACCGGCGAAGAGGCCACCTGGAACGAGTGGCACGACGGCGAGGCGCCGGTCTGCAGCGGCTGCAAGGGCGAGCGGCTGAACCCGGTGGCCCGCGCGGTGCGGTTCCGCGACCGCTCGATCGGCCAGCTGACCTGTGAGCCGGTCTCGGAAGCGCGCGAGTTCCTGGGCGGACTCAAGCTCGCGGTCCGTGAACGCGCCATCGCCCGCGACCTCTTGCAGGAGATCGGCACGCGCCTCGGGTTCCTCGAGCGCGTCGGCCTGGGATATCTCTCGCTCGATCGCGCGGCGCCCACCCTCTCGGGCGGCGAGGCGCAGCGCATACGGCTCGCGGCGCAGCTCGGCTCGAACCTGCGCGGCGTCTGCTATGTGCTCGACGAACCGACCATCGGTCTGCATCCGCGCGACAACCGCATCCTGCTCGACGCGCTCGGCGAGCTCGCGCGCCATCGCAACACCTTGGTCGTCGTCGAGCATGACGAGGACACCATCCGCCGCGCCGACCATGTGATCGACCTCGGACCCGGCGCGGGCGTTCGCGGCGGTCGCATCGTGGCGCAAGGCCGTGTCGCCGACCTGCTGGCCGACCCGCATTCGATCACCGGCCGCTGGCTGCGCGAGCCTCTGAAGCATCCGCCCCGGCCGCGCCGTGCGGTCGTCGCGGACACACCTTCGCTGACGGTGCGGAACGCGACCCTGCACAACCTGCAAGGCGTCGATGCACGCATCCCGCTCGGTCGGCTGGTGGCGGTCACCGGTGTCTCCGGCTCCGGCAAGTCGACGCTCGCGCGCGATGTGCTGTTCGCGAGCGCGCGGCAGCTGCGCGGCGATGACGGCGAAGCGCGTCGTGGCGACCGGCGCGGCGGTGATGGACGCGGCGCGGTGGGCTGCGTGGCGCTCGAGGGCATGGAGGCCGTCGACCGCGTGCTCGAGGTCGACCAGACCCCGATCGGCAAGACGCCCCGCTCCTGCCCCGCCACCTATGTCGGCATCTGGGACGACATCCGGCGGCTGTTCGCGGAGACCGCCGAGGCGCGGCTGCGCGGCTACACGGCGGGGCGGTTCTCGTTCAACACCGCGGGCGGGCGCTGCACGGCCTGCGAGGGTCAGGGCATCCAGACCGTCGAGATGAGCTTCCTGCCCGATGTGAAGCTCCTCTGCGACGCCTGCCGCGGCCAGCGCTTCGATCCTGAGACGCTGGCGGTGCGCTACCGCGACCGCAGCGTCGGCGAGGTGCTCGCCATGAACATCGAGGACGCGGCGGAGTTCTTCAAGCCGCATGCCGCGGTGCACCATGTGCTGACGCTGCTCTGCGACGTCGGCCTCGGCTATCTCACGCTCGGCCAGCAGAGCCCGACGCTGTCGGGCGGCGAGGCGCAGCGCATCAAGCTCGTGACCGAGCTCGCCAAGGTGCGTGCCGACCTGCGTGCACCGCTGCGGACGCGTCCCAAGCACACGCTCTATGTGCTCGACGAGCCGACCGTCGGTCTGCACATGGCCGATGTCGAGAAGCTGGTGCGCGTGCTCCATCGGCTGGTCGACGCCGGTAACAGCGTGGTGCTCGTCGAGCACAACCTCGATGTCATCGCCGAGGCCGACTGGGTCATCGACATGGGACCGGAGGCAGGCGCCGGGGGAGGCAAGCTGGTCGCCGCCGCGCCGCCGCAGAGCTTGGCGCGACGCCCTGGGCGTTCCCATACGGGCCGCGCCCTGCGAGACTTCCTCGCGGACCGGCTCGAGGCCGCGTCCTGATCGGAGGAGCGCACCGCGATGCCCGACGACCTCTCATGCTGGAAGTGCGGCGCCACGCTAGCGGCGCTTTCCCTGCCCCTGCGACGGCTCGATGTCTGCCCGCAGTGCCGCGCCGAGCTGCATGTCTGCAGACTCTGCGTCGACCATGACACGCGCGTCGCCAAGCATTGCCGGGAACCGACCGCCGAGGAGGTCCGCGACAAGGAACGCGCGAACTTCTGCGACCACTTCAAGCCGCGGGCCGGGGCCTACATCCCCAAGGACCAGGCGGCGGTCGACGCGGCGCGCGCCGAACTCGAGCGGTTGTTCGGCAAGCGTTAGCCGCCCGTAGCCGAAGCGATCCGACCGCGGCCTTTTTGCTTGGCGCGGTACATGGCCGCGTCGGCGCGACGCAGCAGTCCGTCGCAGTCGAGCCCGTCGGCGGGGAAGGCGGCGATGCCGACGCTGACCCCGACCTGCCGCCCCTCGCCGGCCAGCCAGATCGGCGCCGACAGCGTATCGACGATGCGGCGCGCCACGGTCTGCGCGGTGGCGGCATCCGGCAGCTCGCGCAGCACCACCGTGAACTCGTCCCCGCCGATGCGGGCCACCGTATCGGATTCTTTGACACAGGCGCGCAGGCGCTGCCCGATCACGGTCAGCATCTGGTCGCCGGCCTCATGGCCCAGCGAGTCGTTGACCGCCTTGAAGTCGTCGAGGTCCAGATAGAGCAACGCGCCGCCCGGGGCGCCGTCGCGTACGCGGCGCAGCTCCCCGCTGAACCGCTCGCGGAACAGCAAGCGGTTGGGCAGCCCGGTCAACGGGTCGTAGTGCGCCTGCCGGTAGAGCCGCTCCTCGCGCTCGTGGCGCGCAACGGCGAGCGACAGGCGTTGACCCAGGTTGTCCATGGGCTCGTCCAGCGACGCATCGATCGGCGCGCCGTCGAAGAAGCCGACGCCCAACATCGCGACGCGCCGCGACTCGAGCATCACCGGCCGGACACGGAGCGTGCGGGCACCGAGCGAGCGCAGCACCGCCGGCACAGGACCGGCGCGCGGCTCGGTCGGGTCCATACCGCGCTCTTCGGACAGCGTGCGTCGCAGGATGGCATCGTCCTGACGCATGTCGATGCGCAGATCCCAAGCCCCCGGCACGGCGGCCGAGGGCAGTGCGATGCAGGTGACATCGCCCCGCAGCGTCGGCTGCATGCGGTCGAGCAGCGCCTCCACCACGGTTTCGAGGCCGGCGCCGGCGAGGATGAGCTGGTCGACCGCGGCCAAGGCTTGCAGCGCCGACAGCCGCTCTCGCAGTTCGATCAGGTGGGCTTCGACCAAGACGGGTCCTCCGGGGCACAGTCCGCCGCGGTCCTCCCGCAGACTGCCGTCCGGACACGGGCGGAGCAAGGGGGGGAATGCGGTTAGACTGACCACGGATGTTCACCCGAAAGCCCGTCCTGCCGGTTAGGACGCACGTCACAGTTCCATGATCCCGGGTATCGGCGGCCGGGATCCCGCGGCGCCCCGGCTGCCGGTCTGGCTGCTCATCGGCTGGGTCGGGCTGGTGCTGAGCGCCTCGCTCTACCCCTTCGACTGGGACTGGGGGCGGCTGCTCGCGGGTCTGCGGGACGGCCTGCCGCGACTGCAGGCCTGGACCCCGCCCTCGCGCCGCGACACCGTGGTCAACCTGCTGCTGTATGTCCCTTTCGGCCTGCTGGGCGCGCTGGCGCTCGACGCCCGGGGCCGGGGTATCGGCCGCGTCGTCTGGCCCGTGCTGGGTGCGGCAGCGCTCTCGCTCGCGGTCGAGATCGCGCAGCACGCCTTGCCGCCGCGCGATCCGGCGCTCTCCGACTGGGTCTTCAACACCGTCAGCGCCGCCGCGGGTGTCGGGCTGGCGGTCGTCTGGCGCATCCTGCCCCATAGCCGCTTCGGAGTCGTCCGCGATCCCTCGACCGGACGCGGGACGCTCGACGCGGGAGCGGCCCTCGGCGTCCTGGTGGCGTTGTGGATCGCCGCGCATCTCGCGCCGTTCGTGCCGCGGCTGCGCCCTGGCCGCGTCAGCGCCGCCCTCGAGGCGAGCCTCGCGCTGGAGCTCTCACCGAGCCGGGTCATCGCGTGGTTCGCCTGCTACCTCGTGCTCGCCGCCGGACTGCGCGCAGCGGTGCGCTGGCGTTCGTTCTGGAGCGCCTTGCTGACGGCGACCGTCGCCTCGCTCGGCCTGCGGTTGTTGTTCGTTGGGCAGCAGCTTTCGCCTGACGAGGTCCTGGGAGCGCTGATCGCGCTGCCGACCGTGGCGCTGCTGGGGATGGGTCGCCTGCGGTGGGATCCCACGCCGGTGTTCCGGGTGGCCTGCCTCGCCGTGCTGGCGGCCGGTCTTTGGCCGACCACAGCGACCGTCGCCGATGTGGGCGACACGGCCTGGCTGCCGTTCGCCGAGCTCGCCGGCGCCGCGTCCGACCCCGGCTCGTTGCCCGCCATCGAGCGGCTGTTCCTCGGCATAGGCCTCGCATGGCTCGCCTGGAGCAGCCGCACCAGGCGGCTGGCGCCCCTGTTGATCGCGTTCATGGTCGCGGCGCTGGTCGAGTTCCTGCAACAATGGGTGCCGGGCCGCCTGCCCGACACCACGGACCTCGCCGCGCTGCTGATCGGCGCCGCGTTGGTGCAGGCGGCGCCACCACCCACGCGGCGGCCCTGAGACATCGGCCACGAGACGAGGAGACACCGTCATGAACAAGACCATGCTGCGATGCCTGTTCGGTTTCATCCTGCTGTCGTTGCTGGCGTTCACGACCTTCGCCAGCTTCCAGCAATCGTTGCTCGACTGGCAGGGCCTGGTGCGCCGCCCCGACAACTGGTGGACCATCGCGACGCTGATCGACGCCTACTACGGGTTCATCACGTTCTATGTATGGGTCTTCTGGAAGGAGGTCCGCGCGCTGCCGCGGGCTGCCTGGTTCGTCGCCATCATGCTGCTCGGCAACATGGCGATGGCCGCCTATGTGCTGCGCGAGCTGTCGCGGCTCGCACCGGGCGAACCGGCGTCCGCCATCCTGACGAAGCGCCATGGTTGAGTTCCTGCGCCGCCGGCTCGTCGAACCGGTGCTGGCGCTGCTGCGCCAGGGCCTCACGCCGCGCGAACTCGCGCTGTGCCTCGCGCTCGGCACCGGCATCGGGCTGTTCCCGGTGCTCGGCGTGTCGACGCCGCTGCTGGCCGTCATCGCGCTCGTATGGCGGCTCAACCTCGCGGCCATCCAGCTCGTGAACTACCTGATCTACCCGCTGCAGCTGCTGCTCATCATCCCGTTCGTGCGGATCGGCGAGGCGCTGACAGGCGCCGCACCGCAGCCGCTGACCATCACCGCCGGGCTGGAGCTGATGTCGCAGGGCGTCTGGCAGGCTGTGGTGACGCTGTGGGACGCCATCTTCCACGCCACGCTCGGCTGGGTGCTGCTCGGCCCCGCCGGCATCTATGTGCTGTATCGTCTGCTCGAGCCCATGCTCCGACGCGCCTCCCAAAGATTGACCTCCGCGGATGCCCCATGACCGACGACGCCAAGACCGCCGACCAGAACCCCTCGCTCGCCATGCGCCTGCTCGAGTCCGACCGTGTGCCGGACTGGCTGATCCGCCGCCGCATCCGCGCGCTGCTCGAGCAGCGTCTCGCGGAGGAGGACAAGGGCGGTCCCGAGGCGCAGCAGGCGCACCTCATGACGATGGTGCGGCGGCTGCGCGAGAGCCCGATCGCCATCCACACCGACGCCGCCAACACGCAGCACTACGAGGTGCCGACCGCCTTCTATCTCAAGGCGCTCGGGCCGCACCTCAAGTATTCGAGCTGCTACTACGACGACTTCGAGGTGTCGCGTGCGGCGGTGAACCTCGGCGCCGCGGAGGCGCGCATGCTCGCGCTCACCTGCGAGCGCGCGCGGCTGAAGGACGGCGACCGCATCCTCGAGCTCGGCTGCGGCTGGGGCTCGCTGTCGCTGTGGATGGCGGAGCACTACCCGAACTCGCGCATCACGGCGGTGTCGAACTCGCGCACCCAGAAGGCGTTCATCGACGCGCGCGCCGCGGAGCGTGGTCTCAGGAACCTGGAGATCATCACCCGCGACGCCAACCAGCTGTCCTTCGACGCCGACACCCGCTTCGACCGGGTCGTATCGGTCGAGATGTTCGAGCACATGCGCAACTACGAGACCCTGCTCGGACGCATCGCCTCGTGGATGGCGCCGGGCGCGACGCTGTTCGTGCACATCTTCACGCACCACCGCTACGCCTACACCTTCGAGGTGCGCGACGAGAGCGACTGGATGGCGCGGTACTTCTTCACCGGCGGCATCATGCCGAGCGACGATCTGCTGCATTACTTCCAGCGCGACCTGCGGTTGGTGGACCACTGGCAGGTCGATGGCCGCCACTACCAGCTCACCTCCGAGGCCTGGTTGCAGAACATGGACGCGAACCGCGCGGCGCTGATGCCGGTGCTGGCCGAAGGCTACGGCGCCGATCAGGCGTTGCGTTGGTGGGTCTACTGGCGTGTATTCTTCATGTCCTGCGCAGAACTCTTCGGCTACCGGGACGGACGCGAATGGATCGTCTCGCACTACCTCTTCGAGCGGCGCTGATCCTGCTGACGGCGGCCGCCTGTCCGGCCGCGGTCGCACAGCCTGCGGACGAACGCCTCGCCGCGCACGCCAAGCTGCGTGCGGCGCTCGACGCCGGTCGTCTCGAGGAGGCCGCTGTGCAGGCCGCCGCCGTCGTCTCGCTCACCGAGGCGCGCTTCGGCGACGGGTCGCGTGAACTCGTCAATCCGCTCACCAATGCGGGCACCGTCGCCTTCCGCCGCGGCGACCTCGCGGCGGCCGAGACCGCGTACCGCCGCGCCGTCGCGCTCATCGAAGGCAAGGAATCGGGCGCCGACCGCGACCTCATGCGACCGCTGGTCGGGCTCGGCGAGACCTGGCTCGCGGCAGGACGGCCGGCCGAAGCCGTGGTCGTGCTCAAGCGAGCGGTCGACCTCTCGCGCAACCTCGACGGACTCTACAACCCTGCGCAGCTCGACATCGTCGATCCGCTCATCGAAGGGTATGTGGCGATCGGTGCCGAGGCGGAGGCGGAGCGCGAGCACCTGTTCGCGTTCCGGGTCGCTGAAAGCGCTTACGGCCGGGACGACCCACGCCTGCTCGACCCCCTCGACCGGTTGGCGCGCTGGCGCGAATCGCAGCTGCGGTTCACGACGGCGCGAGGCCTGCACGCACGCGCGCTGCAGATCGCCGAGCGGATCGGACCGACCCTGCCGCTCGCGGGCGTGCCGGCGATGCGCGGACTGTCGCGCACCTGGCTCGGCGAAGCGGTCTACGGCCCCGAGGTCACCGACACCATGGCGCCCGAGATGACGGGGGGCGGCGGCGATCCTTTCGCTCCCCAAGCCGTCGGCGGTCGGTTCAATCCGGACGGCGAGCGCGTGCTGCGCTATGCGGTGGAGCTGATCCGCGCCAGCGCGCCCGTCGACCAAGCGCTGTTCGGTGAGACCCTCGCCCAGCTCGGCGACTGGTATCTGCTCGCCGGTGCCGGCAACAAGGCGACCGCGGCCTATGCGGAGGCTTGGAAGGCGTTGGTGGCGGCAGGCACCGGCAAGAAGGACTTCCTGGAGCGGCCACGCCAGCTGATCTACCGGGCGCCGCCCAGTTCGGCGACGCGGCTGGCGCCGTCGGACCCGGAGGAGTACACGGCGCGCGATGTGGACCTGGTGCTGCGCGTGGGCCGCGACGGCAGGGTGCTGGACGCGCGCCTGCCGGACGGGGCCGAACCTGATGCGGTGGCCCGCTCGGTGGTCTTCGCGGCGCGCAAAGCGCGCTACGCGCCACGCATCGAGGCGGGGGTCCCCGTCGAGACCGACGGCGTGGTGTTCCGCGAGCGGATGCTCGTCAAGGTGTCGCGCGAGTGACCGGCGGCGACGCGGGGCGTCTCGAATCCCGCACCGGCAACGCCTCGATCGTGAGCGCCTCCGCGGTCCCCTGACCGCCAGCGGCGTCCGCCGACAGCCGCTCGCCCGCCGCCAACCGCGCCGCCATCGGCAGACGACCGAACTGCGCGAGGAACTTGGCGGCGGCGTCGCGCATCGCTCCGCGCGTCGCGCGGTCCATCGCGTCGGAGGCGCCCATCTCCATGCCGCCCATGCGGCTGGTGCCGTAACCGGTCAGCGTCAGCGTGTCGTGGATGCCGCCGTCCGGCGAGAACACCTCGATACGGTAGCGGATGGTGACCGCCACATATTCGCCGCCGGTCTCGTCGGCGGTGGCGAAGGAATACTGCTCGATCTGCGGCACGAAGATCGCCTGCACCGCCGGGTCGCGCGCGGCTGCGGCGCTGTCGGGGAACTCGCGCACCTCGCGGAAGGTGGCGCCCATCACCGTGCGGGCGAAAGCCTGCTGGCCGGCGCCGAGCAGCACCGCCCAGGCGACGCCACCACGGGTCTCCTCATGCTTGAGGTCGCGCTGCTCGGCCGACAACACGAGCCCGACCGTGGCCGGCAGCTGCTCCACCAGAGGCTTGGGGAACACCGGTTTCGGCGCGATCTGCACGGTGCCGCAGCCGACGAGCAGCGCTGCAGCCCCCGCGGCCGCGGTCAGTCGCCACTGACGCATCGCTCGACGCCTCCCACGTTGATCCTGATCGCGCAGACATCCAGCTGCGTGAGCCCGACGAAGGTGCCGTCGTTGCGCTCGCTCACCGCCCGCATCAAAGCCGAAAACCGCGGGTTTGTAAACGGCGCCCGCGGGAAACCGATGCCGTGGATGCGGACGCGGCGGCGGCCGCTGCCGTCCGGCCGGTTCACGCGGTCGATGGCGTCGAGCGCGCCTTGGATGCTCGGGCCGTTGAAGTCGTCGCCGAGGACATAGATGCTGATCCGGCGGTCCGCCGACCAATAATTGGCGATCGCCGCCTCGATGCCGTCCTCGGGGCTCGAATCGCTGAACGCGCGCCAGTCGCGCACCCGGGCGACGATGTCGTCGCGCAGGCCGCGCGAGTCGACCAGCCAGCGGCCACGCGTCCCGCGGAAGAGTTCGCGGCCGTTGTCGTCGACGATCTGCAGTCCCTTCAGCCGCGGATAGATGTCGAGGATCTCGCGCATCACCCGCGTCAGCGTCTCGCGGTGGACATCCATGCTGCCCGAGGTGTCGACGAGGAAGATCACATAATCGCTGTCCACCGGGATGCCGCCCACCGCAGCGGTGGAGACGCGCCGCCGGGTGCGCGACGCCGATTGCAGCCGCTCGTTCTCCTGCATGAGGTCTTGGTACGCCGACAGCAGCTCGTTCTCGACGATGTTGCTGACCGCAGCCTCCTGCCGCGACGCGTCGAACTGCCCGCGGATGCTGCTCATCTCGCCGGCGGCACGCGCGAGGTTGAGCCGCTCGCGCTGCATCAGGTCCACCCTGCCCTTGAGCTCCCGTTCCAGCCGCTCGCTGTCGCCGCGGATGGTGAAGAGCTCGGCCTGCAGACGCTTGATCTGCGACTCGAGATCCTGGCGTGAGCGCTCGATGACGAGCGGCTGCCCGAACTCCGAGAGCACGAGCAGCAGGATGATCGCGCCGAAGCCGCAGCAGATCACGTCCAGGAAGGACAGGCTGAAGACCTCGGTCTCGCGGCGACGGCGCTTCACAACGGCACCTCAGGGCCAGTCCCGCGACGGCACGACGAACGACCCCTTGGTCCGCTGGGCGAGCGCCCAGAACCGGTGCGGTCCGGGCACCTCGCCCTTCATCGGCAGCAGCACCACATCGATCGGGACCTTCGGATCGATGCCGCGCACCGCCTCGTCGAACAGGCGTGCACGGTCGCCGACATCGATGTAGCGGCGCAGCGCCGGCGGCGTCGCGCCCTGCGTCGGCAGACCGTCGGTCAGCAGGATGATCTGGTCGGGCTGCTGCCTGAACGCGGTGCGCACGCGCAGCGCGTTGATCAGGCTGGTGCCGCCCTGCGGCAGCAGCGTCCCGATGGCGGCCACCGCTTCGCGGCGGCGCGCCGCATCGACGGCGAGCCATTGCCCCTCGGTGCCCGCGATCAGCGGTACCGCGGTCTCGTTGAACGCGTAGACCTGGAACTGCCGACCTGCCGGCATCTGCTCGACCAGCCAACGCGCGATGTCGGTGCTGCGTTGCCACTTCGCGGCGTTGCGGCGCGCCTGATCGGAGGAGTTGCGCAACCGGATGATCTGCACCAGGTCCTCGTCGAGCATGCTCGACGAGCGGTCGAGCAGGACGAGGATGCGCCGGCCGCGGAACGACAGCCCTGTCAGATAGCGGCGGCTGGCCGTCGACCGACCGCTGCCGGTCATCTCGCCGCGCGGCGTCTCCACCTTGGCGCTCGCCTCGAGCCGACGCGTGCTCTCCTCGAGCGCGCGCACATCGGCCTTGAGCTTCTCGATGCGTTCGCGCTTGGCGAGCGTGGTGGCGTCGTAGATGGACGCCTCCTCGCGGCGCTGCTGCAGCTCCTCGATCAGGCGCGTCGCACGCGAGGCCGCCGACACGGTCTCGCTGTCGGTGCGCTGCAGAGCGTTGCGCAGCAGCACGAGGTTCTTGGCGCCGCGCACCACCTCCTCCTCGAGCTTGGACACCTGTGCAGCGAGGTCCTCGGCACGGCGCGTCCGCTCGATGCCGCTCTGCGCGCTGATGATCGTGTAGAAGAGGATGACCGCACCGAAGCCGCAGCAGATCACGTCCAGGAAGGACATGCTGAAGACCTCGACGCGACGGCGCTTCATCAGCCCGTCCCGGCGTCCGTCGCAGCGCCCGACCCCACCGCGATCAGCGCGAGTTCGACACCGGGGTCACCGATGCGCAGCCGATCACCCGCTGCGAGCCGCGCCCGGCCGGCGATCCGACGGCCGTTGAGCCAGGTGCCGTAAGCGGCATGGTCGATGACCTGCACGCCCTCCGGCCCGTGACGCAGCGTGCAGTGCAGCCGCGACACGCCGGCGAGCCCTTCGTCGAGCCGGATGCCGTCCGCCGCGGGCGCGCGGCCGACCTCGAGGACGGTCCCCGGTACGAGCGGGATGGCCGAACCGCGCCACAGCACATGGGTCGGCGCCGTCCGAGCGGCCTCGGGCGCGATCTCGACGACCCTGGCTTCGCCGAGGATCGCGCCGACGGCGATCCCGCGCCGCAACGGCACCTCCACCGCCGTCGCCTCGGCGGCGGCGTCGGCCGCGACGGGCAGCATCGATGCCGCACGCGCGACGAAATCGGCGTCCATCGCATGGAGACGCACGCCCGGCAGCGCCGACAACGCCTCCACGACGCCCGGCAGTTCGAGCAGCGTCTCGGAGAGCAGCAAGGTGGGCGGAGCGCCGTCCGACCGCAGCGCGTCGATCGACGCTACGAGCGCGCGCGTCAGCGGGCGCGCGGCGGCCGCGAACTGGTCCCGGCTCAGCGTCACCGCGCAGCTCGCAGCGCCCGCCGGCAGTTCGAGGGTCGCCGATCCCTCGCGCGCGGCCCGCGCCGCCGCCGTCGGCAGCAGGTCGTAGAGCCGCTGTTCGCTCGCGGCCTCATGCAGCGGATCGAAGCGGGAACGCAGCACCATCGCCTCGGCGATCATCTCGAGCCAACGCTGCTGCACCGTGAGCAGACCGGCATCACGCGATATGCGGACGGCACGCCGCCGCGCCTCGCCCTCTCCGACCACGACCCGCGTGGCGGAGGTATGCGTCAGACCGACGGCGGGGACGATGACCTCACCCTCGAGGCCGAGCGCGGCCACCGCGAGCGCCGCGGCATCATGGAATCCGTCGACCGGCAGCGCCGCCTCCCGACAGGCGGCGAGCACCCAACCGAGCGCATCGGTATCGAGGGCCGGCGGCACGGCGATCCGCAGCCGATCACCCGGTGCGACATGTGGGGCGACCCGCTGGCGCAGTTCGGCGCAAGCGACCGTGAAGGCGGCTCGGGCCGCGGCGCCATCGGACACGCCGGGCTTGCCGGCGGTGCCGGTGCCCGCGCCGAACGCAGCCCAGTGGCCGTAGGACACACGATGCGGCGTGCGGCGCACGGCATCCGCCGCGAGGGTGCCGAAGCGGGTGGCATCTGCAGGATCGGCATGCACGATCGACGGCGTGACGGCACCGAGCGGCGCGCCATCGCGCGCCACGGCGAACGCCGCGTCGTCGAGCTGCAGGCCGACGATGCTCATCCGAGGACCTGCAGGTTGCGGATCACGCGCTGGTCCAGCCAGGTCTCGGCGTCGAGCACCAGCCGTTCCTGCGCCTGCTGCAGCTGCTGCATCAGGAACATCAGCAGGATCGACAACAACAACGCGATCAGCGTCGAATTGAAGGCGACACCGAGGCCCTCGGTGACGCCGGAGATGTCACCGGTCACGGCCTTGTGCGCCTGCGACAGCGCATCGCCGATGCCGCGCACCGTGCCGATGAAGCCGATGGCGGGGATCGCCCAGGCGATGTAGCGCAGCATCGAGAGGTCGGAATCGAGCCGCTCGGCCTCGGACTGACAGACCCCGTGCGCGACCGTCGACGCGTCCTGCACGCTGCGCGTCGCGCCGAAGCGTGCGAGCGCCGCGAGCAGCGCGCGCGGCACGAGCCGTTCGCGCGTGTCGGCCGGCAGCTCCTCCAGCTGACGCATGTACTCGCGGGTGTCCTCCGGCAGGATCCGCGCGCCCTCGGGCAGGCGCAGCAGGCCGGCGCGCAGCGCCTCGGCCTCGCGCCGGTAGGCGAGCGTCTTGTAGCCGAGGATCGCCAGGGCCCACAGCATCAGGATGATCTCGGCCTCCTGCTCGTAGTCCTTGATGACCACATAGATGGAGCGCTGCTGCACATACTCGGGGTCCTTGGCCATGGCCTCGCGGTCGGCGCGCATCTGCGCCTCGGCGACGGGGCGCACATGCAGCACATATGCGGCGTGCACCAGGATCACCGACAGCAGCAACGCCACCACGGTGAAGATGAATTCATTGGGGAGCTTTCTGTTCATATGTCGACCGGCAGGGTGATGTTGTTGTCGGCGGAATCGCGGAACTCGGGCAGCTCGTCGAGCGTCACCGGTGCGCGGGCACGGTCGCTCGAGGCCTCCTCGTTGGTATCGCCGTCCTCCACGACCGGAGCACCGGCCGTGGTCGGCGCCGTCGGCACGGCATCCGCCGGCGTGGCATCCGTCGGCGGCTCATCGGGCGGTGCATCGGGCGGTGCCGTGCGCGGCGGCGCGGTCTCCTGCGCGACGGCGCGCACCATGGACAGCGTCGCGCCCCAGCAGACGAGCGCCGCCGCTGCGGTCCACGCGATCATCCTCGCCGCGCGCGGCGCGGCCCTCTCGCTCGCTTTCATGCTCACTCCGCGTATCGTGCGATACGGAAACCGATGTCCTGGGATGCGCTGGACGGATCCGCGCCCTCGCGCCACGCCGGCCGCAGCTCCGAGAAGACCGCCGTGCGCCAGTTCGCGCCCTTCACCACGCGGCGCGCGCCCGACGCCGGCCCGGTCGGATCGGTGCCGCCCGCCGCCGTGTCGAACGAAGCATACGCGTCGTGCACCCACTCCGAGACGTTGCCCGTCATGTCGTAGAGACCGAGGCCGTTCGCGGGGTACTTGCCGGGCGGCGCGACGGACGGGTGCTCGTCCTGCCAGCCCTCGAGCAGCGTCTGCACGACGCCCGCCGCCTCGCTGCCCGCGAGGTTGGCGGCGCCGGCGGGCGGCGGCAGTTCGTCGCCCCACTCGTAGCGCCGCGCCCGTCCGGCGAGCGGCACCTGGCGCGCCGCGTACTCCCACTCGGCCTCCGTCGGCAGCCGGTATCCCGTGGTCACGGGCAGGCGCAGCGTCCAACCGTCACCGGCCTTCTCGTAGGCCGGCGGCAGCCCCTCCTGCGCCGACAGCCAGTTGCAGTACTCCACCGCGTCCGACCAGGACACACCGGACGCCGCCTGCGGATCGAGGTCGACGGTGCGCCGCTGCACGAACCCGGCGGCGTGCGACGCGCGGAACCTGCGGAACTCGCCGTTGGTGACCTCGCGCACCGCGATGTAGACGGGACGGGCGAGCGTCACGCGACGCGTGAATTCATTGGCGCGGCGCCCCTGCTCCCGGCGCTCGCTGCCCATCGTGTAGCTGCCGGCCGGCAGCAGCCGCAACGCGCGGCCGGAAGCGGTGACGAGCGACGCGGGCGCAGGCTTCCAGCCGGCGGGCTTGCCCTCGGGCAGCAGCGAATAGTCGACCGTGCGCGCCACCGCCGACGACAGGTCGATGTCGAGCGACTGCGGTTGCGAACCGGCGCGCCGCAGTTCGACGCGGTGCGGGCGTGCGGGGAGCTGCAGCGTGAGCGGCGCGCGACCGCGCTGCTGTCCGCCGATCCAGACCTCCGCATCCGCCGGCTCGCCCTGCACGGTGAGCGGGACCAGCACCGGCTGCAGCGTCACCGCCAGCGTGGAGCGCTCGCCCGCACGGGCCGGCAGCCGTCGCGTCGCCGCTGCGTAGCCCTGCAGCGCGAATCCCAGGTCGTGGTCGACGCCGGGCGCGAGCGACACCTCGAGCGGCGTGCGGCCGCGGAACACGCCCCCGACCGTGACCTCGGCGCCCGCCGGTTGCGAGCGTACGCTGACCACCGCATCCGGCGCGCCGAGCTCGATCGGACCGATGCGCAAGGTCTTGCCGGGTTCGACGAGCGCGACGCTGCGCCACACGCGCGCGCCCGGCGCGCCCACCTCGAGCCGGCGCAGCCCGGCGGGCAGATCGAGCGCCGCGGGCAGCGGCATCGCAGCAGCGCCGTCGACCGACAGCGTCGCACCCGGCGTGGTGGCGCTCGCCTCGAGACGGCCCCAGCTCGGCCGCATCGCGATGCCGATCGCCTGGCGTACGCCTCGCCCCTCCACCGTCACGCGCTGCACGGCATCGAGATGCCGCGGCGCGCGCAGGGTCAGCGTCCGTTCGCCTGCGGCGACCTCGATCGCGCCCGGCGCGCCGCCCACCTCGGCGCCGTCGATGAACACCTTGGCAGCGACGCCTCCCGTGTCGATGTCGAGCGTCCCGGGCAGCGGCTCGAGCCGCACCTCGAGGCGTTGCGGCTCATCGGCGCGCACCTGCAGGCGCCGCGTCGCGTCGCGGTGGCCCGGCGCCCGCACCGTCACCACCTGCGGTCCCGGCATGAGGAACAGCGACGCACCTGAGCGCCAACTGATGCCCGAGCCGCGCACGGTCGCGTCCGCGGGGAAGGTGACCACGGTCACCGGCTGCAGCGGACGCAGCACGGCCCACAGCAGCGCCGCCACGGCGGCGGCGGACAGAAGCGCGATCCAGGGCCACAGGCTGCGACGACCGCCGCGACCTGCCGATCCGCGGCCGCCATCGTCAGGGCTCGCGCCCGACACCGCCGCCGCTGCGACCATCGCATCCGCGGATCCGCCCTCGTCGTCCGCAGGTGCCGGCGCGCGCAGCGGCGGCACGGTGTCGTTGCCCTGCAGGTGTCGCACGACGAGCGACGGCCGGTCGCCGACCATCTCCACCGATACCCGGGTGCCGCCCACCGCGAGGATGTCGCCGGGTGCGAGCCTGCGGAATCCGTCGGCGGGCAGCCTGCGACCGTTGAGCCGCACCGGCACCGCTGCGGTGGCGCGGAAACCGAACTCGCGGTCCTGGATCTCGAAGACCCCTGTCGTCGCGTCCGCCGCATCCGGGATGCGCAGCGGATCCTGCGGGGATCCGCCGACGGCGCAAGGCAGCGCGATATCGCGCGTCCCGCCCGGCTCGACCACACGCATCGACGGCATGCTCATCGCGGCACCCTCACGACACCGTCTCTGTGCAGCGCACATCGACGGTCACCGCAGCGCCGCCCGGCGTCAGCGTGAATTCGCGGCGCACGTCGCGGTAGCCGGGCCGGCTGCCGATGGCGACATAGCGGCCGGGCTTCAGCTGCAACTCTTTACGCGTGAACATGCCGACCGCCCCCACGCGCTGCAGCGTGACCTGGGTCAGGCCATCCGACTGCAGCACCGCGGCCACCGGCTGGTCGTAGAGTTTCAGCGTGTCGCGCAGCCGCGTCGTCTGCGAACGCAGCACCGGCGCGCTGCCGCGCACCGCATCGGCGCGCGCCAGCAACTGGTCGGCTTCACGCCTGACCTCCGGCGCGACCAGCCGCGCCGGATCGCCGAGCAGCGCATCGAGCCGACGCGCGAGCTCCGCGCGCGGGGCGGCGCGTGACCTGCCGCTGCGCGCGAACTCGAGCGTGGGGTCGCGCGCCAGCCACTGCTCGTAACCGGCGAGCGCCTCGCCCCATCGCTCCGCGGTCTCGAGCGCGGCCAGCGATTCGCGGGTCGCCGTGAGTTCGCGCCGCGCACCGACCGCACTCGACTGCGCCTCGACGGCCGCGATCTCCGCACCGCCGGGACGCAGCGAACGGGCGCGGGCCAGCGCCGCGCGCGCGTCCTTGTCGCGGCCTTCGCGCAGGGCCGCGAGCGCATCGCCGATCGCGCGCGCGTAGGCATCCGAGCCGAGCGCCGCACGGGCGCGCGCCAGCCCTGCGCGGGCGCCCGGATGCGCAGGGTCCTCGCGCAGCACCTGCTCGTAGAGCGTCACGGCCTCCAGCGGACGCTCGCCGAGCGCCGCCGCCTCCGCCTCGGCGAGCCGCGGCAGGATCCTGCCGAGGACCTCGGCGCGGCGCAGTCCCTCCACAGCACGCGCATCCTCGGGCGCGATGAGCTTCGCGAGTTCGAACGCCTGTCGCGCCGCTTCCGGTTGACCGGACTCGAGCGCCTCGCCGCCGGCGCGCAGCTGCGTCGCCAAGGCGGCGGGTGCCGCCGCGGCGACCTTGCCGAGCGATGCCGTCGCCGCGTCGAAAAGATCGATGGCACGGACCGGGTCCTCCGCATCGAGCGCCTGTGCGGCGGCACGCCCCTGGGCCCGTGCCGCAGCGAAGTCGGCGCCGCCCCAGACACCCGCGCCGCGCGCCTCGAGAGCCATGACGGTCGCGGAGTATCTCTCGGCGGCCGCAGCCGACGCGGCGAGCTGCTGCTCGAGGCGGTCCGCGGTCGCGGACCGCACCGCATCGCGCGACGCCTCCGCGGCGGTCGACGGTCGCGCGGTCGGCGCCGCGCCGGCCACCGTCGCCACAGGCGGCGCCAGCCGCGGCAACCAAAGAAATACGCCGGCCAGAAGAGCGAGCAGCGCGAGCGCGGCTGCGACGCGCACGAGACGCCCTCGAACGCGCCCGTCGGTCGCCGTTCCGTCCACCGCGCCCGCCGCCGCGGCGCCCGTCGCACCGGCCGCGGGCGCACGGATCCGCACCGTCCCGGGCACGGCTGGCGCGACGGCACGGATCCCGCGCAACGCGCCCACCACCGCCGTCATGTCCGCCGGCCTCGCCGCCCCGGACTGCGGCGCGGGTGCGGACGGCGACGCTGCGCCGTCGTCGAGGAGCGCCATCACGAGCCGATGCAGGTCCTCGGGTAACGGATGCGCCGGCACCAGCGGCGGCACGGGCGGCAGGTCCGCGCCCGCAGCGGGCTCGACCGGGAAACGCGGCGGATAGCCGCCGAGCAACTCATAGGCGAGCGCGCCGAAACCGTACAGGTCGTCCTCGACCGAGGCCGGTGCGCCGCGACGCTGCGCCGGGCTCGCGGTGTAGGGGGAGAAGGACGCCCCCGCAGCGGCCTCACCGAGGCGTTCCGCGCTGCCGAAGTCGGCGAGCCGGGCGCGACCCTCCACGTCGAGCAAGATGTTGCCGGGCTTGAGGTCGCGGTGGACGATGCCGGCGGCGTGCAGGGCCGCCACGGCCTCGGCGACCGCGCGCAGCACAGGCAACACGCGGGCAGCGGGCGCACCGCGCAGACTGCGCGCGTCGTCCTCGAAGAATGGCATGGGCAGCCCGAGCAGCGCGCCGTCCCGCAGCGGCTCGGCGGGCCGCAGCACACCGGGGTGGTCGA
>Ga0315902_10000785_pt1 | contig 53334 bp, 45 predicted proteins | sample LakEriMetagenome_9_FD_203523 | JGI IMG/M metagenome (GOLD analysis project Ga0315902, IMG submission 203523) | Freshwater fungal communities from buoy surface, Lake Erie, Ohio, United States - Buoy 12 MA117 | ecosystem: Environmental > Aquatic > Freshwater > Lake > Lake biofilm | place: USA... | reverse complement strand
ATCCGGCCCGCGAGGCGCGTGCGCTCCCCCAAGCACGCCAGCCTGCTTTTTCAGCCCTTATTCCCAGTCTCCATTTCTGAAAGATCGTATTAGCCGGTGGCGCAAGCCACCGGTTCTCGTCCGAAAACGGAATCCGCCCCGGAGGCGGCGGTGGAAACGGGGAGATTCCCGGCGCACCCTTCGGGGCGCATTCCATGTTGCGGCGGATCCGGTGGCTTGCGCCACCGGCTAATTTCCGCTGGCCCTCCGGGCCACTGATGAGCCTCGAAATGTGCAAACACGAGGCTGCACCATTCCCTTAAATACTTTACTTTGCCTCCGCCTGCGCCGCACTGCGGCGCATCAGAAATGCAGGGCTCTTCACGATGCCGGTGATGAGCTTGGTGAAGTGGTGGTCGTTCTTTTCGAGGCTGAACAAAATCCGCGAGATCGTCGCCTCATCGTGCCAGTCGAGCCCGCGGCCCAGCGCGTAGATGAGCATCTTCTCCGTGAGGCAGCGCGCGAAACCCTGTGTCTTGCTGCGTAGCAAAATCTTCATGTCGGCGAGCCCGTTGACTGTGCGTCCCGTGCCGAGCTTGCCCGAGGGATCGATCTCCGCGCCAGTTTCGTCGCGGTCCCGCCACTGGCCGATGCCGTTGAAATTTTCCAGCGCAAATCCGAATGCGTCCATCTTCGCGTGGCAGTTCGCGCATTTCGGATCAGCGCGGTGCTGTTCGAGCTTCTGGCGAAACGTGCCGGTGAGATCCTTGCGTCCGCTGTCGTCGAGCGATGGGGTGTTTGGCGGCGGAGGCGGCGGTGGCGTGCCGAGGATCTGTTCGAGGATCCATTTGCCGCGTTTGACCGGCGAGGTGCGCGTGGGATTCGAGGTCACGGTGAGGATGCTCGCCTGCGTGAGCAGCCCGCCGCGCGGCGTGCCTGCGAGCGCCACGCGTTTCCATTCGTCCTTTTGAAAATTGCCCGCGTTCTTGATGCCGTAGAAATCAGCGAGACGCTGGTTCACCCAGGTGAAATCAGCGTCGAGCAGATCGAGGATGCTGCGATCCGTCCGCACGATTTCGCCGAAGAAGCGCCGCGTCTCCTCGACCATCGCCGAGCCAAGTTCGGGCTTCCAGTTTGGGAACGTCTTCGGATCCGTGCTGTGCGACGAGAGGCGTCCGAGTTGGAGCCATTGCAGCGCGAAATTCTGGATGAGCGCTTCGGCGCGCGGATCCTGGATCATGCGCTTGATCTGGGCATCGAGAGTCGTGCTGAGTTTTTTCTCCGCGGCTGCGCGCAGCAGTTCGTCGTCGGGGCACGAACTCCACAAAAAATACGAGAGCCGCGTGGCGAGCTGGAATTCGTCCACCGGATGCGGCTCCGGGTTCTGCGGCTGATCGTCGGGCTCGAGGCGGAAGACAAATTTCGGCGACGCGAGGATCGCGCTGACCGCTCGGCGCATCGCCTCTTCCCACGTGTCGTTGTGCCCCATCGCGTAGGCGACGAGCTTCGCGAGGCGATCCAGTTCCTCTGCGGTGATCTGCCTCCGCCACGCGCGCATGGCGAAGCGCGCGAGGATTTCACGCGTTTGCTCCGGCTGTGATTTTCCGGGCGTGACGGTGAGCAGCGTCTTCGTCGCCGCGCTGCGCGTGTCCATGGGGCCCTCGTATTCGAGGAACTCGACGAAGATCGTCGGCGCGGGCTGGCCGTCCTGCGGCTTGAACGCGGCGAGCACGATGCGCTCGATGCCCGCGACATTGTGGATTTTTGCCTCGATGCGCTGCGCCTCCTGCTCGGACTTCGCGGTGATGTTGGCTGTCGTGAGGATCTGCGCATTGCGCACAAATTCGAGCCACGCGCCGTCGAGCTTCGCGATTTCCTGCCGGGGCGTCGGCCTTTCGAGCGCAGCGCCGCTGACCATCAGCGCCACGCGCACCGGCTTGCCGTCTGCGGATTTCGCATAAAGGCGAGCACGCACGATGTAATCGCCCTCGGCATTGATGCGCGCGGGCGTGTTCACGGGGCCGGACTTCATGGCCGCCTTCTCGCTCGCGATGAACGGACGGAAGCGCCCCACGAACCCGTTCGGGCCCGAAGGCTCGCAGAATTGCGCGGACATCGTGTGCTTCGGCGTGGCAATGGTGCCGAGCGGGATCGCAATCGCGGCGATCTTGTCTGCGGCATCGAGGTAGCGCTCCATAAGCACCGGCGAGACGGTGAGCACGTCCGCGATGTTGTCGAAGCCGTGGCCCACATCGTCGCTCGGAAAATCGTCCGCCGGCCGGAACTCGATGTGCAGCAGATCGCGGATCGTGTTGTTGTATTCGTTGCGGTTCAGCCGCCGCACGGTGAGACGCCCGGGGTCGGGTTTGCCGGCGTCTGCCTTTGCAAAAATGCCCGCGACCGAGGCGAGGAATCGCCGTTTTTCTTCCGCGGAAGGCTGCGGCTTGTCATCCGGCGGCATCTCGCCGGAGCGCACCACCTCCATCACATCGCGCCAGCGTTTGCGCGCGCGCAGCACCGAGAGGTCGTCGTGGAATTCATGCAGTGCGAAGTCGCCCTTCTGCTTGTCCTTCCCGTGGCACGAGACGCAGTGCTTCTGGAGAAATGGCACGCCATCCGTGGCAAATGCGGACGTATCCGCGAGGGCCGCGCGCCACGGGAGCAGCAGGCCGAGAGCGATGAGGAGTGCAGGACGCAGGCGGAACATTTGCACACCGGTAGCCTGCGGAGGTCGTGTGCTCAAGTTCTGCAAGCGGCGTTCTGCCCGCGTGCAGCCGCGCATTGCATCTTCCGGCGGCCCCGCTATCTTCCACGCCATGATGCGCACATCGAATCCCACACTCACCACCGAAACCTTCAACCAGCCCATCGCCGCCGGCGAACAGCGCATGACCATCCAGGGCGCGGTGAACAAGACCGGCATCCTCCTCGTCCTCGCCATCCTCTCCGCAGCGTTCACCTGGAACCGGTTCGCGGAAAATCCCGGCGCAGCGATGCCTTTCGTCATCGGTGGCTCGATCGGCGGCCTCATTATGGCGCTGGTGACTTGCTTCAAAAAGGAATGGTCCGCGGTGACCGCGCCGATTTACGCGCTGCTCGAAGGCCTTGTCCTCGGCGGCGTCTCCCTGATCTTTAATTCAAAATGGAACGGCATCGCGCTTCAGGCCGGGATGCTCACCTTCGGCACGCTCTTCGCGATGCTCGCCGCGTATCGCAGTGGGCTGATTCGCGCCACGGAGAAGTTCAAGACCGGCGTCATCGCTGCGACCGGCGGCATCTTCCTCCTGTATCTCGTCTCGTGGATCCTCGGCATGTTCGGTGTGCCCATGGGCTTCATGAATGGCAGCGGAATGCTGAGCATCGGCATCAGCGTCTTCGTCGTGATCATCGCCGCGCTGAATCTCGTGCTCGACTTCGACGTGATCGAGCAGGGCGCGAAGCTCGGCGCCCCGAAGTATCTCGAATGGTATGCCGGCTTCAGCCTGCTGGTCACGCTGGTGTGGCTCTACCTCGAAATCCTCCGCCTCCTCGCGAAGCTCAACTCGCGACGGGACTAGGCGGCTGCGGAAAAGGCGATCGCCCGTAATCGCAGCGAGATAACCCGCGATGCGTGTTCCGATTATTCACGGGCTGATTCGTCGCAGGTTGCTCGTCAATTTTCGGGTGGATGCGGAGGTGATGCAGCGCTTTCTGCCCGCGCCCTTCCGTCCCAAACTGCATCAAGGCTACGCCATTGCCGGCATCTGTCTGATCCGGCTGGAGCAGATTCGGCCCGGATGGCTTCCGCGCTTCTGCGGCATGTCCAGTGAGAACGCCGCTCATCGGATAGCGGTGCTCTGGGATGAACCTTCGGGCGAAAACCGCGAGGGTGTGTTTATTCCGCGCCGCGACACCGGTTCGTGGCTGAATCATTTTGTCGGAGGCCGCATTTTTCCCGGCGAGCATCAGTTGGCGGACTTCGACATAACCGATGATGGCGCGCGCATTTCCATGTCCATCCGGGCGCGCGACGGACGCATGGGCGTCCAACTCCGCGCTCATGAAACCGATTCGCTGCCGGAGTCTTCCTGCTTTGCGTCGCTCGCGGAATCCTCCGCCTATTTCGAGGGCGGCAGTGTGGGCTACTCAGTCACCCGCGATTGCTGCCGGCTCGATGGCGTCCGACTTCAGACCGACGGCTGGTGCGTGCGCCCGCTCGCAGTCGAGCATGTCGAGTCCTCGTTCTTCGCGAACGAGTCTGCGTTTCCGGCTGGCAGCGTGACTTTCGACCACGCACTTGTGATGCGGAACATCAGCCATCGGTGGCATGTGGTTGCGGACATGTTCACCAAGTGAACATCGTCCGAATCCGCTCGTTGCTGGCCGTCCGTCGAGTCGAGCCTCTCGCCTGAAATCCCCTCGAACTCACCAAAATGATTCGGGCGCAGCGAGCGCACATGGAGCCGCGCAAGGATCGCCATCGTCCTCGGCGGCCACGGCCGAAGCGCGCCGCGCAACTTTTTTTGGCGTTTGCACTGCGAGATCCGAATGCCTGCGGAGGAGAATTGGACGCTGCGCGTGGAGCGGATGTAGCCGGGGGGACACATGTGATCACGCTCGTCGCAAACCGCGGCGCATGCGTGCTGCTGGGGCTCCACAGTTTCCGCGCGCCGAAGCAGGAGCACGCCGATTTCTGGAAGGATGCCGCGACGAAATTCAGGGACCATCCGGCGGTGTTGTTCGATCTTTTCAACGAGCCGCACGGCATGTCGTGGGAAGTGTGGCGCGACGGCGGATTCGTCTCGAAAAAAAGGAAGCCCGCGGACGAGGATGCGTTTCTGAGCGACGAAGAAAAGGCGAAGGCCGCGCCGGGCTTCCAATCCATCGGGAAGCAGGCGCTGATTAATGCGGTGCGTTCAACCGGCGCGCGCAACATCGTGGTCACGGGCGGGCTCGACTGGGCGTATGATCTCTCGGGCATCGCGAGCGGCTTCGAGTTGAAGGACGTGGGCGGCAACGGGATCATATATTCCACGCACATCTACCCGTGGAAGTGCGGCTGGCAGGAGAATGTGCCCGTCGAAGCGGACAAGCATCCGATCTTGGTCGGAGAGGTTGGAGCGGACATCAAGAAGATGGATTTCATCCCGGCGAACGCGCAGGAGGATCCGTTCACGCGGGTGCCGGACATGCTTGGCTTCATGCAGAAATACAAACTGCACTGGACGGGCTTTTCGTTTCATCCCGCGGCCACGCCGGTGATGATCAGCGGCTGGAACTACACGCCCACGCCGTTCTGGGGCGCATTCGCGAAAGACGCGCTCGCAGGAAAGAATTTCGAGATGAAGAAAATGCGGTGAGCGGGCGGCAGTGTTGCGCAACCTCGAATCGGAGCGCGGAGGCGGAGAACTCGCGGACAGGATTGTCCGCACTACTTTACGCCATCAGTGCCTTGATCACATTACCTTCGACATCCGTGAGGCGGAAGTCGCGGCCTGCGTAGTTGAACGTGAGCTTCTCGTGGTTCAGGCCGAGCAGCGCGAGGATCGTCGCATGCAGGTCGTGGATCTGCACTTTGTTCTCCACGGCCTCGTAGCCGTAGTCGTCCGTCTGGCCGTAGCTGAGGCCGCCTCTCACTCCGCCGCCGGCCATCCAGAGCGTGAAGCCCTTGTTATTATGGTCGCGTCCGTCGCCGCCCTGCGCGTGCGGTGTGCGTCCGAATTCTCCACTCCACACGACGAGCGTGTCCTTCAAAAGCCCGCGCTGCTTGAGATCCGTGAGCAGGCCCGCGATGGGCTGATCCACGGACGTGCAGTTTGCCTGGAGCGCGTTGCCGAGGTTGAAATGCTGGTCCCAGTTGCCGTGGTTGATCTCCACGTAGCGCACGCCGGCTTCGATGAATTTCCGCGCGAGCAGGCACTTCCGGCCCATGTCGTCCGTGCCGCCGCCGCCACGGCTGGTCCCGCCGATGCCGTAGAGTTTTTTCGTCGCCTCGGATTCCTTCTCGATGTCCATCACCGCGGGCATTTGGCTCTGCATCTTGAATGCGAGTTCGTAGCTCTCGATCACCCCTTCGATCTCGGGGTTGTATTTGTCGCGGCGCAGCGCCTCGCGGTTGAGCGTCTGGATGAGTTCGAGTTCCGCGCGCTGTGCCGTCGGGCCGAGCGTGGTCTGGATGTTGCGCACCTGCGCGCCGACGACCGGGCGGTTGTCCCGGCCGATGCGTGTGGCCTGGTAGATCGCGGGGAGAAATGCGCTGCCGTAATTTTGCGCGCCGCCAAATCCCGCGGGCGGCGAGAGCGTGATGAAGCCCGGCAGGTTCTGGTTTTCCGTGCCGAGGCCGTAGAGCGTCCATGCGCCGAGCGATGGGCGCACGAACTGTGAATTCCCCGTGTGCATTTTCACGAATGCCTGCGGGTGCGCGGGAAGATCGGTCTGCATCGAGCGGACGAGCGCCATTTCATCCGCGTGCTTCGCGATGTTGGGGAACAGTTCGGAAATCCACAGCCCGCTCTTGCCGTGCTGCGCGAATTTCCACTTCGACCCGAGCAGCTTCGTGCCGGGACGCTTGCCGGGCTTGTCGTTGTCGGCGGTGAGCTTCGGCTTGTGGTCGAACGTGTCCACATGCGACGGCCCGCCCCTCATGCAGAGGAAAATCACGCGCTTCGCCCGCGCCGGGAAGTGCGGCTGCTTCGGCACGAGCGGGTTCGCGTCGGCTGCGATTGCATTCCGTCCGGCGAGGCCCGCGAATGCGAGCCAGCCGAAGCCGCAGGCGAGGTTGCCGAGCACGTCGCGGCGCGTGAAAAGTGGCGTGATGTCTCCGCAGGTGTTCGAGGTCGTCGGGTTCATGGCGTGGTTCGTTGTGGAGTGGACGCGCGCCGCTCGCGATGGGTTGCGGATGCGGCGCAGGATGGCACTTCAAACACGCGCCGGGTGGCGAGGTTGCGGGGAAAATTCCGGCTGTGAGAAAGTGGCGCGCTGGCCAGCGTGCGCGCGGTCAGCGCTTCTCGGGCGACGTGTCCCACATCGGGCGGCCGTGCTCCGGGGTGTAGTCCTGCGGCAATTCCTTCGGGTTCGTCAGTTGCGTCACAATCCACGCGATCAGAATGCAGCCGATCAACATGAGGACGATGATCGCGCCGGCCTTCAGTGCGTCGAGCGCCTTCGTGTTGCGGCGGATGCGTCGCCCCGGCACGGTTATTTTCGGATCGGAAGCCATGCGATGGTGCGCTCGATTTGTGCGTCCCAGTATGCCCAGTCGTGTGCGCCTGCGCTTTCCTCATGGTGATGCGAGCAGCCGAGCGCATCGAGATGCGTGTGGAATGCGCGCGTGTCGCCGATGATGTCGTCCTCCGTGCCGCAGCTCAGCCAGAGCGCGGGTTTCGGGCCGCGGCGTTTCGTGAGCTTTTTTGCGAGATGAAAAAGATCGCTGTCCGTGCCTTCTGCGTCAGAGCCGGGACCGGCGACGGCATTCCATTCGGCGCTGCTGATGCGTGAGCGCGGCTTGCCGGATTCGCGCAGCCTGCGCACGTAGTCGAGCGCGCCGCTGAAGCTTGCGGCCGCGGCAAACCGTTCCGGATGCGCGAGTGCGAGCCGCATCGCGCCGTAGCCGCCCATCGAGAGGCCGGCGGCGAAATTATCCGCGCGCTTTTCCGAGAGCGGGAAAAAGCCGCGCATGATCGCGGGCAGTTCTTCGCTCAGAAAAGTCCAGTAGCGCGGACCGGCCGCCATGTTCTGATAAAAGCTGCGGCCCACGGCGGGCATCACGACGGCGAGATTCCGCGCGGCGGCGTAGCGCTCGATGTTCGTGCGGCGCATCCACATCGTGTGGTCGTCGCTCAGCCCGTGCAGGAGAAAAAGGACGGGGTGCTCTTTCCTCTGCGGAACCTGCGGCAGGAGTACGTGCGCGGAGACGGAGAGGGCGAGCGTCTCGCTGAAGAAGTGGCAGTCGAAAAACGCCATCGCGCGTCAGGTCCGCGAGCTTTTTGCGTAGCCGAAAAAGCCGCGTTTCTTGATGAGCTCGCAGACGGATGCGGGCACCATCTTTTCCCACGCGGGATCGTGCGCACCGATGCGCTTGAGCACATCGCGGCTGAAGATCGGGAGGTAGTCCGCGTTGAAATTATCGAGCGCGACGAAGCTGCCGCGGTCGTGGAGGTAACCGTAGAGCTTCTGCAATTCGGGCGCTACTCGCGCGGTATCCACGGTGGAGATCTTGCCGGTGAGCGGATCCTGGAGCGGGTAGATGTAGAGCTTGAGGTCGTTTTTGAGGAGCCGCCCGAAGCTCTCGAGGATGCCGCCGGGGAGCTGCGTGTAGTATTTTTCGTTGAACAGCTCGAGCAGCGTGGGCACGCCGAGCACGAGGCCGATCCGCTCCTTCGTGATGCGGCCGATGTATGCGCCGAGCTTGAAAAACTCGCTGTAGTCGCTCACGAGCACCGTCATGCCGCAGGCGCTGAGCACGTCGGCCCGCGCGAGGAAATCGCGGCGATCCATCGCGCCGGTCTCGAGCAGATTGGTCATCGTGAGTTCCATGACCTGCACGGTTTCCTTGCCCGTCACCTCGGGCAGCGCGGAGAATTTTTCAAACGCGCAGCGCATCATGTCCAGGTTCACATGCGTGAGCGGGCGGAAGCTGCCGCGCTCGACGAGGACGGCCTTTCTGTAAAACACCTCGGCGGGCTGGAGCACCTCGCGGTTCGGGCCGAACATCGCGGCGCCGCTGAGGCCGAGCTGCACGAGCTTCAGCGCCATGAGGCGGTTGTCCACCGAGCGGAACTCGATGCCGGAGAATTCGATCATGTCGATCTCGATGCGGCCCGTGTGCAGATCGTCGAGCAGGCTCTCGACGAGCTGCTCCGGCTCGTGGTGCAGGAAGAAGCAGCCATAGCAGAGGTTCACGCCGACGATGCCGAGCGCCTCCTGCTGCGCTTGCACTTCGGTGTCGAGCATCCGCACATGGATGATCACCTGGCTGGCCTCGTCGCGCGGATGGCTCTGGAATTTCACGCCCATCCAGCCGTGGCACTCGTTGGTGCCCTTGAAATTGCGCGTCGCCACGGTGTTCGCGAATGCGAAGAACGAGGTGCTGTCGCAGCGGATGTCGGAGAGGCGCTCGAGGTTCAGTGAAAACTCGTGATCGAGCATCGCCTGCAGGCGCGGGCGCGAGACGTAGCGCTCCGCCGTGCCATAGATCGCGTCGCTCACCGCCATGTCGTAGGCTGACATGCTCTTCGCCACCGTGCCGCTTGCGCCGCCGACGCGGAAGAACCAGCGCACGACTTCCTGCCCCGCGCCGATTTCCGCGAACGAGCCGTACCAGCGCTTGTCGAGGTTGATGTTGAGCGCCTTCTGGTGCGTGTTCAGTTTTTCTTCAGGCATGGGATGAGCGTGCCGCGAATGGCGGGAAATTGTCGAGGACGATGGCGCGCTTCGTGGAGCGCCGGCTTCCCCGCCGGCAAAAAGCGAATCGCGAAGCGCCATTCCTTTGGTGTTTGGCGTTGGCTGTTTGGAGTTTGAAGTTTGGCCCCGCGCAGCGGCTTTGTGATGTCACGAAGCGCGTCAACATTCTCGATGCGCCTGCGGCGGGCCAAACACCAAACGCTCAACTCCAAACTCCAAACTTCAAACCGCGCCGCATTGCCTCAGCGCCGCGGGATCGTCGTCCGCAGGAGCGAGGTGCCCGGCTCTGTGGGCGTGAGCGTGCGGTCGCGTGCGGCGGCGGGGAGGAGGAAGAATTCGCCGGGCAAAAATTTTTCTCCGGCACATTCCACGCCGCCGCTGAGCATGGTGAAAATCACGCCGTCGTCGCCCGTGTCCGTGCGTGGCGCGGAGAGCGGCCAGCGCGCGACTTGGAAGAGCTGGCATGAGACGATCGTCTCGCCCGAAGGCTGTGCGAGCGCGGGCTCGTGGTCGGCGAAGTCAATCGAGGCGAGCGATTCGGCGATGTGGAGTGCGCGCGGCTTTCCGTCGAGGCCCGTGCGGTTCCAGTCGAAGACGCGGTAGGTCGTGTCGCTGTTTTGCTGGATCTCCACGATGAGGCAGCCGGCGCCGATCGCGTGGCAGCGCCCGCTCGGGATGAACATCGCGTCGCCCGCCCGCACTGGCACGCGGTGGAGCAGGTCGGCGGCGTGACCGTCGGCGAGCGCGCGCTCGAAATCCGCGCGGGTCGTGCCGCGCCGGAAGCCCGCGTAGAGCGCGGCATCTTTCGTCGCATCGAGCAGATACCACATTTCCGTCTTCGGTTCGCCGCGCAGCTCGGCGGCCATGTGCGCGGGAGGGTGGACCTGAACGGAGAGCGTGTCCTGCGCGTCGAGGATTTTTGCGAGCAGGGGAAAGCGGGGCGAATCCGGCACGTCTGTGCCGAAGACTTCCGTGCGAAATTTTGTCCACAACTCGTGCAGCGTGACGCCCGCGTGCGGGCCGCGTGCGACGACGCTCTGCTCGTCCTCGCGATCCACGAGTTCCCAGCTTTCGCCGATGGGCGCACCGGTGGGCGCGCCTTTGCCGGACATTTTTGCGAGGCGGTAGCCGCCCCACACGCGCTCCATGAAGAGCGGGCGGAAGGCGAGGGGAGTTTGGAAGTTCATGAGTGGAGGAAAACGCCCAACGCCCAACGCCCAACGCCCAACTTCCAAAGCCGGGCAGCCAGCGTCTGTGCGTCCGAATCCGTCCCTTGGGAGTTGGACGTTGGACGTTGGGCGTTGGGCGTTGCGTGCATCCAGCTCACTTCGCCTTCACCGTCTTCGCTTCGATCTTCCGGTAGAGCGTGGCCATGCTGATTCCGAGCACCTTTGCGGCTTTTTCGCGGTTGCCGTTGCTGTGCTTGATCGTCTCCTCGATGAAGCGGCGTTCCTGACCGCGGATGAAGTCGTCGAGCTTCTTGCCGATGGGAATTGCGCCGCCGCCGGATTTGGGCCCGTCGGCAGTGCCTTGGAGCAACTGCGGAGGGAGATCCTTCACGCGGATGAGGTCGTCGTCGCAGAGGGCGGTGGCGCGTTCGATGGCGTTTTCGAGTTCGCGCACATTGCCCGGCCAGTCGTAGCCTTGGAGCGCCTCGATTGCCTTCGGTTCGATTTTCATCGCGCGTGGATTCGGGCCTGCGGCGGATTTTTTCAGGAAATGCTGGACGAGCAGCGGGATGTCCTCGGGCCTGTCGCGCAGCGGCGGGAGCTCGATCGGGATTACGGCGAGGCGGTAGTAGAGATCCTCGCGGAATTTCCCCTCCTTCACTTTTTCGAGCAGGCCTTCGTTCGTCGCGCCGAGCACGCGGACGTTGATGGCGACGGTCTTCGTGTCGCCCACGCGGCGGAGCTGGCGCTCCTGGAGCACGCGCAGGAGTTTCGTCTGGAGCGGCAGCGCCATCGAGTTCACTTCGTCGAGGAAAATGGTGCCTTTTTCCGCTTCCTCGAAAAGTCCCGCCTTGTCCGCGACCGCGCCGGTGAAGCTGCCTTTCTTGTGTCCGAAAAGTTCGCTCTCCAGCAGATTTTCCGGCAGTGCGGAGCAGTTGATCGCGACGAAGGGATGGTGCTGCCGGCTGCTGTTGAAATGCAGGGCGCGCGCGACGAGTTCTTTGCCCGTGCCGCTCTCGCCTTGGATCAAAATGGTCGAGTCCGTGTCCGCGATTTTGCGGATGAGGTGGTACACCTCGTCCATCTTCGGTGAGGTGCCGATGATGTTCTCGGGATTCACCGAGCGCTTCACGACTTTCTTCAGCGTGTCGCGCTCCTTCGCGGTGTCGGAAAATTCGATGACGTGCTTCACGCGCGCCTGCATCTCGGAAATCTTGAACGGCTTGCGGATGTAGTAGCGCGCGCCCTCCGCGATTGCCTTCTCGGCGATCTCCTCGTTGCCCTGGCCGGTCATGAGGATCACCTCGCAACTGTCGAGCGCGGCCTTCACCTGCCGGAGGATCTCGAAGCCGTCCGCCTTGCCCATCTTGATGTCGCTGATGACGAGCTGGGGCGAGATGTCCTCCAGCTTTTCGAGCGCCTTCTGGCTGTTGGTAAATGGGAACGTCTCGTGCCCCATTTCCTTGCAGGCTGTGACGACGAGTTCGACGATGTTGGGTTCATCGTCCACGATGAGGATCTTGGCCATGGTGTTTGGTGAGTTGGGCTTGGAGAACGATGTTCTCGGAAATGAGACTATTGCACCGATGAGAACTTGCAAGAAAAGTTGAGAGTTGAAAGGTGAGAGTCAAGAGGGGGCAAGGCCCGCCGCGGCGGTGCTTTTTCCTCTCAACCCTCAACTCTCAGCTTTTTCCCTACGCACTCGTCTCCATCCCGAGACGCTTGCGCACGCTGTTCTCAAACTGGAAGAGCGGGTGCATGAGCGACGCCACGGGATCGGGGAGAAGGTTCGGGCCGCGCGGGCCGTCGGGTGCGGTCTTTTCGAGGATGAGCAGCGAGCCGGCGAGCGCGACGCGGTGGTAGTTGCGGTTGTTCGCGAGGAAATAATCGGCGGCCCATTTCACCGAGCGGAGGCGCGGCGTGTAGTCGTGCAGCGCGAGGATGCCGTTCGGGTTCAGCAGGCCGGCCCAGTGCAGATCCTGCATCACATAGCGGAATTTGTGGGTGCCATCTATGAGGATGAAGTCGAACGCCTCGCGCGCGCGGATCGCGTCCCGAAACGCGTCCCAGCTCCGCATCACGCGGAACTCGACCTGATCGAGCGGCAGCCCGTGCGAGCGGAGGTTTTTCTCCACGGTCTCGCGCTGGTTCTCGAAGTAGGTCATCGTGTCAATGACCACAAATCGCGGGCGGTGCGTCGCCGCGCGCATCATTTCGCAAAGCGTGCCGCCGGCTGCGGTGCCGATCTCGAGGTGCTGCCCGGGCCGCTGGCGTGTGCTCAGGGTGTCGCGGAGCCCGTCCAGCTCCGGCTGGGTCATTTCCGAGGTGAGTAGCTTCGCGCAGGGGCGTTCCATCCGGCCGCGATGTTCGGCAGTCTTGGCGGTGTGGGCAAGGAAAAGTCTGTGCGCGATTTCTCCATGCCGAAAATTTTCACCCTCCGGCTTCCTAACGCGAAACTCATCTCCCGCCGCACAAATCACCAACAGCGAACGCGGCGGTAACATTTCGGTAACATGCGTGCGTTTCTCTATGCATGTAGGTGAACGCAATCCCGCGGGCACCGGCAGACAAACCTCAAGACAAAATCACTTCCATGAAAATCACTCAACTCCATACGACGAAGCGCACGCAGGGCTTCACGCTCATCGAGCTTCTCGTCGTCATCTCCATCATCGCCATCCTCGCCGGTCTCGGCCTGAGGGCGTTTCCCGCCGCGATCAAGAAGGCCCGCCTCACCGAGTCAACCAACAACGCCAAGCAGATCCTCCTTACGGTCAAGCTGTTTGCGGGCGACAACGATGGTGCCTTTCCGTCCGAAGCCGTTTCGACCGATGGCGGCGTGACGCCCGGTGCGGCCCTCGCTGCGGGCAGCTTCTCGAACCAGGCGTTCGACAACCTCATCTTTTCGGGGAAGTATCCGATCGGGAAGGGGTTCTTCATCAATAAGAATTCAGGCTGGTGCAAACCTGCGGTGAACGACACCACGACGGAGCATGCAAAGACTGTCAGGCCGGGCCAGTGCGACTGGATGTACATCCTCGGCCTGTCCGACGCGAGCCCCGGCACCTGGCCCCTCATTACCACGGCCACGGCCGCTGGTGCGCTGACGTACACGAACGACAAAAGCGTAAAGGGCGGAGTCTGGGGTGGAACGGACGCCATCGTGGGCTTCTGCGACGGGAGCGCAAGGGCGGTCTCGGAGAAGGAGATGAATCAAACATCACCAACGGCGACGTTCCTGAAGAGCCCGATTAACGGTGCGAATATGCTCATTGGTACCGCGGACTGGCTTGGGACAGGCGCAATCGTCCTCGCCCCGGCAACGTCAGCCAACTGATCATTCCCGTGCGCGCCCGATGACTCGGGCGCAGGGGTGAAATCCCAAAGCAGGCTCCTGGAAACGGGAGCCTGCTTCATTTTTTTCCAATGACGATCCTGCGTGAAGCGCACTGGCATCCAGCCGGCGCGCGCGGTATCACACACCGACGATGACCACGTTCGATATCCGACCCAAGCAGCTCCGCGCCCTGCTGCTCTTGCTCGTGCTTGTCCCCCTCATCCCGGTGGCGTTCATGGCGCGCTTCATGTCCGACATGCTGAAGGGCGACCGTGTCGAAGCCATCTCGCGGGCTCAGGAATTCCAGGCCGAGTTGCTCTCCGGCACCCTTCGGTCCGTACCGAAGCTTGAGGGATCACCGGCGGAGCGTGTGGCGCGGCTGCACTCTCATGTCCGCAGTTTTGTGCAGCCGTCCATCGCCGTCCGGATCGTGGACGACGCGGGCCGCCTGCTCGCAGGCGATGATTCGCGCAAGGGTCAGCTCATGGCGCAGGAGCGCGCGCCCGGCGGGCTGGAGGCGCTCGTCCAGCTATTCCTCGTGAAGCCGGAGGTGATTGATGAAGCCGTCGCCGGCCAGCGGCATGTGTATCTCACCACCGGGGCATTCACGATGCTGCTTGTGCTCGGGATCGCGGCGACCGCCGCGATGGCGGTGAGCCGGCAGATCCGGCTGCAGGAGCTGAAGAGCACCTCCGTCGCGATCGTCGCGCACGAACTGCGCACGCCGCTCGCCTCCATGCGCATGCTCGTGGACACGTTGCGCGAGGGCCGTTACCGCGATGACAAACAGCTCCGCGAATACCTCGATCTCATCGCCGGAGAAAATGAGCGGCTGCGGCGGATCGCGGAAAATTTCCTCGCCTTCTCGCGACTTGAACGCGGTAGGGCGGTGCTCGATCTCGGGCCCGTCGCGCCGCACGCAGTCGCGGCGCAGGCGGTAGCGCCATTCGCAGCGAGGCTCGCCGCGCCCGGCTGCACATTCACGCTCGAAGTGCCGGACACGCTGCCCGAAATCCGTGCCGACCGTGAGGCGCTCGCGCAGGTGCTCGCGAACCTTCTCGACAACGCGCTCAAGTACACCGGCGAGGAAAGACGCATCGCACTCCGCGCGCACAAAAGCGGTGCGGTGCTGGCATTCACCGTTGAGGACAACGGCATCGGCATCGCGGCCGATCAGCGCGGCGAAATCTTCGAGCCCTTCCACCAGGTGGATCAGCGGCTCTCGCGCACCCGCGAGGGCGCGGGGCTCGGGCTCGCCATCGTGCAGCGCATCGTGAAGGCGCACGGCGGTGAAATCACCGTTGCAGGCGAGCCGGGAAAAGGCAGCGTGTTCACCGTGAAAATCCCCCTCGCGTGAACTGCCCGATTCCTACCTCTCGGAAAGTGTGCCGAAACCCGAAGGCGAACATGCTTTGGACGTCCAACGTTCGACGCTCAACGGTCACCCTTCAAAGAACCTCCCGAGCATGAACACACCGGCCACCGTCCTCATCGTCGAAGATGATCCCGCGATGCTCCGCGGGTTGAAGGACAATTTTGAATTCGAGGGCTACAAGGTGATCACCGCGACCGACGGCGATGCGGGCATCAAGGCCGCGCTCGACGGGCAGCCCGACATCATCCTCCTCGACGTGATGCTGCCGAAGGTGAACGGCTACGAAGTCTGCCGTTTCATCCGCTCGGAGAAACTCACGATGCCGATCCTCATGCTCACCGCGAAGGATCAGGAAAGCGACATCGTCCTCGGCCTCAAGCTCGGCGCGGACGACTACGTGACGAAGCCATTTTCGATCAAGGAACTCCTGGCGCGCGCCGAAGTGCTGCTGCGGCGCCAGAATCGCGGGAGCGCCTCGGAGAACTACGCATTCGGCGACTGCCGCCTCGACTGCGAGGCGCGCACTTTCACACGGAAAGGAAAGGAGCTGCCGCTCTCGCCGAAGGAATTCGAGCTGCTGCGCTTCCTCGCGAGCCGCCCCGGCCAGGCGCTCAGCCGCGACCTCATCATGAACACCGTGTGGGGCTACGATGCGGCCGTCACGCCGCGCTCGATCGACCGTTTCGTGAACGCGCTGCGCAACAAGATCGAGACGGATCCCGCCAAGCCGCGGCACATCCGCACCGTGCGCGAGTTCGGCTACAAGTTCGAGGCGTAGATATCCGGCTGCGAAGTGTCACATTGCCGCGCTTTACCTCGGCGAGGCGTCCTGCCAGCTTGCTGTGCCGTGGCCATGTCCCGACATGGCGCGAGGACTCAGAACACGAGCTATGACTGACTTTTCTCCCGACATTTTCCTGAACCGCGAACTGAGCTGGCTGGAGTTCAACCAGCGCGTGCTCGCCGAGGCGGCGAACCCCGCGAACCCGCTGCTCGAGCGCGTGAAATTTTTCTGCATAGTGAGCTCGAACCTCGACGAATTTTTCGAGGTGCGTGTGGCCGGGCTGAGGCAGCAGATGGAAAGCGATGTGGCGCAGCGCAGCATGGAGGGGCGCACGGCCGCCGAGATCCTGCGGTTGGTCACGAAGCGCGTGCGCCGGATGGTCGAGGATCAATACCGCCTCTGGCGCGGCGAACTCCGCTCGTTGCTCTCGAAGTCGCGCATCCGCTTCCTCGAATACAACGAGCTGAACGAGACCGACCGCAAATGGCTCGACGACTACTACCGCACGCAGGTGCGCCCCGTGCTCACGCCGCTCGCGGTGGATCCCGCGCATCCGTTCCCGCACATCCTGAACAAGTCGCTGAACATCGGCGTGAGCCTCGACGTGGAGCAGGACGGCGAGACCGTCTCGCGCCTCGCCGTCGTGCAGGTGCCGCGCGTGCTGCCGCGCCTCGTGCGCCTGCCGCGCGAAGATGGCTCGATGGATTTCGTATTCCTCGCCACGCTCATCAGCCACTATCTCGGCGATCTTTTTCCAGGGACAAAAATCCGCGGCCAATGGTGCTTCCGCGTCACTCGCAACAGCGAGCTGTACGTGGATGAGATTGACGCCGGCAATCTGCTCAAGGCCGTCGAGGAGGAGCTGCGCAACCGCCGCCGCGGCGAGGCCGTACGGCTCGAAGTGGACGATGCGTGCCCGCAGCCGACATGGCAGTTGCTCCTCGAAAATCTCGGCCTCACCGAGGACGACCTCTACATCATTGACGGCCCCGTGAACCCCACGCGCCTCATGGCGATCTGCGAGGGCACGCATTCGCCCGAGCTGCGCGACGCACCTTTCCTCGCGCCCACTGCGCCCGCAGTGCGCGACCGCTCCTCGCTTTTTTCCACCATCCGCCGTCGCGACGTCCTGATCCACAGTCCGTATGAGAGCTTCGGCACCGTCGTGGATTTTCTGGAGCAGTCCGCGCGCGATCCCAACGTGCTCGCGATCAAGCAGACGCTCTACCGCACCGGCGGCGACGCGCGCATCGTCGGCGCGCTCATGCAGGCCGCGGAGAATGGCAAGCAGGTAACCGCCGTCACCGAGCTGAAGGCGCGCTTCGACGAGGCGAACAACATCGAGTGGGCGAAGCGTCTCGAAGCCGCGGGCGTGCATGTCGTGTATGGGCTCGTCGGGCACAAGGTGCATGGGAAAATCACGCTCGTCGTGCGCAAGGACGAGGACCGCCTGCGCCGCTACATCCACATCGCGACGGGGAACTACAACCCGACCACCGCGCGCCTTTACACCGACCTCAGCTTGCTCACCGCATCGAACGACATCGGCGAGGACGCGACGAACCTTTTCAATCTCCTCACCGGCTACGGACGCTTTCAGCCGATGCGCAAGCTGCTCGTCGCGCCATTCGATCTCGTGCAGCGCGTGAAGGCGCTCATCCAGCGCGAGGCGGAAAATGCGCAGAAGAAAAAGCCCGCGCGCATCATCGTGAAGATGAACTCGCTCAGCGACGCGAACACCATCGAGGCGCTCTACCGCGCATCGCAGGCCGGCGTGAAGATCGATCTCATCGTCCGCGGCATCTGCTGCCTGCGACCCGGCGTGCCGGGCCTCAGCGAGAACATCACCGTGCGCAGCATCGTCGGGCGTTTCCTCGAGCATTCGCGCGTCTTCTATTTTGAAAATGCCGGCAAGCCCGAGGTCTTCATCGGCAGCGGCGACTGGATGTCGCGAAATTTCTACAACCGCGTCGAACTCGTCGTGCCTGTCGAGGACGAGGCATTGCGCAATCGCATCGTGAACCAGATTCTCGGCGCACAGCTTGCCGACAACACGAGGGCGTGGCTGCTCGACTCCGAGGGCGGCTACGCGCAGGTGCCGCGCGCCGAGGGCGAAGCGAAGCGCGACAGCCAGGCCGAATTCATGGCGCTCGCGCTCGGCGAGGTGCGCGCAACGAAGAGAAAGCCGCGCATCGTGAGGCCGAAGCTCAAGCCCCGAGCAAAGGCGCAGGCAAAGTAGGCGCGGATCGCCGCAAGTGGAGCGCAGCAGATGGAGCGCAGCCGTCCCCGGCGGCCACCTTGCTCCACGCGCTACGTCTGTCGCACCGCCTGCGACACGAGCAGCGGGTGGAATTTCACGCAGCGATCCAGTGCACGTTCGATTTCGCGCGGGCGCTCGCCGAAGAGCTTCTCAGCCGCCCTGAAGATCGCCGGTATCAGCGCGCGCTGCTGTTTTGCGATCTCCTTCAGCGCGTCCTTCGCGCGGGATCTTTTCGCAGTCGCATGCAGCAGATGGAGATCGTGCATTTCCCCGAGCCGGTCGCTCAGCCGCTCCGCGGCGCTGCGGCGTTGCTTCATCCCATCGAGCGGCTGCAGCACCTGCGACTGGTAGAACATCTCCTTCACCGGTTGCCGCCATTTGTGAAACGCCTTCGCAGTCTGCCCGCGTTCGCACGCCTTCATCGCCTTCATCGCCTTCATCGCCTTCCGTCCGGCGCGGTAGCTTCGCAGGTATCCGTCGAAAACGTCGGCCCAAGTGAGACCGTGCAGTTCGAGCTTCGAGACCTTCCGGATCAGGCTGCTCGCATCGGCCTTCGCCGATTTGCCCGCTCCGTTGTCCGGCGGCGCGGATTTTCGCCCGGTGGCGGAATCATCGAGGCTTGGAAATTTTGCACGCAGCGCCGCAATCACATGAGCATCGCGCTGCTCGGAGAACGCGTCCTTCAGCCTCCCTGCGAGCGCGGCGGCGGCTTTCCGTGCAGGCTTTGGGATTCGCGACTTCACGAGCAGAAAAAGTGCGCGCACGTTTTTCATCCGCGTCCGCAGCGCGTGGATGGCGCGTTCCGGACGCGATGCCATCGCATCGAGATCGCGCCGCGCCTGCTCCGCCAAGTGCAGCAGCACGAGGTGGAAGCGCCGGGACAGCAGGGAACCGCGGTGGGTGTGCTCCTTCATGGCGCGCATGCTTGCGAGTCCTGAGTGCCCGTCAACTTCCATCCGCGCGTCCAGACTGCACATCTCCATTCCGCCTATGTATGGCGCATCTTCAAAATGTAACCAACGCGGGCGGCGCGGCCATTCGACACGATGCGGATTCCCTCTGTCCGAATGATTGAGTCTCGCGTGAACGGTGAACAGGTTCGCTCACCCGGAGGGTGAATGGAAATTAGCCGCTGGCCCTCCGGGCCATGAACCAAACGAGGCTCAATACAATCCTCGTTCGATCGCAAACGCCTCATTGGCAATCATCACCGGGATGCCGCTGCGGATCGGGTAAAGCCGAGTGCCATCCGCGGTGATTAGTCCGTCCTCAAACGGCGCGGCGATTTCGCCACCGCGGGTGCACAGCGCACCGGCGCGCTGCCGTTCCTGCAATGCGCGCACGATGTCTTCCGGTGCGGCGCTCACCGTTTGTGCGGAGATTGGGCAACGCAGCAGTTCGTGCGGCACGTCCATCGCCGCTCAGTATTTTGGAAAGTTCGTGTCAATGCGCTCTGCCCATGCATCGAATCCGCCCGCGACATTCCACACGCGGCCGAAGCCCGCCTCGTGCAGCATCTTCACCGCGTGCGCCGAGCGCGCGCCGTTCTTGCAGACGAGGATCGTGTCTTCCGCGGAATCGAGTTCGCTCATGCGCGCGGGGAGTTGCGCCATCGGGATCAGCTCCGCACTTTTCAGCCCGCAGATGTCGCGCTCGTAAGGCTCGCGCACATCAATGAGCCGGAACTTCGCGCCGCCATCGAGCTTCGCCTTCAGCTCCTCGACCGTCACCGCGGGCACCGCGGCCTCTTCGGCCTGCCGCGCGCGCGCCTGCGGGATGCCGCAAAATTGATCGTAATCAATGAGGTCGGTGATCGTCGGGTTCGCGCTGCACACGGGGCACTTCGGATCCTTGCGCAGCTTGAATTCGCGGAACTTCATCGCGAGCGCGTCGAAGCTCACGAGCCGTCCGATGAGCGTCTCGCCGATGCCGCAAATGAGCTTCACCGCCTCAATGGCCTGGATGACGCCGATGATTCCCGGAAGGACGCCGAGCACTCCGCCCTCCGCGCAAGTCGGCACCATTCCCGGCGGCGGCGGCTCGGGAAACATGCAGCGGTAGCACGGCCCGCCAAGGTGCGGCGCGAAGACCGTCGCCTGCCCGTCGAAGCGGAAGATGCTGCCATACACGTTCACCTTTTTCGTGAACGCGCAGAGATCGTTCGTGAGGTAGCGCGTCTGAAAATTGTCCGTGCCATCAATGATGATGTCGTAAGGCTCGGCGATTTTGCGCGCGTTCTCCGAGGTAAAATACGTCTCGTAGATGTCCACCTGCACGTTTGGATTGATGTCGCGGATCGTCTCGCGCGCCGATTTGCACTTGCTGCGCCCCACGCTCTTCGTGCCGTGCAGGACCTGGCGCTGGAGATTGGAGAAATCCACCACGTCATTGTCCACGATCCCGATGCGTCCGATGCCCGCCGCCGCGAGGTAGAGCAAAATCGGCGACCCGAGTCCGCCCGCGCCGATGCACAGCACGCTCGCGGCCTTCAGCTTTTTCTGACCGTCGAGCGTCACCTCGGGCATGATGAGATGGCGCGAATAGCGTGCGATTTCGTCGTTGCTGAACTCGATGCGCTCCGTCCGCGACGGGTCAATGATGCTGGGTATCGGCATGGTGCTTTTTCGGAAAAGGGCGCGGAAGATATGCACGCTGCGTCGCTTTGGGAAGGGCGATGCTTGCATCCGTCGGTGATCGTCGCTGAAGCACACGCCGACATTCCGATAGTCCAGATGCGGAGACGTTTGTTTGACGCGCAAGAAGGCGAAGGCGTGAAAATGCAGCCCGGCATGTCTCGGGGAGCGCGTGCGCCTCGCGCGCCGTTTTCCGCGCCTCGCGGAAAACATCCGGACACCCAAGGCGATCCGCACACAAGCTGACGCCCGATGTGCCGTGCGGGGGCGCACGGCACGGCGCGCGGGGCGCACGCGCTCCCCGAGACATGCCGGGCTGCTTTCGGCGCACTTCGCGACTGCGCATCGGCCCTGCACTCGTCACTCGTCACTCGTCACTCGTCACTCGTCACTCGTCACTCGTCATCGAGCGCCCTTTCTGCAACACGTCGCCGATGCTCAACCTCATCTGGCTCGCCCTCGTGCTCACTGCCGTGCTCGTCGGCGGGTTTACCGGGCGGCTGGAGGCGATGACCGAGGGCGCATTCACCACGGCGAAGGACGCGGTGATGAACATCGCGTTGCCGCTCGTAGGACTCATGGCGGTCTGGCTCGGCATGATGCGGCTCGCGGAGCGCGCGGGCTTCGTGCAGCAGATCGCACGTGCGCTGCGTCCCGTGATGCGCCGCCTTTTCCCCGACGTGCCGGTGGAGCATCCCGCGATGGGCGCGATTGTGATGAACATGTCCGCAAACATGCTCGGCCTCGGCAATGCCGCCACGCCGCTCGGCCTGCGCGCGATGGCGCTGCTGCAAAAGCTGAACCCGCACCCGACGGTCGCGAGCAACTCGATGGTGACATTCCTCGCCGTGAATACCGCGAGCCTCCAGCTCATCCCGACGACCGCGATCAGCGTGCTCGTCGTGCAGGGCGGGCACGCCGCGTCGAACATCGTCGTGCCCGCGATCCTCGCGACGGCGGTCGCGATGGTGTGCGGCATCACCGCCGCGCGCGTGCTCTCGCGGTGGAAAATTTTCCAGGCGCATCCCGATGCCGACGCTGCGGAGCCGACGATTGCGGCCGTGGACGCGGAGATCGCCGTGGAGAAAGTCGAATCGCGCCCGCTCACACGCGGGGGCCGCGCGGCGCTAGCGGTTTTTCTAGCCGCAATCGCGTGGATGCTCTTCGCGCTCGTATGGCCGGCGAATGCGGACGCGCTCCCCGCGATGCTCGGCGCGAAATGGCGGCACGCTGTTTTCTGGCCGGACATCGGCACGGGCCTGCGGGTGCTGAAGGCGTTCTCGATGCTCGCGGTGCCGTTCCTGCTCGCATTCATCCCGCTCGTGGCCGCGTTGCGCGGAGTGAAGGTGTATGAGCAGTTCTGCGAGGGCGCGAAGGAGGCGTTCGACACGGCGAAGCGGATCATCCCGTTCCTCGTCGCGATGCTCGTGGCGATCAGCCTGCTGCGCCACGCGGGCGTGGTGCAGGCGGTCACGGATTCGCTGCGCCCCGCGCTCATGGCGGTCGGCTTTCCGCCGGACCTGCTGCCGCTCGCGGCGATGCGTCCGCTGAGCGGCGGCGCGTCGCTCGGAATCTTCACCGACATCGTGAAGACGCACGGCGCGGATTCGATGCTCGCGCGCATGGCCGCGACGATCTACGGCAGCACCGAGACGACCTTCTACGTGCTCGCGGTGTACTTCGGCAGCGTCGGCATCCGCAAGACGCGCCACGCCGTCGCCGTGGGTCTCACAGCCGACATCATCGCGACCGCGTGCGCGATCGCGGCTTGCAAGCTGTTGCTGTGAAATGCGGGCGAGGTTTGCGACCCGCCCACATTCTCCTCGCAAAGGCCGAGCGGTTTGCGCCAATTTCCGTGGAGCGAAAGGCGCGCATCCGGCCACACTTCCAAACGTCATGAATTTTCCTGCAATCCTCTCCACCGTCGCCATCGCCGCATCCGCGCTCGGCGCACCGCTGCCGCCGCCGCCCGCGCAGATTGATGTGGAGCGACTGCCATCGCAGGCAAAGGTGATCGATCGTGTCGTGGTTCCGGTGCCGAACGAAATCTTCGCCGTGCTCGACAAGCTCGGCAGGCCGCGATGGGCGGGCCTCATCCATCGCGACACGAGCAAGGCGAAGCCGGCCGGCGAGGCGCCGCAGATCGCGATGATGCTCGGCGTGATCATCGCCGAGGGCCTCATCGCCGTGGAAGCGGAGGACACCGAGGAGGTGAAGGAACTCGGCCGCGCCATCCTCATTTTTTCCGAAGCGATCGGCGTGCGCAAGGCGGTCGTGCGCCGCGCAAACAGCGTGATCGAATTCGCAGACAAGAAGCGATGGAACCGTGTCCGCACCGAACTCGACGGCGCGCTCACCGACGTGCGCGAGGCGATGATCGAGCTGAACAGCGAGCCGCTCGCGCAGCTTGTGAGTCTCGGCGGCTGGCTGCGTGGCACCGATGTCCTCGCACAGGTCGTGACCATGGATTTCAGCGTGCGCGGCGCGGAGCTGCTGCACCAGCCCGGGCTCGTCGAGCACTTTGAAAAGCAGGTGGACGGAATGAAATCCCGCCTGCGCTCGAACCGCGTCGTCGGCAAAGTCCGGCAGGGCCTCTCCGAGATCGAGCCGCTCCTCGGAGGGAACGAAAAAATCTCCGCGAAGTCCGTGAAGGAAATCGCCGCCATCGCCGGACGCCTCGTGACACTCATCCGCAGCAAGTAAAACCCACCGTGAAAACGCCCACACGCCTCCTTTTGATCCTCCTCACCGCAATCGCGCTGCCCGTCGCATTCGCCTATGTGGACGACGCCCATTCCCGCGCGATGGAAGCCGCAACCGCCGCGGTGAAGGAAGGCTACCTCGTCCGCCAGGAATACTGGGCGGGATCGGTCGTCACGAAGCAGCCGAGCGTCGTGAAGCACCAGCTCTTCGCGTGGAACAGCTACTGGTTCTGGCTCGCGAGCGACGAGGATTCCGCGCAGGTCACGGTGCATGTTTACGATCCGTCCGGGAAGATTGCGGACAATGAAGCGTGGCAGCGCGGCAACATGGCCGCGGTGAAAATCACGCCGAAGAAGACAGGGACGTATTTCATCGTGTTCAGCGTCGAGCAGTCCAAGGCGAAGAAAAACCGCTGGGCGCTCGCGTATGGCTACAAATAGGGCGGCGCAGTTGAGTGGGACAGGCGTCTCGCCTGTCCTCACGCGCCTGCGCAGGCGAGACGCCCGCCCGACTCCGACAGCCGGGAGGACTATTCCACTCGCCCACCGCTCGCTCCGCGCTCCGCTCAGGATGACCGTCAAATTTGGATGCAAATGCGATGAGCATGGAAACGACTGAGCGTGACGAAAGCGGTGATTGGAAGGGGATCGCCGTGCGTTCCGCCGTGTGCCTTGTCTTCACAGTTGCGGCGTTGCTGCTGCGCAAGACGCACGTTGATTTTTCCCTGGCGAGCGTCGCGATCGCCTATCTCGCGGGCGGATGGGATCTCACGGCAAAGGTCTGGGCCGGCGTGCGCGTGCGCGAGTTCGGCACGGATTTTCTCATGTGGCTCGTCGCGTTCGGCGCGATGTTCATCGGCGAGCAGCGCGAGGCCGCGGTGCTGCTGTTCCTTTTCTCGGCATCGGGCGCGATGGAGCGTTTCGCGCACGGGCGCACGCAGCGCGAGATCAGCGCGCTGCTGAAAAATGCGCCGAAGCTCGCGCGGCTGATCGAGGATGGCGTCGAGCGAGAAGTGGCCGTCGCGGAATTGACCCCCGGCCAGCATGTGCGCGTGACGGCGAACGAACAGGTGCCAGTGGACATCCTCGTGGAGCGCGGCGAGAGCGCGTGCGACGAGGCGATGCTCACCGGTGAGGCCGAGCCAATTCCGAAAATCACCGGCGACACCTGCCTGGCGGGCACGCTGAACTTGTGGGGCGTGATCGAGGGGCGTGTGCAGCGCGCAGCGGAGGACAGCGCGCTCCAGCGCATCATCCGGCTCATCGAAAATGCGCAGAATCTCAAGGCGCCCGTGCAGCGGTTCACGGACCGCTTCGGCACGCGCTACACGGCGATCGTGCTCAGCGTCTGCACGGTTGTCTTCTTCGTGTGGTGGCTCGCGTTCGGCGCGCCACCGTTCGTCCGCGAGCAGGCGCACGAGAGCGCGTTTTACCGCGCGATGACGCTGCTCGTGGTGATGTCGCCCTGCGCGCTCGTGCTCTCGGTGCCGTCTGCGATCCTCTCCGCGATTGCGTTCGGTGCGCGCAACGGCGTGCTTTTCCGCGGTGGCGCGGCGATCGAAAATCTCGCGGGCATCACCGTGGTGGCCATGGACAAGACGGGCACACTCACGCGCGGAAAGCTCGAACTCATCGGCGTCGAGGCACTGCAAGGCTCGGAGGAGGAGGTGCTGCTCGCCGCGTCGAATCTCGCGCGCATCTCGAATCACCCGATGTCGCGCTCGATCGCGCGTGCAGCGAATCACCGCAGCCTCGCAGTCGAGCAGCCGACGGAATCGGAGACGGTTGCGGGGCAGGGCGTCCGCGCGAACTGGCGCGGCGAGACTGCGATCCTCGGTCATCGCGATCTCGTCGCATCGGTGCATCCTGGCGTGGCATTGCCGCCGCAGGCGGATCAGGCGAGCGAGGTATGGTTTGCGTCGCGCACGATGCTCGGGCGGCTGTTGCTGCGCGATCAGCTGCGGCCGGAGGCGCCGGCGCTGGTTGCAGAACTGCATGATGCGGGATTGAAGACCGTGATGCTCACCGGCGACAAATCCGGTGCGGCCGAGCAGATGGGCCGCATGGCGGGAGTGCGCGAGATCCTCGGGCAACTCTCGCCGTCGCAGAAAGTCGAATCCATCGAGAAGCTGAAAAAATCCGGCGCGACCGTCGCGATGATCGGCGACGGAGTGAACGACGCACCGTGCCTCGCCGCCGCGGATGTCGGCATCGCGATGGGCGCACGCGGATCGGATGCGGCGATCGAGCAGGCCGAAGTCGTGCTGATGAATGACAAGCTCGAAAACTTTCTTCTCGCCCTAGATCTCAGCGTGCGCGCGCGGCGGATCATCCGGCAGAATCTGACGATCTCGCTCGGTGTCATCGTCACCATGTCGCTCACGGCTCTCCTCGCAAAGGGACTGCCGCTCTACGTGGGCGTGCTTGCACATGAGGGCAGCACAGTGATCGTCGTGCTCAACAGCCTGCGGCTTCTCTTTACGCCGCGCGGCACGCCGCTGCAGGCAGTGCAGGCTACAGGAAGTCCCGCTCCTCAGGCCGCACAGTGAGCACCGGGCAGGGTGCGTGGCGGACGATTTTTTCCGCGACGCTGCCGAGCAGTGCGTGTTTCAGCCCGGTGTAGCCGTGTGTTGCGAGGATGATCATGTCGCACTTCATCTCCTGCGCGATCTCGATGACCTCCTGCCACGCGCGGCCGAGGCGGACGATGTGCTGCGTCCTGATCCCCGAGTCCGCGTCGAGCGCCTGCAGACGCGAGATCATCTTCTCGCGTTTCTCCGCCTCAAAATCCGTGGCTGCCAGCGGCGGATACATCCAATCGCCGGGATACACCATCTGCTCGACGATGTGGACGAGCATGACCTCCGCCTCGAACTGCCTGGCGAATGCAAGCGCGTAACGGAGCGCCTTCTGCGAGTGCTCGGAAAAATCAATCGGGACGAGGATGCGTCGGATGTGAAATTGCGCGGGCGTCATCAGCGACGCGGGTGCGGAAGCCAATTTATGGCCGGCCTTGTCGGTCACGATGAGCTTTGCGTCGCCGGATGAAGTGGAGGTTGTCTTTGTTTTCATGGCTTTGGTTTTGGTTGGAGGATTCGAGTCGTGGGTGGATTGCCTGCCTGTAGTGAAGCATCCATGCTTCGTGCTGGCGAGGCTTCACTGCGTTTGGCAGAAGCCAGCCGCGGGTTGCCGCAGGATCGTTCCATCTGCGATCCTCGCGAGCTGTTCGTCAGCCGCGGATTTGGCCCCGGAAAAATCAGTGCGAAGGCTACGCGACAAGGAATGCCCGTCCCTCGGAGCGCTACGCAGCCGGCTCCTTCGCCTGCACGCCTTTATGAAACGTGGTGTAGAGGTAAACTGGTATTTTCAGCGTGCCGAGGTGTTGTTCGATGAGCGGCTTCACTTCGTCCCACGCAAGCCCGCCGACTCCGGTCGCGAGCCGAGGCAGCGCGATGCTCGCGATTTTTTCTTCGTCTATGAAATGACGCAGCGCACGCAGGCAGTGGTTCACATCTTGTATGCGCGCCTTGCCTGGATGCGTGTGCACGCTCGGGGCGGCCTGCTGTGTGAGAAGCGCGATGATACGCCGTCCGTCCGCGCCCGCCCACGCCCACAGTGAGCCCGACTCGGGATTGCTCGTATGCGAATAATGTCGGAAGTCCTTGTACATCGCGGGCCAATCTTCGCGCAGGCTGTGCGCGAGGCCCGTGGCCATGTGATCGTTTGGCGCGACGCCATGTGCGATGGCCGATGCGCGGGAGAGGAGGATGTCGCCGGAGACTTCATGTAGCATAGGAGCACAGCATCAGTGCATGGCCGTCACCGCGCTCGTCGCGGATTGTGAAATGCAGGGCGGATATTGCCGCGACGAGTCAAAGCTCGAACGGGACGACAATCTGCGCACCTTGCAGCCGGGCCTCGGCCTCCAGCCAGTGCGCCACACCATTGTCATCGGGGCGTCCGCGATCTTCCCAGATGTAATATGCGGCGAGCGCGATCTCATCGTAGGCGGGATCGCGCTGGAGCAGGGCTTCCCGCTTCCCGTGCGCAGGAAGGGTTTTCTGATTTTTTGTTTTCATGGGGAACTCCTTAGCCTCGCATGTTCCGTGATCATGCCCCGCTGTCTGTCCGCCGCTTGGCGGAAAGCGACCACGCATTGCCTTCCGTTGCGACGCGGGCGTCCGCCGTGCGCTGATGCGGCGATTGAAGCCGCCGCCTATGCGCCTTCAATCCGCGCGATAGCCGCGCCACACCCACACCAGCGTGTCCGCCAGCGTCTGCTCGAAGACACGCCTGTCGCAGTGTCCGGTCGCTTTGCTAAAGACGAAGCGGTGATGATAACCCTTTGCCTTCAGCGCCGCTTCCGTGCGCTGGCCGGCCATCACCCAGTTGTGATGGGTCTCCTCCGCATCATTGGCGCGGTTATCTTTCTCGGAGACATGAGTGAAAATGCGCAGCGGCTTTAGTTCGCTGGTTTCGATGAGCTTCATGCCGGAGTGATATTCCCATGCTCCCAGCGGATACTTCGCCTCCTCGGGCGCATCGTCATCCTGCTGGTCCACAAAGGTGCCCGAATAGGCAATCACACGGCGGAACCAATCGGGCCGGAACCACGCCATCGTCAACGCCGCCGCACCGCCGGAACTGCAACCGATGACGCCACGACCCCATGGGTTTTCGGTGAGCGCGAAGTGCGGATATGCGGCTTTGATCTCCGCATTCTTCAGCACCGCCGGCAGGACTTCATCGTGGATGAAGCGAGCCAGCCGGTCGGACATGGTGTCATACTCCAGTCCGCGCTCGCTTTTCTTTCCGTCGTTGCCACCGTTCTCGACAGCGATTGCAACAAACGCAGGCAGCGTGCGCTTCGGATCCTTGGATATGGTCAGGTTATCGAGCGCATTTTTCACAAGGCCGAGTTGCCCGGGGCCGTCGTGAATGATCAACAGCGGAGCCTTGGTGCCATCCATGTACGCCGCCGGGACATAGACTGTGATCTTGCGGTCCTTTTTCACAGGCTTCTTCGAGGGATCGAGCGTCTTGTCATCGCCACGGAGAATCTTGCTGTCAGCCAGTGCCATCGAAAAAGTGAATGTCTTGCCCTTCGGATTCCCTTTGTCCGTCAGATCGGGATCGATCTTATAGTCTGGGCCAATCGTGAAGCTGCCATCGCCATCCACACCGGGGTTTTCGGAATACTTTTCATCAGCCCGTGCAGTGAGCACGGACAGACCGATGAGAGCAACGGTCAGAAGGTGACAGAAGGCATTGGTTCTGGAGAGGGCGTTGAGCATGATGGAGGGGTTCTGGGATAGTGATTGCGCGGGTGTGCTACTTGGTTATTGGGGCAACGGATGCGAATGGAGTGAACATTCAGCCAGTCAAGGTGCGCAAAGGCAAGCAGGTGGTTGTTCGGGGTGGTGCTGCGGCAGTTCTTCGTCTGTTGGAGGTGAAGGCAATGCGTACACAGTTATCTCATCGCGGTTGAGTAAAATGTACTCGGAAAGGCTGACAAAAAGCGGGGTAAGGATCGCCGTTAGAGAAAATCCGACCGTCGAGAATGTCGGTCAGCGGGAAAGGCGCGGAGAAGGTGGGGTTCTCGATGGTGAAGGACCTCATCACCACCGTGACGCACAAACAGGCGAAGAAACAATAGGAGCGTGGGAAAGACTATCGTGATTGATATGCCAGCAGAACGGTGCTGCGCGCGGGCTTCTATTTGATCTCGAAGATCGCCTCGACCTCGATGGCTGCGCCGGTCGGGAGCTTGGCGAAGCCGAGGGCGCTGCGGGCGTGGAAGCCGTCGCCTTCCCTGCCGAAGATTTCATGCAGCAGGTCGGAGGCTCCGTTGATGACGAGGTGCTGCTCGTTGAATTCGAGCGTGGAGTTCACGCAGCCGAGGACTTTGATGACGCGCAGGCCGTCGAGCGTGCCGTGCGTGTCCCAGACGGAGCGGAGGATTTTTTCTGCACAGTTTTTCGCGGCGGCGTAGCCTTCCGTGACGGCGAGGTCGGCGCCGAGCTTGCTCTTGAGGTTGCTCACATGGCCGGAGGTGAGGAGCTGCGAGCCGCTGCGGATGCAGAGGTTCAGGTAGGCGGGCGCGACCTTCTGGAATTTGATGCCGAGGCTTTCTGCCTTTTGCTGGGGAGTCATTGGGGGTGTCGTGGCGTGGAAACCATGTGCGGGGTGGGGAGTCGAGATAATCAGCGGAGGCGTGTGGCACAAACGGCAGAGGCTGTCATTGCCACGGGAACACAGCCTGCTAGCCTTCTTTTGTCGCGAGGAGATTCCTCAATGCCTCGGCGAGCTGCGCTTGCGTGAACGGTTTGTCCAGCCGGCCCGTCACTCCCATCGCCGTCAGCTTTGCGGCTTCGTCATCTTCCAGCCGTCCGCTGGCCACTACGATGGGGATTTCCGGCAGCAGCAGCCGGACTTCGCGGACAAAGGCCAGGCCGTCCATGCGGGGCATGTGCAGGTCGGTAATGATTGCGCGGATCTCGGTGCGGTGCTGCGCCGCCTGCATCAGGCCATCCGCGCCTTCGATGGCGATCAGCGGAATAAAATTCAGATGCTGCAGGACGGCGCGCGCGACGTTCCGCACTGTGGTTTCGTCGTCCACGAAGAGGATCATTTCACCGCGTCCGCGGAATTGTCCCGCCGCCTTGGAGGTCGGTTCCGGAGCGCTGCCCGCCGGATCCACGGGCAGGAACACGGTGAACGCCGAGCCTTGTCCGGGCTGTGTGAAGACCTGCGTGAATCCGCCGTGGCCCTTCACGATTCCCATCACGGTGGAGAGGCCGAGGCCGGTGCCTTTGTCCGGATCTTTGGTCGTGAAAAACGGATCGAAAATCCGGTCCAGAATTTCCGGTGCGATGCCCACGCCGGTATCGCGCACGCGCAGCGCCACGTAGCTGCCGGGCTTGGCCTCGTGCTCGGGCTCGGATTCTGCGAAGGCCGCGTCCACTTTATGGGTCTCTGCTTCCAGCGTGAGCGTGCCACCGCGTGGCATGGCGTCGCGGGCGTTCACGCACAGGTTCAGGAGCACCTGGTGCAACTGCGTGGCGTCGCCCAGCACGGTCGGGAGCTGCGGGTCGCATTTGATCAGCGTCTCGATGTTTTTCGGAAAGCTGCCCTTCATCATATTTTCCATCTCCCTGACCAGACGGGCTGGCTGGACCGAGATGCGCGCACCTTCCGCCCCTTTGGCAAAGGTCAACAATTGCCGCACCATGTCCGCCGCGTGTTCGGCGCTGGCTTCGATCCGGTCGAGCAAGGGGGATTCGCGCGGATACTCCATGCGGAGCAGTTCGCCGCTCATCATGATCGGGGCGAGGGCGTTGTTCAGGTCGTGGGCGATCCCGCCGGCCAGCGTGCCGATGCTCTCCATCCGCTGCGAGCGCAGGGCGAGGCGCTCTTGCTTCCTACGCTCGGAGAGGTCGCGCAGCGTGGCAAAATTGAATTCCTGTCCGTTGATGAAGACGTAGTTGGCGCTGACTTCGACCGGGAACACGCGGCCGTCCTTCGCGCGGTGCCGCGTTTCAAAGGTCATGGTGCCGCGCCGCTTGAGGTCCTCGAAATGCGGGTCCCAGACTCCGGGCTGGTAGTCCGGATCCAGATCGAAAATCCTCATGGCGAGCAGTTCCCCGCGGGAATAGCCGCGACCTGCGCAAGCTGCGTTGTTCACGTAGAGGATGCGCCCGTCGCGGCTGACCCAGAAGACGCTGTCGCCCGCGCGATCCACGCTGAACCGCATCATTTGCAGCGTCTCCTCGGTCTGTTTCCGTACGGTGAGGTCCTGCCATGTCCCGAGTATTCCGATCACGTTTCCCGCCGTGCCAAAGAGGGGCACCTTGTTTGTCTCCAGCCAGCGGGTGGAACCGTCGGCCATCGTCGCCTGCTCGATGATGCCCAGTTGCGGCTTCCCCGAGTCCATGACTTCGCGGTCTTTCCGCACGAAAAATTCCACCTGCTCTCGTGTCAGCGCGACAAAATCGAAGTCCGTCATCCCCACGACGGACTGGGTGCTAGCGAGCCCAAATGTCCGTGCGACGAGCGCATTGCAGCCGGCGTAGCGGGATTCGCGATCTTTCCAGAAGACGCCCTGCGGGATGGTGTCCAGGACCAGTTGCAACATGCGCTGCGAGGTCTGCACGGCCACCTCCGCCCGCTTGCGTTCGGTGAGGTCGCCGATGGTCAGATGAGCCAGCGCGGGGCCGCTGGCGGGATGCACGATTTCGCCACTGTAGCTGAAGATGCGCTCCCAATCGGCGTCAAGGCGGCGGATGCGCAGCTCGCAAGCGCGCAATTTCTCGCCCCGCATGATGCGTGGCAGCGGCCATTGCTCGAACGGGACGATATCGCCGTCCAGCGTCGCCAGGGTGAAAAATTGCCTGAATGCCTCCACCTTTCGGCGCGCTTCCTCCTCGTTCGCGAAACCGTGCTGCTGGAGCGCGGCTTGGTTCCAGTGCAGGAGATGGCCATCCAGTGTGGAAATCACGATGCCCTCGGTGAGGTTCTGCATGACGACGGTCAGTTGCGCTTCGCTCAATCGCACTGCCTCCTCGGCCCGCTTGCGCTTGGTGATGTCGCGCACATGGAGGAGCACGGCGGGCTGGCCGGAAAATGCGATACGGGAGCTGGTGATTTCCACCGGCACGGCACGGCCATCCGCCGTCCGGCTTAATCCTTCCATTTTTGCAAACTCGCCAGCCGCCAGCTTTGAAAAACTGCGCGCAACCTGTTCCCGCTCGGCAGGAGGCACAAGATCCAGCACATGCTGGCCCACCAGTTGCCCATGTGTCATCCCGTGCAGCCGGCACGCGGCCGAATTCGCATCCAGCACCACGCCCTCGTGGCTCTCGACAAAAATCGCGTCCGGCGAATGCTCGAACAGCTCGCGGAACCGCTCCTCGCTTGCTCGCAGCGCCTCCGCCGCCTGCTTGCGTCCGGTGATGTCGCGGGTGATCCCCAGCGAGGCTTGGACGACACCGTCGGCGTCCCGCAAAGGCGCCGCATGAGTCTCCAGCCAGCGGCGCGTTCCCTTGAACCCCTGTACCTCGAATTCGAGCGTGCCCGACTCGCCCCGCATGACACGCTCCAACAGTCCCGCAAAGGCGGCGCGGTGCTCCGGCAGGATCAGGCCGAGCACGGACTGGCCGACGACCTGGGCCGGCGAATCCGCCTCGATCATCCGCAGTCCCGCGGGATTCATCTCCAGCACCGTTCCATCCGGCCCGACGAGTTTCACACATTCCGGTTCGGACTCGAAGATCGTGCGCAGCCGCTGTTCGCTCGCGGCGAGCTTTTGCTCCGCCTGTATGCGTTGGCGGCGCTCCTCGGCCATCGCCAAGGCGCGTTGCACCGCCGACGGGAGCCGGTCGAGGCGATCCTTGAGCAGGTAATCGGCCGCGCCCGCGTGCAGGCAGCGCACAGCATCATCCTCGCCGGCCACGCCTGTCACGATGATGAATGGCACGTCCAGCCCGCTCTCTTGGAGCAGCGCGAGCGCCTCCAGCCCGCTGAATTTCGGCATCGTGTAATCGCTGATGACGACGTCCCACGGACCGCTGCGCAGTGCCGCCGACATGGTCTCCGGCTTGTCCACGCGCTGGTGCTCGGGCGCAAAACCGCCACTATGCAGCGTGAAAAGCACGAGCGAAGCGTCGGGTTCCGAGTCCTCCACCAAAAGCACTCGCAAGGGCTGGTTCATGATTTTCGCAATTGGGCATGCATGGCTGCAAAGAGAATGGAAGGCTGTTCCTTTATCAACCGCGCTTTCCGCCCCGGCGGCACGCTGCCCGGTTCAAGCTTTGCCCCAAATCAGAAACGGCTTTGCGAGACGCATTTTCTATTTTTCAAACAATGCGGCAATTTTCTTCCGCACGGATTCATCCATCTTGATCAGCGGCGGCCATGTGCGTTTGAATCCTTCGCCCGGCAGTTTCTTCGTCGCATCTATTCCCATCTTGGTGCCCATCGCGATTTCGCTGGTGGCGTGATCGAGCACGTCGGACGGGCCCTTCGTGAAGAGGCTGTCGCGCTGCGGATCCGTGTTCGCGCAGAGGTGGAAGAGCACTTCGCTCGTGTTGTGGACGTCCACGTCGGCATCCACCACGACGATGTATTTTGAAAACATCATCTGCCCCATGCCCCACAGGCCGTGCATGATTTTGTAGGCCTGCAACGGGTAGGTCTTCTTGATCGAGACAAAGACGAGATTGTGAAAAACGCCCTCCGCCGGCAGCGCGATGTCCACGATCTCGGGGAAGTTCATCTTGAAAATCGGCAGGAAAATCTTCACCGACGCACCGCCGATGTAGAAATCCTCCATCGGCGGGATGCCCACGATCGTCGCTGGATAGATCGCGTCCTTGCGGTGCGTGATCGCCGTGATGTGGAAGACGGGATACGGCTCCGGCAGCGTGTAGTAGCCCGTGTGATCGCCGAACGGCCCCTCGTCGCGCAGCGGCTCGCGCGGGTCCACGTAGCCTTCGATCACGAAGTCCGAATTCGCCGGGACTTCGAGGTCGTTTGTCTCGCACTTCACCAGCTCGACGGATTTTTTCCGGAGGTATCCCGCGAGAAGAAATTCATCGAGCCCGTCCGGCAGCGGCGCGGTCGCGGCGAACGGAAACATCGGATCGCCGCCGAGAAAAATCGCGACCGGCATGCGCTCTCCGCGCTCGTAGTAACGCCGCCCGTGGCGCGCACCGACTTTCTGGAGCTGCCAGTGCATCCCCGTCGTGCGGTCATCGTAAATCTGGATGCGATACATGCCGACGTTGCGTTCGCCGGTGTCGGGATCCTTGGTGACCACGCACGGCAGCGTGATGAAGCGACCGCCGTCGAGCGGCCAGCATTTGAGGATGGGAAGATTCAGCAGAGTGCTCAGTGCGCAGTTCTCAGTGCTCAGTGAAGATGCGGCGCCCATCGCGGACGACTGAGCACTGCGCACTGAGCACTGAGCACTGGAAATATCCGGCGCACCCGGCCACGGCTCGCTGCGCGTCGGCGGAGCGTCGAATTTGTGGATCACTTCCTTGCACGGCCCGCTGCGGACGATCTTCGGCCGCGCGTGGCGGAGTTCGAGCGCCTGGCCGAGCAGCTTCAGCGTCTGGCGGAAAGTCGTCGGCGGTTTCGCCTTCATCAGCGCGCCAAGTTCGGCGGCGACCTCATCCACGGAATTCGCGCCCATGCTCATCGCCATGCGCTTGTGTGATCCCATCGTGTTGATCGCCACGGGAAATGGCGACACGACGCCGTTGATCGTCGGCTTCTCGATGAGCAGCGCCTTCCCGCCGCCGGGCGATTTCATCTCGCGGTCGGCGAGTTCGGTGATTTCGAGTTCGGTCGCGACGGGCTGAGTGATGCGCCGTAATTCCCCCGCACGGTCGAGGGCGTTGACGAAATCGCGGAAGGAGCCAAATGCCATAGTGCGCCGACGCTAACAGGAACAAACCGGGGAGCAACGCGCAGGTCGCGCTATTCTCACGCGCTTGCCACGCGTGCGCAGAGCCGTCAGTTTCCGCGCGCATGAAAACATTCCTCCTCGCCTCGCTCACACTCGCAGTCTCCGCCGCCGCTGCGGACAAAATCAAAGTCCTCATCGTGGACGGCCAGAACAATCACCAGTGGAAGATGACCACGCCGGTGATGAAGCAGATCCTTGAGGAGCCGGGCATTTTTAGCGTGGACGTGTCCACCTCGCCCGAGAAATGGAAGGGGATCGAATCGTGGCAGCCGAAATTTTCCGACTACGCCGTCGTCGTCTCGAACTACAACGGAGAGCCGTGGTCAGCGGCGACGAAGGAGGCATTCGAGAAATTCGTGAGTGGCGGCGGCGGCTTCGTGTCCGTCCATGCGGCGGACAATTCTTTCCCCGAATGGCCTGCCTACAACGAGATGATCGGCGTCGGCGGATGGGGTGGGCGCGATGAAAAAAGCGGCCCGTATCTGCGCCTCCGCGACGGCAAGTGGACGCTCGACACCACGCCGGGTCGCGCTGGCAGCCACGGCAAGCAGCACGAATTCCCGCTGAACAACCGCGCGGCGGATCATCCGATCATGCAGGGGCTGCCCTCCGCATTCATGCACCGGCAGGACGAACTCTACAACAGCCTGCGCGGCCCGGCGAAGAACGTGACGGTGCTCGCGAGCGCGATGTCGCCGAAGGAAATGGGCGGCAGCGGCGAAGAGGAACCAATGCTCATGGTGATCCCGTTCGGAAATGGGCGCGTGGTGCATGATGCGCTCGGCCACGGCGCGGAGGCGGTGCATTGCGTCGCATTCGCCGTCACGCTCCAGCGTGCCACCGAGTGGGCCGCAACCGGCAAGGTCACGCAGAAAGTCCCCGCGGATTTCCCGGACGACAAGAAGAGCAAGGAGCGGCCGTAGTGTTCTCCCACGCTCGCGGGGATTGAGCGGTTTCATCGCCGCGAGGCTGTGACTGGTGACTTGTGAATGGTGACTGGGTCTTCGGTTTCCCGCGAGACTGTCCTGAGCGGAACACCAGTCACTTTTCACCAGTCACCAGTCACAACTCCGCCGCCGCCCGACCCGCACGCGTGCCCGTTGCGAAGCAGCCCTGAAGCAGGAAGCCACCCGTCGGTGCCTCCCAGTCGATCATCTCGCCTGCGCAGAAAACGCCGGGGAGCTTTTTGAGCATCAGGTTTTCATCGAGTTCGCTCCAGCACACGCCGCCCGCGGTCGAGATCGCCTCGGCAATCGGACGCGGTGCGAGCAGCGGGATGCGGCAGTCCTTTGCGGCCAGCGCAAGTTTTTCCGCGGAGTCGAACGGGCCGTGGAATTGCTCCAGTATCGCGCAGGCGGCATCGGGCAGCTTCCAGCGGATGAGGGCCTCCGTGATGAAATTGCGACGCACTGATTCCATCTTCCGCACGAGCTGTTCGGCGGTGAACGCTGGTTTGAAATCAATGCGGATCTCTGGCGAAGCCATCGCGCGCAGTGTGCGGCCAAGATGATAAATGAGCGTGCCCTCGATACCGTAAGCCACAGGCATCAGTTCGCCGATGACCGACGTCTCCCCGGCGCGCACGCAGAGATTGTGCAGCGGCTGCCCCTCGACACGCCCGCGCGTCTCCGGCGTCCACGCGACTTCCCATCCGCAATTCGCCGATTGCAGCCGACTCACCGCGATGCCGAGTGATTGCAGGATTCCGACCCAGTCGCCATCTGATCCCGTCGCCGGCCACGAAGCGCCGCCGAGCGCGAGCACCACGGAGTCGTGCTCGCGAACTTCGGTCCCGAGTTGAAAAAGCACGCCGATCGGCGAACCGGGCCGCAGGCCGGACCATCGGTGGTTCATCTCAAATTTCACACCGAGCGTGTGAAGATGTGCGGTCCACTGCCGCAAGAGGAGCGCGGCCTTCATCTGTGTCGGGAAAATCTTTCCGCTGGACGACTCAAACGTCTCCACGCCGAGGGCCGCAGCCCATTTTCGCAGCGCGCAGTTGTCAAACTCCGCAATGCAGTCGCGCCAGAAATTCTCCGGCATTTCGCCGCCGGAATATGCGTTTGCAAAAGTCTCCGGTTCCGCGCTGTTCGTGAGGTTCAGCCCGCTTTTGCCCGCGATGAGAAGCTTCCGTCCGACGGATGGCTGCCCTTCGTAAACTGTGACTGATGCACCTGCTTGCACTGCAACTTCCGCGGAGCGCAATCCCGCTGGCCCTCCTCCGATCACCGCGATGTTTTTCGGCGTGATCACCGCGCGAAGCCTCGGTGAAACGCGACCTCCGGGCGCGATTCCCGACTGCAAGACGCGCCCGCAATCCGCCTTCCGAAGCGTGCCCGGAGGTCACGCTCCACCGGTGCTTCGCGCAATGCATTTGCATGCCCCGAACACATGATCGCGTTAAACCTAAAAGCGGGAATGGAAACCACGGATGACACGGATAGGAAGGGACTTGCCGCCGATCGGGTACTCACCCCGTGGGTGAACGGGATTTCGCCCATCCACCAGTCTAATCTTCTTCATCCGTGGCATCTGTGTAATCCGTGGTAAATCTCATCGCCGTTTTCAGGTTAAAGCAGGTGGCCCATCTTGAGCCGCTTCGTTTCGAGATACTTTGCGTTGTGCCGGTTCGGCACGGATTTCAGCGGGACCACTTCGGTGATCTTCAGTCCGTAGCCTTCAAGTCCGATCACCTTCTTCGGATTGTTCGTCATGAAGCGCATCTTGCGCACGCCGATGTCGTGGAGGATTTGCGCGCCGACGCCGTAGTCGCGCAGTTCGGGAGCGAAGCCGAGCTTCACGTTGGCCTCCACCGTGTCGAGGCCCGCCTCCTGCAGCTTGTAGGCGTGGATTTTTGCAGGCAGCCCGATGCCGCGGCCCTCGTGCTGGCGCATGTAGAGCAGCACGCCGTTGCCCGCCTTTTCGATCATCTGCATCGCACGGTGAAGCTGCGTGCCGCAGTCGCAGCGCAGCGAGCCGAGCACGTCGCCGGTTAGGCATTCGCTGTGGACGCGCACGAGTGCGGGGCGCTTCGCGGAGATGGTGCCCTTCACGAGCGCGAGGTGGTGCGCCCCGTCCACGAGCGAGCGGTAGAGGTGCAGATCGAATTCGCCAAACTGCGTGGGCATTTTCACGATCTGCTCGCGCTCGATGAGCCGCTCGCTGCGGCGGCGATACGCGATGAGGTCGCTGATGCTGCACAGCTTCAGCTTGTGCTTTTTCTTGAATGCCAGCAGCTCCGGCAGCCGCGCCATGGAGCCGTCCCCGTTCATGATTTCACAAATGACCCCCGCCGGTTCGAGCCCGGCGAGCCGCGCGAGATCCACGCTGGCCTCCGTGTGGCCCGCGCGCCGCAGCACGCCGCCGTCTTTTGCGCGCAGCGGAAAAATATGGCCGGGCTGCACGAGATCATTCGGCGAGGATTTCGGATCCGCGAGCACGCTGATCGTCCGCGCACGGTCGGCGGTGCTGATGCCCGTCGTGATTCCCTTCGCCGCATCCACCGCGACGGTGAAGTTTGTCCTGTGTGCCTCGCGATTTTCGCGGGCCATGCGTTCGAGGCTGAGCGCATCGGCGCGCGCCTCGGTGATCGGCGCGCAGATGAGCCCGCGCCCGTGTGTGGCCATGAAATTCACGTTCGCCGCGGTCGCCTTTTCCGCGGCCATCACGAGGTCGCCCTCGTTCTCGCGATCCGCATCGTCCGTCACGATCACCATGCGGCCTGCGCGGATGTCGCGGATGACGTCGTCTATCGGGTCGAATTTCGTTGCTGCTGGCATGGGCGGGAGATTGCGTGCGGGGCGCGGCAAATCAAAGGGCGAAAGTGGCGCAGGGGAAAATCGAAGGACGAACAGGGGCCGCAAAGAGACGCAAAAAGAGAGAGCCGCATCTCTCAGGAGGCTTGCCTGCCTGACACCGAAAATCATCCGCTCTTCCGCTGCTCTATTTTTGCGCCATCCGCGCCCTTTCGCGGCCTTCTGCCGCATCGCGGTTCGTCACTTCTTCGTACGGCGAATCACGATCTCCGTCCGCCGGTGCCCTTGCATTTCCTCGATCGTTCCGTCGAGCGGCACCCCTTCGGCGGGACGCGTGGAGCCGTAGCCGACGGTCTTCATGTTCCGCGGCGGGACGTTCATGTTCGCTACGAACCACGCCATTACCGCCTCTGCGCGGCGCTCGCTGAGCTTCTGGTTGTACTCGGGCGTCCCCGTTGGATCGGTGTGGCCCTCGATCGTGAAATTTGAAGTCTCGGTGTCGTTCCCTAGAAATTTTCTCAGCGCCTCTGCGATTTTGTCGAGTTCGATGCGGCCCTCGTTGCTCACGTCCGCGCTGTCGTATCCAAACGTCAGATTGCCCGGCAGCGAGAGCCGGCGGCTCTGCCCGGTTCCCTTCGTGAGCCCGCTCAGGATGCCCTCGACATTCTGCCCGGCGACCTGGATCGCCTTCGCCGTTCCGTCGCCATCGGGGCCGGGATCGTTCTGCGGTCGCGCAAAGACTTTCGGCCCGGTGCGGCCGGAGTTGAAAAACGAGTCGTCGAGCTTCGGCAGCAGGTCGTCAGGATTGATCTTCGGCACCGTGCTTGCCTTCGCCATTTCAATCACCGGCTTCTCGTCGGGCAGCAGCTTCGAGGTGTCAATTTCCTTGTGCTTCGTGGAGACGCTGATCTCGTCCGGCTTTGGCAGTTCCGTCGGCAGCGTGAATTCCTTTTTCGGTTCCGCCTTCTTTTCCGGCAGCACCATCTTCACCTCCTCCTCCTTCTTCGGCTTGTCCTCGATCACCTTCACCCGGTGCAGCGTGGACTCCGGCTTCGCGGGCGGCATGTCCGGCACGCCGAAATTCTCAAGCGTCTTTGCGTTGAAATAAAGCGCGAGTCCCGCGTGGACGACGAGCGATCCGGTGAGTGCGGTGATGAACCAGCCGCGCGTCAACGAAGGCGGCTGCTGCTGTTCGGTGAATGCGTCGGATCGTGACATTGGCGGATTCTTACAGCGGGGCAGGGGGAATTGCAAACATGCGCGGAGAGGAAGGATGGGGCGTGCCATCCGGCTGTCGCGCCATTCGCCTTGCACCACCGGCGCGCGCCTCGCATCTTCGCCGCCCTTTTCGCAAATCCTATGAGCCAGACCAAAGAAATCCCGTTGATGGAAAAAATCGTGAGCCTCTGCAAACGCAAGGGCTTCATCTTCCAAAGCTCGGAAATATACGGCGGAATCAACGGCTTCTGGGACTACGGCCCGCTCGGCGCGGAGCTGAAGCGCAACCTCCGCACGACTTGGTGGAACGCGATGATGCGCGAACGCGAGGATGTGGTCCCGCTCGACGCGACGATCATCATGCACCCGGCGATTTGGAAGGCGTCGGGCCATGTGGATACGTTCAGTGATCCGATGGCGGACTGCCTCGTGACGAAGAAGCGCTTCCGCGCGGATCACGTTGAGCCACAGTCTGGAATTGCTTTGAAATATCTCAGTGCGGTGCCAAGTGGTGCCGTAGTTGATCTCGCCTCACAATTTGGCTTGGGCGATGGAGCGATCCTTAGCTGGATGGGACCGAGCCTCATCGAACAGAACCTCACTCCGGAATATGTGTGTGAGTCCTTCAGAAGGAAGATTGCTGAGCAATTGGGAGAAAGCGCTGCGATGGGCGTGCCTGAAGCTGTTATTGAATCCGCAATTCAGCGCTGGCTCTCCGCTCACGTCATTGCTGAATTCAAAGTTCTCCTCCGGCCGGGCAAGCCGAAGGAAAGTGCGGACGTAGTTGCAAAAGCATTTTACGAGGCGCGCGGTGTAAAAAATCCAGTTCTGATTCGTTCTCAGACTGAGGAACGAATCGAAAACTCCCGAAGTTTCAACCCCGAGAACGGCGCGCAGCTCACGGAGCCGAAGCCGTTCAACTTGATGTATAAGACTTACAACGGCGCGACGGCGACCGAAGCGGATGTCGCCTACCTCCGTCCCGAGACTGCGCAGGCGATCTTCGTGCAGTTCAAGAACGTCGTGGACAGCACGCGCGTGAAGGTGCCCTTCGGCATCGGCCAGATCGGCAAGGCATTCCGCAACGAAGTCACGCCGCGGAATTTCACCTTCCGCTCGCGTGAGTTCGAGCAGATGGAGCTGGAATTTTTCATCCCGCCAGACGAGGCGGTGCGGCTCGTCCACGGCAGCGTCGCCGCATGGAGCGAAGGTGCCGACCTTTCCATGCCGCAGACAAATTGGGGCTGGGAAATGTGGCACCGCTACTGGGTCGCGCAACGCACGGCCTACTATGCGGGCATCGGCCTCGGCCCGGACGTGCTCGATTATTTCTGGCAGGGCAAAGCCGACCTCGCGCACTACGCCCGCGCGTGCGTGGACATTCTCTTCAAGTTCCCCTTCGGCACGGAAGAACTCGAAGGCATCGCCGCGCGCGGTGACTTTGATCTCACGCAGCACCAGAAGCACAGCGGCAAGCCGCTCGAAGTATTCGACGAGGAACTCCGCGCCGCCGCCGTGAAGCTCACCGACGAGCAGCGCGCCGCTTTCATCGCCGAAGTGCAGGAGGACTGGAACGATCACAACAAGTCGCGCGAGGACGCCGCGCTTTTCTGCGAGCGCCTGCTGAAAGGCTTCTACGTCCCGCACGTCATCGAGCCCAGCGCCGGACTCGACCGCCTCGCGCTCGCCGTGCTCACGCTCGCCTACACGGAAGTCGAGAAGACCGACGCAAAGGGCAACAAGGAGACGCAGATCGTCATGCGCTTCCACCCGCGCATCGCGCCTAAGAAAGTCGCCGTCTTCCCGCTGCTGAAGAACAAGCCCGAACTCGTCGCCAAGGCCCGCGCCATCTACGACACGCTGAAGAAGCACATCGCCGCCGATTACGACGAAGGCGGTAGCATCGGCAAACGCTACGCCCGCCAGGACGAAGCCGGCACGCCGTTCTGCGTCACCGTGGACTTCGACTCGCTCGGCGAAAAAGGCGACGAACTGAAGGACACCGTCACCCTCCGCCACCGCGACGACGGCTCACAGGAGCGCGTGAAAATCAGCGACCTGCTAGGCAGGCTGCTGCCGCTGGTGTCGTAGCCCAATTCCGAATGAAAGCCTCCAAAGACCTTATTGATTTTGTTGAAGACCTGCGGAAGGAAGCGAAGAGCGTTGGCGCCGCTACTGAACCCCCTGTGTGGGATAAAGAAGACTCAGCCTATCATGGACGGGTGAACGTCGGAAAACTGAATGGCTTGGTGGCAGGGTGCCGCCTGTTGATCACAAAGCTCGGGCCATTCGGGAAGGTCTGGGATCAAATGCTTCAACTGCCACCGAATAACTACGTCGAGCACTTCCAGAAGATTAGCGCCGTCTTAGACTCGATTGCAGACGCCCTGGCCAAAGGCCGACTCGCCACAGTCGAAGAAATGGTCAGCGCGGAAGTGCTCGGAGACCTCCTTGAACACGCTGAGGAACTGCTGAAAGCAAAATACAATCTGGCCGCTGCAATCGTTCTTCGCGCGGTACTCGAAGAACGATTTCGCAAACTTTGCGCGAGCAACAACTGCATGCCCACTGCGGCACGACCAACCATTGAACATTTCAAGCAATCCCTCTACTCCGCTCAGGTCATCGACAAGATCGTGATGAAAGACGTTGATTGGATGGCCTGTGTCGGAAACGCCGCCGCGCACAATCTGCCCGAATACAACGCTGATGATGTCCCTCAACTCTATCAGCGCCTGACTGCATTTCTGACGCGCTTCTCCGCGACTTAGATCCTGTCAAGCGCTTTGACGCGGCAGGCCGTGCACAGGGCCAAAGGCCCGGCCTCATACCAGCCCAGGGCAACGCCCTGGGTTGCTGACGTTGACGAATCAAAGGGCTGAAAGCCCGTCCCATCGCTCACGCACCGGCGCATGGATCGGGCATTCAGCCCTCTGTCCTTTTCCCTCACCGTCCCTGGGGCGTTGCCCCAGGCTGGTATGGATGCGGGCCTTTGGCCCTCAATCCACTACGCGTGCAAAGTGCAGGACACGCTCCGTTTTTTACCGCAACACAGGAAGGCCATCAATGCGCTTGCCAGTGCGCGGGGCGCGTGCTTGGATGCGGCGTTGCATCGCAACCCACGCCGGACTAGCCTATATCCGATGAAACTCCGAACCGACCTGCTGGAGCACCTGACGATGGACGACATCGCGGAGGTGGCGCTGTCGAACAATCCCCGCTACAAGCCCGAGCCGCTTTTTTCAAAAACTGGGACTGGGAGTCTGTCGCCAACCTCAACCGAAGACTCTGCGCGCGAGGTGGCGCACAACACGGAGTTAATTCGGAAAGTGGAAGCCCGGCAGGCGCAGGCTGGGAAGCCGGACGCGGAACCGAACGGACGCTAGGCGAGGCGCTGGACGAGTTGCGCGCATTTCACCGGCGCGCGCCATTCCTGTTCTTCAATGGGAACACGTTTGCGGACATCGGGCGCGGGCTCGCGGCGCTGCTCTTCCGCGAACTGCCGCCATCGCGGCTCAAGGAGGTGACCTCCGCTGTCGCCCATTACATCGCCGGTGTGCTTGATCGCGAAGCGATGGTGGCCGGTGTCGAGGAACTCTGCCACGCGGCGGAACTCGTGCCGGGACGGCGCGTGAAGTCGCTGCGCGGCTCGCTGCACGGAGTCATCACGCGCGTGCTCGACGATGGTCGCGTGGCGGTGCGGCCCGATGGATCGAGCAGCGAGATGATTTCGCTGCCGGAGAATCTGCTGCCGGAGGATTGAGGCGGGCGGCGGGCTACTCCGGTTTCGGATCGCGGCCGAGGAGGCGGGCCATCGCGGCGGCGGGTGAGATGGAGCCGTCGAGGATTGCCTTCATTTGATCAATGATGGGCGTCTCGACGCCGGACTTCCGCGCGCACTCGAATGCGCTGTAGGTCGTGGGCACGCCTTCGGCGACCATCTGCATGGAAGCCACGATGTCCGCGAGGCGTTCGCCGCGTCCGAGGCGTTCGCCGACTGCGCGGTTGCGGCTGTGCTTGCTGAAGCATGTGACCATGAGATCGCCGACGCCGCTGAGGCCCATGAAGGTGTCGCGTTTTCCGCCGAGCGCGGTGCCGAGGCGGCTCAACTCGACGAGCGCGCGGGTGACCATCGCGGCCTTTGCGTTGTCGCCGAGGCCGAGGCCGTCGCTCGCGCCGGCGGCGAGTGCGAAGATGTTTTTCAGCGCGCCGCCGAGTTCGACGCCTGCGATGTCGTCGCTCGTGTATGCGCGGAAATATGGGGCGGTGAATGCGCGCTGGAGCTTCTGCGCGATGGCGGTGTCGCCGCAGCCGAGCACGACGCACGTCGGCATTTTGCGCGCGACTTCCTCGGCGTGGCTCGGGCCGCTGAGGACGGCGAGCGGGTGGCTGGGAAAATGTTCGGCGATGACTTCGCTCATGCGCAGGCCGCTGCTGCGCTCGACGCCTTTCGTGCAACTGAGGAGCACCGCGCCGTCGCGCACGCCGCCGGCGCTCAGGCGCGCGGCGACTTCGCGGATGGCCTTCGATGGCGTGACGAGCAGGAGCAGATCGCACGCGCTCAAGTCGCCGAGTTCTGCGGTGAGGCGCAGCGAATCCGGCACTGCGATGCCGGGCAGATACGGGGAGTTCTCGCGGCGCTCGGCGATGCCACGCACGTGTTCCTCGTCATGGCCCCAGAGTGTGACGGGGATCTTGTTGCCTTGCAGCAGCAGCAGCGCGAGCGCGGTGCCCCAGCTTCCCGCGCCGATGATGCCGACATTGGAAAAGCTCATGATTTTTTCTTTCCGAAACGGTTCTCCGTTCCGGCACGCAGCCGCGCGATGTTTGAGCGGTGTCGCGCAATGACGAGCAGGCCGACGACGGCGGCGAATCCCGAGACTGGCCAGCCGTAGCCGCGGTGGATGAGCTGCATCGTGATCGCGGTCGCAGGCAGCGCGACCGCCGCGACGATGCTCGCGAGCGAGACGTAGCCGCTCATTTTGAAAACGATGAACCACAGCGCGAGGGCGATGACGCTCGGCAGCCACATCAATCCGAGAAAGACGCCGAGCGAAGTTGCGACGCCCTTTCCGCCCTTGAAGCCGAGCCACACGGGGAAGCTGTGACCGATGATGCACGCGAGCGCAGCCACGATGCCGTCCCACGAGGCGTCGCCAGAAAAGCGCACCGCGAGCCAGTGCGCGAGCCAGACTGCGGCCACACCTTTGAGCACATCGAGCGCGAAGACTGGGAGGCCGTAGCGCCAGCCGCACACGCGCCAGACGTTGGTTGCGCCGATGTTCCCGCTGCCCTGCTTGCGGATGTCCACGCCCTTCAGCCGCGCAGCGAGCAGCCCGAACGGGATGGAGCCGAGGAAATATCCGCCGATGAGGCTGAGGGCGAGAGTGAGCACGCGCGGATGGGATGGAGGAGGGTGCGGGGTGTCAAGCGCGGCGGGCGGGTGTCTGCTGCGTTGGACGTTGAGCGTTGGACGTTGGACGTTGAGCCCGCCGCAGGCGTGCCACGAATGTTGAGCGGCTTTCAAAATCCACTGCGCCGCTGCGCGGAGCTTAACGCCCAACGCCCAACGCCCAACGTCCAAGGGTGGACACTTCCCGTGGTGTACGATGGTTACTTCACTTTTTCGTAGAAGCGCAGCTTCTCGATTTTGCTGCCGAATTCCTTCAGCGGGTAGAGGCCTTTCGCCGCGCCTGCACCGGGATCGCGGGTGAGGTAGTCGAGACCGTCCTTGCCGGCGATGACGACGAAGTGCGTGATGCCGCTCTCGGTGCGCAGGCGGACGATGACGGGATTTTTCCGTGCGAGATTTTGATCGATCAGCTTGTAGCTCGGATCGTCCTCGTAAACTTTGCGCGCGATGTTACCGGTGACTTCGGCGGCCTTGTCCCAATCGAGCCAGCCCTGGCCTTCGTAGCCATTTGCGTCGGTCACGAGTTTGTTGAGCCGACCGGGGTCGGTATCGATGCCGTAGCTCGCGAGCACCATCGCGGCGGAGGCGACGGCGCAGCCTTCCGCGCCGAGCGTGGCGGGCGTGTTGCCGAGCTTGTCGTTGCGCCAGCGGTCGTCGGCCTGGCGGAAAAGCGGCACGTCCAATTCGAGGCGCGGACGCTGAAATGATCCGCCGCTCGGCTCGAGGGGGCCGAGGCGGCTCCACTCGGCTTCGGCCCGTTTGCGCGTCTGCCAGTGATCGTAAAAATGGTAGCCGAGGCTGCCGCAAATGGTGAACGCGATGCAGAGGAGCGCGAGGCGGAGTGTGCGTTTTCTGTCGGCCTGCGATGGTGTGAGCGGGTCGTTGGTCATGGGTTGGAGCAGCGGAGCAAAATTTTTCCTGCGCGCTGCGGGCGCTGTGCGTGCGCGAGGGCTTCGGCGATTTCTTCGAGGGGATACACGGCTTCGACGGGTGTCGCGATCACGCCGCGTGCTGCGAGCGATGCGAGTTCGGCGAGCAGCGTGCCGGCGGCGGATCGGCCGGCGCGCTCATACCAGTGCGTGATCCAGAACCCGCGCCACGCGATGTTTTGGAAAATCAGCATGCCGTTCGGAATCTTCAGCGGCTGCCGCGCCATCGCGCCGAACGTGACGATGGTGCCGCCGAACGCGAGCGCGCCTGCGATCCGCGTGGCGCTGTCGCCGCCCACGGAATTCAGCGCTAGCCGGATCGGTGCGCCGCCGGTCGCCGATTTGATTTCGGCGGAAATCTTTTCGCCCTCGACGAGCACGACATCCGCGCCATCAGCCTTGAGTTCAGCCACGAGTTCGGCGCGGCGGACGACGTTCACCGTGCGCCAGCCGAAGTGAAGCGCGAGCCGGATCACGCAGCGGCCCACGGCGGAGTTTGCGGCGTTCTGCACGATCCATTCGCCGGGTTGCAGCGTCACAAATTCGCGGAGCATCACGAGCGCGGTCGCGGGATTGATGCGCAGCATCGCGGCCTGCTCCAGCGGTACGTCCGATCCGATTTTCACGAGAGCCAGCGCGGCTACATTTCCGGCCTCGCGCCATGTGCCGAAGCCGTGCGGCAGCAGCACCACATCGGCCTCAGCAAGGCTGCTCACATCCGCGCCGCATTCTTCGACGATGCCGACGCCCTCGACGCCGGGCGTGCCGGGCAGCTCGGGGCGGATCGGATATTTGCCTTCGAGCACGTTGATGTCCGCGGGATTGATCGGGGAAAATTTCACGCGCACGCGCACCTCGCCTGCGGCGGGTGAGGGGAGATCGAGCGTCTCCAGTTTCGCGACGGCCTGTGGCTCGCCGTGCTCGCGGATGATGATGGCGCGGGCTTTTTGCATGGGTGCGATGACGATGCCGCGTCGTGCGATTGCTGCAAGCCCGGCAGCAAAGTAGTCCTGCACTTCAGCGCGCAACGACTTTCGGATTTCGACGGCGCGTCCAGTTTTGTGCGGTCTTGAGGGCAGAAGCCCGGGACTGCTTTGCGCGCCTCGCCCGCTGTTCCGATGCGGAACTCGGAACGTGGAGCGCGAAGAAAAATCAGCCCGTCTCCTGCCGTCGGCAGCTACGGGAAAAAAGCGCCAAGCGCGGCGGAAAAAGGGAAGGGCGGGCGAGCTTCTGATTTTGGGGAAATGCTCGCCCGCCCTTGGAGGAGGAATCTGTTTTTTGCTATGCGGTCGGCGCGGGTTCGCTGGCTTTTGCCGTTCCGACGGATTTGAAGATCAGCTCCTTGTCGGTCGCGGTGACATCGGCGGTGTCGCCGGGCTTGAATGTGCCCTTGAGCATCTCCTCGGCCATCGGATCCTCGAGGTAGCGCTCGACGGCGCGGCGCATCGGGCGCGCGCCATACGCGGGGTCGAAGCCTTTCTCGATGAGGAATTCGCGCGCCTTGTCGTCGAGGACGACTTTGATCTCCTTCTGCTTGATGCGCTCGACGAGCTTCGCGACTTCGAGATCCACGATGAGCTTCAGGTCTTCCCTGTTGAGCTGGTGGAAGACGATGAGGTCGTCGAAGCGGTTGATGAACTCGGGCTTGAGCGCGCGCTTGGCCTCGTTGAGCACCTTGCCCTTCATCGAGTCGTAGCTGCCGTCCTCCTTGTCGCCGCCGAAGCCGAGCGTGACCTTTTTCATCTGCTCCGCGCCGATGTTCGTTGTGAGGATGATGATGGTGTTGCGGAAATCAATCTTCCGCCCGAGCGAGTCGGTGAGCTTGCCCTCTTCGAGCACCTGCAGGAGGAGGTGCAGCACGTTCGGGTGCGCCTTTTCGATCTCGTCGAAAAGGACGACCGAGTAGGGACGCCGACGCACCTGCTCGGAAAGCTGGCCTCCCTCGTCGTGGCCGATGTAGCCGGGAGGCGATCCGACGAGCCGCGAGATGGTGTGCTCCTCGCGATACTCGGACATGTCGAACTGGATGAGCGCATCGCGCGCGCCGAACATGTATTCGGCGAGTGTCTGTGCGAGATACGTTTTTCCGACGCCGGTGGGGCCGAGGAAAATGAATGAGCCAATCGGACGCCGCGGATCCTTGAGGTCGGCGCGCGAACGGCGCAGCGCCTTTGCGACGGCGACGACGGCTTCGCTTTGCCCGATGACCTTGCCTTTCAGCTCGACCTCCATGCGCAGCAGCTTTTCGTTGTCCTCCTGCTCCATACGGTGCAGCGGCACGCCGGTCCACTTCGCGACGACGACACGCATGTCCTCCTCGCTCACGACGATTTCCTTTTCCTCGCGCTTCTTTTCCCAGTCCTTCAGTACGGCGTCCTTCTTCTCCTTCGCCTTTTTTTCGTCGTCGCGGAGCGACGCGGCTTTCTCGAAGTCCTGCGCTTTGATCGCGCCTTCCTTCTGTGCCTTGATGGACTCGATTTCCTTGTCAATGTCCTTGATGTCCGGCGGGCGAGTCATCGAGGTGATGCGCGCACGCGCACCAGCTTCGTCCATCACGTCAATCGCCTTGTCCGGCAAAAATCTGCCGGTGAGGTAGCGGTCGCTGAGTTCCGCGGCGGCTTGCAGCGCTTCGTCGGTGATACGCGCCTTGTGATGCTGCTCGTACTTGTGGCGGATGCCTTTCAAAATGAGGATCGTGTCCTCGACGCTGGGCGCCTCGACTTTCACCTGCTGGAAGCGGCGCTCGAGCGCGGCGTCCTTCTCGATGTATTTGCGGAACTCGTTCAGCGTCGTCGCACCGACGCACTGGAGTTCGCCGCGGCTGAGCGCGGGCTTGATGATGTTGCTCGCATCCATCGCACCCTCGGCGCTGCCTGCGCCGACGATCGTGTGCAGCTCGTCAATGAAGAGGATCACGTTCTTCGTGCGGCGGATTTCGTCCATCACGGCCTTGATCCGCTCCTCGAACTGGCCGCGATATTTCGTGCCCGCGACCATGAGCGCGAGGTCGAGCGTGATCACGCGCTTGTCGCGCAAAATCTCCGGCACGTTGCCTGCGGCGATTTCCTGTGCGAGCCCCTCGACGATCGCGGTCTTGCCCACGCCAGCCTCGCCGATGAGCACGGGATTGTTCTTCGTGCGCCGGCAGAGGATCTGGATCACGCGCTCGATCTCATTCGCACGCCCGATGACGGGATCCATGTCGCCTTTCCGAGCAAGCTCCGTGAGGTCGCGGCCAAATGCGCGCAGCGCGGGCGTCTTGCCGTCCTTCTTGCTGCCGCCCGACGGCTGCTCCTGCGGCGAATCCTGCTCGCCCTCCGGCGGCGTGAAGTTTGGATCGAGTTCCTTCAAGATTTCATTCCGCGTGCGCTCGATGTCCACTTCGAGATTCTTTAGCACGCGCGCGGCGACGCCTTCGCCTTCGCGCAAAAGGCCGAGCAGGATGTGCTCCGTGCCGACGTAGCTGTGGTTCAGCGCCTTCGCCTCCTTGCCCGCGAGCGCGAGCACCTTCTTCACGCGAGGCGTGTAGGGGATGTTGCCGACCATCTTTTGATCCGGCCCGCTGCCGACCTGCTTCTCGACTTCCATGCGGACGGTCTCGAGATCGAGGCCCATTTTTTGCAGGACGTTTACGGCGACGCCCTGGCCGAGTTTGATCAGTCCGAGCAGGAGATGCTCGGTGCCGACGTAGTTGTGGTTGAACCGGTCGGCTTCCTTGCGGGCGAGTGCAAGGACCTGCTGCGCGCGGGGCGTGAAGTTATTCATCATGGTTGTTTGAGCTATCCCCATGCCTCGCCGCCTTTGCTCCGCACTTCGCGTGAACTGGAGCGCTGCAACTGGGATGCGAGGGACATTGGAGCGATGAATCCATTTGCGCAAGGTGCGACATGACGGCGCGTGGAAATATTTTTTCCGCGACAGAAATGTCCCGCTGGCGCACTTGCGTTCGCGCCGCGCCCATGCGAGGAATCGCCGCATGAAACTCACCTCGTTCATCGTCGCCCTCGTCACAGCCACCGCATTCGCCGCCCATGCGGCATTATCCCCGATCCACATGGCGGTCGAACTGGTCAACAAGTCCGGCGCCACTGGCGCCGGAAAACGCCAGCCGTCTGGCCAGCCGTCTGCCGGAAAGACGCAGGTCCAGACGCTGAAAATCAGGCTGGAAAACAGCTCGACGAAGGATTCGTTCGACAATCTCGTCGTCAAATATTGGTTCTTCGGCCGCTCGATGACCGAGCGGGGCGTGAAGGTCCTCGTGGAGGGCGAAAGAAAAGTCTCGCTCGCTGCGCGTGCCAAGGAACTCGTCGAGAGTGAAGTCGTGACGAAGTCCTACACCGAAGCGCATAACAACCTAGTGATGGGGGGCAACCCAGTGAGGGGGGGGCAGGGCGGCGGCCAAGGTGCCGTCCAATCGGTCAAGGTGCCGGCAAGCGGTGAAAAAATCATGGGCCACGCGGTCCGGCTGATGAATGACGGAAAGGTGGTCGCCGAGCACTTCAGCGACGTGACCTACAAGGCAATCATTGACAAGCCGGCCGCGGCAGCCCCGGCTCCCGCCGCCAACAAGGCGGGGAACAAGTAGCGGCAGACATCGGCGCTACTCCGCCGCGAGCATCGCACCGGCACCACGGCGCTGGATCAAAATGCCGCGCGCAATCGCCTCCGCGAGCAGTTCGCGATACGCGCCGCTCCCGCAGCGCCGCCCTTCGATAGGATTGCTGAAGAAGCCGCATTCCACGAGCACCGCGGGATACTTCGCCCTTCGCAGCACGGCGAAATTCGCCGTATGGATCCCGCGCGACGATGCACCGGGAATCGCGGCGATCTGGTTGAGAATGTTCCGCGCGATCTGCGCCGAGCACGGCGAAGTGTAATACACCTCCGTCCCGCGAATCGCCGAACGCCGCGTGTCGTTGAAGTGCACGCTCACGAAGATGACATTGCTCTGCCGGTTCGAGATCGCCGCGCGTGTGGAGAGCGGGATGAATGTGTCATCGCTGCGCGTCATCACGGTGCGGAACCCCGCGCCGGCGACCTTCGGGCGCAGGCGCATCACCACATCCAGCGTCGCATCCTTCTCGCGTCCGGCGTAGCGCGAAGTCGTCCCACTGTCGTGCCCGCCGTGCCCGGCATCGAGCACCACGCCGGAGAACGTGCGACTCGTGTCCTTCACCCCGCTCGTGCAGCCCGTGAAAATGCACGCCGCCACGCACGCCGCAGCCAGCGCGAGACCGCGACTCACCTTGCCACTGGCGCTCGCTTCGCGGAAGCTCGTCGGGATGTTTTTCATGTCAAAGTTCGCTCGTCGGAAATTCGTGGCACTTCTGCTCGCACAGGCGATCCAGTGTCAAGCAGCGGACGCACCAAAATCCAAACCAAACGAACCCGTGGCCGCCTCACCGCTACCCGCAACATTCACCAACCGCCTCGCGAAGGAAAAATCGCCCTACCTCCTCCAGCACCAGCACAACCCCGTGGACTGGATGCCGTGGGGGGCGGAGGCATTTGAGCGCGCGAAAAAGGAGCGCAAGCCCATCTTCCTCAGCATCGGCTACTCGACGTGCCACTGGTGCCACGTCATGGCGCACGAGTCGTTCGAGGACGAGACGACTGCGAAATTCATGAACGAGAATTTCGTCTGCATCAAAGTGGATCGCGAGGAGCGCCCTGATGTGGACAAAGTGTACATGACCTTCGTGCAGGCCACGACCGGCAGCGGCGGGTGGCCGATGAGCGTGTGGCTCACGCCGGATCTGAAGCCCTTCATCGGCGGCACCTATTTCCCGCCGCAGGATCGCGGTGGACGCCCCAGCTTCCGCAACATCCTTGCGCGCATCGCCGACGGCTGGAAAAACGATCGCGAGAGCATCGTGAAGCACGGCGACGAAGTCGCCAAGCAGCTCAACGAGATGGCCGCAGGCTCGGCGGCATCCGCGGACAAGCCCAGCCGTGCGAGCCTCTACCTCGGGCTCGGCCAGCTGGCGAAACGCTTCGACGGCGAGCACGGCGGTTTCGGCAGCTCGCCGAAATTTCCGCAGCCGAGCATCATCAATTTCCTCCTCCGCATGTCCGTGCGCCGCGGCCTCGGCGCGACGCCCGAGACCGAGGAGACCGATCGCGGACGCGCACGCAAGATGGCGCTCTTCACGCTGGAAAAAATGGCCGCGGGCGGCATGCACGACCACGTCGGCGGCGGCTTCCACCGCTACTCGGTGGACACATACTGGCACATCCCGCACTTCGAGAAAATGCTCTACGATCAGGCGCAGCTCTCGCGTGCCTACGTGGATGCATTCCAGCTCACGCGCGACACGCGATGGGAACGCATCGCGCGCGACGTGCTCGACTACGTGCTCCGCGACATGACCGACAAGGGCGGCGGATTTTACTCTGCCGAGGACGCCGACTCGCTGCTCGCACACGGCAAGCCCGAGCACGGCGAAGGCGCATTCTACATCTGGACGCAGGCGGAGATCGAATCGCTGCTCGGCGATGGTGCCCCGCTCTTCAAGAAATTCTACGGCGTCGAGGCCGATGGCAATGCGCCTGTCGGCAGCGATCCGATGAAGGAATTCACCGGCAGGAACACGCTCATCCAGCGCCTCACGGTCGCCGAGGCCGCGAAGGAATTCAAAAAGTCCGAGGCCGAAATCGAAGCCTCGCTCGCTGCGTCGCGCGCAAAACTTTTCACCGTGCGCGCCACCCGCCCGAAGCCGCACCTCGATGACAAAATCATCGTCGCATGGAACGGCATGATGATCTCCGCATTATCGCGCGCCGCGCAGGCGCTCGACGAGCCACGCTACCTCGCCGCCGCGCAGCGCAGCGCGAAGTTCATCCGCGAAAACTTGTGGCGCGACGGCGCGCTCATCCGCAGCTTCCGCCACGGGCCGAGCGCCATCGCCGCATTCGCCGACGACTACGCC
>Ga0315902_10000781_pt1 | contig 53434 bp, 44 predicted proteins | sample LakEriMetagenome_9_FD_203523 | JGI IMG/M metagenome (GOLD analysis project Ga0315902, IMG submission 203523) | Freshwater fungal communities from buoy surface, Lake Erie, Ohio, United States - Buoy 12 MA117 | ecosystem: Environmental > Aquatic > Freshwater > Lake > Lake biofilm | place: USA... | reverse complement strand
CATGAACCCGGCAAAAAACTGAGCCAGCGCCTGGTGGGCGTCCAGCGGCAGCACGTGGGCGATGTATTGGTCGGGGCGCACCACCACCAACGCGCCCTGCGTCCGATCGATGCCGCGCAGGTCGTAGATGTCCGGCGCATGCTTCATGACGGCGCTGTACACCTTCTCGTAGTCATATAGGCCCAAGCAGCCTTTGGCGGGGCGCAGGAGCGCAGGCATGGACTCGATCGCCACCGCGGTATGCGGCTGTTGGAACACGGCGCGCAAGTCGAACACAGCGTCGCTATCCTGGCCCGGTGGGGTGTAGCGTCGTACGGGCGAATCAGCCGACTGCTGCAGAAATTGGCACAGCGCACGCAGGCTCGCGTCCTGCGCACCCGCGAACGCATACAAACGCCAGCGGCCGTCGGCTAAGGCGGCGTGGCCCAGATGAACCGGCTTGGCGTCGGCCACCTGCAACACCTGCGCCGAATGAAAACGCATGCCGACCGTGAAACCACGCGCCAGCGCCTGGTGCGTAGACGCGCCGGTGATCAGGGAAGGCGGATAGTGCGTGCCCACGCCAGCAGTGAAGCGGCCATGCTGCTCGAAATACTTCTGGAATTCCTTGGGATCCACACCCTGCGACTGCGGCTGGCCGCCCTGCTTGGGCTTGTCGCTGAACATCTGGGCCCATTCACGGTCGAAGTCGATCAGCGCCTTTCCAGCGACCTGCCGCTCCTCGGAGTAGGTGTGCAGCAACTGCGGCATGGCCTGCCCGCGCAGCACCGCGGCCAACTTCCAGCCCAGGTTGAAGGTGTCTTGCATGGAGAAGTTCATGCCCTGTCCTGCCTTGGGGCTGTGGGTGTGGCAGGCGTCGCCCGCGATGAACACACGTGGCAATTGCGCGGGGGTCTGGGCCGCCGGCACGTCGTCGTACTTGTCGCAGATACGCTGGCCGATCTCATACACCGACCACCAGGGCACCTCTTTCACGTCGAGGCGGTAGGGATGCAGGATGCGTTGCGCTGCGGCGATCAGCTTGTCGACGGTGATGCCGCGTGCAGCCACGCGCTCGTCTTCGCCCAGCTTGTCCATCTCCACGTACAGGCGCACCAGGTAGCCGCCTTCGCGCGGAATCACCAGTAGGTTGCCGTGGGGCGACTGCACCGCCGACTTGTAGCGGATGTCCGGGAAATCCGTGACCGCCAGAACATCCATCACGCCCCAGGCCTGGTTGGCCGAATCGCCCACCAGCTCGAGGCCCATCGACTTGCGCACCGCACTGCGCGCGCCGTCGCAGCCCACCACATAGCGCGCGCGTACGGTCTCGTGCTGACCCGCGTGGGCCGCGTCGCAGCGCTCCAGGCGCACGGTGACCGGGTAGTCGCTGGCGCCCGGGTCAATGGTCACGTCCAGCACACGGCGCGCGTAGTGCGGCTCCAGGCGGCTTGGTGAATTGCGCATATGCGCCAGGTAGTGGTCATGCACCCGGGCCTGATTGAGCACCACGTGCGGGAACTCGGACAGGCCGTCTTCGGTGTCTTGCACCCGGCCATGGCGCACGATGCGGTGGGCGTCTTGTTCGTCGGGCTTCCAGAAGGTGACCTCATTGATCCAGCAGGCCTCCTGCACCACTTTGTGGGCAAAGCCGAAGGCCTGAAACATCTCCATCGTGCGGCAGGCGATGCCGTCGGCCTGGCCCAGGTGGATCGGTGCCTCCTTTTGCTCGATCACGCAGGTGCGGATGTCGGGGAAATGGGCCAGCTGGGCGGCCAGCGTCAGGCCGGCCGGACCGGCGCCGACCACCAGCACGTCGACCTGCGGGGGCACGGTGTCGCCATGTGGCAGAGCCAAGGGCGAGGCCTCGTGAACTTCGGGGTCGCGGCCCTTGAAACCTTCAAAATGGAATTGCATGCGGTGTCTCCAGTCCGGTGTAGCCGGGTTTAATCAGTGTCATTATTATATGTATGCTGATTATTTGCATGCAAGGCGCTAGAATCCGACCGGAGCCTGCCATGAAGCAATCGTCCAAAGCCCTCGATCCCCGCACCCTGCCCGGGCACCTGGCCCGTCGCATGCAGCAGCTCGCGGTCGCTCTCTTCGTGGACGAAGTGGGTGATCTGGCGCTCACCCCCGTGCAGTATTCGGCGCTGCAGACGGTGTGCAACCAACCCGGCATCGACCAGAAGACCCTGGCCAGCACCATCGGCTACGACACGTCCACCATCGCGGGCGTGATCGACAGGCTGGAGGCGCGCGGTCTGGTGCAGCGACAGGTGTCCGCCACCGATCGCCGGGCCAAGCAGTTATCCGCCACGCGTGAGGGCACCCGAATCCTGGCAGCCGTCGTGCCGCGCATGCTGCAGGCGCAAGAGCGATTGGTGGAGCCGCTGACCCCGGCCGAGCGCAAGGAGTTGATGCGCCTGATGCAGATCGTCATCGACGCGAACGCCGAGTTGAGCAACAGGCCGATCCGACTTTGAGTGGGTGATGCCCCTCAGGGCTGCGGGCGAGGCTCTTGTTTGGGCTGGCTCTCTGACCGCAAGCGTGCCGGGCGCACGGGCGTGTCGACGGGCGCTGCGCGCGCCAGCCGGGCCAATCCCGCCGAGGCCTCGCGCGGCACATCGACGCCATCGCAGTTGTTGATCAGGCCCGCGCACTTGAAAGTCGTGGCCAGCGCAAGCCGGTAGTACACGCGCGCGGCTTCGGTTTGGCGCAGGCCCTCGGCGGCTCGGCCCAGATAGAAATAGCCACTATCCACGCGCATGCCCACCAGCGCGATGGAACGTACCAGGTCGTTCCAGGATTGCGCGTCGTAGTGGCCCTTGACGGTGCGGCGGTTCGCACCCCATGCGCCCGAACACGCGGTGTCGCAGGTCAGGCGCAGGTCGCCGCTGCGAAAGGTCGCCATGACATCGCCCACCTGCTCGCCGCTGGCATTACGGGGACCGGTTTGCGCGCAGCCTGCGAGCAAACAGGCCACGAAGACGCATAGGCAATGGATGTTTCTCATGGCGCGGGCTTCAGACGTCAAGCGGATCCATGAAGACCGCCATCACTTCTTGAAATAGAAGTCGCCCAAAACCTGGTCGTAGATGGCAGGCACTTGCTCATGGCCCACAGACTTGGCCAGCTCGGCCACCTGGTTGCGAACGTTCTTCATGACGCGGTCGATGCTGATGCCGGGCCTTTGCATTTCCTGCACGAAGATACGGGTGAACAAGCCGTTCTTGTTCGTATCGGCCTGATTGAGCTTGTCCATCGCCTGCTGGCCGGTCCCCGCCGAGAAGATGACCATCTGCCCCGTGGCCGCCGTGGTCGCCGCCAGACCTCGGCCCCCGATGGACCGCCCCACCGATCGGAACGGGTTGTCGCGGCACGCATCGAGCATGGCCAGTGTGAACTTGGCTTTGCGCTCAGAGAAGTCATCGAGGATGCGTTGCAGCTGGATCGCCTCGTCACGGACCTGCGCTTCGCTGTCGCTGCCGATGTCCGTGGGCAGCAGGTAGTTGGCCGCCCCCAGCTGGACACCATGTCCGGCAAAGAAGAACAGCACTTCATCGCCCCCTTGAACCTGGCTGGAGAAGGCGCGAAGCGCGGCTTTCATCTCGCGCTCGTTCAGATCCAGTCGCAAGGTGACCTGGTAGCCGACCGCGCTGAGGCTGGCCGCAATGGTGCGGGCATCTTCACGCGCATTCGCCAGTTTGGGCACCGACTGGTAGGTGTCGTTGCCGATGATGAGCGCACGCCGGTTTCCGAGGGTCGTGGCCAGCACGGGTGCGGGGGCGGGGGCAGGTGCGGGCGCGGCAGCTTGGGTGGCTTGTTGCTGCGAGATCCGCTTGAGGTTTTCCTCGGTCGCGGCCAGCTTGCGCTTGGCCTCCTCGGATTCTGCGCGTAGCCGCTCGACCTCGGCCTGCCTCTTGCGCGCGTCTTCTACCTGCGCACGCAGAAGATCGATCTCCGCCTGCTTGCGCCGAGCTTCCTCGGCGGCCTGTGCGGCCTGTGCGGCCTGTGCGGCCTGTGCGGCCTGTGCGGCCTGTGCGGCTTGGGCGGCTTGGGCGGCTTGGGCAGCTTGGGCAGCTTCTGGCGCGGGTGCCGTAGCGGGAGCCTGGGCTAGGACCGTGGGTGCTGGCGCGGGCTGGCGGGCCAGGCGTATGCCCTTGTTGGCCAGCAGGGCCAGGCTGGCGTCGGGGATCGACAATTCGACCGACTTGCCCACGCCCTCCAGCCCCCTTCTCTCATCGACGACCGTGAGGATCGGTTTGGGTCGGGGAAAGCCCACCGGGTCAATGAAAATGTAGTGCTTCTCGCCCGCGCCGACCTTCAGTTGCAGGGAGGTGCCCCCCACGCCGTCTCGGTCGGACTCGATCAGGTACTGGCCCGCCGGGAACGAGAACGCCACGAACTTGTAGCCGTTCATCTGGGGCATCTCCACCCCTTCCACCTTCAGGTTGTAGCGACTCACCATGGCACCGTAATTGGTGTCCATGAAGATATAGACGGACGCGAGCGAACCCCCCGCCTGCGGCGCACTGGCCCAGGCCGGGAATACGAAGACGGAAAATAGAAATGCAACCAGCGCCTTCATCGGCACGCCCTAACCTGGAAAACGAGGAATAGGCGCTAGTTTATTTTCAAATTGACAGGCGTGTAGATACCCCTCAACCAACCGACCCATTCGAGGCCGGCCGCACCTGTTTTTCCAGCTCGCGGCGAATTGCATAGGCGCGGGTGCCGGTGTCCATCTGCACATCGTCCCAGGTGAGCGACTGGCCCTTGCGCACGGGCCGCACCACCTTGACGTCATGGGCCAGGCCCAGGGGCAGGCCACCCACGCGCAGCGAATCTTCGGCCGGTGTGAGCTTGCCCCAGACCGTGTAGCCACCCTCGCCATCGAGCATCTCTCCGGGCTTGAGATCCCGCTTGGCGGTGGCCACCACATCGGCCTTCCAGCAGGTGGCCACGCCGGTGGGCTCCTGGCGAAGTGCCAGCGACGCGACCGAATAACCGACTTCGAGGCCAATCAGGTGCCAGCGCTTGTACAGGGTGAAGTAGCGGCCACTGGGGTCGGTGTGGGCGTTGTATTCCTCGAAGCAATTGCGCACGTACTCGGTCTCACCCTCCACCGTCACCCACACACCCATGCGGATGTCGTAGTCGATCGGCTGACCTTGGGCGTCGAGCGAGGAGATCACTTCCACCATGCCCTTGCGATCGAGCACGCCGCCTTCGCTGCGCGGACGCGTGAGCGAAGGAATATCCGCGATGCTGCCCGAGGGATAGCTCAGACCCTGCGCAGGCACGCACAGGCCCGTGGCATTGGCCACCGCGGTGCTTTCGATCGAGGGCTTGGAGCCATCGAGAAAGCTGTTGAACATCTTTGGGTTCAGGCCGCCGCGCGCGGCCTGTTCGGGCGTGAGACCGTAGTTGGGCCACACCGTGTCGGGCGTGGACTCAGAAAAATGCGGCAGCCATTTATGCCCACGCCCCGCGGCCACCACCGGAAAGCCGCAGGTGCGAGCCCAGTCCACCAGGTCGCAGATCAAGGCGGGCTGGTCGCCAAAGGCCAATGAATACACCACGCCCGCCTGAGCCGCCTTGAGTGCCAGCAGCGGGCCGCAGAAGGCATCGGCCTCCACCGTCACGTTCACCACGTGCTTGCGGTGCTCGAACGCCATCAAACAATGGTCGACGGCGGCTATCGGGTGGCCCGTGCACTCCACCACGATGTCGATGGCGGGGTGCTTGACCAGCGCCTGCCAGTCGTCACCGATGTGGGTGGCGCCGGTCTGGATCGCGTCTTCGATCGAGCGGGCCTGCGTGCGCTGAGGGTCCCAACCGACACGCGCCAGGTTGGCACGGGCGCCATCGGGCGACAGGTCGGCGATGGCCGCTAGATGCACGCCAGGCGTGCGCGGCACCTGGGCCAGGTACATAGAACCGAATTTACCCGCGCCGATGAGGCCAACACGGATCGGGCGACCTTCCTGCGCCCGGCGAACCAATTGCTGATGCAGCGACATGCCTTCCAAACTCCTTATTCGCGCTTCAAACCTGCCGCACGCACCAGCGGCGGCCACTTGGGCAGATCTTGCTCCATGAAGCGGGTCAGCTCCGCGGGCTGGCCGCTGATGCGGGTCTCTAGGGCGACACCGGTGACCTTTTGTTCCACCTCGGGATCCTGCGAGACGGCGATCACCTCACGATGGAGCTTTTGCACGATGTCCTGGGGTAAACCGGCGGGGGCGACCAGGCCGAACCATTGCAAGGTGCTCACGCCCGGCAGGGTCTCGCTCACCGTCGGTACATTGGGCAGCAGCGGCGTGCGCTTTTCACCGGTGACCGCGATGGCCTTGAGCTGGCCGTTCTTGAGGAACTGCAGTACCGGCGCCATCCCCAGGATGGCGACCTTCACCTGCCCGCCCACCACGTCGCTGATCGCCTGACCGCCGCCCTTGTACGGCACGTGCGTCAGATCAATGCCGGCGCGCAGCTTGATCATCTCCATGCCCAGATGCTGCGCGGTGCCTTGCGCGGGCGATGCGTAGGGCGTGCCGGGGTTGGCCTTGGCGTAGTCGATCAATTCCTTGAGGTTGTTCACGGGCAAGGAGGGGTGTGCCACCACGATGTGCGCACCCACCGCCAGCATGGAGATGGGCGTGAAGTCCTTGACCGGATCGGAGTTGACCTTGGCGAAGAGCGCGGGCGCGATGGTGTTGCTATCGAGGAAGACGCCCAACGTGTAGCCATCGGGCTTGGCGCGCGCGATGAAGTCGGTGCCGATGGTGCCGCCACCGCCAACGCGGTTCTCCACCAGGAACTGCACGCCGGTGCGCGCACTGAGTTTTTGCGCGTACAGGCGCGCCAGAACGTCGGTGACGCCACCCGGAGCGAAGGTCACGACCACCGTGACGGGCTTGTTCGGGTAGGCAGATTGGGCAGCAGCGGGCAGGGCCGACGCCGCGTACAGCACGATCGTCGCGAGGAAGGTAGCGAGTTTTCTCATAGCGTGTCTCCGGTGAGTAGGTGGATGGGTCGAGGCGGGGGCAGAGAGAAGGGGATCAGGCCGAGGTGGCCGCCTGGAACTTTGAGTCGGTAGGGGTTTCGCCGGGGTAGCCCAGACGCCATGCCGCGTCAGGTCCACCAAAGCGTGCGATCAGCGCGTTCTGGTCGTCCTTGGCCCGGCGGTCGGTCCGCTCGGGATCGAGCATGGCGCGCAAAGCGGCTTCGAATTCGGCGAGCACGCTGGCATGGGCCGGATCCTGGGCGAGGTCCCGCGTCTCCTCGGGATCGGCCTGCAGGTCAAACAGCTCGGGTGCATAGCCCACATAGTGGTGGTACTTGTAGCGCCCGCGTGTGAGCATGTAGCCGGCGCTGGGTGCGCCCACCGCGTGGTATTCGCTAAAGCCGATGCGCGTCGCGTCATCGGGCTCGCGCGCAAGGTCAAACAAGGACCGCCCCGGCAGGCCTGCATCCTGCGGCGTCGGCGGCACACCCACGGCGTCGAGGAAGGTGGGATAGAGATCGATCAGACCGACGTTGGTGCTGCGCACACCTACCGGCACATCGGGGCCGGCGACGATCATCGGGATGCCGGTGGCCTCGCGGTACAGAACGTCCTTGTTCCACAGCCCGCGCGTGCCCAGGTTGTCGCCGTGGTCGCTGCTATAGACGATGCGGGTGGTGTCGGCCAGGCCGGTGCGCGCCAGGACATCGAGCACCTTGCCGACCTGATGGTCGAGAAAGCTGATCAGGCCGTAGTAGCAGGCGATGGCCAGTTTGCGGCGCTCGTCGGAATCAAAGGTGGCATCGTGGTCCCAGAAGCTGGCCATGCGCTCCACCCAGGGATGGCGGATATAGCCGTCGCGCGGAAGCAGCTTGGGCAGGCGGATGTCTTCGCGCAAATAAGGATCCAGAAATTCCTGTGGCACCACCAGCGGCATATGCGGTGCGACAAGGCCCACGAACAGCATCCAGGGCTTGTCATCGGACTGGCGCGCACGTTCCTCAAGCCAGGTGCAGGTCAGGTCGGTGATGCGCAGGTCGTAGCGGTTGTAGTTGGAAGTACCGGGACCCACCTTGTCATAGAGGGCCGAGCGGCCCGCTTTCTCGGGCATGGGATCGCGCACAGACCCCCACAACTGGCCGATGCCGTTGAGGATGTGCATGGGTTCGTGCTGGCGATCAAAGCCTGTGGGGTGCTGTGCATCTTGGTAATGCAGCTTGCCGATGGACTCGACCCGATGCCCCTGCTGCTGCATGCGGTGGCCCCAGCCGGGAATCTTGCCCTCGTAGGCGATGGCGTTGTCCCAGTAGCCGATGTCATGCACCCAGCGCCCCGTGGCCAAGCTGGCACGGGCGGGCACGCACACCGGACAGGGTGTCCAGGCGTTGGTGAAGCGCGTGCCGCGCGCGGCCAGGCGATCGAGATGGGGCGTGCGTACAAAGGGATGACCGCTGCAGCCCATGTAGCGCGGATCGTGTTCGTCCGAGAAGATGAACAACAGATTGCTGGCTTTCTTCATGCGGCGGACTCCGTGGCAGCGCACTGTTTGGCGGCGTGTGCGGCGTCAAAGGCGGCACCGCTTTGAAGCAGCTGATCGATCTCGGTGGGCGTGAACTCGCCCAAAGTGCGCAGCACCTGCACGGTGTCTTCGCCCACCACACCGCCGGCATGCCGCACGACGCCGGGCGTGACCGACAGACGCGGCGCGGGCGCGGGCATGGCAATGGTGCCCAGATCCGCATCGGGCGCATGAACGATGGTGCCGCGGGCCGCGAAATGCGGGTCGCGAAAGATATCGGCCATCGTGAATACGCGTGCGCCGGGCACGTCCTGGCTTTGGAGTAGCTGCGTGAGATCGCTCAGCTCAAAGCCAAGGGTCCAATCGGCAATGATGCCGTCGAGGACCTCTTCGTGTTCCACACGGGCCAGGCCAGTGGCAAAACGCGGGTCGGTCGCCAGCTCGGGCTGCCCCATCACCTGTGCCAGCCGCCGAAACACCGCGTCGCTGGACGCGGCCATCGCGATGAAGCCGCCGTCGGATGTCGGGTACAGGCTGTTGGGGGTGCTGCCTGGCAGGTGCGTGCCAGCGCGCATCGCCACATGCCCGAGCTTTTCGAAGGCGGGCACATGCGACTCCATCAGGCTGAAGGCGCTTTCATAAAGCGCCGCATCCACCACCTGACCCTGGCCGGTGCGCGCACGTGAGAGCAGCGCCATCGTCGCGCCCAGGGCGCCATACAGCGCGGTGACCATGTCGGTGACGGGCACCGCCGCGCGCACTGGCGGGCGGTCCGGGTAGCCGTTGATATGCAGCATGCCGCCCACCGCATCACCCAGAAAGCCATAGCCCGGGCGCTCGCGGTACGGACCGCTTTGGCCGAAGCCGCTGATGCGAACCATCACCAGACCGGGGTTGTCTTGGCGCAGCTGCTCGTAGCCGATACCCCATTTTTCCAGCGTGCCGGGGCGAAAGTTTTCCACCACCACATCGCAGCGGCGCGCCAGCCGACTGACCACATCACGCGCAGCCTGCTGGCGCAGGTCCAGCGAGACGAGCTGCTTGTTGCGAAGGATGGTGGCTGCATAGAGCGACTTGCCATTGACATGCTTGCCCATGGTGCGAACCGGATCACCCTCGGGCGGCTCCACCTTGATCACCTCGGCGCCGAAGTCGGCCATCAAGCGGCCGCAAAAGGGGCCGGCGACCGTGGAGCCCAGCTCCAGCACGCGAAAGCCGGAGAGGGGCCCAGTCGCGGGCGTCGCGGCGCTCATGTCCGCAGCCCCGTGTACTCGGCGCCCAGAAGATGGCGCACCAGAATCAGTTTCATGATGTTCAAGGTTCCCCCGGTAAAGAGAAAGGCGTGCACATCGCGCAGGCGCTGCTCGATGCCGACATCGCGCAGGTAGCCGCTGGCGCCGAACATCTGCAAGCAGTCCTGGATCACGGTGACGCCGGTGGAAATGCCGAACCACTTGGCCATGGCGGCATCGGCCGCGGCGTCCTCACCCCGGTCATTGGCCACCAGCGCGCGATAGGCCAGCAAGCGGCCGGCCTCGATGCGGGCGTGGTGCTCGACGAGGGGAAAGCTGATCGATTGGTTGCTGGCGATCGGCCGCCCGTAGACGATGCGGCGCTTGGCGAAGGCCATCGTTTCCTGCAGCACCGCCCGCGCCGCGCCCAGGGCGGCCAGGGGCGAGAGACAACGCGAAACATTGAATCGCGCATACATGATGGCCTTGCCTTGGCCCTCGCCGCCGAGCGTGGCGGTGACCGGCACCCGTACGCCGTCCAGTCGCACCTCTCCCAGCATGTGGGCACGCGCGCCCATTTGCTCCATGACGGTGCTCGATACGCCGGGCAAATCAGTCGGAACACGCAGCAGCACCATGCGCGGCTTGCCGCCGCCAGGCTGCTCGATGCGCGCAGACACCGCCAAGACGTCAGCCCCCGGTACGGTGCTGACATGCACCTTGGTGCCGTCGATCACATAGTCGTCACCATCGAGCCGCGCTGTGACCTCAATGGCGGATAGGTCGGAGCCGGCGTTTTCTTCGGAGGTGGCCAGGGCGACCACGCACTCGCCGGCATAGACGGCACGCACGGTGTCTTCGCCCCAGCCGGGAAAGAAATGCGCATGGGTCGCCTGCTGCCAGGCGATCAGCGCGCAGCTCACGTCCACGGCGGCGATCTCCTCGATCGCGATGCCCAGACTCACGTAGTCGCGCCCCAGGCCACCCAGGCGCGGCTCACCGATCACACCCAGGATGCCCGCGCGCCCCATGGCGCGTAGGGCGTCGCGGGGCAGGCGCGCCTCCTGGTCCCAGCGCTGACTGTGGGGCCGCAGCTCACGCTCGGCGAAGGCACGCACCTGCGCGCGCCACGCCTCGTGGTCGGGGGAGAAGGAAAAGTCCAGCGGCATGGATCCAGATTGTTGAGAGCCAGACTCATAATGCTATATAGTATTTTGACTTGTCAAGATCGGCTTGCATGAAGACCAAGACGCCCACCTCGCCCGCCAAGCTGCGACTGCTCGGTCGTACGCTGCACCGAGTGCGCAGGCAGAACGAAGGATTGGCACTGCATGGCCAGTTGCGCCTGGCTTTGTTGCAGTGCATCCATGGCGGTCACTGGACGGCGGGCGACCGCGTCCCCACCGAAGCTGAATTGATCGAGGCCACCACGCTCAGCGCCGGCACGGTGCAGCGCGCCCTGCGTGACCTCACCGACGAAGGCGTGCTGCTACGCCAGCAAGGCAGCGGCAGCTTCGTGGCCAGTGCGCCGAACCGGATTGACGACGTCGCGCATTGCCGCTTCTTTGGCCATGACGGCGTCACCGTGCTGCCGGTGTTCTCCCGCATCCTCAGTCGCAAGCCGGCGCCACGCAAAGGGCCCTGGATCGCCTATTTCCCGGCAGATGCCCGGGTGGTCAGGCTCGACCGCGTTCTGACCGTGAATGACGAATTCGATGTCTACAGCCGCTTCTATTTCGACGGGGGGCGCTTTCCTGGCCTGGCCTCGCGGCCCGTGGGCGAGTTGGCGGGCGCCAACTTCCGATTGCTGCTCGGGCAAGAGGGTCAGACGCCGGCGGGTGATGTGACCGAAACTCTGCGCCTGGTACAGGCGACGACCGAGGTGGCCCGCGGCATGGGCGTGGCCGAGGGCAGTTGGGTCGCCTACCTAGAGATCGTGCGCCACATCGCCGGCGGCGCGGGCGCCTTGTATTACCTGCAGATGTATGTGCCGCCGACCGAGCGGCCCCTGGCGGCCCGAGAAGCTGCCTGAACTTTTTGATTCACACGAGGAGACCCCCATGAAAGATCCCTACAGCGGCTTCCAGTACCTGAAATTCGACCGACCTTCGGATCGCGTTTTACGCATCACCCTGGACCGCCCCGAGAGCATGAACTCTCTCAATTGGGAGGCCCATGGCGAGTTGACGAATGTGTGGAAGGTGGTCGACCAGGACCCCGAGACGAACGTCGCCATCATCCGAGGCGCCGGCGCCGCCTTCTCGGCGGGCGGCGACTTCAGCATGGTCGAACGCATCATGAACGACTACAAGATGCAGGCCGCAGCGCTCAAGGAGTTCAAGGAGCTTTGCTACAACATGATCGACTGCTCCAAGCCCATCGTATCGGCCATCCACGGGCCGGCGGTGGGTGCGGGCCTGGCCGCGGCGCTGCTGGCCGATGTATCGATCGCCGCCAAGACCGCGCGCATCATCGACGGCCACACCCGACTGGGGCTGGCCGCCGGTGACCATGCTGCATTGATCTGGCCGCTGCTGTGTGGCATGGCCAAGGCCAAGTACTACATCCTCACCTGCGAGCCGCTGTCAGGCGAAGAGGCCGAGCGCATCGGCGTGGTGTCGCTGTGCGTGGAGGACGACGAGCTCGAAGCCAAATCGCTCAAGGTCGCCGATCGTCTGGCCCGCGGTGCGCAGCGCCCAATCCGCTGGAGCAAGCACGCCTTGAACAACTGGCTTCGGATGGCCGGCCCCTCCTTCGACAATTCCGCTGCCCTGGAGATCCTGTCCTTCAACGGACCCGAGCTGCGCGAGGGACTGGCGTCCTTGAAGGAAAAGCGCGCACCCAAGTTTGACTACAAGGTTTGAGACGCCCATGACCCCAGATCGCCCCCTGAACATCCTGTTCATCACCTCCGACCAGCAGCGCGCCGATTGCTACGGCTTTGCCGGACGGCGGGTACAGACACCGCATCTGGATCGACTGGCGGGCGAAGGGACGCACTTTCAGGCCTGCATCACACCCAATCTGGTGTGCCAGCCTTCGCGTGCGTCCATGCTCACGGGGATGCTGCCGCTCACGCACGGCGTCATCGACAACGGCATCGACCTGCCCGCTACCACCGGCGAGCAGGGCTTCGCGGGTGCGCTGCGCCGAGTGGGCTATGCCACCGGCTTCATTGGCAAGGCGCATTTCGCGACGGCCAACACTTTTGCGCCCACCGGCAGCGGCGAATGCCTCAAAAGCAGCGAGCGCTACCCGCAGGACTGGACGGGTCCCTACATGGGCTTTGACCATGTCGAGCTAAGTTCGCTCGGTCACATCTTTCCCCACCAGCCGCCCGGTGACCCACTGCAAGGGCGTCACTACGAGCGCTGGCTGTATTCGCAGGATGTACCGCAAAAGGTATTCGACCTCTGGCGCACACCCACACGGCCCGCAGCGGGCGCCGCACAAACCTGGTCGTCCGCCCTGCCCCTGGCCTGGCACTCGAGCACCTGGTGTGCCGACCGCGCCATCCGCTACATGCACACGCGCAAACCCGAACAGCCGTTTTGCCTGTGGGTGTCCTTTCCCGATCCTCACCATCCCTTTGACTGCCCCGAGCCCTGGTCGGGTCTACACCATCCGGACGACGTCGAGTTGCCCCGTGCGCCGCACAAGGATCTGGATGCGCGCCCTTGGTGGCACCGCGCCTCACTGGAGCGTCCGCCCGCGGGCGGCGACGAGGCCTCGCGCAAATTCCGCAGCAACCTGTCACGCGCCCCCGACCAGACCGAGGCGCAGCTGCGTGACATGACCAGCAACTACTACGGCATGATTTCGCTGATTGACCACAGCGTGGGGCGCCTGCTCACCGCGCTGCGTGATCTGGGCATCGACGACCACACGCTGGTGATCTATTCCACCGACCACGGCGATCTGCTCGGCGATCACGGCCTGTACCTCAAGGGCCCCACGCCGTATGAGGGCCTGCTGCGTGTCGGCATGATCCTGCGCGGGCCGGGTGTGCCCGCAGGCCAGGCGATCGCCGATCCGGTATCGACGCTGGACATCGCTGCCACCTTGGCCGACGTAGCCGGCGCCGAACTCGCCCCCGAGGCGCAAAGCCGCAGCCTGCTGCCGGTGGTGTGCGGCGAGCAATCGCGTGAGGTGGCGTATTCGGAGTGGTATGTGGGCGAGAGCCGCTGCGGCGTGCCCCTGGAGCTGCACACCGTGCGCGCCAAGAATTGGAAATGCACGATCGAGCGGGTCAGCGGCGCGGGCGAGATGTATGACCTGCGTAATGACCCCGACGAGATGCGCAATGTGTATGACGATCCGGCCTATGCGGCGATGCGACGTGATGCGCAGGCGCTGATCGAAGACCGACCGGGGAGCGTGTTGCCGACGCGGCTGCCCAGTGTGGGGATGGCGTAAGCGCCGTCAAAGCCCCAGGCGCTTCACAAGATCCGCAATCTCCGCCTCGGTCTTGGTCGGCCGATGGGGATTGTCGACCTTCCACGGCTTGAGCGCACTGTCGTTGGGCACGACGTAGCGTCGACCCAGGTCTTCCCACAGCGTTTTCGACTCTTGCCGCGTACGCAGCGTGACCTCGCGCAGCGGGGTGCCGTCGGCCCCACAGAACTCCACGCGCACCGGCGACGCAAACCGAACCCGCTCGTCCTCGATCCCCCAGCCATGTTCGCCCTCGTGGATGTAGCCAACACCCCCGCGCCCCTGTGCATCGCCTCGGTGGTATTTTTCCTTGAAGTCTTCTTGCTCGGCGGCGTCGATGTCCTCGCTGAATTCGAAATAGACGGCGACGCTATCTCTGAAATCACAGGCCTCGTCTTCGCCTTCATCCGGTCGGGCGTAGAACTCGGTGTCGTCGGCACGTCCTAGATTGGTCTCGAGGTCTTCGTCGATGAAGCCGTAGCCGTGACGCCAAACTTCGGTCACGTCCAGCGTGCTGATGCTGCCATCCGGGTTGGAGCGATAGAGCTCAAAGATCATTTCGACGTGGGCAGCGCCGAGGGCAGAGAGTCGGTAATGGGCCATTTGATGAGAGGTTTCAAACCTGGCGTTGCAGTATCTCGCACAGGGAATGCAATGACACGGCTTGAATATCAGCGGCCAAGGGGTAGGCTTCCTGACCGGGATACACCACCCATTTACGAGCGGGCTTCAGATCGTCGCAGGCGCTGTGAAAACCTCTTTCCAACTTCGGTGAGAGGCTGCGTTTGAATTCAATCGCCCATTGCTCGCCGCCGGGCCAGACCAGAAGCAGGTCAATTTCGGCGCCTGCGCTGGTGCGATAAAAGTAGGCGGTGACACCGCGGGGTGCACAAGACAGCAAGTTCTCTAGGCAGTGCCCCTCCCAGCTCGCGCCCACCACCATGTGCGAGAGCAGTTGCTCCCTGGATCCGATCCCCAATAACGCGTGCAGCAAGCCGCTATCGCGCACATACACCTTGGGCGCCTTGACCAAGCGCTTGCCGGCGTTGGTGTGCCAGGGCGGCAGGCGTCGCAGCAGCAGCAGGTCGCACAGCAACCCGATGTAGCTCTGCGCGGTTTTAACGTCCACCCCCAAATTGCGCGCCAGTTGGGCGACATTGAGCAGCCCACCCTGGTGATGCGCCAACATGGTCCAAAAGCGCCGCAAGGTTTCTGCGGCGATGCGCGGTCCGAACTGGGGGATATCGCGCTCAAGGTAAGTGCGGATGAAGTTTTCGCGCCACTGCAAGCTGCGGTCGTCTGAAGACGCTTGCACGCTGGAAGGGAATCCGCCTCGCAACCACAGGGCGTCCTGGGCCGCAGCGCCGGTCTCGAACACGTTCAGAGGCGCCAGCTCCAGGTAGGCGATGCGACCGGCCAGCGTCTCGCTCGACTGCTTCAACACGTCCAGGCTGGCAGATCCGAGCAGCAAATACCGCCCCGCCTCCTGCCCCGATCGGCGCGCCTGGTCGATCAGTCCCCGCAACATCGGGAACAGCCCCGGCGCCCGGTGCACTTCGTCCAGGATGACCAGCTTGTCCAGGTGCCCCTGCAGATACAGCTCGGCCTGCGCCAACTTGCTTTGGTCACGCTGCGACTCGAGATCGAGATAAACATGGGGCAGACCCTGCGCCACCTGCAACGCCAGCGTGGTCTTCCCCACCTGCCGCGGCCCAAGCAAGGCCACGGCCGGCGAAAAGGCGAGCTCGTCACGTAGCTGGGACTCGAGTAGACGTCTAAACATCCTTGTAATTATGGAGTTTCGATGGATGAATTACAAGGATGAAAAGACCGGATTTTACATATTTACCACTTTAGAACTCACGCAGGACTGCTAAAGAAGAATGGGGCGCGAGCGCTGAAGCAGGCGCCCCGCACGCCCTCAATCGAAATCAAACAGCTCCCCCAAAAACCCCTCGCGGTCTAACCAAACACCGCGGCACTGGGGGCAGTAGTCGATCTCGATGCCACTGCGCTCGGTCATCGACAGGGACGAAGTCTTGCAGGCGGGACATTGCATGGTCAGGCTCCTGGCGGGGTGAGCATTCATGATCCCACGCGCAGCAGACAGCGCAAGAAATGTCCTTGCGGTCGATGCCGGAATCGACTCGCCTTCTTGCCGCCCTCAGGCCCCAGACGGTGTCGCTGACGCCGCCTCAGGAGACGGCTTGGTAATACAGGTTCTGCGGGTGCCGCGCCTGGGCAAAGAAGAACCAGCGCTCGGCGATCAGCCCTGGGGCCTGCAGCAAGGCCGCCAGCACCCAGGGCCAGGCGGCGTCTTGGCCCAGGGCCAGGCTGGCCAGCAGGGTCGGCAAGACGAAGAGCGTCACCACAAAAAAGCCCTTGACGCTGCGCACGGCGCGCTGCGAGGCGCCATGAAAGAACTCGCGCGTGTTGAAGGCGCCAGCTGACATACCCATGGACTTTTGCACCAGCTTGGGCGACTGGATGCCCGTGGCGCTTTGCAGGGTCGAGATCGGCTGCAGCCGCGCGTTGCGACGCAGGCTGCTCAGGCGGCTCCACCAGGCGCCCAGCGTGAACAGGAGGGCATAGGGCGTGAGCCAGCGCAGGAGGACCGTCTCGCCCCAGAGGGCGGCGAGCGCGCAGCACAAGACGGCGCCACTGGACAGGCCGATCAGGATGAAGTTGGCGATCGTCAGTGAGTGCGCCCATTCCTGAATGAATTTCAGGCAGGCATAGATCATGGCGGTGCAGTACCACAGCACCAGCGCGCCCACCACCGCCAGCAGCGGCAGGGCCTGCACCCAGGGCGACTGCCACTGCAACGCCAGCGCCAGCAGCCACAGCCCATTGAGCGCGATGAAGGCGGGCAGCACGATGACCTCGCGCGACATCCACGAGGTGCGCCACATCAGCACCGCGCGCCAGGCCCGGCTCTTATGCCCCAGGTGGAAGAACGACGCCGCCAGGCCGGCCAGCAGCAGCACCTCGGCCAGCGCCAAGACACCCCAGCGGAAGCCGTCGGCCATGCCAACGCCAGCCAGCTGCGCCAGCGCAATGGCCACGATCAGGCCCTGGCCAACGCCCGATAAGGTGGTGAAGAACAGGATGGAAAAAGCGGGATGCATGGCGCGCGTGGGTTCAGTCGGAGCCGGTGGTCGGCGGTGTCTTGTGGCGCGGCAGGTACTGATTGCTCGGCACGGTGTCCCACTCGGGCATGAGCGGGTAGCCGCCGCGCTCGCGGATGGCGCGGCTGACCTCGGAGTCGGGGTCCTTGACGTCGCCAAAGAGGCGGGCATTGGTGGGGCAGGCCTTGACGCAGGCCGGCTTGCGATCCGCCTCGGGCAGCTGCTCGTCGTAGATGCGGTCTACGCACAGCGTGCACTTGGTCATGACCTGGCGTGCTTCGTCCAGTTCGCGCGCGCCGTAGGGGCAGGCCCAGGCGCAGTACTTGCAGCCGATGCACTTGTCATAGTCGACCAGCACGATGCCGTCCTCGGCGCGCTTGTAGCTCGCGCCGGTGGGGCAGACCGGCACACAGGGCGGGTCTTCGCAGTGCAGGCAGCTCTTGGGAAAGTGGATGGTGTCGGTGGACGGAAACTCACCGGCCTCGTAGGTCTGCACCCGGTTGAAGAAGGTGCCCGTGGGGTTGGCGTCGTAGGGGTTGAGGTCGGACAGCGGCCCGGCGCTGCCCGAGGCGTTCCACTGTTTGCAGGAGGTGACGCAGGCGTGGCAGCCCACGCAGACGTTCAGGTCAATGACCAACGCCAGCTGCTTGGCCAGGGTCTCGCCGGGCTGCGCGCGGGCGCTGCGGGCCGCGGGGGGCTTGGCGGGCGATGGCCCGGACGGGCCCGAGGGGGTGCGGGCCTGCAGCTGCGGCTGCAGCAGGTCTTGAAGCCACTGGATCATGATGTCTTGCGTCCTGCGTTGCGTCCGGCGAAATAGGTCAGCACCTGCACCGCCTTGCCCAGCACGCCGGGCACAGCCGGCATGGTGGCCATCTGCGGGAAGGTCTCCTGGGCCTCGTCCGGGTCGGCGGGGCGTATGCGCACCCGCACGTCGTACCAGCCGGCCTGGCCAGTGATGGGGTCCGAGTTGCTGATGGTGCCGCTGGCGGTGTTGAAAGGCAGCTCTTCGCTGATCAGGTGATTGAGCAGAAAGCCCTTGCGGGCCTCGTCGGCGCCGGGGGCCAGCTGCCAGGCGCCGTCGGCCTTGCCGATGGCGTTCCAGGTCCAGACGGTGCCGGGCTCCACCGCTTCGCTGTGACGGACCATGCAGCGCACCTGTCCCCACTGACTCTCCACCCACGCCCAGCCACCGTCCTCGATACCGGCCGCGCGCGCGGTCTGCGGGTTCACGTGCAGGTAGTTGTGGCTGTGGATCTGACGCAGCCACGCGTTCTGCGAATCCCAGGAGTGGTACATCGCCATCGGCCGCTGGGTGATGGCGTTGAGCGGGTAGGTCGTGAGGTCGGTGGCGGCCTCTTCCAGGGGCGGGTACCAGAACGGCAGCGGGTCGAAATAGGTGTCGATGCGCGCGCGCAGATGATCGGGCGGCTGGCGGCCCGTGGTCTGGCCCCGCGCCGCCAGACGGAAGGCCTGCAGCGTGTCGGAGTAGATCGCCAGTTGCACCGGGTCGTTCTTCTGGCGCCAGCCCTTCTCTTTGGCAAAGTCCAGATAGGGCTGGTTCCAGTTGCGCATGAAATGCATGTTCTCGGGCAAGGTGTAATGGAACACGCAGTTGTTTTTCTCGTAGGCCTCCCACTGATTCGGGTTGGGCTCGCCGCGCAGGTGCTCGTCACCGTTTTTGCCGCGCCATCCCATCAGAAAGCCTATGCCAGGCTGGGGCTGGAAGTTGACGACAAAGTCGGTGTAGCCCTTGAACTTGCGCTCGCCTTCGGGCGTGGTGAAGGCGGGAAACTTCAGCCGCGAAGCCAGCTCGATCAGGACCTCCTGGAAAGGCCTGCACTCCCCCATCGGCTCGACCACCGGAATGCGCACCGAATCGACTGGGCCGTCAAATTCAGAGATCGGGCGGTCCAGCATGCCCATCACGTCGTGGCGCTCCAGATAAGTGGTGTCAGGCAGGACGAGGTCGGCAAACGCCACCGTCTCGCTCTGGAAGGCATCGCAGACCACCAGGAAGGGGATCATGTACTCGCCCGCCGCGTCTTTGCGATTGAGCATCTCGCGCACGCCCTGGGTGTTCATGGTGCTGTTCCAGGCCATATTGGCCATGAACATCATCAGCGTGTCGATGCGGTAGGGGTCGCCGCGCACGGCGTTGGTGATGACGTTGTGCATCATCCCGTGCGCCGACAGCGGGTGCTCCCAGGAGTACGCATGGTCGATGCGCAGCGGCTGTCCGTCCGGAAGGATGGCCAGTTCGTCGGGATGCGCCGGAAAGCCCAGCGGGGCCGCGTTGAGCGGGGTGTTGGGCTTGACCATCTCCGGGTCGTTGAAGGCCCGGTAGTTGGGCACGATGTGGCGCGGGTACGGCGCCTTGTGGCGAAAACCACCGGGCGCGTCGATGGTGCCGAGCACACTCATCAACACCGCCAGGGCGCGCACGGTCTGAAAGCCGTTGGAGTGAGCGGCCAGGCCCCGCATCGCATGAAAGGCCAGGGGGCGCGCCTGGGTGCTGGGATGCTCCTTGCCCCAGGCGTCGGTCCAGGGGATGGGCAGTTCAAAAGCCTGCTGCAGGGCGACGTGGCCCATTTCATGCGCCAGCTGCTCGATGCGCGCGGCCGGGATGCCGGTCAGGTCACTGGCCCACTGCGGGCTGCAGGTCGCGGCCCGATCGCGCAGCAGCTGGAAGGCAGGGGTCACCCGCGTGCCGTCCGCCAGGGTGTAGTAACCCTCGGCCGGGGCCTCGAGCGCCGGGTCACAGCCGTCGGCAATGCCTTCGGGGTAGGCGTTGAGGATGCGGCCGCTGGCCTTGTCAAACACCAGCTTGTTGTGCGGGTTGCGGCCATCGCCCGGCGGGCCTTTGGCGGGGTCGGGGTCAAAGGCGAACAGGCCCTCGCGCAGCCCCTCATCGAGCACCACCAGCTGGGGCGCATTGGTAAAGCGCTTGAGAAAGGCGTGGTCGATCAGGTCATCGCGCAGCAGCACATGCAGCAGCGCCATGAGCAGGGCGCCATCGGTGCCCGGCTTGATCGGAATCCATTCGTCGGCAATCGCCGAGTAGCCGGTGCGCACCGGGTTGATGGAGATGAAGCGCCCGCCCGATCGCTTGAACTTCGAGATCGCGATCTTCATCGGGTTGCTGTGGTGGTCTTCGGCCGTGCCCAGCATGACGAAGAGCTTGGAGCGATCCAGGTCGGGCCCACCGAATTCCCAGAAGCTGCCGCCCACCGTGTAGATCATGCCGGCGGCCATGTTGACCGAGCAAAAGCCGCCGTGCGCGGCGTAGTTGGGCGTGCCGAACTGGCGCGCGAACAGGCCGGTCAAGGCCTGCATCTGGTCGCGTCCGGTAAAGAGCGCGAACTTCTTGGGGTCGGTCGCGCGGATCTTGCCCAGACGCTCGGTCAGGATGTCATAGGCGCGCTCCCAGGAGATGGGCTCGAACTGCGCCGCGCCGCGCTCGGCCCCGGGCTTGCGCAGCAGCGGCTGGGTGAGGCGGGCCGGCGAGTACTGCTTCATGATCCCCGACGAGCCCTTGGCGCAGATCACGCCCTGATTGAGGGGGTGCTCGGGGTTGCCATCGATGTAGCGCACCTGGGGGCCGTCCGGGCTGTCGGCCAGGTGGACGCGGATGCCGCAGCGGCAGGCGCACATGTAGCAGGTGGTGCACTTGACCGTGGTGTCTTGCGTGGGCGCGGGCGCGGCCAGCGGGTCGTGCAGCGGCTCGGAAGAGAGAAGTTTGAACACCATGTCTACCTCGTGATCAAGACGTCATGCGTCTTTTTTTTCAGCGTGCCAGCGCCTGCAACTGCGCCATCAAGGCGTCGGGGATGTTCACGCCTTTTTCGGCGGCTGCGCGCTCCAGGGCGAGTCGGCGCGCACCGGCCAGACGCACGCCGTCGTCGACCAACATTTCGCGAAGCAACACCTCGATGCGCTCGAAGTAGGAGGCGGACCCACCGAGTGCACCCGGATCGATCACCAGAAAAGCCTGGCCGATGCGCGGCGCATTGCCCTCGTCCACGAAGAACGAGGAAGCCTCAAAACCGAACTGCGCACCGATCACCGCGGTGACCAGCAACTCCACCACCAGCGCCAGCATCGCGCCCTTGGGGCTGCTGGCTGCGCCCACCGGCAGCATCGAGCCGGCCATGCCGGCTTTCGGGTCGGTGGTCGGCTGGCCCTGCGCATCGAGCGCCCAGCCCAGGGGGATCGAGCGGCCTTCCTTAGCGGCCACCATCAACTTGCCGCGCGCCACTTCGGACAGCGACAGATCGATCATCAAGGGGTCATGCCCTTGGCGCGGAAAAATCGCGGCGATCGGGTTGGTGCCCATGATCGCGTGCCGGCCACCGGCCACGGGCATGGCCGCAGGCGAATTGGCGAAGGCCAGACCCACAAGCCCGGCCTGGGCCACCGGCCGCAGATGATCGACCAGCACCCCGCAGTGGTGGCTGTTGCTCACGCCGACAAAGCACACGCCCATCTCGCGGGCCACGGCCAGCGCCTCGCGCACCGCCAGCTCGCAGGCTTCGAAGGCCAGGCCCTGACGCGCATCGACCAGCAGCGCCGCGCCCTTGCGCCGCGCCACCTGGGCCACAGCCTGACCGTTGGCACGCCCGTTCTTCAGGTGGGTGGCGTACTGCGGCACGCGTGACAAACCATGCGAGGCAATGCCCTGGGCCTCGGCCAGCACCAGAGAACGGGCAGTGGCTGCGGCCATGCCGGGATGGGCGCCACAGTGCGAGAGAACTTTCTCGACCCACTCATGGGCCTGGGCGAGCGTGAGAGCGGTCATGCGAGTACTTCCAACACCTTGCGGGCGATCAAATCGCTCACGCGTTCATTCGATTCGAGCGACACACCCGCGATGTGCGGGGTCAGGATCAGGTTCGGGCAATCGGCAAACATCGCCCCGGATTTGAGCGGCTCTTGCTCGAACACATCGAGCGCTGCGCCACCCAGATGGCCGCTGCGCAAGGCGGCCACCACCGCGGCCTCATCGACCACGCCGCCGCGCGCGCTGTTGATCACAATCGCGCCCGGCTTGACCTGCGCCAGCCGCGACGCGTTGATCAAATTCTGCGTAGATGGCAGCAGCGGCACGTGCAGGCTGATCACGTCCGACGAAGCGAGCAGCGCGTCCAGGCTCACCGCTTGCGCGCCCGTGGACGCAAAGGCCGGATGGTCCGGTGCCATCAGCGCATCGTGCGCCTGCACCCGCATGCCCAGGGCCTGAGCCAAGCGTGCGGTCAGTTGGCCGATCGATCCGTAGCCAATCAGGCCCAGGGTCTTGCCGTGGATCTCACGGCCCGACGACAAGGCGTTGCGGGGCCACTGCCCCTGCACCATCGCGGCCTGCGACTGGTAGGCACCGCGTAGCAGCAGCATGGCCGTGCCGATCACATACTCGGCCACCGACAGCGCATTGGCGCCGGTGGCCGGGATCACTTGCATGCCCCGCGCCTGGCAGGCCGGCACATCGATGTTGTCCAACCCCACCCCGAGGCGGCCCACCACCTTGCAGCGCGCCAGCGCCTGCAGCAGTTCGCCGCGCACCTGGGTGCGATTGCGCACGATCAGCGCATCGACATCGGCTACGGCTTGCAGCAGCGCCTCGGGCTGATCGACCAGTTGCGGGTCATAGCGCACCTCGTGGGCCTGCTGCAGCAGGGCCACTGCGGGCGCGTCCATGAATTCGGAGATAAGGATTCGTGCCATATGCGATCGGGGTTCGATGGAAGTCAATCGAGCTTCACGCCCGACGACCGGATCACGGGTCCCCAGCGATTGAGCTCGGATCCGATGAACACGACGAAGTCGTCCGGACCGCGTTCCATGATGGTGCTGCCCGTGGACGTGAACTTCTGACGCACGTCCTCCTTGGTCAGCGTCTCGCGCACCGCCTGCGAAATGCGGTTCACCACGTCCCGCGGCATGCCCGCCGGCCCGACGATGCCCTGCCAGCCCGAGGCTTCCAGGCCCGGGAAGCCCGCCTCACGCGCGGTCGGCACATTGGGCAGGGCCGCATTGCGTTGCGCATCGGTGACGTAAATCGCCCGCAGCCGACCGCTCTGGATATGCGGCTGCAGCACGCTGGCCACATCGACCAGCAGGTGGGTCTGCCCGCCGATCAGGTCCTGTACGGCCGGCGTCGACCCCTTGTAGGGGACATGCACCAGCTGCGTCCCGGCGACCTGGTTGAACAGTTCGCCATTGAGGTGGGTGATCGCGCCCGCGCCGCCGGAGGCGTAGTTGGCCTGGCGAGGATTGGCCTTGGCCCAGGCAATGAACTCGGTGAGGTTCTTGGCCGGATGACTGGCGGGGATGGCCGCGATGAAACCAGAGCCCGAGGTCTGGTGGATGTAGGTGAAGTCTTTCTGCGGATCGAAGGGGCGCTTAGACATCATGTTGGGCGCGAGCACAAACGGTCCGATGTTCGCCACCAAGATGGTGTAGCCGTCCGCAGCGGTGCGGGTCAGCTCGCCGGCGGCGAGCACGCCACCGGCGCCCGGTTTGTATTCGATGACCACCGGCTGCCCCAGCGCCTGCTGCAAACCCGGCTGCAGGTTGCGCGCGACGATATCGATGCCGCCACCGGGCGGGAATCCCACGATCAGTTTGATCGGTTTGGCGGGCCAGGCCTGCGCCTGCGCCGGGGCGGCCCCCAGGGCGGCCAGAGCCAGCAGGGCGGCCGGCAACAGGGCGACTTGGCGTCGGGTCATTGCGAGACGATTCAGCATCTTTTTCATGAGGATCCTTTCGTTGACGGCAAATTGAACAAGCGACTTGGTGGCTAGTAAACGCTGGAGGAGAAACCTGCGGCCAGGCCGGGGCGGATTGCGTCGATGAAGGCGGTGGCCTGTCGCATCATCATTCCCATGTCGGAGGCGACCGCGACGAAGTCGTAGCCGGCCGCTGCGAAGCCGACCACCATCTCGGGCGTGGGCCCGACGATGCCGCAGGGAATCCCGACACGTCGGCAGCGCGCGGCCACGTCGGCGATGGCCGCCTGCACCGGCGGCGCGGCGAGGTTGCCGATGTGACCCATGCTGGCCGACAAATCGCCCGGGCCCAGGAACAGTGCATCGACGCCAGGGACTGCAGCAATCTCCTCCAGGGCGGCAACCGCCTGCGGTGTCTCGAGCTGGATGATGGTGTAGACCGATTCGTTCGCGCGCCGCCCGTAGTCCTTGACCGTGCCATAGCCGCTCGCGCGATGCATCGCCGCAAATCCGCGGATGCCCTCGGGCGGGTACTTGGCATACGACACCGCGCGGCGTGCCTCGTCGGCGCTATTGACGAAGGGCACCATCACGGTCTGGGCGCCCATGTCGAGCGCGCGCTTGAACAAGACGGGGTCGTTGGCCGCCAGGCGTGTCACGGGCGCGGCCCGCGTACCGGCAATCGCCTGAAGAATGCCCAAGGCGTCGCGGTCATCGACCGGCACATGCTCGAGATCGAGCAGCAGCCAGTCGAATCCAGCCCGGCCCATGGCTTCAGCGGTGCTGGGCGCACCCGACATCAGCCAGGTACCCAGGGGAACACCGGGCTGCTTGAGGCGTTCGCGAAACGGGTTGACCAGCAGGTCGGTGGGTTCGGTCATGTCTTAGTAAATCGGCGGCTCGGGGGTGGGCGCCGTACCCGATAGCAGGTCGAAGTCGCAGCCCTGGTGGGCTTGAGTGACCTGCTGCTGGTAGATGCGGGTCCAACCCCGGGTGTAGGGCTGCTCGGGCGGCTTCCAGGCGGCGCGGCGTTCGGCCCACTCGGCCTCTGTGAGCTGGACATCGAGGCGGCGCGCGCCGATGTCCAAGGTAATCAGGTCGCCGGTACGAATCAGGGCCAGCGGGCCACCGACCGCCGATTCGGGCGAGACATGCAAGACGCAGGTGCCGTAGTGGGTGCCGCTCATGCGGGCATCGGAGATGCGCAGCATGTCGCGCACGCCTTGTTTGAGCAGCTTCTTCGGTATGGGCAGGTTGCCCCACTCGGGCATGCCGGGGCCACCCACCGGTCCGCCATTGCGTAGCACCAGCACCGTGTTCTCGTCGGCATCCAGATCGGGATCGTTCACCGCCGCAAGCATCTGCGCATTCGAGTCGAACACCAGCGCACGGCCTGTGTGTCGCAGCAGGCGGGGGCTGGCGGCCGAGGGTTTGAGCACCGCGCCGTCCGGACACAGATTGCCCCGCACCACGGCCAGCGCCATCGCCGCTTCCGGGCAATCGGCGGGCGCGCTGACCAGAGGGCGCGAGGGATCGCGGATCACTTCGTCGTCGGTGCACAGGTGGCCGGCAATGTTCTCGCCCAGGCTCTTGCCCGTCACCGTCGCGGCGCTCAGGTCCAACACGCTCGCGATCCGATTCAACAGGGCCGGAACACCGCCGGCGTAATGGAAGTCCTCCATCAGTCGGTCGCCCGAGGGAAAGAGGTTGGTGATGACGGGCACGCGCTGGGCGACGGCGTCAAAGTCGTCCAGGCCCAGGGTGACGCCCGCGCGTGCGGCCATCGCGGGCAGGTGCACGGCGGCATTGGTCGATCCGCCCAGCGCCATCCAGGTGGCCACGGCATTGAGGAAAGAGGCCCGCGTGATGAGGCGCGAGGGCCGCAGGTCTTCCCAGACCATCTCCACTGCGCGCTGCCCGCACACCCACGCCATGCGCGAGTGCGCCGCGTCCATCGCGGGAATGCTGGTGGAGCCGGGCAAGGTCAGGCCCATGGCCTCGACGATCGAGGTCATGGTGCTGGCGGTGCCCATGGTGTTGCAGGTGCCGGGCGAGCGCGTCATCCGCGCTTCCAGCGCGATCCACTCCGCTTGGTCAATCGCACCGACGGTGTACTGCTCCCAGTATTTCTTGGTGTGGGTGCCAGCACCGACCGTGGCGCCCTTGTAGCGGTCATTGAGCATCGGGCCGGCCGCCAGGAAGATGGCCGGAATGTCCATCGACAGCGCGCCCATCACGAGGCCGGGCGTGGTCTTGTCGCAGCCCCCCATCAGCACCACACCATCGAGCGGCAGGCTGCGCAGGAGCTCCTCGGCCTCCATCGCCAGCATGTTGCGGTAGATCATGGTCGTGGGCTTGACCATGACCTCGCCCAGGCTCAGGGCGGGCAGCTCAAAGGGATAGCCCCCCGCCTGCAGCACACCGCGCTTGACGGCTTGCACGCGCTCACGCAAGTGGGCATGACAGGGCGAGAGCTCGCTCCAGGTGTTGATGATGCCGACCACAGGCCGGCCCATGAACTCGTCGCGCGCCAGCCCCTGCTGCTGCATGCGCTGTCTGTGGGCAAAGCCCCGGATGTCGTCGCTGGCCAGCCAGCGCTGGCTGCGCAACTCCTTCAAGGTCTTGCGGCGCGGCGACGACTCCATGCGACTACCCGGCCGCTTAGGCCGACTCGAACAGGCGGGTCAGCACGAACTCGCGGTGGCCCAGCGACTCGGCTGCCGTGAGACGGCCGTTGGCCGTGCGCAGCATGCACTCAAGCAGCTTGTCGCCGGCCTGGTCCAACGTGATGTCACGCTGCAGCAGACCCGAGGAGTCCACGTCGATGTGCTCGCTCATGAGACGCACGGTACGCGGATTCGCGCAGATCTTGATCACCGGCACGATGGGGTTGCCGATCACGTTGCCCTGGCCGGTGGGGAAGAAGTGCACCGCATAGCCCGAGGCGGCACACAGCGTCACCATCTCGGCGGCGGCCGACGAGGAGTCCATGAACCACAGGCCCGGGTGCGAGGGGATTTCGGCCTTGTCGATCACGCCGTCGACCGTGCACTTCTTGCCGATCTTCTGGATGTTGCCCAGAGCTTTTTCTTCGATGGTGGTCAGGCCGCCAGCAATGTTGCCCTTGGTCGGCTGGCTCTCGGACAGGTCGGTGGTCTTGTGGCGGTTGATCATGTCCTGGTAGCGGTTGAACATGAACATGAACTTCTCGGCCACCTCGGGCGTCTTGCAACGCTCGGCCACGATCTTCTCGCCGCCGGTGATCTCGGAGGTCTCACCAAAGCACAGGTAGTTGCCCAGGGGATGCAGCTTGTCGAAGGCATTGCCCACCGTGGGGTTGGCGCCGCAGCCGCTGGTGGTGTCGCTCTCGCCGCACTTGGTCGAGACCCACAGCTCGTGAATCGGGCAGACCTCGCGCTGCTTCTCGCTGGCCCACTGCACGAACTCGCGAGCGGCCTTGCTGGCGCGCATGATGGTGTCGTGGTCGCCATGGCCTTCGATGCCGAAGCCCACCACGGGCTTGCCGGTGGTGGCGATGCCATCGACCACTTTCTTGGTCCAGCCGTCTTCAATGCCAATGACCACCACAGCGGCCACGTTGGGGTTGCAGCCCGCGCCGATCAGGGTGCGAAAGTGCAGGTCCAGGTCGGCGCCAAATTGCAGGCGGCCATAGGGATGGGGGATAGCCATCGCGCCCTTGATGTTGTGGGCGACGGCCTCGGCGGCGGCGTTGGACAGGTCGTCCAGGGGCAGGATGATCACGTGGTTACGGACGCCCACGCGGCCGTTTTCGCGGCGGTAGCCCAGAAAGGTCGTGTCTTTGGAAATGACGGACATGGTGAATGCTTTCAATCAGGAGAGGTTGTTCGGATCGTCGGGCGCAGGACTTACCAGCGCTTGGTCTTGATGTTGTGAACGTGGGCGTGCTGGCCCGCGCTGATCGGGGCCACCACCTTGCCCATGTCAATGCCGTACTTCCAGACCGTGTCGCCCACGGCCATGTCCTTCAGAGCCACCTTGTGACCGATCGGAATATCGGCCTTGGCCGCGAGGTTGATCATGCGGTCTTCGTCCATGATCCAGCCGGTGAGCTTGTCGCCGTTCTTGACGCCTTCGACCACGACCACCGCCACCGTGTCCTTGGCGTCGTGCAAAACAAAATGAATCATCGCTTCTCCAGGTAAGTGCGTTTTGGATGCGTGACTGTCCTTCGGGCCCGGCCTGACTGTCAAACAGGTCATCTAGATGACTTGTTTGAGTGGCGCGCCCCAAAGATTAGACTGCGGCCATGCCTGCCACCCCGCCAGCCCGCCGCGAGCCCCTGAACCCGGGCCCGGGCGTTCTGTACCTGCAGGTCAAGCGCGAGCTGCTGCGGCGGATCGAGGCCCGCGAGTGGAAGCCCGCGCAGGCGCTGCCCAATGAGCGCACCCTGGCCGACCAATTGCAAGTGAGCATCGGCACCCTGCGGCGCGCGGTCGACGAACTGGTGCACGAGCATGTGCTGGTGCGGCGACAGGGTAAAGGCACCTTTGTCTTACTGCACTCGCGGGATCGCTACCTGTTTCAGTTCTTTCGGGTACAGGCGCGTGAAGATGGCTCGCACCTGGGGCTGCGCGCCGAACCCGAATTCCCGCAGGTGCAATGCCTGTCGTTCGAGCGCCAGCGCGCCGACGAGTCCAGTGCCGCGGCGCTGCGACTGCGCGAGGGCGATCCGGTCTTTGTGATTCACAACCGCCTGAGCCTCTCGGGTCGGCCGGTGGTGCTCGATCGCATCGTGATCTCCGCCAGCCTGTTCAAAGGCATGACCGAGAAGCGCTTTCTGGAGCGCGCGAGCACCATCTACAACCTGTACCAGACCGATTTCGGCATCACCGTGCTGCATGCGCAGGAGCGCACGCGCGCCATCCTGGCCACCCGCGACGCCATGCGCCATCTGGGAGTGGCCAGCGGTGCGCCGCTGCTGGAGGTGCAGCGTCTGGCTTTGAGCTTTGGTGAGCGACCGGTCGAACTGCGCACCTCGGTCATCGCGTCGCAGCGCCACGACTATGTCTCTGACCTGACCCGCAACGAATGACGACGACTGCTTTCCTCACAGACGCACGCGCCCTGGCGCTGGAGCTGGGCCTGCTGGCTGCCAAGCAGCTGCGACAGGCCGGTGCGCAGACCTTGCAGGTGGAGGAGAAGGCGCAGGGCGACTGGTGCAGTACGCTGGACCGCGAGATCGAGCAGATGCTGCGTGAACGCATCGCGCAGCGTTATCCGCAGCACCAGTTCTGGGGCGAGGAAAGCCACAAGGGCACACCGAGCGTGGCGCAACTCCAAGAGCAACTCGTGTGGGTGGTGGATCCGATCGACGGCAGCATGAATTTTCTGCGGGGCTATCCGCAGTACGCCGTCTCGATCGCGCTGCTTGCAAGCGGGCAGCCGGTGGTGGCCTGTATCGTCGATCCGGTGCGTGAAGAGGCCTACACCGCGGCGCGCGGCCAGGGTGCCACCTGCAATGGCCGGCCAATGGCCGTGGCGGCGACCGCGCAACTGAGTCAGGCGGTAGCGGCCACGGTCTTCCCCAAGCCGCGCGCGCCGTTCATGGACGACTACCTGCGGGAGTTGTCGGCGGTGATGAAGAACGTCTCGGGTGTGCGCCGCGCGGGCAGCATGGCCTTGGAGCTGGCGTATCTGGCCGCAGGGCGGATCGATGTGTTCTGGGAACGCGGCATGGGCGCCTGGGACGCGGCGGCCGGCCTGTTGCTGATCGAAGAAGCGGGCGGACAGCTGTGGGCGCTCGACGGCCAGCCCTGGTACGCGTCGAGCGCGCTAGCGGCGAGTACGCCGGGGCTGCGGGCGGAGTGGGAAGGGTTGCTCGGGGCGGGGCGGCCCTAGGATCCCTACCCCAGCAAATCCATATCCACGCGGATGAAGTCGCCGCGATACGTCAGCTCGCCCAGGTAAATCACCGTCCCTGCGGGGTCGCAAAACACCCGCCGCACTTGCGCCACCGGGGCCGACGCCGCGACATTGAGCAGCGTCGCGGCCTCCATGCCCGCCGTGCCAATCGTGAGGATCTGACGGGCCGATCCGATCTTCACCGCCTTCAGATCCATCAGCACCGGAATGATCAACTCCTTGCGAAACCGCTGAGGCGCTAGCTTGAAAATGCGCTCGTCGAGATAGGCAGTGATGACCGAGGTGACCTGTCGGTCGCTGGCGTGCACACGGCGCAGGTAGCGGTAGGCCGGCGCGGGGCGGCCATCGTCGGCTTCCAGCTGCGGCGCGGCTTTTCCTTCGTCCAGCGACCGCATGCGCGGTGCCAGATCGCGATACAGATCGGCCAGGCCTTGCAGCGAGGTTTCGACCTGCATCTTGGGATGCGTCTGCGGCTTGTTGCGAACAAAGGTGCCGCGCCCCTGCTCCGGCACCACCAGCTTTTCGCTTTTGAGCATCTGCACCGCCTGACGCACCGTGATCAAGCCCACACCAAACTCCTGCGCGAGCTCGGGCAGAGTCGGAATCTGCGAGCCGATCGCCCATTCGCCTTTGACGATGCGCTCACGCAAGGCATCGGCGATCTGAGCGTACAAGGGACTCGCGCTGTGCTTGAAGTAGCCGTTCATGAAGAGCGCCTTTCGTGATTCGGATCCGTGTTCACCCCAGCTTGACGAATCTGATTAACTATAGAATGATAAGATTTTGTCCGACTGTCGATCTGACCGTCGGTGCTCAAACCACCTGAAAGAGGGAACCATGCGCCTGCTGACCCGTTGGATCTGCCTCGCCCTGTTGTCTGTGTGCTGGCCTCTCGCCGCACTGGCCCAGGATTATCCCAACCGCGTGGTGCGCCTGGTCGTGCCCTTCCCGCCCGGGGGCGTGGTGGACATCAGCGGCCGGCTCTTGGCCGAAGAAATGAGCCGCCACCTGGGTGTGAGCGTGATCGTCGAGAACAAGGTCGGGGCAGGCGGCACGATCGGCGCTGCCGAAGTGGCCCGCGCGCCCGCCGACGGCTACACCATCCTGCTGGGCGGCGCCGCCACGCATGCCTTCGCTCCGTTTGTCTACAAGCAGCTGCGCTACGACCCTACCAAGGACTTCGTCGCCGTCACGCAATTCACCGAAGGCCCGCTGGCCCTGTGCGTCAACGCTGCCACCGGCCCGGCCACCCTGGGCGATTTCGTCAAGACCATGAAGACCGGCAGCGCCGCGCTCAATTACGCCTCCAACGGCGCCGGCACCTTCCCGCACCTGTCGGTGGAGTTGATGAACCAGGCGCTGGGCGCCAAGCCGCAGCATGTGCCCTTCCCGGGTGGCGCGCAGGCGGTGACGGCGCTGATCGGACAACAGGTGCAATTCACCCAGAACCATATTCCGGTGATCCAGCCGCACGTGAAGTCAGGCCGCTTGCGCGTGCTGGCCACGACCGGCGCCACGCGCTCGCCGTCTTTCCCGGATGTGCCCACACTCAAGGAGTCGGGCATCGACGTGGTGGCCTCGGCCTGGTTTGGCTTGTTCGTGCCTGCAGGCACACCGCCTGCGATCGTCGAGCGCATTCACCAGGCCACGGTCGCCGCAGCCAAGTCGCCCGCCCTACGCGAAAAAATCGCGGCCCAGGGTGACGAGGTGAAGGTGGACGGCCCGGCCCGCTTCCAGGCCTTTCACGCAGCCGAATTGGACAAATGGCGACGTGTCATCACCAGCACCGGCCTGAAGCTGGATTGAACGGATGTCACGCCCCAACATCATCCTGATCATGACCGACCAGCAGCGTGCCGACACGATCGGCGCGCTGGGCGCCCCGTGGATGCACACGCCGCACCTGGACCGCCTGGTCCATGAGGGTACGGCGTTCACCGAGTGCTTTGTGACCTCGCCCGTGTGCGTGGGGGCGCGGGCCAGTCTCTTTACCGGCAAGTACCCGCATGGCTGCCAGGTGTTTAGCAACTTCCAGCCCTGGCAACCGACCTGGGTGGGTTCGCTGGCCGACCAGGGCTACCACTGCGTGAACATCGGCAAGATGCATATCAACCCCTACGACGCGCCAGGGGGGTTTCATCAGCGCCTGATCATGGAGAACAAGGACCGGCCCCTGTTCCTCGAGGAGCGTGACCGCGCCATCTACGACGAATGGGACAAGGCCCTGCGCGCGCGCAAGCTGGTCAAGCCCTCACGCTACAACCGCCACGCGGCCGACCCCGAAGGCTACAAGCGTGCGCTGGGCGCGTTCACTTGGGATCTGGATGACGACATGCATCCAGACAACTTCATCGGCGACACCGCCTGCTGGTGGATCGGCGATCGCAAGAACCAAGACCCGCTGTTTCTGCAGATCGGGTTTCCCGGACCGCATCCTCCGTATGACCCGACGGCGGACGCTCTGGCCGCCTATGCGGACGTGGATATCCCGGTGCCGAAGGTGGGTGAGGCCGAACTGCGCGCGCAACCCTACGCGCAGCAAAAGCTGCGAGACAACATGGTCGAATTCAATTTCGACTCGGTGGCGTGGCGACACGACATCAGCGAGGCCGACCTGCTGCGGCTGCGGCGCCACTACGCTGCGAACGTGAGCATGATCGACCACCAGGTCGGTCGCATCCTGGCGGCCCTGGACGCACGCGGCTACTTGGACAACGCGCTGGTGATCTTCACCTCCGACCATGCCGACGCGCTGGGCGAGCACGGTCATATTCAGAAGTGGACGATGTACGACTCGGTGGTGCGTGTGCCACTGGTGTTCTGGTCGAAGAACCTGCCGATCGAGCGCCGCACACGCGACGACCTGGTGCAGATGTTCGACATCGCCCCCACCATCCTGGAGGCCGCGGGCCTGCCGGTGCCAGCCGACTTTGACGCCCAGACCCTGTGGGGGGCGGTGACCGGACGCGGCGACTACCAACCGCGCGATGCGGTCTACGCCGAACTGGCGCGCGATCACATTCAAACCGGCAGCGAATTCATCCTGATGCGCCGCGACCGGCGCTGGAAGATCGTGACCTACCTGGACGATGTAGCCGGCGAGTTGTATGACCTGCAAGCCGACCCCGACGAGGTGAACAACCTGTGGCAGGTCGAAGAACTGCGCGCCATGCGCAATGAGCTGGTGGCTGCGTGCATGCAGTGGCTGGCGCGCGGCATGCTGTCTTCCACGCGACTTCCGGGCCGAACACCGCAGAAGGCGATGCGGATCTGAGGGGCCTCAGCGCCCGCCTTCTAGCGTCATCGCGCGCGCGTCCCGCGCACCCCGCGCGCCCCGAAGTGGTCCTTGAGCACTTGGGTGAAAGTCTCGCGCCCGTGTTGCCGCCGCTCCAAGAGCCCCACATGGCGCTCCACGGTAACCCGCGGCAGCGGCACGACGCGCAGGGCCTTGTCGCGGCGCCAGGCCAGGTTGGCCAGCTGCGGCACGATGGAGATGCCAAAGCCCTGGCGCACCAGTTCGACGATCGCTTCCACCGAATTGAGCTCCAGGCCCTCCACCACGTCGGCGCGGCATTGCGCCAGCACCTCGTTGACCAGATGGCCCGTCCAGGTCCGACGGTCAAAGCGCATGAAGGGGCACTGACTGAGCATCTGCAGCGGCGAGGCGGGCAGCACGAAGTGCGGGCGGGTGGGCACGATCAACACCATGGGCTCGCGGTACAGCGGCGTCCACACCAGCGAGGCGGCCAGGCGCGTCGGTGACTGCGTCACCACCGCCGCATCGAGCTCGCCGCGCTCCACCCGCGTCATGAAATCCGCCGACTGGCCGGCCAGCAGCGTCACCTCCAGGGTCGGGTGCTGGCGTTTGAGTTTCCACAAGGCATCGGCAAAGGCCCCCATCAGGGCGGACACCAGGGCGCCCATCACCACGGTACCCCCCAGCTCGCCGGGCGCGGGCTGCACCTGCAGCTGCTGCCAGCGCTCGACCAGCTCCTTGATGGCCGGCACCCGTTGGCGCCCTTCGGTGTTCAGAACCACCGCGCGCGCACTGCGATCAAACAGCGCCACACCGAGTTCTTCCTCTAGCGCGCGCACCTGCAGCCCCACGGCCGCCGCCGTCAAACCCACTTCCTGGCCGGCCGCCGCGAAACTGCCCAATCGGGCCGTGGCCAGGAAGGTTTGCAAGGTGCGAATGGACGGCATGCGCGGGTTTCCCCCAGAAACCTGCTTCAGATCAGCCCAAGATCGCGCGGGGCCGCTGCGGGAAAAACCTGTGCTGTCGCCTGAAGGCTGAGTCCGTACAAGCGTTGCATCATCCCGCCCAGCACGCTGCGGTATTCGTTCAGCACGGGCAAATCCCGGTCCTGGTGTAGCCTGCCTGCGGCGATGGGCGCCTGGTCGCCGACAACCCTACCGCCGCGTACCTGCCCCCCCAAGACCCACATCGCCGTACCGTGTCCATGGTCCGTGCCACGCGTTCCGTTTTCGCGGAAGGTACGGCCAAACTCGGAGATCACGACGACTACCGTGCGCGTCCACTCGGTTGGCCCCAGGCCGTCGGCCAGCGCCTGCAGGCCCTCGCCCAACTCGCGCAATCGGTTTGCCAGCGCGCCTGTCTCGTTGCCCTGATTCGCGTGAGTGTCCCAGCCGCCTACGTCCACAAAGCCGAGGGTGTGCTGGGGGCGCTCGCGCATGAGCCTCGCCACCCGCACGGCCTCCTGGGCAAAACCGCTGGCCGGCAGCGCATCGCGGGACGCGGCCATCATTTCGTTCTGCAAGTCCATTGAAATCTCCCGGCGCAGGCCCAGGCCCTCGCGCACCAGATCCTCGGTGGCGTGGCCTGCGTACATGGACGCCGCCAGGTCCTGGAAGGCCAACTGCGAGCCGCGCATCGAAGGATTCCGGCCCGCGTTCACTGCCCCTCGCGGCACCCGGGCATTGGCAACCATCACGGGGCCCCGCAGGGCATGGGGCAGGGTCGACGTGAACGACACGGCGCCCTGAGGCTGCCCGCCCAACTGCACCAGCAGGCGGTTGAGGAAGCCGCTGCGCGTGTCTATCGAGCCGCCTGAGGGCTGGCCGTATTCCACCCAATCCTGCGCCTGGAAGTGGCTGCGAGACACGAAGTCTGTGCCGGCAAAGGGCACCATCGCCAACTGACCAGACTCCCAGAAAGAACCCAGCGAACCGGCCAGGGCCGGATGCAGACCCCAACGGGCATCGAGCCGGAGAGGAGCACGGATGGCGATGGTGGGGCGCGCTTCAAAGTAGTAGCTGTCTGCATACGGCACCAGCGCGCTCAATCCGTCGTAAGCCCCGCGCAGGAATACCATCAGCAGCCGGGGCTGGTGCTGCCCCCCCGGCGCTGCCCACAGGTGCCAAGGTGCCGCAGATCCCGCAAGTGCGATTCCCGACTTCAAAATAGCGCGCCTTGTGATCATGGGGTCACCTGTGCATGAATTCAGGGCTGCTCAGAAGCAGCGACAGTTGGTCTGCCGGGCGGCGGGCTCGGGCCAAAGCGGCGGAGGTCGCCTCACCGGCCCTCGCCCGCAGCGCGGTGACGGCTTCAGACTCCATCAACGCGGCAGGCGCGCTTGCCGAACCAAATACCTGCTCTTGCCGGCTCACCATCTGGGGCGCGATTTCAAAGCGCTGAGCGAACTGGCCAGCGCTGAGCCAATCCGCCCCGCGCAGGGGGTAACCATCGGGCGTGGTGCGGCCAAACACCGGCTGGCCCAATTGCGCGAGCCACCGCTGGATGGGCGAGGCATCCACCACCGGTCGTCCGTCGGCCAGCAGGCGCATGGCGTCCAGCACCCAGTCCATCGGGGGCTTGAAGGAACCGGCCGAGGGCCTTAGCGCACGCTGGAGGAACTCCGTCGTGGCGCCGAGGTTGCCCCCGGTGTCTAGGTAAATCGCGCGGGCCTGAGTCTCGACATCAGGCTGTGGCGTGTCGCCGGTTAGGTAAACGGCTAGACGGTTGACGATGCGACGTGCCGTGGCCGGATGGATCGCCAGTTGGTTGCAGAGTGACCGCAACTCGTCGTAGCCATCTGCGGCGTAGCGACGCCCCATCACCACCTTTGCGCCGAAATCATGGCGCCGGGGATCGAACAGGAATTCTCCGTGCGCCCGAACCAGCGGCGCCAAGTGCGCCGGCCAGCGCACCGGGGTGAGCGGCCTCAGACCAAAACCGGTCAGGAGCCGCGCAGTCTCGCGGATGTCCGCCTGGTTGTAGCCGCCGGCGACGCCCAGGGTGTGCAGCTCCAGCAGCTCGCGCGCCAGGTTTTCGTTGAGCTTGTCCGCCGTGTTGCCGGTGTTGTCCAGATAGACCAGCATGGCCGGGTGGGTGACCACAGCGAGCAGCAGGTCGGCGAAACGGCTGTTCACGTGGGGGCGGATGGCATCGTCCAGATAGCTCGGGAGTGCGGCCCCGACCAGGCCCTTGTTCCAGAAAACGTTGAAGTGATTGAACCAGAACCACACCAGGGCTTCCTGCTGTGCGGATGCGGTGGCCGCGAGCCACCGAGCCAGAAGCTGATTGGCCTGCTCGGACACGATCTTGCGTCGCTGCTCCCGCAGCGCCTGCGCTGCCGAGCTCCGCTCCATGGGATCGGACAAAAGAGATTGCGCCTGGATCGCCAGGCGGTGATCACTCAACACGGCCGCGGGGTTGTGGTCGGGTGACATGGAGTTGCACAGCACAAGTATCTACGAGAACCGAGGCAAAATACCCTCGCTCACGGTGTGCTATCGACCCCACTCACGAGCAGCACCATTTTTAAAGCCTTCATGCAGCTCCGCCTTTATGTGGAGAAAAGCGTTGACGCGACGCGGGCCCAAACGGCCCTCCAGCCTGAATTGCTGCTGAATCACGTATGGCAACTGGACCAGGAGCTATGCAGCGCTGGTTGGCAGACCCCGCTCACCATGGCTCAGTGATGATTCAGCTCGATGAAAAGGGCTCACTGACCCGGAGTGAAGACTTCTTCAATGATGCGCGGGAGCGGGGGGTCGCCGCACCAATGTTAGACGCACCATTCGTAAGTCTATAATTTGCCAAGTACATCTAGTAAATCTGCCGCAAATGAGTTCAAATAAACTCTAGAGTAGACACTGCATCTGGCAGCGAATTTTTGAATTTGATGTTGGCCTGGACGCACTCCTCCCAGGCGTTTGGATGTATCTTGGCGTCACTTAAAGCTTCAATCCAGTCATTCGGCTTAGCCAACGGTGTTTTGTGCTTCATGTGGTAGAACTTTGATGATGTTGGAATACCAATGACAGGTATCCCCATCAAGGTCGCCCAATAAACCCCATGATACGAACTCGTGATGAGTGCGTCGCAGGAACTAATGAAGCGCGTCATTTCAGCCATTGATACCTTTTTGTTTCCGATTCTTCTGATGTTGGGGATGCCGCAGTTTCCGACGAGATGAGTATTTTGTCCAGAATTGTTTTCAAGAATTCCAATACCACCAACATAATTTTCACCTCGATTTCGGATTGCATCTTTGATATCCTTGCTGAGGCAGCTCGCACATGGAACCCATGCGTGCTCTCCAGTGAAGTCTCGGAGTCCTATATAGTTTAAGCCTAATAAACTTGTACGTTCACTGTTGCTGATGGAGTTGCTGCCAGCACCCCAAACTATGATTTTTTTTTGGTATTTTGTAATAAGCTCGCTGAGTGAGTTGGAAAATTTGGCATTATCTAAAAGTCCGCCGCCGCCGATGATGATGTGGGCCGCACTGTCTAAATCTCTTTGTATTTTGTCGCAGGGATTTGCGCAATCGAGAATGTCGATGTAGGCAGATGAATCGTGACCAGAAAGGTAACTGAGTGGAGCCGACGCAAGATCACCACGGTTTGGCGTGGCTTTTCGATGAACATTTACAAGCATAGAATTAGGCTTCGCGAGCTACATCTTGAATCAGCGCGTAGTAAAGCTCATTAAGAGTAATTTGAAGGTCAAAGTTTCGCTCAATATTTTCCCTCGCTTTTTTTGATTCTATTTTAATGTCGGATTCGTAGAGAGCTCGGCACATGTCGTGCAGCGCCTCAACGTTGGGAATGGCCTTTAAGATTTGTTTCCCACTCAAATCCTCGCAAGAGACGTCCGATACAGGTAATAAATAAGGACTCCCACATTCATTCATCGGTGGGTGATCCGTGGTAACAACTATTCCTCCGCACGCTTGCCCTTCGTAAATACCATGGCAGAGTCCCTCCCAGTAAGATGGGAATAAAAATACGTCGCCGGTCTCGTAGACTTCCTGTCGCTGGTCGAAATTTTTTTCAATAATCGATATATTTTTTACGTGGGCTTCATGGATATTTTTTCCTTGGGTATATACGGTGAGTGGCGGAGACCCCGGGAGCGAGAAGGCTTTGAATATAATGTCCGAGGCCTTTCTCAGTTTGTACCCACCGTTTCCATTAATAAATACGAGTCTGCGTGCGGTTGATCGGCTTTCGAATTTAAATTTATTCAAGTTAACGCCCCACTGGGCTCCATATACTCGGCCTCGCCAGTTGTGAGGGTGGCCATGCCAGTAGAGGACATCGGATAGGGAGTTCAAATACCGTCTAGTCAATTTGGTGACGGCCCACAACACATCCGTTCCAAGCGACCATGGTTTTCGCTCTGGCCACCATTCCCACATCGGAATTCCGATGGTTAATTTACCCATGGAGCGTGCTTTTTCTATTATGCCTGCACTGTCTCGCAGGCAGGGATTCTCTATATAAAGTATACCATCCACCGCCTCGAGAAAATTAGTGTACTTTATTTTATCTCCGTCTGCTTTGCAATGGATAATCTCTTTTCCTTTGGGCTTTTCAATATATGGCTCGTGAATTTTTGAATTTGGGTGGTCTGGCACCAGCCAGTGGGTTACCCAAGAAGCCAGTTCCGCCACATCTGAATTCATCCCACCATTTCCAGAAGCGATGCCCCAGCCAATTAATCCAATGTTCATGTAATTTTTTCCTCAGCGCGAATATACTTCGGAAGCATGCCCATCCATTTCCATAGCTTGCAGTCCTCGGGTAGATTGTCATCAAACCATGCTGCCCTTGCCTTGGTCGTTGCCGGCCTGGTCACGCTCTCCCCGCGATTAATGTAGTATGTAGTTTTATCCTGCATGTCGTCTAGGTCTTTTGCGAAGCCCAGATGGAAGCACACCGGCCCTCTGACCTCGTATTGACCGGATTTTGGTGATGACTCTGAAATTTCTCTGGAGAGTTTGATTTTTCCAAGTTCGTGAATAAATTTGTTATTCAATTCTGGGAAGTTGTGGTTGTTGATATATTTCATCCCCTTTATATTTCGGAAAAATCGTGTGTGAGAAACATCATAGTACTCGCCTGTTATGAACTGGCTTGTGTCCTTCCAGAAATGCACTTGAGGAAGAACAACTGATGTAACGGCTTGACTTTCAAAGTGAACGATAGCTTGATCGAAGTGCTCTTTAATGTAAAATTCATCGGCGTCTACAACCACTAGAATTTCCGATTTCGCGAACTTTAGGTATATATTTCTGAGTTCGCTCTTGGCATCCTCTCCCTTTGATTTGGTCCAGCCATACTGGATATATTTGATCTTATTTTTGGGGTCGGGAAATAGTTTAATTAACTCCTCGGTTTTGTCGAGGGACAGGCCGACGTCACTAACCTTTCTGGCTGGATATCCTTGGCATGCGCCCTCTACGATTATCCATTCATCGCATAGTTCGTAGTGCTGACAGAGGTTTTCGGGGATAAATTTTTGCTCATTTAATAATATTGTTCCAATGGTTATGGATGGCTTCGGGCTGCGAAATGACTGGGCCCCATTTGCGGCGTTGTCGAGATTATTTTTGCGCAATAGTTCGGCATGTTTTACTTCATATTTTTCTAATGGTGCGCTTCCAATCAAGTACTCGAGGGAGGAATTATTTATAAGGTCGGCTGGTAAGGTGGCTAGGATGCCGTGTCTGTTAAGAAGCCAATAGGAGGGCTCTGTGGCGAGTCTGATAAGTTTCGCCAAATTCAAGTTGCCCGCCTTGCTTGCCTGTATGACTAAATCGGAGTGCCCCAGTGCGGTTAGAGTTCTCGCTGCGGCCACAAGTATTGATTTTTGGAATGGATTGCAAGAGAGGCACTCTAAAAGGCGCAATGCGGTGGCTTCGTTTGATCGGCCTTTTCGGATATCGTTCGCCACTCTCAGGTAGCTTTGATATGGGATTTCATATTTGATGATGGGAGCGTTTGTCAGCAAATAAAAAATATCTTTTCCGCACCTAGTTTCTTTTTCAAGATGGCCTAGCCTTTTCAGGCAGATTTCTTTATTAACAGCAATGGCGCGACTGAGTTCTTTATGTCTCTCGGCCGCGAGTTCATAGAGCTCCAGAGCTTCTTTGTATTCGCCGGCTCTGAACTTTCTGTTTGCATCCGCTAGAAGATTTGTGCTCATAGGGTGTCAACTTCGATAGGTTGGCCAGGTTATACGGCTTTGATCGTAGCTTTGGCTCCGGTGGATCATTAGGATCACTTACTAAGCAATTTATTGATGAAGGATTAGCTTTTTTCTTTAATACGCCTTTATTTGCTGTTTTTAGTCGCTAATGCGGGTACCAATGAAATAGCCTAGCGATGAATTTCTCTATCGTGCTTGTTTATAAAAATTTTAGAATTTCGATGGCGGCTCATTACTTATATTTAAGCGGCTATTTTTATTGGTTTTTAGGTAGGCATCATTCGAGACTGGTGTGCGGGGGGATAAATTCGATGATGCTTTCGGGCCTTGATTTTTCGGATCTGGCGGGTGATATTTTCTGGAGTTGCATACTTGCTCGTGCGGGCCCTATCAGGGCTGTATCGCAGTTTGGCATCCCATATTGGACAGATGATTGGAAATGTGTTTGCGCCTTTTCGCTGTGCCCCGCTAAAGTCGATGCTCTTCCCAAACTGTTGTGGACTCCCGAAATGAGAACCTGCCCTAGAAGCTCATCTCCACATCCCCATTCCTTAGCCTTGCGAAATAAGGTCCTAGCTTTATTTCCTGCGCCTAGTTGCGCATGCGCCATAGCGACCATCAGCGCAAGCTTTACACGCTCTGGATGACTCGAAAAATGATCGTCTTCTATTGCTGTTAGGCTTTCCCAATCGCCGAATTGCCACTGCGTCCGCGCGCGAGCAAGTAGTCCTTCGTCAAGCGGGATCAAGCTTAGCGTTGCGATAGGATGTAGCGAAGATATTTCTGTAGAAGAGGGAGGTTTCGCGCCACCACGGGCCGTACCCCTAAATAATTTTATAATAAAACCAAAGCTCACAGCCCACTGTCTCGAAGCACGAGATCCTTAATTAGATCAATCTGGCCCTCTGCTCTTATTATTTCTTCGGTCATACGGCCAACCCTCAGTTTAAGATCCGCGTTTTCTTCGTCTAACTCCCGAATTCGGGCAATAAGTTCAGCATTGTTTTTCTCTGCAACTTTTAGTCGATCGATCATGGCTATGTTCGCTTCAGCCTCATGTTGACATTTTGATTGCAGCGTGTCTCGTTCTTTGGTTTCTTGTTCGTAGCGCGCCTGAAGGTCAGCCTTGGATTTGACATCGGCGATGCGAGCGGTGACCAGCACATCTCGTTCCACCCTCAGAGCGTCGTACGCGCTCTTGACCTCGTTGAGTTCGGCGATGCACGATTCAGTTTCCGCATCGCGCTGAGCGGCCAGGGAATCCTTTTCCACGCTTAGGGTTTGGTGAGCGGCCTGAGCTCTCTTTAGTTCTTGCTTCAACGCATCGTGCTGACCCAGCAGATCCGCGTGCGCCCTGGCCTCCGCAGCGCGTGAATTGGCCAGGGTCTCTCTGTCCGCCTGAAGCGCGAGGTGCTCTGCCTGAAGCTGCTGAATTTTTGTGGCCAACGCATTGCGGTCGGTCTCCAAGTTCGCATAGGCCCCCGTCTGTCCCGCCAGACGCTTCAATGCCTCGTCTTTTCCCCGGGTCTCATTCACCAAAGCCTCACCCATCGCGGCGTTTTCCGATCGCAGCGTCTGCCACTTCAGTAACAGCTGTTCGACCCGTGCCGCCAGATCCCGGACAAACGCCACATGCCCCAGATGGGGGTGGTTCGACTCCACGCGTGCCACGCGCAAGAACCCCCGGGGCGCCAGCAGACGTTCTATAGTTTGGTCGCCCTCTTGCCCCACAACGCGCGCACAAACGACCTGCACCCCCGACAGCGTCGCTAACGATCCGGCCAGGATGTCCTCAGCCGCCAGGCAATCGATCAGCAGCCACGCGCATCCGCCTGTGCACCCAGGCCCCAGAATCTCGTCCAGCGTGCACGCCTGCGCCGGCACCTGCGACACCGTCCTGAGGTTGGCCCACAGTGCACTTAATTGCTCGGGAGGAAGCAGCCCGTCTTCCGCGGGATGGTTGGTCTGATGGAAGACGACGGGGCCAGGCTTTCCCGCCACCACGGCTTCCATCACCTGCCACCCCTCCGGGCCACCCATCTGCCGGGCCCACGCCATCCGCTCACCATCGGCATCGATCAGCCATGCCCGCGATACACCCCAATCTCGCCATGCATGGATTTCGCCGATCCCACGCCCAGCGCCCACATGGATCACGGCATCCGGCTGGAATAGCGTCCGCAGCATCTGCCACGCCGCATGCCAAGGGACAGGCACCTCAACTCGAATTCCGTTGTTGGGCGTAGTCAGCGATGTCATCCGACACTCCTCGCGCGCTTACTGGTTCCAGCCGATGTACTGGGCCTCGTCGGCCTGACTGCCCGGCGTCGCGGCGCCTCAGTTGGAATTAAGGTGCGGGCGGCACGAGTCTTGGCAGGCTTTGAAGGCTCTGGCGTGACTGTGGGATCCATCCGAACCCACTGCCGCAGGGCCTTGGCCAGTTCGACCCAGTCCTTCCAAGCCCGGGGGAGCTTCGTGTTCTGGATATGCAGCAGCGCCAGCGCCAACGGCAGGGCGTCGATCAGGCCGGCCAGGAGCTGCCGATCCGCTACTGTCAGCGTGTCCCACACGGGTGCTAACGGCCCCTTCGCAGACAAGGGGATGGCCATCACCTGCCGCTTGTCACCCGCCTTGGCGTTACCCGTCCAGGTTTCAAACGGGGCCAGTGCAGTCTCGCGCCCGAAGATCAGATGCACCGGCCCAGCCAAAGGGTTGCCCTCTGCCGCAGCTGCTGGCTGAGCCTGCAGCTGCAGGGCCAAGCTGGGCAGCCGCTGGCCGCGCCAGGTCAAGTGGGTCAGCCGCAAGGCCAACACCTCTCTTATCGCATTGGCCTGCTGCCCGTCGAGATGGATCGCGTCGAAACGAAGTACATCCTGCAGGGGCCGCATCAAGGCCTGCGCACGTGCAATGGCCCGGACCTTGGCGGATACCTCGTCTGCCGGCAGGCTCAGGCCGCCTTGTACCAAGTACTGCTGCATTTGCCGTAGCAGCACCTGGGTGATGTCCCAATCGCTTGAAGACAGTTGCGCAAGCAGGGCGAGCTGTTTGTTGCCATCTTCGCCGTTAGCGACGGGGGCGAGGTTCAGCGTATTTGCACTTCGTGCGCTCAGCGGCCATCTCAAAAGCGGATCCACTTTTCCGGGTGTGCGCGTCAGGACGATACCAGTCACACCGCGTTCAGTGACGGTCTCGAACTCCAGCGACTGCCGCTGATGACCGGCCGCGACCAAACCGGCGGCCCGCCACCGCCAAGACTCCGAGGCCTTACCGCCAGCCACCAGCTGAAGCGGTTGGCAGTCCACAGCGCCAGGCATGCTGGCCATCAGGCGCGTTGAGCGTGCCTCGAGCTGGTCCGCGCGCAACTGAGCGGACTGGTTGGCCAAGAACTGGCGCTCCAGCTCCTCCTGCACCTGGTGCAGCTGCTGAAGGATGAGCTCGCTTTCTGCCTCGGCTTCCTTCCGCGCAGCTTCCGACTTTCCCTTTTCCTTGGCGACCTCGTCCCGCTCAGCCTGGAGCGCGTCTTTGGCCTTTCTCAAGGCGCCGGCGTCCTGCTGCAGCTGGGTCTGCCGAAGCATCTGCTTATCCAGCTCGGCTTTGGCTTGCTCGGCCTCTGCGAGCGCAGCCTGCATCGCAGCGTTCGCGCGCAGCGCGCGTATCCCCGCCACCAGGGCAGACACGCTCGGGTTCAACTCGGCCACCGCCAAGGCATCGTCACCGAAGGCGGGAATGGAGGCAGCCAGCTCCTCGGCCAGGGCCTGCGTCGCCGGGTGCTCCCGCAAGACACGCTGGGCTAGGAACGCGATGAGCGGGTTTCCTGCACCCAAGGACGACGTTGGCGCAACCGGTGCGCCGATGTCTTGGCCGGCTGCCAGCGGCAGGTTCCAATGCGTACTCCATGTCTTCAGCAATCGCGTACCACTGGTGCCCACCATGGTGTGCCCCCACACCATCTGGCTCACCTGCGCATTCCGCAAGTGAAACCGCAGCATCGCCTCATGCCCCTCATGCCACTGCGCGATCGCCGCCTCCAGCGCCTCGGGGGGCTGCTCCTCTTCGACATGGCGCGCAATCAAATCGTCCAGCGTCTCGCACACCAGCACGAACCGCATCTGCGGCTCGAAGGTCCGCCAGAACCCCAGCAGCGGCACGCTCAGCGGCTCGGCCCAGCCCCAGCAAGGCGAAGCGAGGTTGGCCACCAGGATGTCGGCCGCCAGTTGCTCCCACAGTCGCCCCGGGGCCTGCAGACTGGCCGGATCGCGCCCCGCACGAGACACCACTTGGGCATGCCACGCGTGGATATCCATCGAACCGCCGCGCTCCGGCGCGCGGGCCGTTTCCATGCCCGCCGCCTGCAGCAGCCGCGCCGCCGCCTGCAGCGTCTCGCGGTGCAGCCCGGTGATGCAGATCGCCGTCATGCGGCCCCGCCCATCTCGATGGTCCGCGGATACGGGCTGCGCACCTGCGCCACAGGCAGCGCGGTGTTCAAGGTGCCGGGGGTGATGCCCTTGAGGTTCTTGAGAATCCACGCCTTGCCCATCACATGCGCCAGATACAAACCCCGGTAATTGACCCAGAGCGCGGCCAGCCATGGGGAGCCTTGCTCCAGCGACTGGTCCTTGATCTCGCGCAGGAAGCGCAAATGCGGATTCAGGGTTTGCTCATGCTTGGGCAGGGGAATCTTGAAGGCTTTGAAGCGGGCCTGCTTGAGCATGAGAAAGAGCCCAGGCATGCGCGCCACGATCAGCGCCAGAACGCTCAGACGGCCTTCGACCGGCGTCTCGCGGAAGATGGCCGCTTCGGTCGCCTTGTCCAGGTTGGGCAGGGCCTCGTTGAACACGCGGTCCACGAAGGCCAGGTACTGCGCCCACACCGCCGGCGTCGCCACCATCAGGTTGCCCGTGGCGAAGAGGCAGGAGTGGCTGATCGCGTCCAGCGGCTTGTCGCTCAGGCCGGCGGCCTTGAGCAGCGCGCGGCACAGCGCCACGAAGCCGGGGCGGGTCACTTCCGGAGCGCGCCAGGCGTTGTGGTGCACGGCCTCGATCTCGGGGTGGGCCGAGCAGTAGTACAGGTCGTAGCCAGGATTGGCGTCGATCGCCGCGCGCAGCTGGGCAGCGGTGAGGCCCGTGCGGGCGCTGAAGTCGCCGGGCATCAGCCCCCACAGGGCAGCGGCTTGCAGGGTGGCGTCTTGTGAAAGGGCATGCAGGCCCTCCAGGGTGGGCAGGCTCGCGCGCCGGCCCATGGTGGCCTTGGCTCGGAGTGCATAGGCCTCGAAGCCCGCTTCCGCCGGTTTACCCGGCTGTGTCAGCTGCATCAGGCGCACAGAGGCAGCACTGGCAGTTTTTGTTCGGGCCGGGGACGGCTTGGCCGGCAGGCCCTTCTTGGCGGCTGGCTTGCGCGCTGCCGGCAGGGTCTTGGAGGGCGCTACCTTCGTCGCGCTGCCTTTTGCAGTTGACGGCTGGGCGTTCTCTTTACGCTTGGCTGGCGGTTTAACCTTGGCCTTGGTGGTGACGGGCTTCTTGGAGTGGGCTGGCATGGCGATTGAGCAGTGAAGGATGGAGGCGTTTATTGGCGCAGCAGATGGCTTAGCAACTCGTCGGCCAAGGCATCGTGGTCAACACGAGCGCTGTCGGCGCGAAGAAGGGCTCGACCACTGCGTGCTTGCGCAGCAAAGCCGTCAAAGTGGTCGAGATCGAACTCAACTAAGCGCATTCCCGCATACCGGCAGTGGGCGACGGTGTGGCGCTCACAGAAGAGCTCTCCGAGGCGTGTGTAGGCAGGAACGCCCAGCGCCAGGGCCTCGATGGTGGTCAGGCCACCGCTATAGGGCCAGGAGTCCAGCGTAGCGTCCAGCTGGCCCACGGCGGTGAGATAGTCGAGATGGCTGGTCGGTGTAATGAATGCCATCTCCACTCCCGGCAAGGCGGTCTGCACCCGTTGGCGCAAGGCGCCGTTCTGGTAGCGATAGTCGATGAACCTCAGGGCAATGTCTCGCCCCTGCTTGGCTTGAGCGGCTTGCCATGCGGGCCAGCGTTTACGCAGGTCTGCCAGGAAGCCGCGCGATACCTTGGTGGGGTTGGCGATCACACCCAGATGGATTTGGCGGCGGCGCGGCTTGCGGGGCTTGGGCAGGTATGGCGGGGCCGTGTAAGTGACATAGCCCGACTTCAGCCGCAGCAGCGGTTCGCTGTAGAGGTGATCAGTCCCCGCGGGTGTCTGGTAGCGGTCGGTGATGAACCCATCAAACACCCGTAGGCCTGTCGTCGCCGATTGCCCACCGACCCACTTGTACAGACGCCGCGCGGGCTTGCTGGAGAGCGCCTGCAAGGCCACGGGATCCATCCAGCCGCCAAGGTCGATCAGCACGTCAAGTGCGTGGCGGGTCAGGGTGTCAGCCAGCGCCTGTGACGAAGCCTGTGAGACATCAATCCAATCAGACGCCAGCGACCGGAACGCAGCCGTGCCCCAGTCCACCTTTCGGCCCCGACTGAAGAACACCAGATCCACTTCCTGCGCCAAGCGTTCGAGCGCGCCGTAGGTAAAGAAGTAGACCGGTGACGTCGTGAACTGGGGGGAGAGAAGGCCCACCCGCAGACGCTCCCTTCGCTTTGGCGCTGGGGGAAGTTGGGCTTGACCGGGCAGCTGCATATGGGCATCAGAGAATGCCGTGATCCCGCTGCTCAGGTCTGCTGCCGTGACCTGCCCGGGCCGATCATAGAGCTGCGAAATCAGGAGGAGAAGGCGCGCCTCCCTTTCATACGATCCATGAAGAAATGGTTCAGCCAGCTGCGCCGCGTACGCTGCATCCCCTCCGTGCTGCAGCATGAGGCGCCCCAGTTCAATGGCGATCTCGGCGTTGTCGGGTCGTCTGGCGTGCAACTTTTCGAGCAGTGCCAAGGCACGCGCCTTATCGCCGCGGGTGATCAGCGCCTTGGCATGGACGAGTGCTGACTGCCAGAGCGCGGGATCCAGCTCGAGCGCCTGTCTGCTTCGGGCTAGCGCTTGGTCTGCCTCGCCAAGCGCGAGGTGACAGAGGGCAGCGTTGTGCGCAACGATAGCGTTGCTGGGTACCTGGCTTAAAACCTGGAGGTAACCGTCGCGCGCGCGGGACCAATGGCCCTCGCGCCGCAGGGCATCGCTCTGCTTGAGTGTGTTCGCTAGATGGGTCTGCATCAAGCCGGCCCTCAAGGCGCAAATACTTGCTGTTGGACCTGCCGCAACGCGAGATCTACCTCAACCGCGCCGGCTAACTGAATACCCAACAGGACCTCGCCAAAGCGCAGCAGCGCCGTCACGGAGTCAGCCTCTGCTTGAAACTGCGCTCGGATTGCGTTGAGGACATCAACCCGGGTCCGAAACCCACCTTTGAAGCTTTGCTCGTTGGCTTCCAAGCTCAACTTTGCGGCTCGAATAGCCTCCCGGCGGACATCAAGCTCGCCAACGACCGCCTGCAACTGGGTGTATAGCCGCTCAACATCCAGGTTGACCTTTTGCAGGACCTCACGCTCTTTGGCCTGGGCCTGCTGAAGCTCCAAGACTGCAGCGTCCGACCTGAAGTAAGTGCCCGCCTGAAGCGGCACCTCCATTCGCAGGCTAATGGTGGCACTACTGGTGGCGTCGCCACCACGGATACGCGATTGCTGTGCGACAGCAGCGAGTGTGGGAAACAAAGAGGCGCGCGCCCTTTTAACCGCAAGCTCAGCCAGAATGGTTGCTTGCTGGCTTGCCCGGATGCCTGGATTGCGGGTGCGCGCACGCGCGAGAAAATCATCAAGCGGCGGGAGGTTGAGCGCAACCGGCTGCTGCGTAAGCGCATAGCTGGCGGGCGCGGGTCTTTCCCCCATGACGGCATCGTATTGGCGCTCTGCCGCAGCGAGGCCGGCTTTTAAGCTGAATGCTTCGGAGCGGTTTTGGGCGAGTCGTAATTCGGCGTCATGCACATCCGTGATGGTCCCCTGCCCCAATTCAAAGGCGCGACGCGCGGACTGGACTTGTGCGCTGATCGCGCGCGTGGCTGCGTCGTTGAGCCGCAACTTTTCACGCGCCTCCGTGAGGCCACTGACGGCCCCGTAGACACGCTGCGCCAGTTCGTACTGACTTTGCTCGAGCCGGGCAGCGGCGCCCGCTAGCCGCGGATCAGCCTCTTTAAGGGCAAGCCAGCGGTCGTAACTGATCAGGGGCTGAGACACGGAGACGGTGAAGCGACCACTTTTCTCGTTGTCCAGTTGGGTGGAACTGATCCGGCCCTCGGGGAAATAAGCCATGCTAGCCAGGCGTGCCTGAAGGCGGCTACTTTCGCTGGATGCCCTCGCCGCGGCGTAGGAAGGATCGTGCCTGAGGGCGCGGACATAGTCGCTGACAAGCGCTTGCGCCCCCACAGCGCCCACACCCCCGAAAGCGAGGGCAACTGCAAGCCCCAACTGTCGCAAAAGCAAGTGGCCTCGCATTCGATCAATCCTTGAACGCCCGGGCGAAGCGGTCCGCTAGTGGCTTGAACAAGTAGCTCATAAAGCTGCGCTCGCCGCTTTTGATAATCACTTCCACCGGCATACCAGGGCCTATCGCCTTGTCTGCAAGAAGCTGGTACCCCTCAGGAGTCGTCTCTACTTGGGCCAGAAAGTATTCTTGGGGAAACTGGGGCGGCATCGGCGGAAGCTTGTCGGCACCCACCAGTCGTACGACACCTGGAATCACAGGGGTGGTCTGTTGATTGAAGGCTGTAAACCGCATGTCGGTCAGCATCCCAACGCTGACCTTATCGATCAGTTGAGGAGGGACGGCAGCCTCCACAATGAGCTTCTGCTCGTCTGGCACGATTTCCATCAGCACCTGGCCACCGCTGATGACCCCACCGATGGTGTGAGCCTTTAACGCAACGATGACGCCCGCTGCAGGGGCCCTGACCGTGGCGAGACTCTGGTCGAAGCGCAGGGAAACGACACGAGAGCGCAAGGTTTCTTTGGCAGTCTGGGCCGCCGTTAAATCCGCATCGACTTCCTTGTTGTAGGCGGACTTTATTTTGCTCAGCTCGAGTTCGTTAGAGGCAATGGCGATCTCGGTCGTGGCGATTTCGGACTGGAGGTTGGTGATGCCAATTTGTGCATCGATATTGGACCGCTCCGCAGCGTGCGCACTTGAGCGCGGCACGAATCCGTCCGCGGCCAGCAGGCGCATATTTTTTGCGTCCTCGGCGATCGGATCCATCTGTGCGCGACGCATCGAGAGAATCTTCAATTTCTCTTCCCTCTGCGCACGAAGCCCCTCACCCTGCCGCTGCAGGATGGAGCGCTGACCTAGGTACTCCCCCCGGCGCGATAGGAACAAGGCCTGCTGGAGTTGCTTGGCCTCGCGGGCATGAGGGCGACCTGCGAATTTCTCGAGTTCTGCATCCCATTTAATGACGGTCGATTCGGTCCGCTCAGCGACCAACCGCGAATAACCGGCAAGTGCATTAATCAGTTCGTTCTCGGCCTGGGTCAGGTTAGCTTCAATGTTGAGTGGGTTGATCCGCAGTAGGGGGGCTCCCTTTTGCACGTGTTGCCCCTCTCTCACCAGGATGTCCTCGACCACACCGCCGGAGGGATGCTGAACCGCCTTTCGGCTTCCCATGACGACGACGCTGCCGCTGACCACAGAGCCTTGATCCAAGGGAGCACTAAAGGCCCAGACCAGGAAAACAAGGAACGTGACAAAGACGACCTTGCCTGCTTGGCGCTTGAGGTGGGATTCTTCGATCTTGACGGGATCGATCCCGTCTCGGGACAGTCGCTCCGGCACATAAGGGTTGAATGACTGCGCCCACTTGCGCAGAAAACCATCTGGTTGTTTTTTTGCTTCGCTCGGAAGTGAAGCCCCCTTCATGACGCTTTCCCCGCGATTTGGGTTTCGACCTCTTCTTCGGTCTCAGAGGCTGTCGCGCGCGCCGCCTTCAGTTCACTGAGCACCCGAGCGACTGGCCCGTGCATGGCCAGCGTGCCATTGCGCAGCACCATCAGGTGATCGGCGGCCGCCAGCAATCGCGGGCGATGCGTGGTGAAAACCACCGTTGTCTTTTTTGCCTTGAGATTTCGTATCAAGCGGATCAGCGCCAATTCGCCGGCATCGTCCAAGCTGGCGTTCGGCTCGTCCATGACCAGGTAGACCGGCTTGCCATACAGCGCGCGCGCGATACCAATTCGCTGGCGCTGACCCCCGGTAAGGCGATGGCCGGCTTCCCAAGCGGGTGTGTCATAGCCCTTAGGGAAGGTCAGGATCGTCTCGTGAATACCGACCGCTTGGGCTGCCGCCACCACCTCTTCAGCGTTCACATCTCCAAGGCGCGCAATATTCTCTGCAATGGTTCCTTCAAAGAGGTCGACCTCCAAGGGGACATAGCCGATTGCGCCACCCAGGTCGGCGCGGACCCAAGGTGCGACATCTGCCCCGTCCAGGCGCACATGCCCGCTCGATGGGGGCCAAAGTCCTACCAACGCCCGTGTCAACGATGTCTTGCCGCTGGCGGTGGGGCCGATAACGCCGAGCACCTCACCTGGCTGCAGAGCGAACGAAAGTTCCTCGAGGATCGGCTTGCGTCCTGGGACTTCGATAACAAGTTTTTCGACTTGCAGTCGGCCAATCGGTCGCGGCAATGCCATTCTTTCCGAGAACTGGTCATCGCCTGCGATGAGTTCATTCAGTCGCTCGAGAGATTGCCGCGCCCCTTGAATAGAGGGCCAACTTCCCATCACACTGCGAATGGGCTTAATCGAGCGTGTCAGCAGGAAAGAGGCTGCGATGACCATGCCGCTGGTGATATGGCCCTCAATGGCCAAGTAGGCTCCGAGCGCCAATTGCATCGACGGCAGCGCATGGCTCATGAAGCTCGTGAATCCGCCCACAAGCCCTGCTGATTCGCTGGCATTGACCTGCAAGGCCAGGAATCGCTGGTGCTTAACAAACCAAGCTTTGCGGATTGCAGCATGCATCCCCAAGGCCAAAGCTGTAGGTGCCTGGCGAAGGGACTGGGATGCCAGCCGGCTCGCTTCGAAGGCGGCGTTATTCGCCTCGCGCAGGGCTGGGGTGGTGATACGGCTGGTCGAGTAGGCCGCCAGCAGTTGCACCAGGGTCGCGACCAGGATGAAGACCGCAAGGTAAGGATGAAACGCCCAGCCAATAAGGATGAAGACAATGGCAAAGGGCGCACTGAGCAAGGACAAGATGGCCCGCCCGGTCAGGAAGCTGCGAAGCTTAACGACATCCTCAAGGACTTGATGAACGTCGACATCCTTTTTCGCGACGTAGCGCCGAAACGAGGCGTCAAAAACCTTCGCGGCGATGTCCCAATCCACGCGTAGCGAAAGGCGAATCATGAGTCGGGTACGGACCCATTCCAAGCCAGACCAGAACCCATAGGCGAGAAGCACAAGCAAGCCTAAGGAAACGAGCGTCACTTCGCTTCGCGCCGCAATCACCCTGTCGAATAGGTTCCACATGAACACGATCGGGGTAATGGAGAGCACCTCCACGGCCAGCGTGAGCCATGCGGCGAGGATGAACGACTGCCGGCATTGACCTAACAGCTGCGAAACGGGGTTCGCCTGTGCGCTTTCCTGCGAATCGGGCCTCAGTAGGCGTTCGATGAGGCTGGGCATGAAAAAGGGGCTGGCCTTGGTTCGTTCTCAGCAAGCGTGCGGCGCCACTTCGTGCCGCACGCGCTGGCTCGGCCATCAAACCAGTTATGCCCAGTCCCCATCTTCGTCATCGAAGGTCTGGCCACCGATCACGATATGGTCAATACCAAGCGCCCCGAAAGTGGAGGAACCATTGTTTGCCTCGTCGTTCAGAGCACTTAGAAGACCAGTCGAGTCCACATCAGCAACGGATGCCTCGCCTTCCATACTGAGTACGTCTAGAAGGTCACTCAGTTCGGCGTCGCTGTTGATATAGAGGGTGACATCCAGAGCGTCACTGAAGCTAAATCCATCCTCACCGCCCAGGTTGGTCAATGTTGCGGTGCCAAGGCCCGCGACAGAAATGGCCTGACCCGTTGAACCCGTAACCAGGTCAATCCCCAAATCCGCGAGGTCTTTGAGGGTGCTTGAGAGCGCGATGGTCTGGTCTGCTGCCTCGGTGGAGATGTCCACCTGGACATCCAAATTCTCGATTGCGCCGTCAAGCAGGACGCCGTCAATAAATGCAACGTCGAAATCGGCCAAGCTTGTCGCACCGAAACCGCCGCCAACGATCACAGAGCCTGTCCCTTCGATCTGGTCGATTCCTAAGCCGTTGAGAGTCGCCAAGCTGGCATCCAAAGTGGTGCCCTCTGCAGATAATTCCGCGTCTGCGGCAGCATCAACGACGAGCGTGACATTCAAGTCACTATCGAACAGTGAGGCTGGCAAGCTACTCAGATCATCTGTACCGAGCCCATCAACAACGTAGACGACTTCCTGTCCTGAGCTCCCGACAATGTTGTCAATACCTAGCGTGGCCAGCGAAGCCAAACTTCCGTTCAGGACGATCGTGCCATCTGCGCTCAAGTCGTAAAAGTCGCTCGCTTGGTCGGCATCCAGCGTGAGCGATAAGACTGGATCTGGGGGGGAGTCGCCCGCGTTCGTCCCATCGCCAGTGATATCTTTGACGTCGGCTAGGTTCGCTGCCACCAAGGTGGACATGTCCGCCGTCGCAGCGACGATCTCGTCTAGCAGCGCAAGCAAATCGGCGTCGGATAACGCAGTCGCAGCCTCGATCTGATCCAAAAGGCCACCGGCACCGGTGATGGTCAGCTGTGCCGCTACCGCGATCGTGACTGCGTCCAACCCTTGCGCCGGATCAATGAGTTGGATGTATTCGTTAACACTCGAAATCGCAGTTCCAACTGACACAGCCACCGCATCCAGTTTGGCAAGAGCCGCTGTGGTTGCACCTTCCTCGGCTGCAGCGACTGCAATTGCGTCAAAAAGTGAATCAATGAAAACAGTGTCTGCCAAATCAAGTGTGGTGGCACCGCTGAGCACAGAATTCAGCGCGGTGGACAGCAGTTTCGCTGCCGCCTCGGAGTCGGCAGCGGCGC
>Ga0315902_10000776_pt1 | contig 53687 bp, 38 predicted proteins | sample LakEriMetagenome_9_FD_203523 | JGI IMG/M metagenome (GOLD analysis project Ga0315902, IMG submission 203523) | Freshwater fungal communities from buoy surface, Lake Erie, Ohio, United States - Buoy 12 MA117 | ecosystem: Environmental > Aquatic > Freshwater > Lake > Lake biofilm | place: USA... | reverse complement strand
AAAACAACAATTGCATGAAAAGTAGACTTGCTATTGCGGTAAGGACTGGATTGCTGACGCTCTTTATGGGGCTGTTGGTGTCTGCGTCTTTTGCTCAGAAAAAAGTCACCGGTAAAGTATCCGGCGGCGACACAGGCGGTGGCCTTTCGGGTGCTACTGTCAAGGTGAAGGGTTCATCAACAGCCACCACAACAGGTGCTGATGGATCTTACTCCATTACTGTCCCCAACAATGGAACCCTGGAAGTATCTTTTGTAGGATACGAGTCACAGGATGTCAAAGTGGGTTCAGGTTCAGTAGTGAATGTGGTATTGCAGGCTTCTTCTGCAGCACTTCAGACTGTGGTTGTGACCGGTTACGGCACACAGGAGAGAAGGAGCATTACCGGTTCAGTTGCGGTAGTAGACACCAAAGAGATGACCAAGTTTGCAGCTTCCAACATTGCTGATCAGCTGCAGGGTAAGGTTCCTGGTGTTCAGATGTCGACTTCCGGTGATCCCGGTTCTGCGGCATTTGTTCGTATCCGTGGTATCGGTACCATCAACAACAACGAACCTCTCTATGTAATTGATGGGGTTCCTGTACAAAATGAATCCAACATCAACTTCCTCAATCCCAATGACATTGAGTCCATTCAGGTGTTGAAGGACGCAGCTTCGGCTTCCATTTATGGTTCACGTGCCGCCAATGGTGTAATCGTGATCACCACCAAGAAAGGAAAGAGCGGTGTTTCAAAGTTGGCTGTAGATGTTTTCTATGGTTCACAGACCCCTTCCAAAATACCAGAAACCCTGAACCCTCAGGAGTTCCTCGAAGTACAGCAGAAGCTGGCAGCCGGACAAGGCATACCTTTCACTTCCAACATTTACATCAACCAAGGTGGCAGATGGGTACTTCCTGATTTTGCCGTTCGTGGTCTTGGTGGTTTCCTTGCAGGAAATCCTGCAGTTGATCCTTCCAGATATAACCTCAACCTCGACCCAACCGGTGGCGGTGTAGGTGATTACCTTATCCTGCAAACCAACAAGGCAGGTACCAACTGGTTCAAGGAGGTTTTCAAGCCTGCCATGCAGAAGAATTATCAGGTTTCAGCCTCAGGAGGTTCTGACAAAGGCCAGTTCTTCTTCTCCGGAAACGTTTACGATCATGATGGTATCATGATTGGTAACGATTACCGCAGATATCAGGTACGTGTCAACTCCAATTATAACATTGGAAAGAGGATCCGTGTGGGTGAGAACTTGAACGTTGCTTATCAAACCACAAGGGCTTCATTCGGCAACCCTAATGAGGGTTCTCCATTGATTGCTACATATGGTATGCCTCAGTTGGTTCCCGTTTATGATATCAAGGGCAACTTTGCTTCTCCTGCCAACTTTAACTCAAACGTAGCCAATCCTGTTGCGGATCTTACCAGAAATCGCGACAATGCTCAGGGACATAGCTTCCGTATCACGGGTAGCACTTTCGCTGAAGTTGACCTTACTGATTTCCTGACATGGAAATCATCTTATGGTCTTGACTACAACAGCGGCCCTGGTCAGTTTTATGGTACTCGCCGTTATGAGGCCACTGAAGGTAACACCAACCCCAACTCTCTTCAGAACAGTTACTTCCTGAACAGAAACTGGGTTGCTTTCTCTACTCTTTCTTTCAAGAAGAACTTTGGCGACCACAGGGTAACTGCTCTTGCCGGTTATGAGGCTAAGCAGACATACTACGAAGGATTCAACGCAGGTGGTTCTCAGCTGGCCTTTGATAATTTCAATTATCGCCTGTTGCAGAATGTTAATCCTGCTACTTTCTATATGGGTAGCTACAGAGGTGAGCACAACGTTGTTTCTCAGTTCGTGCAGACTTCTTATTCTTTCAATGATAAATATCTTTTCTCAGGAACCGTTCGTCGTGATGGTTCATCAAGATTTATTGAGAACAAATATGGTATCTTCCCATCTGCTTCTGCTGGTTGGAGGATCTCCAAGGAGAAGTTCATGGACAATGTAAAGTTCATCAACGACCTGAAGCTGAGAGCTTCTTATGGTATCCTCGGTAACAACGAGGTGGGTGGTGATTATCCTGGTTTCTCCAATTTCGCTACATCACTTGGAACCGCCAACTATTCCATCAATGGTACTGCCTCAGCCAATACTGTTGGATTTGAGCAGGTATCTACCGGTAACCCTCAACTCAAGTGGGAAACTTCAAGAGTTACCAATATCGGTTTTGATGCGTCATTGGCTGGTGGTTGGAATGTCATGATCGAGTGGTACAAGCGCGATACAAGAGACATGATCTACAACGTAGAGCTTCCTTTGGAATTGGGTGCTGTAGGCCGCCAAGCACAGAACATTGGTCAGATGACCAACACTGGTGTTGACTTCTCTGTTGGTTATTCCAAGCGTGTGAACCGTGATTTCAGCTTCAATGCAAACCTGACCGGTTCTACAGTAAGAAACGAAGTTGTTAAATTGGAAGCTAACTCCAATACATTCATCCGTTCCGGAGGAAGCCGTATCGGTGACATCACTTATACCAAAGCAGGCTTACCCATTTCACAGTTCTATGGTTATGTTCAGGAAGGACTCTGGAAGTCTGATGCAGACATTGCCAAGGTACTCTTCGCTGACAGAGGTGATGCAAAAGTGGGTCGCTTCCGTTTTGCAGATCTTAACAAGGACGGAAAGATCGATAACAATGATGAGACCTTCCTCGGAAGCCCTCTTCCAAAGTTGATCCTCGGTCTGAACCTTACTGCCAACTACAAGAACTGGGATTTCACTGCTTATTTCAGTGGAAACTACGGACAGAAGTTGTTCAACTTTGTGAAGTACTTCACACACTTCAATGCCTTCCAGCGTAGCCGTAGCAAAGAATTCCTATATGAAGCAGGAAAGACACTTCCTGTTCTTGATGGTGGTGACAACTACAGCTCTCAGCGTAACAGCTATTATGTTGAAGACGGATCATTCACCCGCCTGAGAAATCTGCAGGTTGGATACTCTCTCAGCAACAACAATCTGAAAAAGCTTGGTTTGAGCAGAGCTCGCTTCTATCTGCAAGGACAGAACCTCCTCACCTTTACCAAGTATTCAGGTCTTGATCCTGACGTTACCATCACCAATATTACAGAAGGCTACAATAGCCAGCGTGATCTTTCCATCGGTCTCGACAATGGTCGTTATCCATTGGCAAGAACAGTTATTGTTGGTGTAAATCTGGAATTCTAATTACCTGAAAAGCTTAAACAAGAAAACAGCTGAAAAAATTAATTGAATAATTTAGAAGCGAATTCTGAAAAGCGAAAAAGAAATAAATAAAAGAATGAAAATGAGAAAGAATATCATGCAAAAATTAGCGGTGGTTGGTGCGCTTGCCATCGTTATCTACAGCTGCGGTAAGGACTTTCTTGAGACACAACCTTACGGTAGTGTAAACAATGATCTCCTTGCAACATCAGCCAAGGGAGCCAATGCTCTCCTGATTGCAGCTTACTCAAACCTTGACGGTTTCTCCGGATGGGATAACGGTACGCCATGGGGTGGTGCTGCTTCCAACTGGACTTTCGGAAGCATTGCCGGCGGTGATGCTTACAAAGGATCAGAGGCGGGTGACCAGCCAGATATCACTCCAATTGAAAGGGGTAATGTTGACGCGAATAACCCTTACCTCGAAGGAAAGTGGAGAAACTATTATGATGGCATCTCCAGGGTGAACGGAGCCATCAAGGCTTTCACTGCCCTCAAAGAGATCTCAGCAACTGAAAAGGCAACCCGTATCGCTGAGGCAAAGTTCCTCAGGGCTTGGTTCCATTTCGATCTCTGGAAGATCTTCCGCAACGTTCCTTATGTTGACGAAACATTGACAGATGTTCGTGTTGGTAACAGCACCAACATTCTTCCTAAGATTCAAGCTGACCTGATTGCTGCCATCGGTGCACTTCCGGTAACACAACCAGAAATTGGTCGTATCACCAAAGGCGCTGCACAGGCTGTTCTCGGAAATACCTATCTCTGGGAAAGGAAATTTGCTGATGCTAAAACACAGTTTGACGCAATCGTTGGATCAGGTCGTTATGCTTTGAATGCTAAGTATCATGACAACTTCAACGCTGCAACAAGAAACTCAAGAGAAGGTGTACTCGAAGTACAACAATCCATCAACGACGGTACCACTGATAATGGTAACAATGGTGATATCCTGAACTTCCCTTACAACGGTGGACCTGCAGGTTGCTGCGGTTTTCATCAGCCTTCACAGGATCTTGTAAATGCTTTCCAGGTGGATGCCAATGGTCTTCCTTTATTGGATACCTATAGTGCAACCAATGTCACCAACGATGATGGTGTAAAATCTGCAGATCCATTTACACCCCATGCTGGCCCATTGGATGCTCGTATCGACTGGACAGTTGGTCGCCGCGGCATTCCATACCTTGACTGGGGTAAGCACCCAGGTTCTGTTTGGATCCGTGACCAGGCTTACGGTGGTCCTTATGCTCCTATCAAGAATACACATTATAAGGCACAGGAAGGTAGCCTTACTACTTCTTCCGGTTGGACCTCCGGCTACAATGCCAATAACTTGAAGCTGATCCGTTATTCTGACGTATTGCTCCAGTTGGCAGAAGCTGAAGTTGAATTGGGCAACCTTGAAAGAGCGAGAACTCTTGTTAATCAAGTACGTTCACGTGCTGCTAATCCTGCAGGTTTTGTAATGGATGGCGCAAATCCGGCAGCTAACTACAGAGTTGGATTGTACAATGCCACTTGGACTGACCAGGGAGTTGCTCGCAAGGCTGTACGTTTTGAGCGTCGCATCGAGTTGGGTATGGAAGGACATCGTTTCTTCGACCTCGTAAGATGGGGCGTTGCTGCAGCTGAGAAGAATGCATACTTTGCGAGAGAGAGAGCAAAGCGCTCTTACCTCAATGGTGCTACCTTCACTGCTGGTAAGAACGAGATCTTCCCGATTCCTGCCAAAGCAATCACTCAAAGTGCCAAAGATGGTACTCCTACCCTGAAGCAAAATCCTGGTTACTAATACCAACAGGAAACTCAATAACCAAAAGGGCTGCACCATGTGTGCAGCCTTTTTGATTTAATTTTGTATCATAGATTTATCAACTGCGAGTATGAAATTGAAGTATTGCCTGATCGTTTTTGTTTTGATCGCAACTGCCTGTGGAAGGGAAGAAACCCTTTTCAAAAAAATTGATGCCTCTTCATCAGGAATTGATTTTTCTAATGATATCATCATCAATGATAGTATCAATATCCTTGACAATGAGTTCACGTATAATGGAGCCGGTGTTGCAGTAGGCGATCTGAATGGAGATGGATTACAGGATATTTATTTCTGTGGTAATCAGGTAGACAATAAACTTTATCTGAACAAGGGAGATATGAAGTTTGAGGAGGTAACCTCTACAGCCAATGCCCAAAAGAAAAAAGGACAATGGTCATCCGGAGTTACATTCGTAGATATCAACAAAGACGGAAAGCTTGATATTTATGTTTGCAATACTATGATCCATGACAGCAGCAAGCTACGTGATCTGCTGTTCATCAATCAAGGTAATGATAAAGATGGTATACCTCATTTTGCAGAAAAAGGAAGCGAGTATGGCATAATGGATGATACCCATAATTCAATTTCAACATTTTTTGATTATGACAAGGATGGTGATCTTGATCTTTTCGTTGCTGTCAATTTCATCGACATGCAATATCCTAATCAGTTCATCACTAAAATACCCGATGGAAAAAATCCAACAAGGGATATTCTTTATAGAAATGATTTTGATTCTACTCTTGGTCACACTGTGTTCAAAGATGTTTCACTCGACGCAGGGATCATATGGGGAGGTTACAGTCATTCTGCGTTGATACATGATTTCAATGAAGATGGTTATCCGGATATCTATGTTGCCAATGATTATTTAAGTAACGATTTGCTTTACATCAACAATGCTGATGGAACCTTCACCAATCGTGTAGGTGATATCTTCAAACATCAATCCTATTCTTCAATGGGGTCTGATGTTGCAGACATCAACAACGATGGAAAGGATGATCTGTTTACTGTTGAAATGTTGCCACAGGAGAATAAGAGGAAGAAGGTAAACATGAATGCGAATAATTACAATCATTACCTCTTTACAGAACAATACAAATACGAATATCAGTTCGTTCGAAATACATTTCAATTATATCAAGGCAGAAATCCGAAAACCGGATTACCGCTTTTCAGCGATATAGCTTTCATGGCTGGTGTAGAAGCTACCGATTGGAGCTGGTCTCCCTTGCTGGCAGATTTTGACAACGATGGGTATCGTGATCTTCTCATCACCAATGGTTTTCCTAAAGATATCATTGATCACGATTTTGGTGCCTTCAGAAGCAGCATCAGCAGCAGTTTGATAACAAGAAGAGAATTACTGGACATGATACCAGAGGTCAAGATTCCCAATTTCATGTTCCGCAACAACAGCAATCTTACTTTCACTGATGTTTCCAAAGAGTGGGGTATCAGTCTCCCCAGCTTTACCAATGGAACTGCATATGCAGATCTTGATAATGATGGTGATCTTGATATCATTACCAACAATATTGATGATCCTGCATACCTATTTGAGAACACACTTTATGCAAAGGAGAAAAAGGAAAATCCGGCCCATTATCTGCGGATTGATTTAAAAGGTCCTGCTGATAATAGTCTCGGTTTTGGTGCGAGGGTGAGTATCTGGACCAAAGGAAATTTACAATCAGCCGAAAGCCATTGTGTCAGAGGATATCTCTCTAAATCAGAAAGTACCATTCACTTTGGACTTGGAACCAATACAATGGTTGATTCCATAAAAGTGCAATGGGCCGATGGTAAAGAGCAACTGATAGGCTCTCAAAAGGCAGACCAGACAATTGCCATTGATCATGTGAACGCAACAGAAAAGCAAAAAAATAGAATTCAATCAGTTTCTTATTTAACGATGATTGATCCTGCCAACATGGGAATCGATTATGTTCATGAAGAAAATGATTTCATTGATTTCAATCTGCAAAAAACTTTGCCACATAAATTTTCCCAGTATGGTCCTGCTTTAGCTGTTGGAGATGTAAATGGTGACGGAAAAGATGATATGGTTCTCTCATCTTCCAGTCGTTTCCAAGGGCCAGTCTTGTTTACACAACAAGCCAATGGTAAGTTCAGCAAGAAAATACTTCCACTGAAATCATCTGAACTGATGAAGGAAGAAGATATGGGACTATTGTTATTTGACGCAGATGGTGATGGCGACAATGATCTGTATGTAGTGCGCGGCAGTTATCAACATGATCCCGGATCAACTCTTTATCAGGATATTGTCTGTGAAAATGACGGCAAGGGTAATTTTAAAGTTGCAGACAAAGCGTTACCTGTTGAAACGGCAACCGGACAAAATGTAAAAGCTGCAGATATTGATGGCGATGGCGACCTCGATTTGTTTGTAGGAGGACGAGTGGAGGCCAAGGCTTATCCAAAACCAGGGCAGTCCATTTTATTGAGGAATGATTCAAAACCGGGTCAGTTGAAATTCACAGATATCACCCGCCAGTGGTTTGGTGATCCGTTTTTACCTGGAATGGTGAGCGATGCCTTGTTTACAGATTTTGATAATGACCATAAACCTGATCTGCTGATTGCTTCAGAGTGGAGTGATTTGGGATTTTACAGAAACACGGGGAAAGGCTTTCAGAAATTCGAAGCATCCAAAGAGATCAGTGAGGCAAAAGGTTGGTGGAACAGTCTGACAGCAGCAGATCTGGATCAGGATGGAGATATGGATTATGTTGCCGGTAATTTTGGATTGAATCAATATTTCAAATGTTCTTCCGGCGAGCCATTGCGCATCTATGCAAAGGACTTTGATCAGAATGGATCATATGATGCTTTTATTTCATGTTACTTCCCCGATTCTGCAGGTGTGCGTAGAGAATATTTTTTCCATTCGAAGGATGACATGCAGAAACAACTGATTTTGATCAGGAAAAAATTTGAACATTATGCAGACTTTGGGCGCGCAACAGTAAAGGATGTATTCACTCCGGAAGAAATGAAGGGTGTTTCCATACTGACGGCCAATTATATGAAAAGCGTTTGGATCGAAAATCTGGGAGCAGGTAAATTCACCATGCATGAACTTCCCATTGAAGCGCAGATGGCCCCCATTTATGGAATGCAATGCAGTGATATCAACAAAGATGGTTTAACAGATATATTGATGACAGGCAATGATTTTGGTATGGAAACAGGACAGGGAAGAGCAGATGCCCTCAACGGACTTGTGCTGATCAATAAGGGAAATAAAAGCTTTTCATCACTGGGCTTTGAACAATCCGGATTTTTTGTTCCCGGTGATGCCAGAGCACTTTCTATTCTGCATGTGAAGGACAAACAATATTTTGTTGCTACCCAAAACAGAAAAGGTTTGAGTTTTTTTGGTGACAACAATACATCTCTATTAACAACTTTCATTCAACTGTCACCAAATGAAATCTCAGCTCTTGTTGAGTATCCCAACAAAAAGAAAGAGAAAGTTGAACTTTCATGGGGCTCATCATTTTTATCGCAATCAACCCGACAGTGGCAGGTATCTTCAAAAGCAATATTGGTAACCGTTTTTGATAATACTGGAAAATCAACCCGCCAACTTACTATACCACAAACAATCTCAAAATGAAATTTTCAAGATTAGCAAGCATTATATGCCTTTTGTATTGTATGGTTGCAGCGTTCAGCTGTTCAGATCAAACCAACAAAAAAATAAAAGGCAAAGAGCTTTCGCATCAGCTGGTTAAAAAACTTACGGATGTAATTGTGGTAGATATATTTACTCCGCCTGTCGCCAGCAGGATCTATGCCAATTGTTCTCTCGCCATGTATGAAGCTGCCCGCTTCGGCGATGAAAAATATCCTTCCATCACCGCCAGACTTAATGGTTTTGATTCCATGCCCATCCCCGTAAAGGGCAAGCAGTATGATTTTTCCATAGCATCGATTCAGGCTTTTTGTGAAACTGCTAAAAAAGTAACTTTCTCGGCACCAGAGATCACACAGTACCAGGATTCGATGATCAAAGCCTATGGAGAAGGATTGGATGAAGATGTTATAAAGAACTCCGTTGCATTCGGCCAACAAGTTGCTGATGTTGTTGCGAAGAGGTTATCTAAAGACAATTACAAGGAAACAAGAGGTTTTGAAAGATTTGAAGTGAAGACAGATGATCCGAGTCGATGGATTCCTACACTACCAGATTATGCTGATGGATTAGAGCCCCACTGGTACAAGATGATGCCTATGGCGCTGAGTAAATATGATGAGGTACAAGCGGATCCCTTCCCGGCCTACAGCACAGATACCAATTCTGCTTACTTCAAGGAGTTGAAAGAGGTGTATGATATTTCAAAGAATAAAACTGATGAGCAGATCGATATTGCCATCTTCTGGGATGATAATCCCTTCGTTTCACAGCACAAGGGACATGTAATGTTCCAGGATAAAAAAATGACACCTCCCGGCCATTGGATGGCTATCACCCAAAAAGCATGCAGGGATGCTGCTGCTGATGATATTGCCTCCGCAAAAGCTTACGCCCTTGCTTCCATTGGTATGTATGACGCATTTATTTCCTGCTGGTATGTCAAATACAGTACTACCCGTATTCGTCCGCAAACCGCCATTCAACGACTGATCGAGGAACAATGGGTCTCGTTTATACAGACCCCACCTTTTCCTGAATATACATCCGGACATAGCACTGTTTCCTCTACAGCGGCAGAGATTTTGACCAATTTATTTGGGGACAATCATTCGTTTGTAGATTCTTCTGAATTAGAGTACAATCTTCCTGTCCGTTCTTTTAAGTCTTTCAGGGATGCAGCCTTGGAAGCATCCATCAGTCGGGTTTATGGTGGGATTCATTACCGCTCAGGATGTGAAAACGGAAACAAGCAAGGTAAAAAGGTAGCCGAAGTTGTACTGAATAGAGTTGGTCAGTGATTGCAGTCTTCTGTGTGGCAATGCGCCGCCTTTCTGCAATCGCGATAGTTCACATAATGTGCAGTAATGATCAGCAGCATGCCGGGTATCAGAAACCAGATCTGACTGGTATGGAAAACCTGTTTCAGGAACATCATTGCGATGCCTGCACAAAAGATCATCATGGGTAGTTTTTTATGATGGTGTTTTTTAAAACCATGACTGAGGGAATAGATTCCGATCAGCAGGGCCAGAATGATCATAAAAAACTCAAACCAATAATTATTGATGATGTTGATTCCCAGGATTGGCAGACTTGTCATTACAAGAGGAAGCAGTGCACAATGGATGGCACAGGCGATGGATGCGGCGATCCCCAGGGCGTCATAATTAATTTTGAACATGGGCAGGCGACAAAATTAATGATTTTGCAACAAAGTTGCATTCCGCCATTTCATCAAAATCCATGTTTGAGGCGTAATTTTGTCTCAATACGTTGAAATGAGCAAAAAAGCGGTTATTTATTTGTTGTTTTTTGGAGTATTGTTGGCAGGTTTTTATATCGCCATGATCAAGCTTACAGATTTTGAGAAAGTTAAGTTGCCGGTATTGAATACGGTTCAGCCTTTTCAATTTTTGCGGCAGGACAGCAATATGATTTCACAAAAGGATATCGGGAACAGGATCTATGTAGCAGAGTATTTCTTTACCACCTGCAAAGGCATCTGTCCAAAGATGAACAAGAATATGAAGGCGATCTATGAAAAATATAAATCGAATCCTGATTTTCTCATCCTTTCTCATACTGTCAATCCGGAAACAGACTCACTTCCTGTTCTGAAAAGATATGCTGATTCATTAGGGGCCAATGCTGGCAATTGGTGGTTCCTTACCGGCAGCAAAAAGGATCTTTATAAATCAGCCAGAGAAAGCTATCTGCTCGATGATCCCAAGAACAGCAGCAAGAATATTGAAGACCAGTTTCTCCATACACAGTTTTTTGCATTGGTAGACAGACAAGGAAGGGTAAGGGGAATATATGATGGCATTAAGAAGGATGAAGTTGAGAATCTATTGCATGATATTGAAGAACTGATCAAGGAATAAATTGAGCCGTACAGAATCCATATTAAAAAACAGCACACTCAGCGTAACTGCAGGTAGAAAGCGGATACTGGAAATTTTTCTTTCTTCTGAAAATGCATTGGCGCATCAGGATATTGAATCCCGATGCTCAGAAGAATACGATCGGGTAACGATATACCGAACACTGCAAACTTTTTTGGAAAAGGGGATCATCCATAATATCCCTTCAACAGACAGTGTTACGCGGTATGCATTGTGCAATGATGCCTGTATCACAACGGGGCATCATCATGATAACCACGTGCATTTCAAATGCGATACATGTGGGAAAACGCTTTGTCTTGATGAAGTGACCATCCCCAAAGTTCAGTTGCCCAAGGGATATACCATGAAAGAGATCAACATGGTAGTGAATGGAGTTTGCAAAACCTGTAAGTAAAAAAAATCCCGATGTAAAAACACCGGGAGATTTCGTTAAGGCTCTGATTAGTAGCAATACAAATCTACTGTATCCAAAAGCCGTTTTTATTTTTCATGCTTACCCTAAAAGTGGTATTTTCAAAGTTTATCCAATTCCTCTTTTACGAAGAGCATCAGTTCTCTGATTTTATCCGGAGAGAAATCAAAGTCAATTCCAGCTGCCTTATATAGCTCTGGCAAGGTTTTCGTACCTCCCAGGCTCAAGGCATACATGTAATTTTGTAAACCTTGTTTAGGGTTTTGCCTGTATTGCTTCCACATTCCGATAGCTCCCAGCTGGGCTATACCATATTCTATATAGTAAAAAGGTACTTCAAACAGGTGCAATTGTCTTTGCCAGCTGAACTCCCTGAATTTTTCCAGTCCACTGTAATCAATAGCGTTCGTTGAAAACTCATTGAGGATTCGGAACCAGTTTTCTTTTCTTTGCTCAAGAGTATGTTTGGGGTTTTCGTATACCCAATGCTGGAATTTATCGATGGTAGCTATCCAGGGGAAGATGGTGATCACTCTTTCCAGCTGATGGCGTTTCGCCCTTTTCATTTCTTCTTCATTATCGAAGAACATATGCCAGTGATCCATCGTAAAGAGTTCCATGGACATACTTGCCACTTCTGCCATTTCGGTTGGGTATTCCTTGAAGCCAGTCAGCTCCAGTTCATGGGCCAAAAAGGAATGAATGGCATGGCCACCTTCGTGAACCATAGTGGTGAGGTCTGACATCTGAGAGGCTGCATTCATAAAAATGAATGGTGCACCGCTTTCTGCTAGCGGCATGTTATACCCGCCGGGAGCTTTGCCTTTGCGACTGTCTAGGTCAAGATGATTCAACTCTTTCATTTTCCTAAGGCAATCACCAAAGAAAGGATCAAGTTGATCGAGGCAGGCGATGGACTTGTTGAGCAGATCGTTTCCATCGGTAAAGGGTCGAAGGGGAGAAATACCGGCGGGCTCTGCTTCTGTATCCCAGGGACGCATCACATCCAGTTCAAGTCTTTTGCGTTGCGCTTCATAAATACTGTCAACCAAAGGCATTACTTCTCTGCTTACCGCCTCATGAAACTGAAAGCAGGAAGCAGGGGTATAATCAAAGCGTCCCATCTCTGCGAATTTATAATCGCGGTAGTTGGGAAAACCTGCATTGAGTCCGATCTGGTGTCTTTTTTCAATCAGGCTGGAATAGAGATCATTCAGCGCATCTTTATCAACCAAACGGCGCTCCGCAATTTTTTTATACACGGTTTCTCGAACATTCCTGTCCTCACTTTCCAAAAACTTTGCGGCTTGTTGCAAAGTATATTCCTGACCCTCCTGTACAATCGTCATCTTTCCTGCAATAGCACCATATTGCTGCTGCAATACACTCATTTCGGATTGCAGAGGAATGTTGGCCTCTCTGAAAAGATCAATGCTTTTCTTCACCGAACGCAGGTAGGTAAAGTATTTTTCCTGATTGAGTTCATTGACAAAGGGGCATTCAATGAGCTTTCTGTTCAGCAGATCCGCATAGGGTTGAAGTTTGGGCTGGATTTCGATAAAGAAAAAATTGAAGGCTTCCTCCAGTTCTTTGTTTTCGGTATCGCAGGTCATGCGAACCTGCCGCCAGCAGGCATCTTCACTGATGAAAGCCTCCAATTCACTGAGATCCTGTAGCCATTTTTCCAAATCTTCCACATTGTTGATATTTCTATCGCGCAACTGGATCACATAAGGTTCAATGGTCTCCCAGTCTTTCAATTGAAAATCCTGTGGCAGAAAACTGTGTTTCAGTTTCTGAATATTTGCACTGTATGCCATGGTATTAAATTGGTCAGATCAGTTTTCTGTCGTTTCTTCTTCCCCTGATTCAGTTAGCTTGATCTCAATGTTATTTTTTTTGATCACCGCGAACCAGCGAACCATCTTTTTCATATCGCTTGCATATACCCTTTCAAAATCCATAGCGGGAAATGCTTTTTCAAAATATTGTTTGATGGCTTTGTTGTCTTTTTCTGACGGAAGTTCGCCACCTGCTGCTTCCATCGCCTTGAAAACTTCTGATAGATTCACGTTTTCATCTGTGGTATAGACTTCAATGGATTCAAGGTGTGAGAACTGATGAATCCTGTTGGAAACGAATTTTGTGCTGTTGTCATCCAGCGATCTTACGATAGCACCATCAGATTTGCTGCTTACGAGCTCAAACAATCCGGAGAATCCTGTGACGGAGATAAGTTTGTTGTATTCCATGTACACTTTTTAGTGCACGCAAGTTACGACCATTTTACTGAATTGTCCTGCGAAGTGATCTTGCTGATCCTGGCTTCTACAGTATCCAGATCGCTGAAGCCTCTGGCAATCATATAAAATCTGGTTTCATCAAACTGAATAAAGACACAGGGGAAACCAGTTACATTCAACTGCTTGCAAAGAGCAAAATCATAATAGGCTTTTTCTTTGTATGTCTCCTGCTGAAGTTTGGTATAAAAATCATCAGCATTGATCTCATATTTTGCAAGCAGATGACGATAGGCTTCTTTATCGGTGAGGTCTCTCCCCTCAACATGCAATGCCTCCTGAATATCAGCCGCAAATTCAATGGTGCGATCCGGATGGTATTCACGAAAGATGGCCATGGCGATGGCAGGCATTTCAGAATTGGGGAACCAATCACTTTTATCCGGATTGAAAATATGCCATAGGTAATCCTCACCAAACTTAACACCTGTCATTTCCTCCACGTTTTTATATGCACCCTGGATGTAAGGAGCAATGGTTCCGATATGTTTGGTAGCTTCAACGGGTATCATGCCGCCGGAAAGCGTTTCAAAATCAAACCTGTCCCGATGGTTGATCCAGAGTTGTTTGATAACCGGACTGAAGCCAAAACACCAGCCACAATAAGCATCATAGCAATATATGATCCTGGGTTTCATAGGGCCTGTACTTTTTCATATTGATCATCGTAATCTTTTCTGAGGGTTCCCATGATACGATCCCAGAAAAGAAAATATAGACCGTAATTGCCCTTGAAGAATTGATGATGTTGATTGTGTGCAACAGAAGTATTGATCCATCTGCCAATTTTTGTTTTATGGAAATTCTTCGGATACAGTTCCCATCCCAGATGGCCATAAACATTATAGATGATCATGAACAGAAAAAAGATAATAAAATTGGTACGGTGCATGGGAAGTGTGAACAAGAAGACTACGAGTATTCCAGCTTCAATGATTGCCTCCAGCGGATGGAAAGCATAAGCGGCCCAGGGAGAGGGGTTGGTTGATTTGTGATGGATCAGATGGAACCATTTAAATAAAGTTTTATGATGCATCAGCCGGTGCATCCAGTAGAAATAGGTGTCATGCATAAACAACATGATCGGGAAAAGGGCGAAATAATAAAGCCAGCCTTTTTCAGCAATATCCTTATAGAGAAGCGTATACTTTGATATTTTTTCATTGAAGATGAAAGTCACAGGAACAATCCCAAAGATCAGGATGGTAATTACTGAGAAAAAAATCTCGCGAAAATAATCGTTAGTTATTGGATACCGCTCCTGGATTTTTTTCCTTGCAAAAGGATTTTTGAAAATTATATAGAATATCAAAAATGCAAGTCCCGCTACAATGAAGTATCGTCCTCCGATCAAACGAATGGAATTGATGTATCTGTCCAGTGTACTCATGTCAATCGAATCGCTTCAAGATTAAACAACTCAGGATATTTTCCGGTTTTGTCAGCGTAAAATTTTTTAAGCCTTTGCATGTCCTCTTCCTTGTTGCCGCTGAGGTAGATGGGTGCCCCAAAACCTCCTTCCTTTTTTTTAAAGTCAAGATAACCCGGCAGTACAGGAACTCCCGCATTCAAAGCAGTGTAATAAAAGCCGCTCCTCCATTTGTCTACTCTTGATCTTGTTCCTTCTGCAGGGATGGCAACCAACAGTTCATCTTCTGATTTCAGCATGTTCACGATCTGGTCGGTAAGGTTATGTCTTGTGCTTCTCTCAACCGGTATGGCGCCTGTATTTTTCAAAAGGATGCTCAATGGAAAAAAGTTCAGTTCTCTTTTGATCAGGTAACGAATCTTCAGCTTCAGTATTTTGAAGATAGCAATGGCATATACAAAATCCCAGTTGGATGTATGCGGTGCAGCGATCACCACAGCTTTTTTGATCTCCGGCGGAACGGTGCCAACGATCCTCCAGCCATTGAGTTTAAAGATCAGTATGAAAAATCTTGTTATCATATCAATGTGCTTCCAGCCAGTTTTCTCCCATTCCTGCTTCTGCCACTACCGGCACATCGTTGGGCAGAGGTAAGGCGGCGGCCATGTTTTCCAGGATGCAGGACTTGAGTGCTGCGGCTTCCGTTCTCAACGCATCGAAGATCAATTCATCGTGCACCTGCAATATCATCCTGCTTTTGAATCCTTCTTTCTTCATCGCAGCATGTACCTTGATCATGGCCAGTTTGATCATGTCTGCTGCAGTGCCCTGAATGGGTGAGTTGATAGCATTCCTTTCAGCAAAACCTCTCACAGTAAAGTTGGATGAATTGATATCTCTCAACCAGCGCTTTCTGCCCATAAGGGTTTCTACATATCCTTTTTCTTTGGCAAAGGCAATGGTAGATTCCATGTATCCGTTGATACCGGAAAATTCTTTCTTGTAATTATCGATGATGGTCTTGGCTTCTGTACGACTAATTCCCAGATTATCCGCGAGACCGAATGCGCCTTGTCCGTATATGATACCAAAGTTCACACTCTTGGCCTTGTAACGCATTTCCTTCGTCACATCCTCTTCGTTAACTCCGTATACTTTGGCTGCTGTGGCCGTATGAATATCTTTTCCTAGTCTGAAAGCCTCACACATGTTCGGATCTCCGCTGATGGCAGCCACAATGCGCAATTCAATTTGTGAATAGTCGGCCGAGATCAGAACATGGTCTTTATCTCTCGGAACAAAAGCCTTTCGGATCTCCTTGCCACGGTCACTGCGCACTGGAATATTCTGCAGATTGGGATTGTTGCTGGACAGTCTTCCCGTAACTGCAATGGCTTGACCATAATTTGTGTGAACCCTTCCGGTATTCGGATTGATCAGCTGCGGTAACGCATCTACATATGTAGACCTCAGTTTAGTAAGTTCCCTGAAGGCAAGAATGTCTGAAACGATCGGGAACTGATGTGCCAGTTTCTGCAGCACATCTTCGCCAGTTGCATATTGACCTGTTTTGGTTTTTTTTGCTTTCGGATCCAGCATCAGTTTTTCAAACAGTACCTCACCTAGTTGCTTGGGTGAAGCGAGATTGAAACGAACGCCGGCAATCCTGTAAACAGATTCCTCTGCAATTTTGGCTTCTCTTTCCAGTTCTTTGGAGTATTCCTGTAAAAATTCGGTATCTACTTTAATTCCCTCAAACTCCATATCTGTGAGGACTTTCACCAAAGGATTTTCTACTTCGTAGAAAACCTTCTCTACTTCTTTCTTTTTGAGCTGAGGCTCAAAAATATGTTTCAGTTGCAGCGTAACGTCTGCATCTTCTGCAGCGTACTCTTTCACTTTTTCAACTTCCACATCCCGCATATTACCCTGACTCTTCCCCTTTTTACCGATTAGCTCTTCTATGTGTATTGGTTCATAACCGAGATATTTTGCACTGAGCAGATCCATACTGCGTTTTCCTTCCGGCTCGATCACATAGTGCGCCAGCATGGTGTCGAAAATATCTCCATTCAGCTCAAAACCGTGATTCTTGAGTATGAGCAGATCGTATTTGATATTCTGTCCGATCCATATTTTCGTTGGGTCTTCAAATAGTTCGCGGAATACCTGAAGGAATTTTTTGGTTTGTTCTCTGTCAGCAGGACAAGGAACATAGCTTCCGGTTCCGGGTTGGATGGAAAAACTCAATCCTACAATATCTGCCTGGTTGGCATCAAGTCCTGTAGTCTCTGTGTCAAAACAAATCTCTGTGCTCTGTTTCAAGGATTGTATCAGTGACTGAATCTTTTCATCTGTATCAACAAGCGCGTAGGTATGAGGTGTGTTGTTGATATTGCGATCGGCAGCGATCAATTCCACCTCTTCTGTTTCTGCTTCTGTGTTGGTTGGAGCAGCTACTGCTGTTCCGGCTCCGCCGAACAGGTCACCCTGCACGGTAGTACCTGCAGCATGTTTTACTTCAGGTGCAGCTATGGGAATTTCTTCTCCCAGAATACGTTTGCCAATGGTCCTGAATTCAAGCTGTGTAAATATCTCCCGCAGATCCTCCTTATTAGGATCTTTCACAGAGAAGTTCTCTTCATGAAATTCTACAGGCACACTCGTGATGATGGTAGCCAGTTTTTTGCTCATGATGGCAAGGTCTTTGCCTTGTCGTACTTTTTCTCCCAATGCCCCCTTGATATTGTCGGCGTTCTCCAGCACAGCTTCAAGCGTTCCAAATTCTGCCAGCAATTTTGCTGCTGTCTTTTCTCCTACTCCGGGTATGCCGGGAATATTGTCAACGGCATCACCCATCATGGCCAGGATGTCGATTACCTGAGAAACCCTTTCGATATTCCATTTTTCGCAGACCTCTTTGGGACCAATGATCTCGAAGTCGCCGCCCTGATAAGGAGGTTTGAATATCTTGATATTTTCAGTCACCAACTGACCGTAATCTTTATCAGGGGTAACCATGAAAACCTCATAACCTTCTTTCTCTGCCTGCACTGCCAAAGTTCCGATTACATCATCGGCTTCAAAACCATCCGTTTCAATGATCGGTATGTTCATGGCTTGAATGATCTTTTTGATATCGGGGATGGAAGCGAGCAGGTCTTCCGGTGCTTCCTGGCGATTGGCTTTGTAATCTGCAAAATCGGTATGTCTTTCTGTTGGTGCAGCCGTATCAAAACATACTGCCATGTGGCTGGGCTTTTGTTTATTGAGCAGATCAATCAATGCGTTGGTAAAACCAAATTGTGCATTGGTATTCTTGCCTTTGCTGGTGATACGGGGACTCCTGATCAGGGCATAATATGCGCGAAAAATGAGTGCAAATGCGTCAAGCAGAAAAAGACGTTTGTCCATTCAGCAAAGGTAATCGGTAATGCAGTACGGGAGGAGCTTTTTGATGGCTATTCACTTAAAAAGTAAGGAAGCATTTTTCTCCAGGTGGGCCAATCGTGGTGGATATCCTCTCCCCAAATTTCCAGCCGGTGCTGAATCGATTTGCTGTTGAGCAGATCAGAGAATCTTCTGTTGGCATTTGGGTCTTCATGATTACCGCTGCCGGTGGCAATGATGATCCTTCCCCCTCTGATTTTTTCAAGGATCTGCTGATCCGTCAGGTTGGAAATATAGTGACTGGGTGAATTGAAATAGACCTGTTCATCATAATATCCATCTGTATATTCCATCAGGTCATATACCCCACTCATGGCTATGGAGCCGGAGAAAAGATCAGGTCTTTTCAGAAATAGATTCATGGCGTGTAAGGCACCAAAAGATGCGCCACAGGTAATGATGGGTGTTTCGTTTGAAGTGAAGGTTTTGATGAAGGGGACCACTTCATTGAAAATATATTCATTGAATTGGTTCTGCCGGATGGCCTTGTGGGCACCTTCCATCTGCTTGTTCATCCAGCTTTCCATGTTGATGCTGTTCACTGAAAAGATCTTGATCTTTCCGGCATCGATAAGGGGTCTGAGTTCATCGATCAGCTGAAACCTTTCATATTCAAGGTAATCAGCTGCCGCTGTAGGGATCATCAGCAGTGCATATCCATAGTGTCCGTATACAGCAACAGGCATCTCCTTGTTGAGCGCAGGGCTGTACCAGCTATGGATCTCTTTTATCATCCTATGGAACTACCTTAATGACGCCCCGCATCACAGAAGCATGGCCGGGGAATGAACAAATGAAAGAGTATTCACCGGGAGTTGAAGGTGCAACGAAGTAGATTGACTCAGTTGCTTCGGGACCTATCAGTGCGGTATGAAAAAGTACTTTGGAACTGTTGGGGACATAACTCATCTCAGAACCCTTGAGTCCGAGATTGAGCGCCAGGTTGCCTACTTCATCCGCTGCATCTGGAGCAACGATCACTACGTTGTGCGTCATGTCATCGTTGTTGTTGAAGATGAGTCTGATCTTTGATCCTGCTTTCACTTCAAAGCTGGTGATATCAAATTTTAATCCTGGCTTGGTTCCCAGCTTCAATACACGATCGGGCTGCGACCAATCTTTTGGCATCGTGGTTTGTCTTTTTTTGGTGGGGGCGGCTGGCTTTGCAACAGCCATGTTCTTCATATCATGCTTCATTGCTGTATGCCCGCTTACTTTTTCTTCCGGCTTCAGTGATGTAGCAGCACCTTCCGGAATATTGTTCATGGTGTAATATGCAAAATCATGAAGCAGTGTGCGCTGATTGGTTGCCACCAGATCCTTCACCCTTACTTCATGGATATATCCTTCGATCAGACTATCCAATACCAGTTTTACTTTTCTGCCATCAACAGACGGAACAATGCCCACAATCTTTCTTTCACGGTTGTTGATAATGGGACTGCCATAATTGTGATGATACTTATAAGTGAAACTATTCACGGTATAGTTCATGGCGTTTTTCAACTTTGTTTGATCGACAGGAAGTGTGAATTCAATTTCCAGTCCGTCTGACAGGGCATGGATATCTTTCATTTCGAATGGAGTCTCGCCGTTCCATACCAATCGTTGCAATGCATATTCTGCTTTACCGGTGCTGGCCCATCCTCTGCTGGTCATCCCTGCAAAGAGTGATCCATCAAGACCCCAACGCAAGCGAAGCAGTCCTGATGCAAATCCTTCATAAAAGGGATAGCAGGCTCCCTGGTATTTACCTTTTACTTTTTCCAGGGTCATGCGCATGATCTTCGAATGGCCCTGATCAGCAACATAATATTGTCCCAAAAATGGGCCGAAAGCACCGCCGGTATTGTCTTCCAGGATATCTGCCGTAGAAATTCCCATCAGGGTATGTGGGAACCATACTGCAGGCAGCTTGATTTCTTTGATGACTTTTGCAGCTTCATGCATGGGTTGTCCATTATCAACCACTTTGAGGTCGTCTTTTGTCAGCTTCAGTGGTGAGTTGGGTTCTTTGGTCCAGTTCAGTCCGCCTGCATTTCCCGCAAAATCTCCTTTCTCCAGATGTGTTACCCTTCCGCTTCCTACCCAGTCGCCCTGATTTTCGGCATAGAAGACATCACCATTGCTGTTGAGGTTGAATCCTGCCGGTGAGCGAAGTCCTGTTGCAATGGGCTCTTGTGTACCATCCGGCTTGATCTTCAGTAACCATCCATGCCATTTGCCCAGTCCATCACCATACCCAACCCATGCTACGTTTAGCGTGACGTACATATCACCATTCTTATCAAAAACGGGACCGTAAGCATACTCATGATAATTGCCGCTCAGTTGGAAAAGAGATACGGGAGTATAGGCGTCGGCTTTCCCGTCTCCGTCGCGGTCCTCTATTTTGGTGAGTTCACCTCTTTGTGTGCAATAGAAAGCGCCGTCTTTGTATGCCAGTCCCAATACCTCATGCAATCCTGAAGCAAACTTTGTAAAATGGGGAGCGCCTGATCCATATGCATTCTGGATGATCCATATATCACCTCTTCTGGTGGAAGCGGCAATTCTTCCATCGGGCATTACAGCAATACCACCTACTTCCAGTTTTACTTCCTCAGGAATGGCAATGGTTCTGAGGGAATAAAAATCTTTTTCTGATTGCACGGCAGTTTTCTGTGCATAAGAAAAAACTACATGGCATATGAGAAGAAGAAAGATGATAGAGTGTCGAATGATGCTCATCTGATCAGAAATTTTGTTGATTCTAAAGATAATCAAATATGAATTCAGGATACTTTAAAGGCTGAATGATAATAATTATTTACTGCCCCAATCAGCGTTAAATTCACATAAAACGATTCTGTAAAGATCTTATAGGCAAGAAATTCATGATCGGGTACATTGAATTCATCAAAGAAAATGATATCTCCTTTTTGGAGATACGGGTACAATACTGCCAGAGAGAAAATCGTTGAAGAAAAGAGATCTGCATCCAGGTGAATTACTTTTCTTTTATTTTTCAGATCAGTGTTTTCAGAAACAAAGGGGGGCAGGGTATCTTGAAACAATCCCTTGAATAATTTACCCCGGCTATCATTTAATTCAGGTAATGAAGAGACCATTTCTCCCGATTTGTAAAAAAGACCCCAATCTTCTGGCAATCCCTCAAAAGTATCGAAGCCATAAAATCTCGAGTTTACATTTTCATTGTTCTGCATCCACCATTTAAATGATACTCCCCAACAAACTCCGAGTTCTATATATGTAATTTCTGAATCTCTTAAATTTTCCTGTTCTATTACATGCCTGTATAAGTCATAACGCCTCTCATAATTTCTTACCAATGAAAAACTATCCTTATAGATATTCTTTGGCTGTTTTGCTGCCCATCTGGATAAGGCCAGGAAATTGGATAAAAATGACAGAGGTCTGATCAGGAATCCCAAAAGCACATGAAGCCTTAGAAGAAGCAGTATATTTTTTATCGTTGGAATCGGCTTAAAAATCAGTTCTTTCATTTAAGCTTTTTAAGTCTAAATGTAAATCTTAAATCGCAAGCCCTCAACTAAAAATTGATATACTTCTCTTTTATGGATTGCTTTTATAAGCGATTTTTCATGTCTTCAATAAATGCATCCAAAGATTCACGACTCACCCCGGGCATGCAGATCACATGCGCGATATCGTTATCTGTTGCCAGCTGCCATTTTTTACAAATCTCTTCCGGTGGTTTGGGCATTACAACCGTAATTGCATTGGGATTGCTCCAGGCTTTCACTCCGATGGCATTCAGATGCACACGAAGATGAGCGGCATTTTCCAGGCAGGTCATGGTTCTTTGCAACATACCTTCTTTGCCCCATTTTTTGATGGCATACCAAACGATCAGAGCATTGATGCCGCTCCTTGATCCCGTTATGGTAGTATCAAGGGTGCCGATATAATTGATCGATCTGCCGATCCTGTCTTTGTAAGATTTTTTCACCAGAACAACACCATTGGTAATAGGCGATCCAAAAAATTTATGACCACTGATGGCAATGCTATCAGCACCATTTGAAAAATCAAAATCACTGGCACCCAGAAGAGGTAAATAGGAACCTGCAAGGGCAGCATCGCAATGGATATAAGAACTCTTGATCGCATATTTATTCAGGATGCCACGAATCGTGGGGACATGGTCTTTGGCTTCGGTCATGGTAGTGCCGATGTTCGCCATGATGATAACCGATTTTTGTCGGTTCAGCTGCAGCATTTCAGCGAGGTCTTCATAATCCATTTCACCATTTGGTTGAGAACGGATCACGATGCTGTCCATATTGAGCAAATGAAGATTCTTTTGTACACTATAATGTGTAGCCTCGCTGTAATACACAATACCATTGGGATAAAGTTCTCTTGCCAGATAGAGGCCATACAGGTTTCCTTCTGATCCTCCATTGGTAACATAGCCCCAGTGATTGTTGACGGGGGCATTGAAAAAATCTGCATAAAATGAAACCACTTCCCTCTCAATGGCCTTACAGTGCATATCATTTGATTCCACAAACGGATCCCCAACGTTGTTGATGCTGTATTGCAAGAATGGGTAGAGTTCAGTATAATCGTAATCAGTGGCTACGGGATAGCCGATATAGGTTTTTGCTCTTTCGCTGATCTTGTCGTAAAAGTTCTGAAGATTGTTTTCCATGATGAAAATGTTTGTATGAAAAAATAAATACAGGGATGATGTACCCTGGATGAATTATTTCATACGTGCATTTTCGGCTAGCGATTGCATGAGGCAACAGTAGTTGTCTCCTTTGTCGTTGAACAGCTTGAATGGAAAATCAGGTTGCATGCTTTGCAAATGTAAGCCGCAAAATTGAATTTTACCAGATCAGTTGGTATTGAATAGGATCATTCCCATTCATCAACAGCACCTGACTTCCCAGGTATTTTTCGATCTTAGGAAAACTTCCGGGTGCCAGCTGCACAAAATATTCCTGATCGCCCATGCTGTACAACCCATTCCCCAGGGGTGTGATCGATTTAGCTTGTGCGATGCGAATCATGGTCTTGTCTTTACCCTCACCGGTTACGGTAATGGTTCTTTTGATTCCGCGGGAATTGTCGGCTGGAACAATCTGATCCAGAAGATTCAATTGCTTGAATACGTACTGAAACTGCGGCTGACCGCTGGCGGTAATGGTATATCCTTTGTATTGATAATCTGCGATGGAATCTTTGGTAAGGGTTTTATCGTAGATCGGACAAGCACCGGATAAAACAATTGGAGCACCCAGTGGTGTGGCAGTTTGTGGTTCTCCTCTTTCATGCCACATCTCAGTTGTATTGAGAAAATCTCCCTTCCAGATCTGCAGAAGACTTCCCTGTAAGAGATCGAAGGCATAATGCACTTTGGAAGGATCACCTACGGATAGCACATGGGTAAGCTTTCTGTTATTGTGCATCATAAAAGATCTGACGATTTCGGGCTGACTTTCCGCTTTGACTGCAATCAATGGTGCCGGAGCACGTTCGGGCATGGAGGCGGGACTGTGCAGGGCCACTGCTCTGCTGTTCGGTTTCTCGATGTAGAGAGAAAGACCTGTTCTGGCCCATTCCACATCTTTGTTGATCCACAGTTTGAAGTTGTGTTCTCCGGCATCGAGGGAAGCGGTACCATCCACCGGATTGCCGCCGGTATGGGTCCACTCCGGTCCGATCACTTTCTTGCCATCGATCTCAAGGCTTCCGTCACCGGTGTATAACATTGAAAAAGTATAGACATCTTTTACCGGTACATTCAATTTGCCTTCAAACTGAATAAAGTATTTGTCACGAGCAGATGCCAGTCTTGCATCCAGCTGCACATTTTGTCCCTGTGCAGTTGGTTTTGTTTTGGCGGCTTCCTCAGGGGTCTTGGCCGTCTTCTCAAAATACTGATAGGATATGTTGTTCAATCCAACTTTCAATTCATCCTGTGGTGCATATTTCACATTGCGGATGGCAATCTGTCCATGATCGCCTTGGATCATCAATGGACCATACGCTTTTTCATCATCGAATGCGGCAGCTCTGGTTGGACCGCTGACATAGATATTTTCATGTAATGTGATGCCATTCAATTTTACATAATTGAATTTTGCATCCATGGTTTTTTTACCGGCTGCATCAAATCGGGGAGCCTGAAAGGAGATCTCAAGATGCTGCCAGAGCCCTGGCGCAAGACAGGCATTCTTCATCGGTGCTTTCCCTTCATATCCTTTGTTGTCTTTCCATCTTTCATATAAACCGCCCATATCCCCATGCTTAGGTGCTTTTACACCCCAGCTGTCATTGATCTGGACTTCATATCTTGATTGAAGGTAAATTCCCGAGTTGGATCCCTTGGGAATCATCAAATCCATTTCAATTACCATATCACCATGTTCCATTTTGGTCATCAGGTTACGACCGGGTTGAAATTGGATAGAGCGATTATAGTTATTGAAAAGTATACCCTCCCCTTTTGCAGTGTTGAGGATTGTATCATTATAACCTGCCTGAGCAGCACCAATAATATTCCAATTGGAGGCGGGAGATTGAAATGCTTCCAGCGATTGCAGTGGAAGCAACTTCAATCTTGGTTTCACTTTTTGGGCATTGATGGCATTCGAGAAAATGAAAACAAAGAGCAATGACAAGCAGATCCTGATGGACATGAGAAATTATTTATGGACTGAAATTAATTGTATTTTTCTTTATTCTTTCATTTTTTCCAAACGCCCTTTGGCCTCCAGCATGAGGTCTCTCAGTCTTGCTGCTTCCATGAAGTCAAGGTCCTTGGCTGCCTTCTCCATCGACTTCTTGAGTTTGGCAATGTGTTTCTCCAGTTGAGGAATTGTAATATAATCCGATTGCTCTTCTGCAGCAAGATTGCTGGCATGTTCATCCGGTACTGCAACAAGCCGATTGTTTTCATCAAAACCTTTGATATCGAGAACAGAAGTTTGCGCGAACACCTGTTCTTTACTCTTCTTTACAGTTGCAGGAGTGATGTTATGTTCAAGGTTGTAAGCAATCTGTTTGGCTCTTCTTCTTTCGGTCTCATCCATGGTTTTCTGCATGCTGCCTGTAATATTATCAGCATAAAAAATAACACGACCATCTACGTTTCTTGCAGCCCTGCCGGCTGTTTGTGTGAGAGATCTTTCGTTACGGAGGTATCCCTCTTTGTCAGCGTCCAGAATCGCCACCAGTGAAACTTCCGGAAGATCAAGACCTTCTCTTAAAAGATTTACACCCACCAGTACATCAATCTCACCCAAACGAAGTTGTCTCAGTATCTCCACACGATCCAGCGTATCTACTTCACTGTGTATGTATTTGGATTTGATAAAAATGCGTTGAAGATATTTATCCATTTCTTCTGCCATGCGCTTGGTAAGAGTGGTTACCAATACCCTGTCACCTTTCTTCACGGTCTTGTCTATTTCGTCCAACAGATCTTCCACCTGGTTGATACTGGGACGTACTTCAATGGGTGGGTCGAGCAAGCCCGTTGGTCGAACCACCTGTTCTACTACAACTCCTTCTGTTTTTTGGAGTTCATATTCTCCGGGTGTTGCTGAAACAAAGACTACCTGGTTCAGCATCTGTTCAAATTCGTTGAAGTTAAGAGGACGGTTATCCAGAGCTGCCGGCAATCTAAATCCATAATCGACCAGCACCAGTTTTCTGCTGCGGTCGCCTCCGTACATGCCGCTAACCTGTGGGATGGTCTGATGGCTTTCATCTATGATGCAGAGAAAATCCTTGGGAAAATAATCCAGCAAGCAGAATGGTCTTGTTCCTGGGGTTCGACGATCAAAAAAACGGGAGTAGTTCTCGATACCATTGCAATAGCCCAATTCCTTGATCATTTCTATATCGAAGTTCACTCTTTCGCTCAGGCGTTGCGCTTCGATGTATTTGCCGGATTGCTTGAAGTATTCCACCTGTTTACCAAGTTCATCAAGTATCTCAGAGATCACCTGGTTGATGATCTCTTTGGGAGCCAGGTAGAGATTCGCCGGGAAGATGGCGGCATTGTCGACCGAACCGATGCGTTTGCCGCTGATGATCTCCAGGGTATCGATGGATTCTATTTCATCTCCAAAAAAAGTGATGCGATAGCCGAAGTCGACATACGGAAGATTGATATCCACCGTATCTCCTTTTACCCTGAAGCTTCCTCTTTTGAAATCGATCTGTGTGCGGTGATACAGAGCGTTGACAAGAGAGTGCAGAAATCCCTGTCTGCTGATGACTTGTCCTTTATGGATCCGGATGATACCATTTTCAAATTCAGTGGGGTTGCCCATACCATAGATGCAGCTTACGGAAGCAACGACAATAATATCTCTTCTTCCGCTCAGCAATTCTGAAGTTGCCTGAAGTCGAAGTTTGTCGAGCTCTTCATTGATGGCCAGGTCTTTTTCGATATAGGTATCGCTGACAGGCATGTATGCTTCCGGTTGATAATAATCATAATAAGAAACGAAATAGCCAACCGCATTATCAGGGAAGAATTGTTTGAACTCACCATAAAGCTGTGCCACCAGGGTTTTATTGTGTGTCAATACCAGGGTGGGTCTTTGAACCTGCTGGATAACATTGGCCATGGTGAAGGTCTTTCCGGAACCGGTTACTCCCAGCAGTGTTTGGAATTGCTCACCGTGGTTGATGCCTTCCACCAGCTGGCGTATGGCTTCCGGTTGATCACCGGCCGGTGAATAGGGAGAATGGAGGGAAAAAGACATTCTCCAAAATTACAGTATTTCTTATTGGAAGGAGGTTGGATGGATATCGTCGTGAGGGGTAATGTTTTGGTAGAATTTACCCAAGTTGATCAATGCCTCTTCCTGAAAGAGATTGGACAGAAAAGTGATGCTGTTGGGCAGACCTTGTTTGCTCAATCCGATCGGCATGCAGAGTGCAGGATGACCGGTAAGGTTGGTGATGGCCAGTTGTTTGCCACCAAAGCTGGGAGTTATGATCACATCATAAGGTTGTATTGCAGTATTCACCTTTTGCATGAGGATAGTTCGGTGACGATTGGCATTGACATATTCCACGGCAGGGATGGTTCTTGCTACTCGGAAATAATTGGGCCAATCGAATCTTGTTTGCCTGGTCATTTGATCATCGAGATCGGTCCTTGAAAATTCATCAAAAGCAGCACCTGCTTCACCACCCAGCACCATACCGATGATATCGAACTTATAAGTTTCAGTATCCGGGAAGTTCATGGCTTCGATAGACAAACCATTTTCCTTCAGCACTTTCAACACGGACCATTCCTGTGCAGCGGAGTCCAAACGGTCGAAAAGATTTTTTGCATACGCAATGCGCAGTTTTTTTGGATCGGCTGTAGCTGAATAATTGAATGCAGCTTCTACTGCACTGGCATCTTTTCCATCGGTTCCATGCAGAAAGGCAAAAACAGTTGCTGCATCTTCTGCGTTGCGGCAGATCGGTCCTGCTTTGTCGAGGCTCCAGCCCAATGTCATGGCACCGGAGCGACTGATGCTGCCAAAGGTTGGACGCAATCCGGTTGCACCACAGGTATGACTTGGAGAGATGATGGAACCATGTGTTTCCGTACCCATGGCAAAGGGAACCAATCCTGCTACAGTTGCCGAGGCAGATCCTGCTGATGAACCGCTCGATCCGCGTTCCAGATTCCAGGGGTTTTTGGTTCTGCCTCCATACCAGTAGTCGCCCATGGCCAAAGCACCCAGTGTGAACTTGGCAACGAGAACGGCACCTGCTTCCTTTAATCTTTTATACACATAGGCATCCTCTTCAATACTTTGGTTACGATAGGGTTGTGCACCCCATGTTGTTTTGGTTCCTTTAACTGCAAAGAGATCTTTAAGTCCGTAGGGTATTCCCTGAAGCGGACCCTTGTCGATTCCCTTTTTAAAATCTGCATCGGCTTGGTTTGCCTGTTCCATCGCAATGGATTCGGTGAGGCTGACAACGCATTGCAGGGTATCTCCATATTTTTTTATCCGTTCGATGAAGAAGGTAGTCAGTTCTGATGAAGTGATGGAACCATTGCGCAGCAGGGATCCCAGCTCCTTTATACTCATGAAGGCGAGTGCATTTTTATTTTCCGGAAGCTGGATTTTTTTATTGTATTTCCATTTGATCTTTTGTTGCGGTGCATCATCTGGTGTGAGTCGCTGAGCCAGACTCATAGAGATGCTGTTATCGAGACCCAATACATGCATTTTGCGATAGTCTGAGATATTGTCAAGCAGATCAGGCATCATCATGTCGATCTCTTTGTCTGTATATCTGGCATCGATGAGTTTTGCTGAAGCTTTGACATCCAGTTTTTTGAGAGTATCCTGTGCTGTTGAAGCAATGGAACTGAGCAATCCAATGCAGATGATGAAGATTTTCATGATATGGTTCTATTTACTTTACTTCTCTCTTTATGTACGTAGAATAGTCGGGGATAATGCAGGTATAGGCTTCGTGCATCAGGGGCGATGTCAGCAAAAAATCGGCGGTTGCCCTATCGCATGCGAAAGGTATGTTCCAGGTTACAGCCAGTCGAAGCAAAGCTTTGATGTCGGGGTCATGGGGTTGCGCTTCCATAGGATCCCAGAAAAAAACCAGTACGTCAACGTGCCCCTCTGCGATCATGGCACCAATCTGCTGATCGCCGCCAAGCGGACCGCTCAGTAGTTTTTTAACTGATCTGTCGAGTGCGTCTTCCAGTAATTTACCCGTTGTGCCTGTGGCGATGAGTTCGTGGCGGGATAGAGCTGTTTTGTTATAGACTGCCCAGTCGATCAATTCCTTTTTCTTATTATCATGAGCTACAAGGGCTATTGTTTTTCGTGCTTCCAGTTTTCTTTTGTTTGTCATGTGTTTGCTTCAATCGTGAAAATAAATAAAAAACCGCACCCCGCATGGAGCGGGGTACGGTTCCTAAACAAGGCAACAACTGCATTAAGCCGCCTGTATTTCTTTGATTTTTTCTCTGATCTTGGTTTCAATTTCATTGGCCAATTCCGGGTTGTCGATCATGAGTTGCTTCACACCATCCCGTCCTTGTCCGAGTTTATCACCATTATAGCTGTACCAGCTTCCGCTTTTCTGGACTATGCCCAGTTCCACACCCATGTCAATGATTTCTCCGGTCTTGGAAATACCTTCACCGAAGATGATGTCAAATTCCGCGGAGCGGAAGGGAGGTGCTACCTTATTTTTTACCACTTTCACTTTCACACGATTTCCGATAGCCTCATCGCCATCTTTGATTTGGGCCGCACGGCGGATGTCGAGGCGGACGGAAGCATAGAATTTAAGGGCATTACCACCGGTAGTTGTTTCAGGGTTTCCGAACATGACACCGATCTTTTCACGCAGCTGGTTGATGAAGATGCAAATGGTATTGGTTTTGCTGATGGTGGCAGTCAGTTTCCTGAGGGCCTGACTCATCAATCTTGCCTGTAATCCCATTTTGCTGTCCCCCATTTCCCCTTCCAGCTCACCTTTAGGAACCAGTGCTGCAACAGAGTCAATCACCACCACATCCAATGCGCCGGATAGAATCAGCCTGTCGGCAATTTCCAGTGCCTGCTCACCATAATCAGGCTGCGATATCAATAGATTGTCTACATCTACACCCAGTTTTTGCGCGTAGGCGCTATCAAATGCATGCTCGGCGTCTATAATTGCACACATGCCGCCTTTTTTTTGTGCTTCCGCGATTATGTGTGTAGCTACTGTTGTTTTACCGGAGCTTTCAGGCCCATAGATCTCAACTACTCTTCCCTTCGGAAGTCCGCCAATGCCCAAGGCACTGTCGAGACCAATGGAACCGGTTGATACCACTTCAATTTGCGCTTCCCCTTTCTCGTTCATCATCATCACGCTTCCTTTTCCGAAGTCTTTTTCAATCTTGTCCAGCGTGAGTTTCAGCGCTTTTAATTTTTCGTTATTTGACATTTTTAAAAGATTTAAGGATGTAAAGATAGGGAGTTTTGAAACTACAAACTAATTTTTTTAGCATTTTTTCCACTAAAAATATTAGTGTTTTTCTCGTGAATGGGCGGTGAAAAAACAAAAAAACCCTGCTGTTTAGACAAACAGCAGGGTAGACATGAGAAAACAAACAAGAATTCCGGCAAGCGACCGGAGACAAAAATCACCTTAAATGTAGCTATTTTATACAATTCTTTCAAAATAGTTATTGACATTTTGATGAACACTCTGAAAATAGGAGATCGGTATGTTTTATATTTGCGGCAGCCCAAAAACATATTCAATTAAAAATGTATACAATGAAAGCAACGTCTTTTCTTCTACCTGTTTTGGTTTCACTCACTCTTTTCTCTTGTGTTAGTTCAAAGAAATTTCAGGCACTTACGGATAAATATGCCAGCCTGAATGAGCAATTGGTCAGTTCACAAAAGGAGACAAAAGCTTGTCGCGATGAAAAGGCTGAGGCCGACCGTCAGCGTGCTATAGCTGATGCACAAAAAGAAGCCATGATGCAGTCTTATAAAGACCAGATCGATTTATTGAAGAAAAACAACAACTCAACGTTAAAGCAACTTGAGGATCTCTCGGTTATTTCTTCTTCACAGGCCGAGAGCATCAAAAAATCACTGGAAAATATCGGATCCAAAGATTCATATATTCAATCCATCCAGCAGGCTACAGCCCGCAAGGATTCATTGAACATGGCTCTCGTCATGAATCTCAAGGGAGCAATTGGTGATCTGAACGATCAGGATGTGAACATCAAAGTTGACAAGGGAGTTGTATTTGTTGATATCTCCGACAAGGTTTTGTTCAAGACCGGAAGCTTTGATCTGAGTGACAGGGCGAAGACTATTCTCGGTAAAGTAGCGCTGGTGTTGAAGAATCAGTCAGATATTGAATTCATGGTAGAAGGACATACAGATAATGTTATGATGAAAGGCGATAAGGATTTGCAGGACAACTGGGATCTCAGTGTGAAGCGTGCCACCACTATTGTTCGCATGTTCCAGAAACAATATGGTTTGAATCCTGCGAACATGGTTGCTGCAGGTCGTGCTGAATATCGTCCGATTGCTGATAATTCAACTGAAGAAGGTCGTGCTGCCAACCGCAGAACCCGTATTGTAATTCTTCCTCAACTGGATCAGTTCTTTAAGTTGCTGGAAAGGAAATAAAAAGTAAGGTTGAGGGAGGTTGAGAGAAGTTTAGAGAGGTTGAAGGGGTTGAAGAAGTTGAAGAGGTTGAAGAAAATTCTTCAACTGCTTAAACCACTTCAACCCCTTCAACATTTATATCACTCTCGCCGCTTGTCTTGCAAGCAATTTCCACTCTCCTTTTTCTTTTCTGAAAACGAGCAATACATTTAGGTGAATTTCACCTTTCACTCCTTTGTTGAGTGTTCCGGCATCCAGTCTGTGTCTTACCAGTGCCAGATTTCCGGTAATCTTGATGGTTTGGTTGCTGATCTTGATGTTCTCAAAATCAGAACTTCCATTGGTCAGTGCTTCCACAAATGCTTTTTTGTCTTCTACCAGTCCATTGGAATGACCGTATGTCAATTCCTCTGAAGCAATGGTTTCAAGATCAGCTTTGTTACTGCTTTCGAGTGCTTTGATCAGAAAGCCAACTGCGGCTTCAGCATTTTTTTCATCTTTGGACTGAGCCCATGAAGATGTCATGACAGAAGCCATAGCGATGAAGAGGATGTACTTTTTCATGTATGATGATTTAGGGGTTGATGGTTTCAAACTCACCGGTAGCTTTGTTCTTTTTTACATTTTTCCCGTCAAATATCTTCCCGTTCATGGCTACATAAACGCCATTTGGAAGGGATTGCACAAATGCCAAAGCTGATCCCAGGTTGAACAGACCGTCTGAACTGCCGAATTTATACGGCACCATGGCACCGGTGATAACGATCGTTTTGTTGTGTACTTTTTCTGCAAGCATGGCAGCTGTATCAGGCATGGTATCGGTGCCATGCGTAATCAATATTTTTTCCTCTTTTGATTCCATGCAGGCTTTTGCAATCTTATCACGATCATCATCTTTCATATCCAGACTGTCAATCATCATCAATGTTGTGATCTCCAGTTTCAGCTTTGACCTTCCCAGTCTCAACATCTCGTGTAAGTGCGTATCCTTGAAGAAAAGTTCTCCGTTGAGTTCATTGTATTCTTTGTCGAAAGTACCACCCGTTACAAATATTCTTATTGCCATACTCTTAAATCCTCATCAAATTAGCCATTATCAACCAAATGATTTCAAAGGCCCCAATAATTCTAAAATTGTTCTAACTTTTCGATCCAAATACTATTCAACGTGAAATACTTTTTTGGTTTCCTTTTATTTTATTCAACATCACTTCTTGCTCAAGAGATTCCAGATCTCATCATCACCAATGGTCGTATCATAGATGGAACTGGCAACAGCTGGTTTCGGTCTGATGTGGCGGTGAAGGGGGATCGTATCATGGTTGTTCAAAAAGGGCTCGCTGCAAGATATCCTTCAGTCAAAACCATCGACGCCAAAAATAGGATCATTGCCCCCGGTTTTATTGATGTTCATGCTCACATCGAAGGAGGCATTTTTGAAAGACCAACGGCGGACAATTATATATACGATGGGGTTACCACGGTGGTGACTGGAAATTGCGGAAGCGGAGCTGATGATATAGGAGATTTTTTAAAAAGTATCGATAGCATAAAAACTTCTATCAATGTAGCTACCCTCGCTGGTCATAATACCATCAAGCGATTGGGTATGGGACTCGAGAACCGAAGGGCAACAGCGGATGAAATGAAGAGGATGGAGGCATTGACGCTGGAGGCTATGCAGGATGGTGCGGTGGGATTATCGACCGGACTCATCTACCTGCCAGGTATGTATTCCCCCACCGATGAGATTGTATCATTGGCCAAAGTGGCTGCATCCAAGGGAGGAGTATATGCAACCCATATGCGCTATGAAGGAACCAAAGTGAATGAGGCGATCGAAGAGGCACTCACAATCGGAAGAGAAGCCAACATTCCTGTACAGATATCTCATTTCAAAGTAACCGGCAAAAACAACTGGGGAAGGTCAATAGAAACATTGGCTATGGTGGAAGAAGCCAGACGACAAGGCTTTGATGTCACCATTGATCAATATCCGTACACTGCCTCGAGTACCAACTTAGCCGTGAGGGTGCCCGACTGGGCTTTGGAAGGGGGATTGGATTCATTGCGTGTAAGAATCAAAGACCCGGAGACAAGAAAAAAAATATTGAATGGGATGAAGGAGTCGCAAAAGAGAGACAAGCAAAAGAACTATGGTTTTGCAGTGGTGGCTTCATTTGCTCCTGATAGCACATACAACGGCAAAAGCATCACCCAAATCAACAAGGATCTGGGAAGAAAATCCAATTTTACCAATGAAGCCAATCTTATCCTTGACATGCTGGCCAGAGCCAATGCACAGATGATCTATCATACGATGAATGAAAAGGACCTGGTTCATTTTATGAAGTACCCTTTCAATATGCCGGCAGCTGATGCAGGAGTGAGCAACGGCAAAGGAATGCCTCATCCAAGAGGATTTGGAACCAATGCCAGGGTTTTGTCGAGGTATGTAAGGGAGCAAAAAGTAATTGGACTGGAAGAGGCCGTCAGGAGAATGACTTCCCTGCCGGCAAGCAAATTTAATTTGAAGGACCGCGGTCTGATCATGGCTGGCAGGTATGCCGATATTGTGATTTTTGATGAAAATGAAATCAGAGATCTTTCGGTTTATGAAAATCCGCATCAATATTCAACAGGCATATCATATGTGCTTGTGAATGGCAAACCGGTAATCCAGGAAGCAAAGCATACCGGTGTCAGATCAGGCGTTGCCCTTCGCTCTGCACAATAAAAAAGGGCCGTCGTAAGACGGCCCGTGTTTTCAAAAAACCGGATTGGTTATTTCTTGAGGGTAATGGTTCCCAGCTCGGTATCTTTTCCTTTTGCCACTACCACATTAGAGATGGTTTCTTTCAGATAAGGAGGGATTGCTTCGATAGTTACGGTATAGGTTCCTGGCTTCAGACCACGAAGCTTGAATTTACCATCCTTGAAGGGAAGGGCCACTGCATTAAATCCAGCTCCATCCGTGATGCGAACTACAGCCTTTGCATCCAAAGGAAGAACTGTTCCTTCTACTTCACCGAAGTTCTCGTTACAGAATGGACGAACAACAGGCTTCAGGAAATACTTGCCATTGATCAATACAACGGAAGATCCCAGGTCAAAGTCGATACGCACTGCTGTTACCCTGCTGCCATTTCCACGGCCCCTGTGCTCATCAAAAAGCTTGATGTAGATCATGTTTTGTGTCTCGTTCAGAAGGCTAAGAGTGATTACCTCATTATTTTCCAGTGTGATGGTATTGTTCGTACCCAGTGTTACGCGAATCTTTCTTACCCTGCCCTGAATGTTGGAAGAGGAACCGATTAGCTTTTCTACACCATTGCGCAGTTCCAATACATTGATGACGCCCGGAGTTACTTTCAGGTCAACCCACTCTCCGAAATCATCCTTTCTTTTCATGTGATCGTCCTTGTCATCATCATTTTCACCATGACGGTCATTATCTCTGTGTTTTTCGTCATTGTCAACTTTTGCCTCAACTTTCAAAATATCCAGTGATACTGCCTTAAGGTCGGTAGGGCCATCTGTCAGATATACTTCAAGACCCTCGCCGGATCCAAGTCCTGACTTTGTACAGGCGGTGAATACAAAAGCAAACGTGATCAACAATGAGGCGACGCCGATAAAAATCCTTGTTCTTTTCATGTTATGTGATTTTATAGTTTTCTGATAAAGGGTATTGAATACCGTTACAGAAACATAGACCCGTTTCAACGTTCAGGGTTTAACCATAATTGTTCCTTAAACAAATTTTTAACATTGTACCGCTCAATCTTTCAAAAGCCCGACAAGCTCGAAGGCTTTTGATTAACTTGCAATCATGTATAATTATCTGGATGAGCTGAACCCGCAGCAGCGGGAAGCCGTGTTGCATGTGAATGGTCCACTCATGATTATTGCCGGTGCGGGAAGTGGGAAAACCAAGGTTCTGACCACCCGTATTGCCCATCTTATGGCCAATGGAATTGATTCATTCCGGATATTGGCCCTGACTTTTACCAATAAGGCTGCCCGGGAGATGAAGGAAAGGGTTGAGAAGATCCTTGGAGACGGAGAGGCACGCAATTTATATATCGGAACCTTTCACTCCGTTTTTGCCAGGATTCTTCGGACAGAAGCCACCAGGATCGGTTATCCGCAGAGTTTCACCATTTATGATACGGATGATGCCAAGAGTGTTTTGAAGACGGTTATCAATGAATTGAATCTCGATGATAAGATATACAAACCCAATGTGGTATATAACAGGATATCAGCTGCAAAAAATGCACTCGTTACTGCGGAGGAATATGCCAGTGATTATGGTCTGATGCAGGAAGATGCCCGTGCGAACAGACCCGCCATCAGCCAGATCTATACCGCTTATGCCAAAAGATGTTTCAAGAATGGTGCAATGGATTTTGATGATCTGTTGCTTCAGTTCTATCTGATACTCAAGCATCATCCTGAAGCCTTGCATAAGTATCAGCATAAATTCAGTCATATCCTGATCGATGAGTACCAGGATACGAATCCGGCGCAATATGAGATCATCAAACTGTTGGGGGCCATGCATGAGAATGTATGTGTGGTAGGTGATGATGCACAGTCGATTTACGCCTTCCGTGGAGCAACCATCGAAAACATTTTGCTGTTCAGAAAAGATTATGATGATGTGAAGGTGGTCAAGCTCGAACAGAATTACCGCAGCACAAAGGCTATTTTGAATGTAGCGAATCAGGTGATCGGGAACAACAAGGGACAGATCCCAAAAGAACTGTGGACGGAGAATCATGATGGTGAGAAGATCCGGCTGGTGAGAACCATGACGGACAATGATGAAGGGAAATTTGTTGCCGATACGATTCAGGAACAAAAACTGCGCAACCATTTCTTCAACAGGGATTTTGCGGTGCTTTACAGAACCAATGCCCAGAGCCGTGCATTTGAAGAATCGCTCAGGAGGATGAATATTCCTTACACCATTTTTGGTGGTATTAGTTTCTATCAGCGTAAAGAGATCAAGGACTTCATCGCTTATTTGCGGATCATTGTCAATCCCCGGGATGAAGAAGCCCTCAAGCGCATCATCAACTATCCTGTGAGGGGTATTGGAAAAACATCATTGGACAAGCTCATCCTTTTCGCCAATGAAAAGAATATCTCTCTATGGGAAGTATTGACAAAAGCTGCAGAGTTTGGTTTCAAGGCCGGTACGCTGGAGGCTATTGAAAACTTTGTACTCATGATCAGAAGCTTTGCCAGCATGCTGCAGAAAAGCAATGCTTATGATGTTGCTTTTCATGTGGGCAAGCAAACGGGACTCGTGAGAGAGTTGTTCAATGACAAGAGTACAGAAGGGGTGCAACGCTATGAGAACGTGCAGGAGTTGCTGAATTCCATCAAGGAATGGGTGGACGATAAGCAGAACCGTGCCCAGATCGATGAGGATGGAGTGATATTGGAAACAGATGAGGGACAAGGGACAGGGGACGAGGGACGAGGGACAAGGGACGAGGGAGAAGGGGCGACCTTACCTGCCGAAGGCAGGGGGAAAGTGGAAGAACCGATTCCTGACAGACCTTTGAGAGAGGATGTATTGCTCGGGGCCTATTTGCAGCAAATAACCTTACTCACGGATGCTGATGAAAAAGATGAGCATGCCGATACGGTGAAGTTAATGACGATTCATGCAGCGAAGGGATTGGAGTTCTCCTGTGTGTTTGCAGTAGGTCTCGAAGAGATGTTGTTCCCGAATGCGATGAGCATCAATACCCGGGAAGAACTGGAAGAGGAAAGAAGATTGTTTTATGTGGTGATCACCAGAGCCAAGCAGAGGCTTTGGATCAGTTATGCCAATACACGATATAAATTCGGACAGGTAGTGCAGAATGATCCCAGTCGTTTCATCAATGAATTGCCGGAGGACCAGCTGGATCGTTCCTTTGCCGGTGGTGGATTCAGGAACCAGATGGCAGGCCCCTCAGCCTCAGAAAGGATGCGGGGTTGGGGAGGTGCACCGCAGCAGCAGAATAAATCTTATTTCAATGCACCCGCCAAGAAGAACGAAGAAAAGCCGGGATATCTTCCTCCCAAACCGCCCGTAACCCAACCAATTGTACATCAGCCTTCGGCAGATTTCAAACCCAGTGATACATCTGAATTGAAACCAGGACAAAAAGTGGAACACCAAAAGTTTGGCTTTGGTGAAGTATTGAAGATGGAAGGTGCCGCGCACAATCCCATTGCAACGATCAAGTTTCAATTGAATGGTGAGAAGAAGATCATGCTCAATTATGCGAAGTTGAGGATTGTGGAGTGAGGTTGAGGGAAGTTGAGAGAAGTTGAGAGAGGTTGAAGGGGTTGAAGCGGTTGAGGGGGTTGAAGGGCTGTATTAAATTTGCCGCCGACTTTAGTCGGCGGAAACATAAAAAAGAAAACACATTGATGCTCATGAAAAAGTTCTTCTTGTTTTTTTTATTGTTGAATCTTCAACAAATCTCATTTGCCCAAATTTTATCCGAACGGGAGCAATCGCGCGTAGTGGATGAAATACTACAGGATCGTTTCAACAATTTACTGCCAACGTTGATGGAGCGCACGGGAATTGACATGTGGGTCATCATCTCAAGAGAATATAACGAAGATCCTGTGCTGAAGACCATGTTGCCTTCCACTTGGCTTTCTGCAAGAAGAACCACCATGCTCGTTTTTTATTACGACAGTAAAACAAAGTCGGTTGAGAAGTTTGCCATTGCGCGATACAATGTGGGAGAGTCCATCAAAGCGGCATGGGACATGCAGAAGTTTCCGGAACAGTGGGATGCACTCATGGATATCATCAGCAAGCGCGAACCGAAGAAAATCGGATTGAATGTATCGAAAGATTATGGACATGCAGATGGGTTGGATCATACCCATCATGATCTCTTTATGAAAAAATTGCCGGCGAATTTTCAATCACGCGTAGTTTCTGCAGAGCCCTTGGCCGTTGCATGGCTGGAGAGCAGGACTGAAAGGGAGATGCAGATCTATCCGCAACTGGTGAAGATCTCACATGATATCATTGCGGAAGGATTTTCTGCGAAAGTGATAACGCCAGGTATTACCACTACTGATGATCTGGTATGGTGGTTCAGGCAAAAGCTCACTTCATTGGGTCTCATCACCTGGTTCCATCCATCGGTGGCTGTACAAAGAAGTGATTCTACCAGTTTTGAGCACCTCAGGAGTTTTTCCAATCGTCCCAAGGATGATTTGATTCGCCCGGGTGATCTGTTGCATGTTGATTTTGGCATCACTTATCTCCGCCTGAATACGGACGTGCAGCAGCATGCCTATGTGCTCAAGCCTGGAGAAACAGATGCTCCGGCTTCCATTAAAAAGGCATTAGCCAACAGCAATCGTTTACAGGATATCCTCACTTCACAATTCAAGACCGGTCGCACAGGTAACCAAATGTTGTTGGCAGCTTTGGCGCAGGCGAAAGCAGAAGGTATTGTACCCAGCATCTATACACACCCATTAGGATTACACGGACATGCAGCAGGACCGACCATAGGGATGTGGGACATGCAGCAAGGAGTTCCAGGCAGTGGGGATTATCCACTTTTCCCAAATACAGCCTATTCCATTGAGCTCAATTCTTCAACGTTTATTCCCGAATGGGGGAAGGATATAAGGATCATGCTCGAGGAGGATGGTTATTTTGATGGGAAAACCTTCCGTTACATTGGGGGCAGACAGGAAAAACTGCTTTTAGTTAAATATTTCTAAAGTACCATAAAAAAAATGGTACTATGTATTGCATAGTATTATAAAAGTACTTACATTTGTGCTGTCAATGGATCATTTCATCCGAAACACACACAAATGAATATAGAAAATACAGCCAGTCAGATGCGCAAAGGGGTGCTGGAGTTCTGCATCCTTTCTGTCATCCAGCGGGGTGAGGCCTACCCCAGCGATATCATCGAAGAGATGAAAAAGGCCAATCTTTCCATTCTGGAAGGAACTTTATATCCCCTGCTCACAAGATTGAAGAATGCCGACCTGCTCACCTATCGTTGGGTGGAAAGTTCCGGAGGTCCTCCCCGTAAATATTTCTCCCTTACGGAGAAGGGAGCAGCCTTTTACCAGGAACTCGAGAACACCTGGAGGGAAATGGCAGATGGAGTTGAGAGGGTTGTGAACAGCAAGGGACAGGTGATAAGGGACGAGGGACAAGAGAGAAGGGACGAGGGACAAGGGACAGTTGACGAGAGTGTTCCATCATAAAATAATCTGATATCTGTCATCTGATTTCTAATAACTAACGACTAATTTCTAACTACTAATAACTAACAATGAATAAGGTCATCAATATCAACTTCCAGGGTCGCGTGATTCCCATAGAGGAACCGGCATATGAGGAATTGAAAAAATATGTAGAAAGTCTCCGTCAATATTTTGCCAATGAAGAAGGCAAAGAGGAGATCATCAATGATATTGAAAACAGGATCGCTGAGCTATTCAGTGAAAAGCTTAAGATCAGCGGATCATCTTTTATCAGTGAGGCACACGTGGAAACCATCATTGCCAGCATGGGACGTCCTGAGCAATTTGAAGAGCCAGTCTCTTCGACTTCCTCAACCTCTTCAACCCCTTCAACTCCTTCAACCTCCTCAACTTCTTCAACCTCATCCTCCCTCTACCGCAACGCCAACGATAAGATCCTTGGAGGAGTGTGCAGCGGACTGGCGGCATACTTCAAGATCGATACAACCATTATCAGAGTCTTGTTTGCTATGCTGGCTGTTGGTTCATTTGGATTTGGTCTGCTGCTCTATGTTGTTCTTTGGGCCATTCTCCCTGAGCGATATCTTAATGCCACTGTGGTAACAAGAAAACTCTATCGCGATCCGGAACAAAAAGTATTGGGCGGCGTATGCAGTGGTATCGCACAGTATTTCAATATTCAGGTATGGATACCGCGCCTGATATTTGCGATACCATTTATTCTGGGTGCACTTGAATCTATCCTTGAGTGGGTTCATTTCAGCGGTGTATTCTCCCTTTCCCTTGGAACCTGGTCCATCATTTATATAATCCTTTGGGCTGTAGTACCCAAAGCGATGACTCCATCTGAAAAAATGGAGATGAAGGGAGAAAAAGTAGATCTTGAATCGATCAAGAACAAGTTCAGGGAAGAGATGACTGAAGTAGGTGCCAACCTGAAAGAAAAAACAGGACGCTGGAAAAATGAATTCGGCAGCAAGGCATCTGCCTTAGGACAGGAAGCCAGGGAATCTGCACACCATTTTGCCGGTGAAGCCGGTCCTGCCATCAAGCGATCCGGAAATGGATTTTTACGATTTCTTTCAACTATCATTAGGGTATTCTTTTATATCATCGGCGGTATCATTGCCGTTTCTCTTATTGCGGTAATAATAGCCCTGCTTGGTGCAGGAAATGCACTGATGCCTTTGAACAATTTTATGGTGCGCAGTTATTCCATTCAATGGTATGCCTGGGGAACCTTAATACTGTTTTTCTTGGTGCCGGTTATCGGCATCATCCAATGGATTGTTCGTTCCATTATCGGTCACAAAACCAAAAAACCCTGGATCGGGATTACACTCAGTGTTCTATGGGTATTGGGCTGGCTTTGTTTAATGATGCTCGCAACAACAGTCTCAAAACAATACAGAAAGCTGGGATCAAATAAATCTGAAGTTGCATTGCAACAACCTTCGAATGGTAAAATGTTGATCAATTTTACCAATGCCGCCGGAAATTATTATCCGTTGGATGTATGGGCAGATGATTTTGATATCAATCAGGACACTGATGGAATTCTGATGTCACGCAACGAAGACAGCTTGTTGATATCAAATATCAGATTGAGAATTGAAAAGAGTCAGGACGATTCTTTCCATGTTACCCTCATCAGAAGAGCCAGAGCAGAATCTGCTCCGGAAGCAGAAATATTTGCTGAGAGGGTTGATTACAGTGTTTCCCAACAGGATTCCATCCTGAATTTACCTCTTGCCTTTCCTATCAATAACAAAGATAAGTTCCGCAACCAGCAGGTGATCGTGGAAATAAAAGTTCCTGTAGGGAAAGAAATTTATGTAGATAAGAAATCAGATAGGCTGCATTGGTTCAATGTAAGAGGTGGAGCCACTGGCATATCTGTACAGATCGATGAAGATGAATCTATCTGGAGATCAGGTATCTGGTATATAATGACACAAAACGGGTTGGAGAAAAAATATAAGGATCAAATTACGGAGGAAGAGGCTATTGAAAATCTGGAATTGAAATTGAGAGAGGAAATCAGAAAAGAAAACCTGAAGGTGGAGGATATGGATATCAAGATTACAGATAAGGATACCATTATTGATATCAATGTTGGGGATATTGCTCCTGAAAAAAGAACAGAGGAGGATAATGTCGCCGATAAAAAATTCAAAATGGGCAGGGGTCTTCTTCTGGGAACTATGCGTTTACTGAAAGTAAATTCATAGACAGTTGATTATCTTTGCCGGATGAAATCAACCCCCTTTACACACATTCATCAGGCACTAGGAGCCAAAATGGCTGAATTCGCCGGTTACAACATGCCTATTTCTTATACTGGCATCAACGACGAACACCATGCCGTCAGAAACAATGCCGGCGTATTTGATGTGAGTCATATGGGTGAATTCATCCTCAAAGGAGAAGGTGCCTTGCCGCTGATCCAAAAAGTGAGTTCCAATGATGCAGCCAAGCTCACAAATGGACAGGCACAGTACAGTTGTCTTACCAATGAGAACGGTGGTATCGTAGATGATATGCTGGTATACTGTATTGAGCAGAACAAAGTATATATGCTGGTGGTCAATGCGTCCAATATTCAGAAGGACTGGGATTGGATACAGCAATTCAATGAGGGCAACCTTGAGATGCACAATATTTCCGATAAAACCTGCCTGCTCGCCATCCAGGGCCCGAATGCCACCAGAATCCTTCAGCCCCTGACCGAGATGGACATCCTCAATCTCAAGTATTACACATTTGTAAAGGGGAAATTTGCAGGAGTAGAGAACGTGCTCGTGAGTGCAACCGGTTATACCGGAGCCGGAGGGGTGGAGATCTATTTTGAAAATGAAGGGGACAGTGCTCAAAAAATTTGGGATGCCATATTTGCCGCTGGTGCAGAAGCGGGCATCAAGCCGGTAGGATTGGGGGCCAGGGATACACTTCGATTGGAAAAAGGATATTGTTTGTACGGCAATGATATTGATGACTACTCCACACCTTTTGAAGCAGGCTTGGGATGGATCACCAAATTCACCAAAGATTTTACCTCTTCAGAATTTTTGAAAAAGCAGAAAGAAATCGGCGTAGAGAAAAAGCTGGTGGGTTTTGAAATGATTGATCGTGGGATCCCCAGACATGACTATAAGATCCGCGATGTGGAAGGAAACTTCATTGGTACTGTTACTTCCGGAACACAATCTCCTACCCTCAACAAAGGCATTGGCATGGGATACGTCCTTACTGAACATGCACCGGTGGGAAGCGAAATTTATATTGATATACGCGACAAGCAAATGAAGGCTGTCGTGGTTCAGCTTCCCTTTGTCAAATAATATTTCATGAGCGAATCTTCCCGTAAACTTTTCACCTGTCTCTCTCCTGCCCTCATTGATCTTTATGATCTCAGCAACAGTGTGGTTGTCATCATCGATGTGTTGCGCGCTACATCAACCATTGCAACTGCATTACACAATGGCGCAGCTTCCGTGATTCCTGTTGCTTCAGTTCCTCGTTGCATCGAGATCGGAGAAGAAGTGGGCGGTATCACTGCCGGTGAACGGGATGGGAAAGTTGCGGATGGTCTTACCTATGGCAACTCACCTTTTGAATATCCGAGAACATTTATTGAAAACAAAATACTCGTTCTTACCACCACCAATGGTACCAAGCTATTGCACATGGCCTTGGATCGTGGAGCACCCGAAATCATCACCGGTTCTTTTCCAAATCTTTCAGCCGTATGTGATCATCTCATTGATTCAGGTAAAGATGTATTGCTGGGATGTTCAGCATGGAAGGACAGGGTGAATTTGGAGGATACCCTTTTTGCAGGGGCAGTCATCAACCGTATCAAAAATCATTTTACCATTCATTGTGATGCATCGAAGATGGCGGAAAGCATTTTCATGGAGGCCGGCGAAGACCGTTTTGGATTCATGGAGAGAAGGTCTGCCACACACTATCATCGACTCATGAATTACGGACTGGAGAGGGATATTCGGTATTGTCTCAGCGCTGATGTGGCAAATGTACTTCCTGTGTTCAAAGGCGACAGGCTCATCACTGCCTGAGTAACTCATTTGCTTTTTTCTCATCCTCAAAATCATGCTTAATCTGTAAATTGGAGAAAATTATTTTCTCCGATGGAACAATCAGGATTGAGAAGCCAGGGATGGTTTGGCAGAACCGGTAAGGATGGATTCATTTATCGTGCCTGGATGAAGAACCAGGGCATTCCGGATGAAGAATTTCGTGGTAAACCCGTGATCGGTATTTGCAATACATGGAGTGAACTGACGCCCTGTAATGGGCATTTCCGTGAGCTGGCTGAATCTGTAAAGAAGGGAGTCATTGCTGCAGGCGGCTTCCCTGTTGAATTTCCCGTGATGAGTCTGGGTGAAACCCTGATCAAACCCACCGCCATGTTATACCGCAATCTCGCGAGCATGGATGTGGAAGAATCGATACGTGCCAACCCGATGGATGGTGTGGTGTTGCTCTGTGGTTGCGATAAAACCACTCCATCACTCGTTATGGGTGCCTGCAGTGTGAACATACCAACAATTGTTGTTTCGGGTGGTCCCATGTTGACAGGCCGCTACGAAGGGAAGAGCATTGGTACCTCTGATATCTGGCGCTTCAATGATGCGGTGCGAAATGGCGATATGACTCAGGAACAGCTTACCGTAGCAGAGGCTTGTATGTGCAGGAGTGCGGGGCATTGTGCTGTGATGGGAACGGCTTCAACCATGGCTTGTATGGTGGAATCGCTCGGACTTACCCTTCCCACCAACGCAGCCATTCCTGCGGCTGACAGTCGAAGAAAAGTATTGGCACAATATTCCGGACAGCGTATTGTTGAAATGGTGAAAGAAGATCTGAAGCCTTCAGACATTCTTACCAAGGAAGCTTTTGAAAATGCAATCCGAGTCAATGCTGCGATTGGCGGTTCTACCAATTTTGTTTTGCATCTGCTTTCAATTGCCGGCAGGGTGGGAGTACCGCTCGATCTTGAAGATTTCCATCGCAATTCTGCAGGCATTCCTTTGCTCGCCAATCTTCAGCCCTCAGGAAAATATTTCATGGAAGACTTCTATTATGCCGGCGGATTGCCTGTTGTGATGAAGGCCTTGGGTGATAGACTACATCATCAACTCATTACTGCCAATGGAAAAACAGTCAAGGAAAATTATAAAAGCGCAGAGTCTTATAATGAAGACGTGATTGCTGAGTTATCGAAACCCTTCAAAACAGAAACCGGATTGGCTGTATTGCACGGGAATCTCTGTGAGAATGGCGCAGTCATCAAACCCAGCGCTGCAAGTCCACATTTAATGAAGCATACCGGCCGCGCGGTCGTTTTTGAGAATATCGAAGATTACCATGCTCGCGTTGATGATCCTAATCTGGATATTGATGAAACATCCGTGATGGTACTGAAAAATGTTGGTCCTATCGGATATCCTGGCATGCCGGAAGTAGGCAATATGAGTCCGCCCAAGAAACTCCTGGAAAAAGGAGTAAAGGATATGCTGCGTATTTCTGATGGTCGCATGAGCGGAACCGGATTCGGCACAGTTGTGTTGCATGTATCTCCGGAAGCAGCGAATGGAGGAACACTCGCATTGGTAAAAGATGGTGACCTGATTGCTTTGGATGTGGAGAACAGAACCTTGCAGTTGCTGGTGGATGATGAAGAGCTTGCCAAACGCCGAGCGGAATGGAAACCCAGTCATCCAACGGCTAATCGCGGTTATGTTCAGCTATACCAGCAACACGTACAACAAGCACATCTCGGGGCAGATATGGATTTTCTGCGAGGATGTTCCGGGAGCAGGGTAACGAGAGACTCACATTAAAGAAATGATTTTTTAAATAGCCTTTTTTACATTGCCCCGGACTTAAGTCCGGGGCAAGTGAGAACAGCCGATATTGGATTGGGTCTATTTTTAAAAACAAAATTTGTGTTTTCTTTCTTTAGCCACCTGAGAATGGTTAACTTGCGGATTCACCTTTACTCAAACCATGTCTCTATCCCATTTGCTAAAATTCGTGTACAACAACGGAACCGATGAGGTCATCCGCAGGGGAAAGAAGATCCATGCCATTGGTTATGTTGAATTCATTGAAAGCGATGAACTCATGGGTTCCGTCAGCTTCAGGGTGAAAGACGATAATTACAGTACTTTCTATAAGGTTCATGTTCAGAAGTATAAAGATCCCCGTGCTCTATCATTGCGTTGTTCCTGCCCCTATAATTTAGGTGATATCTGTCGACACGAAGCTGCAGCATTGCTGCAGTTGCAGGATATGATCGACAAGAATCTTATCGGCGATAACACCATTCGTTATGATCAGCGGCATACCGTGATCAAGATGAAACAGATCGATCTGCGGACCATCAGGTTGCTTGCCACACCGGAAGTGACAGAGAAAGCGGAGATCATCCTGAGGAAAACAAAAGCCTCCATCATCGCAGCGAAGGATGAGCGCATAGAGGCTTCACTGGAACTTGAGGGAGAACTCTTTCCCCTGGTGATACAGCGCAACGAAGAAAGAAATTTTGATACTTCATGCAAATGCACGGAAGAGACCCATCCGCTTTGTCTGCACAAGACGATTTTATTTTTGCAACTGTTAAACGCGTATGGATCACAGTATTTTGATAGCATCCGAAACTGGGATAAGGAAAAAAATAAACTGCTGGGTATTTATGGATACAGCATGAATGAACCCGATTGGGAATCCAAGTTTGAGTTCACGTATAAAGATGGAAAACCTTTTCTCCGTGTGCTGGATCCCAATGTTAAGCGTGTTGCTGGTCCTATCGAAAACAAGCCCCTTCCTCCCAAAAAGGAGGAGGCAGTGGTTGAATCCGTTCCTGTTCATGATCAGGTGGAATCATCAGAAAGACTGGGTATTGTATTTGTGGAAACCCCCGGAAAATATCCTGGTTTCAATATTGAATTGATCTCCGGTGAGTTTGATACTGATAAGATGCAGTTTTTGGGAAAGGTAACGCATGTAGATCTTTCGAAATATGTGATGACAACGGAACTGAATGCTGATGATATCAACTTGCTCAATTCCGTCAGAAAACTTCAGCGTTCAGAGATTGATAAATATGTGAGCCGCAACTCTCCTTTTTCAGGAATCTGGGAGAACATAATCTATTCAGAAGAAGAGGGTCTTCCTGCGGAGACCACACAACTGATAGATGAATATCTTCATCCCAAGATCACAAAACTTATTGCAGATCACAGAGATCGTTCTGTGTTTTTTCGGTTGCCTTCAGGAAAACCGTTTACAACCGCCAATCTGCAACCTTTAGGAATCGGGAATGGCAAGATGTATCCCGGTCTTCAGATAAAGCAGGTCAAAAAACAGATTGAACTTACTCCCATCGTGCACGTTGAAGAATGGGACATAGAATTGGACGCAAGCGAATGGTCTTCCCCATTGGTGGCTCTTTTCAACAACCATCTTTATACATGGAATGCATTGGAAGACCTTGAGGCCATCAATGCTTTTGTTCCCATGAGGGAGCGTAAAATTGCACAGGATGCATGGCCCGCATCATTGCAAAAAAACATATTGCCTTTTTCAAGAAAATACAAAGTAGAATTTGATAAAGCAATGATCAGTGATCCCATAGATGGGAAACCTGAGATCAGCTTGATGCTTCAAGAGAACAATGAATACCTTGTTTTTGCTCCTCTGTTTGTTTATCAGGGACATGAGATCAAGCAGAGCGATAAAGAGATCGTATTGATTCCTGATGCTGGAAAGATTAGAATGATCAAAAGAGATCTTGTTCGAGAAGGGGAATTCATGCAAAGATTGTTCTCACTGCATTCCAATTTTATCCGAACCGAAAACAGTTTCAACCTGGTGCTGAAGGGCAATGAAGTATTGCGCAACAATTGGTTCTTCCTCTTTGTGGATGCCATGAAGGAAGCCAATGTTCCGGTGATTGGATTTGAGGTACTGAAGAACTATCGATTCAATACGGCCAAGCCTCAAACCAGAATTCATATCAGCAATGGTGTCGACTGGTTTGATGCGAAAGTTGACATAGTATTTGGGGAACAAAAGGTAACCATAGAAGAGATCAAGCGTGCTCTTACCAACAAGCAGCAATTTGTACAACTGAACGATGGTACATTGGGGATTCTTCCGGAAGAATGGCTGAAGAAATATTCACTTCTTTTCAGGGTTGGCGAAGGTAGCAAAGACCAGCTAAAGCTTTCCAAATATCATCTCAGTGTGATCGATGAATTGTACAATGGAATTGATGAGACAGAGGTGATGATCAGGCTGGAGGAGAAATATGATCGCCTTCGTTCTTTCAACAGGATCAATGAGGTTGATCCACCTACTGCACTTTCCCATATTCTTCGACCTTATCAGGTGGCGGGATATCACTGGCTCAATTATCTGAATGAAGTGGGATGGGGTGGAATACTTGCCGATGACATGGGTCTGGGTAAAACGGTACAGGCCTTGTCTTTCATTCAGCGCTTTAAAGAGAGCAATGAGAAGATGACGGCACTGGTGGTTTGTCCCACTACCCTCATGTTCAACTGGGAGAATGAGATCAAAAAATTCACTCCGAAAGTGAGTTATAAGATCCATCATGGTGGTGAACGGATAAGGGATAAGAAAATATTCGAAGAAAATGATGTTGTCATCACTACTTATGGCACTTTGCGCAGTGATATCAAATTCATGCTCGAAACCGAATTCGACTATATCGTACTGGATGAATCACAGGCCATCAAGAACCCGCAAAGCAAGGTAACGAAAGCTGCATGTCTCCTGAATGCCAGGAACAGGTTGTGCATGAGTGGTACGCCATTGCAGAACAACACTTTTGATATTTACGCCCAGATGAATTTCCTGAATCCGGGTATGCTGGGCAGCATTGAATATTTCCGTAATGAGTTTGCCACCCCTATTGATAAGTTTGGAGAGAAGGAACACAAGGAGCATCTCAAGAAATTATTGTTTCCCTTTATCCTTCGCAGAACCAAGGAGCAGGTAGCCAAAGACCTTCCTGAAAAAACGGAGACCATTCTTTTCTGTGAGATGGAAGAGGAGCAGCGCAACATTTATGATGCCTATCGCAATGATTACCGTGATAAGATCCTGGGTGTGATCAAGGAGCAGGGTATTGATAAATCTCAGCTCACGATTCTGCAGGGGCTGATGAAACTCCGACAGATATGTGATTCACCGGCTATCATGAATGAAAAAGAACAATTGCCCAATGTTTCAGTGAAGCTCGAAGAATTGGCGAGGGAGATCACAGAAAACATAGGTAATCACAAAGCATTGATCTTCTCTCAATTTCTGGGTATGCTGGCGTTGATTCGAGGTAAACTTACAGAGCTTGGTGTCAAATTTGAATATTTTGATGGCAGCACCACAGCTATTGAACGGGAGAGAGCCATACAAAGTTTCCAAAAGGATAATGAGGTTCGTGTATTTCTGATCTCACTCAAGGCTGGTGGTGTGGGTCTTAACCTTACTGCTGCTGATTACGTATACATCGTTGACCCATGGTGGAATCCCGCAGTGGAGCAGCAGGCAATCGACCGTACACACCGCATCGGGCAAACCAAGAATATCTTTGCCTATCGCATGATATGCAAGGATACCATCGAAGATAAGATCCTTCAGTTACAGGAAAAGAAACGTGCATTGGCAAGAGATCTGGTGGCTGATGATGATGGTTTTGTCAAAACACTTACCCGCGAAGATGTAGAATATCTTTTCAGTTAATTTGACAATAATTCCCGTCCTGGCCTGCCTGCCGGCAGGCAGGCCAGGAGGGGAGTTTTTTGTCTATTGAAAATGACTTTATCTAAATTACTTTAAACAAACCTGATACACTCTTAATACTCAAATACAGTGTAGCCGCAAGTGCAATCCATCCAATGATCTTCAGGGCGGTTGGGTGTACATATTCTCCCACAATATTTTTTTTGGATGATGCCAAAAGAATAAGTCCTAATGCAATTGGCAGGATAAATCCATTCAGGGCTCCCACAATCACCAGTGTTTTTACAGGCTTTCCGTAAGTGATGAATACGATCAATGCGATCAATACAAATCCTACCAGCATTCCTTTTTCATTTTTTTCAAACTGCGGATGGAAGGATCTGAAAAAAGAGATGGAAGTATAGGCTGATCCAACCACAGATGTGATGGCAGCACTCCACATGATGATACCAAAGATCTTGTAACCGATATTTCCTGCTGCCAGCTGGAACACCGAAGCGGCAGGATTGTTGCTGTCAAGCGTTAATCCTTTTGCAATAACACCAAGGGCCGCAAGAAAAAGCAGAATTCTCATTACGGAAGCAATGATGATGGCAGAAACTGCTGACTGACTCACTTCTTTTGTATGATCCGGACCAGTGAGTCCCGCATCTATCAAGCGATGGGCTCCAGCAAAACTGATATAACCGCCAACTGTTCCGCCAACTAGCGTAATAATGGCCATCACATCAATTTTTTTTGGGATGATGCTATCTGCAATGGCATCCTTCAGTGGAGGAGAAGAGGTGAAGACCACAAAAAGGGTGAGTATGATCATCACCATGCCAAGCAATTTTGCAAATAGGTCCATCCACTTCAATGAGGACTTGTTGACGAAAATAACTACAGCAATTACAGCACTGATGGCAGCTCCCGCTTCAGTGGAAATTCCTGTCAATACATTCAGTCCCAAACCGGCACCTGCCAGATTACCGGTGTTGAAAGCGAGTCCGCCCGCCACTACCAACCCTGTTAGCAGATACCCGGCTCCCGGTAATACCTTGTTTGCCAGCGACTGTGCTCTCATACCACTGGCAGAGAGGATGCGCCAGATGTTGAGCTGAATGGCAATGTCTAGCAGGATAGAGATGAGGATCACAAAGCCAAAGCTTGCCAGCAAGGATTGGGTAAACACAGCAGTTTGTGTCAGGAATCCAGGGCCAATGGCAGAAGTAGCCATAAGAAAAGCAGCGGCTACAATGGGTGAGCATGAAATAAATGTGCTGATTTTTTTCATCATCTGGCTTTAATGCTGATCCCTTTTGAAAGAAGTGCTGCATGTATTTTTTTCGCAAAGCTCAGGGCATGTGGTCCATCGCCATGAATGCAAATGGTCTCAGCCTCCAATGAAATGCTTTTACCACTCAAGGCTCGTACTGTACCCGATCCCAGCATTTGTAATACCTGATCGATGGCTTCCTCATCATTTTCAATCATTGCACCTGCTTCGGTTCTTGGTGTCAGCAATCCGGAATCTGTATAGGTTCTGTCGGCAAATGCTTCACCGCAGAAAGGTAAACCCAGACTATCTGCTGCCATCACAAATGCACTGTTGGCAAGTCCGTACAGAATTATTCTCGCATCAAAATCGGCAATGGCATTAGCGATGGCCATAGCTATCTGCATATCAGAAGCAGCATCATTGTAAAGGGCACCATGCGGTTTTACATGGTGAAGCCCCATACCCATATCGGATGCGATATCATTGATTATCCTCAATTGATCCGTTATCAGATGATAGATCTCATCCGTCGACATCTCCATGTGTTTCCTTCCAAAATTATTTCTATCTGGGTAGGATGGATGGGCCCCGATGGCCACTCCGTGTTTTCTGGCCAAGCTGATGGTTCTGATCATGGTTGCCTCATCTCCTGCATGGTATCCGCAGGCGATGTTCGCCGAGCTGATGAACGGCATGATCAGGGCATCGCTGTCATATCCTTCACCCATGTCGCAGTTCAGATCGATCCATGGCTTCATGTTCCAAATGTAGGGATATTGCCGTTTTTGTTTTTTTCTTATATTGAAGCATGAAATCAAGACGCAACTTCATCAGAACGACCTCACTTGCTTCGGCAGGTTTGATGGCATCCAAGACATTTGCTTTCAACATCGGTGGTAAACATGCTCAACCTGAAGATCTTATTATCGGACACAATGGGATGCGGTATAAGGTTGACAAGGCTTGGGCCAAGGTAAATCCATCAACCCATCCGGTGATCAATTGTCATGAAATGGTGCAGGACAGTAAAGGAAAGCTGTATATGATTGGGGATGATGTACACAACAATATCATGGTCTTTGACAAATCCGGTCAATTGCTGGACACCTGGGGTCATTCATTTCCAGCGGGTCATGGACTGACGATCAGCAAGGAGAATGATGAAGATTTTCTATTGATTGTTGATAATGGTTTTTACAGTGATGCATCCGGAAAAGGGAAGTCACAGCACGGCAATGTAGTGAAGACGGATCTCAAGGGAAGGATCATCTTTTCGCTGGCACAGCCTCATACCATTGGTGTATACAAGGATGAGGACAGGTATTTCCCAACTGAAACTGCTGTTGCGCCTAATGGAGATATTTATGTTGCCGACGGATATGGGTCTGATTATATTTTACAATTCGACAGCAGGGGCAGATTCATTAGAAAGTTCGGCGGTCGTAACAATGAGAATCCGGCACATAATTTGAAGAATGCACATGGTGTGGTAGTAGATACAAGAGATAAGAATAATCCTGTTATCATTTGTACTTCCAGGGAGGAGTGTTGCTTCAAGATCTATACTCTAGATGGAAAATATCTCAGAACCATTGAATTGCCAGGTATGTATGTATGTCGTCCTGTTATTCATGGAGATAAACTCTATGCCGGTGTTTGCTGGTCAAAAGACAAGGAAGGCAAGCGCAATGCCAATACAGGATTCCTGACGATCCTGGATGCAAAAAATAAAGTAATCTCCAGTCCGGGTGGCACTGCTCCTGTTTATCAAAACGGTATTTTGCAGTCCACTTTCCAGGATGAATCAAAAGTATTCAACCACGGACATGATGTTTGCATCGATGAGGATGAGAGCATCTATGTTTGTCAGTGGAATGCAAATAAGACTATGCCGGTGAAGCTAACCAGAGTTTAGGGAAGTTAAGGAAGTTGAGGGAGGTTGAGGGAAGTTGAGAGGGGTTGAGAGAAGTTGAAGGGGTTGAAGGCTGTTTTCAATAGCCGCCGACTTTAGTCGGCGGATAATAGTTTAAGTAAATACATTAAATTAAAATGGATAATAACAAAGTAGACATGTTTATTCTCAGCAATGGGAAGTTTTTCGAGAGCAATCAGTTGATGCACATCAGGGAGCGCCTGCTCACCCTTGATGATTCAAAATGGTCTGTTATTCAAACAATCCAGTTCAAGGATCCTACCACTTCCATCATTGTGTCCATATTGGCAGGCGGATTGGGGGTTGATCGTTTTATGATCGGAGATACAGGCCTTGGCATTGGTAAATTGCTCACCTGTGGTGGACTCGGTATTTGGGCACTCGTGGATTGGTTCCTGATCATGGGTGCTACTCGCGAGAAGAATTTTCTCAAATTGCAACAGTTCCTGTATTGATGTTTTCAAGTGCTCGAAAGCTTTATGGGTTGATGGCTTTTTTTTGTGTTGCCGGATATGCCTGGCTTTATATGCACATTGACAAAAGTTGGTCGGCACATGTTGGAACCGTTTGTGTGATGAAGAAGACGATTGGTATTCCTTGTCC
>Ga0315902_10000773_pt1 | contig 53838 bp, 48 predicted proteins | sample LakEriMetagenome_9_FD_203523 | JGI IMG/M metagenome (GOLD analysis project Ga0315902, IMG submission 203523) | Freshwater fungal communities from buoy surface, Lake Erie, Ohio, United States - Buoy 12 MA117 | ecosystem: Environmental > Aquatic > Freshwater > Lake > Lake biofilm | place: USA... | reverse complement strand
AGACGCCGGACAAAAGCTGGGACGATTTCTCAGCCGGTCTACTCAGTCGCGTCTTGCCAATGAAGTTGCCGCCGGCGAGCACGCCACTCACTCATGTCCGACCTGTGGCCAGACTTGCCCGGTTGAAGTCATGAAACGGACCGTGACCGGCATTGATGGCCCTTTCGAAATGATGGACCCCAAAGCCTATTGCCCGGCCTGTCGCCGGGATTTTTTCCCTCAGCGTGAGGCATTGGGGTTTGACAGTCGTCAGTGCACTCCCCATTTGCTGGCCGTGATCCATCTCGCCGGGGAAGTGCGCTCCTTCGAGCGTGCCCGACTCATGATGGACTATCTGATCGAGCACAGTCGCTCGGCCAAGACGATCGAACGACTTGCGCACCAGGTTGGTCAGGAATTACAAGCACGAAATGAGACATCCAAATCGGAACAGGAGGTGGTCGTTCCTGAGGTCGCTGTCGTTTCGTGTGATGGCGGACGGGATCCGCACCCGCGCCGCTCACTCCAGTTTGATTGGGCTCTGAAAGAGGACCAGGTGGCAAGTGGCCAAGGGGGGGGGCTTTGTGAGTGTACTTTGGCTCAAAAGACACTCAGTGGAAATGATCGTGCAAAACGAACACGTTCTGAAGGGAGAAAGATCGCGCAAACTGCACCCGCCCGACACCCGACAATGTCCGTTTACTGGCGGTCATCTGGCATTCCGTCCGGTTTGCTTCCTGAGGAAGTCGTCCCCCGACTCTGGGGGCCAAGGTCCGCCAGACGACAACCAGGCCACACAGAAGACTCGCGTCGCAAAAGCGGCCGCTGATCCGAATATTCCCGCTGCCTCGGCACGGCTGGACGAAAACCGGGACAGGTGCGGGTGTACACATTTTGCCGGGCGGAAGCATCTTGATCCACAGTTCCAGTCCTGGGTAGGGGGACTCGTCAAGTTTTGGCCGGCGCAGAACACTTGGCCTTTTGTCCCGATGGCTGGGGTCCCAGGCCCGTCATGGACAAAAGCTGATTTGACCTCGACTCTGCCCGGAACCGTCCCCAGCCTTTTGTCCCGGGCAGATAGCACTTCTGGCCAAACCCAATTGGGACAAAAGTCCGGCACTTTGGTTTTCTCGCCATCCTTGGGGCTGTTGGACAAAAGGGACAAAAGGTATTCAGAAACCCCTAGAAAATAGCTTTTGTCCTTTTGTCCTTTTGGCCAGGGGTCGCGCAAAAAGTTTAGTTCTAATACATCTCTCTTGTCTTTTGTCCTTACGTCCACACACGTCACACACACGCAGCGTGCGTGCGCACGCGAGGGGGCCCCCCCCTTACGTCTTCGCGTTTGCGCGAGGGGTCGGGACAAAAGGACAAAAGGCCAAAAGGTCCCAAGCCCCCCCCTCACCGGCCGGCACTGGCCTCTTGGGAAAGTCTGTGGATCATCTGGCACACACAGGGGACGCAGAAACGCACCACGGCCGGCCGTGGCAAGGCCTGTTTGCCGGAATGGGCTTTTTGCCTACCAGCCGCGAGCAGTGCGTCCCCGGGCCTGCCAGGGGCCTTGGCGACGATTGGGGCTTTTGTGATACGTGTCGGCGAGCACCAAATCTGCGTTGTGCGAGATGCCTTCCGCTCCCGGCAATTCCGTCCCACGGGAAACTGGCCTGTGGTCATCACCTCTCCGAAACGGGTGTGGACTGGTGTTCGTGTCCCTGGAGCGTGTCGGGGGATCGACCACTCGGGGCGCCTGGAAATCCCGCCCGTCCCCCCCCGAAACCTGTCGCCTGTTTGCTTTCAGCCGCTCGGAGGCCACAGGGTGAATCGTGGGCCCGGTAGGTCCAGGTACACTCAACAGAGGGATTCCCGGCCGCCTCCCGAGAGCCAGGAAGGAATCTTGGACCGACCCGCCGGCACCCGAATCAACCGCTGAAAGCGTTTTTTGGGCACGGGTATGTGTGCCGTCACACTGTCACATGAAGAGTGTGACGGGGATTTCGGCCGCCAGATTCCCCACGTTTTCCCACATCGGGCAAGGGGCACGACCGCCTCCGGCAGGACGAACCCGGGAAAGCCCCATGCATGAGTGACGTCACACTGTCACACAAGGAGTGTGACGGGACCTCGATCGTCGAATTCCCTGCGATTCCCGAGTTCAGGCACGCGGAATGGCCAAATCCGGCGGGACGGGCCCGGTACCAGGCCAGGCATGAGTGCTGTCACACTGTCACACCAGCAGTGTGACGGGGACCTTGGCCACCAAATCCCCCCGGATTCCCAACCTCGGGCAAGGGGCACGGTCGGACCTGCTGGGACGTTCCCGGGACCGGGCCACGCATGAGTGCCGTCGCACTGTCACACCGGGAGTGTGACGGGGACCCTTCGCCAATAAGTTCCCAGGGATTCCCAAGATTGGGCAAGGGGAAGCGTCGAATCCGGCAGGACGGGCCCGGTACGAGGCCACGCCTGAGTGAGGTCACCCGTCACACGAGGAGTGCGACGGGATCTTGGCGGCAAGATTCCAGGCGATTCCCGACCTTCGCCAAGGGGGACGGTCGAATCGTCTAGAACGGGCCCGCGACTGGGCCACGCATGAGTGATGTCACACTGTCACACGAGGAGTGCGACGGGCACCTTGGCCAATAACTCTCCTGCGATTCCCGCCATCCGGCAAGGGGTACGGTCGAATCCGCCAAGAGGGCCCGGGTAAGGGAGATGCATGAGTGGCGTCACACTGTCACACGAGGAGTGCGACGGGGATCTTGGCAGCACGATTCCTTGCGATTCCCGAGCTTCGGCAAGGAACCCAACCGCATCAAACCGGTTGGGCCCGCGTAAGGGCCATGCATCAGTGACGTCACACTGTCACACGAAGAGTGCGACCGGATCTCGGTCGTCGAATTCCCGGCGTTTCCCGAGCTTCCCCCAAGGGGTACGGTCGAATCCGTCGGGACGGGCCCCGGGAAAGCCCCATGCATGAGTGGCGTCACACTGTCACACGAGCAGTGTGACGGCGATTTTGGCCGGCGAATTCCCTGCGATTCCCAAGATCAGGCAAGCGGAACGGTCGAATCTGCCAGAACGGGCCCGTGACGCGGAGACGCATGAGTGACGTCACACTGTCACACCAGGAGTGTGACGGGACTTTGGCGGCCGAATTCCCTGCGATTCCCAAACTCAGGCAAGCGGAACGGGCCAATCCGGCGGGGTGAACCCGGGAAAGCCCCATGCATGTGTGGCGGTCACACTGTCACACGAGGAGTGTAACGGGACCTTGGCGGCCGGATTCCAAGGGATTCCCGACCTCGGGCAAGGGGCAGCGTCGAATCCGGCAGGACGATCCCGGGAAAGCCCCACGCATGAGTGGCGTCACACTGTGACACAAGCAGTGTGACGGGGACTTTGGCCAATAACTTCCCCGCGATTCCATACCTCGGGCAAGGAAAACGCCCGACTCTGCCCGCACGTGCCCGGGAACGGGCCATGCATGGATGACGTCACACTGTCACACGAGGAGTGTAACGGGACCTTGGCGGCAAGATTCCCCGCGATTCCCAGGATCGGGCAAGCGGAACGGCCAAATCCGGCAGAACGAACCCGGACAGGGCCACGCATGGGTGACGTCACACTGTCACACAAGGAGTGTGACGAGCACCTTGGCCGCAATATTCCAGGCGATTCCCGAGCTTCGCCAAGGCATCCGGTCGAATCTGGGAGGACGTGCCCGCGGAAGGGCCATGCATGAGTGCCGTCACACTGTCACACGAAGAGTGTGACGGGCACCTTGGCCGTCGACTTCCAGGCGATTCCCGACCTTCGCCAAGGGGGACGGTCGAATCGTCCAGAACGGGCCCGCGACTGGGCCACGCATGAGTGATGTCACACTGTCACACGAGGAGTGCGACGGGACCTTGGCGGCCGGATTCCTTGCGATTCCCGAGCGTCGGCAAGGAACCCAACCGCATCAAACCGGTTGGGCCCGCGTAAGGGCCATGCATGAGCGAACTCACACTGTCACACCAGCAGTGTGACGGACTCTTGGCGGCGAGATTCCCCGGAATTCCCGATGCTGGGCGTAAGAACACGATCGGTTCCAGAAGAACGAATACGGGACAGGGACATCCATATTTAAAGCCATCCTGCTTACGCCGTTATTGGACGGCACAGTCTATTACGCGACGCTTGTCGAGAGCATACCAGTTTTAGTTTTCCGTATTCGCAATGACGACAGCACAGCCCGGTTGCCTTATTGAGATTGACTTCCAACGCTGCGTAGTTGGCCGGTCGTTCCAATAGGATGTTAATCGCATTGCGATCTGCAGCGAATACAACGGGACATCCACATTAGTGGTGTGTGCAGACGACTCTTTGGTTGTGTGGTATTACGTGCATTCTGCGTCATGAGCGAAGAAACGCGGGAAATCATGAGCCCGTGGATTACCGCCAATGTTATTGTATCGGTCGGTTTGCCTGTTGTTCAATCGGTTTTGTTCCATATGGATCACGAGTTTGCAAGTTAATTCGCGTCGTTCTGGAAGCGGAATGAGCCGATAAGTACAGATGTGGATGTTTTATAGGTACTTCCGGCCAAAAAAAATCTCCGACCCGCAGCGGGAACAAGCGCTATTCTAGGCACAGTTTTATTTGTTTGTCCGAATTGTCCGATCTGGGATCACCAATTGCTCCCGAACTGGGGGCTCGTTGTGCGAAATGCCTCCGAGCTCCCCGCCAGTATCCCGCCTCCGACACCTGTGGGAACGGAAATCCAGATTTGATAGGCATTTGCGCTGCACAGTGGTTGTCGTGTCGACAGGTCCAGATCCGTAAGAATTCCGAGAAACTCATACAACACAACTCGAAAAACGCGCTTACACTCGAAACCTGCTGCGGTTGTTCTGTCCACCGATTCTCTGTGGAGTTCCGCCATGCCGAAGTCGCCCGCCCCACTCATGCAAATCGAGGATCGGCGGCTGTCCGATATCAAGCCGTACCATCGCAATCCTCGGATCAACGATGGGGCTGTCGCCCAGGTTGCGGCCTCGATCCGCGAGTTTGGCTTTCGACAGCCCATCGTGGTCGACACCGAGGGGGTCATCATTGTCGGACACACGCGATGGAAGGCGGCCCAGCAACTTCGGCTGGAGACCGTTCCCGTGCATGTGGCCCGGGACCTGGCCCCCTCCCAGATCGCCGCGTACCGCATTGCCGACAACCAGTTGGCTTCGATTGCGGAGTGGGATTACGACCTGCTGCCGTTGGAATTGGCCGGGCTCCAGGAGGCGGATTTCGATTTGGGTCTGCTGGGCTTTGACCAGGATGAACTGGCAAAGATCCTCAATCCCGCCCTGCAGGATGGGCAGTGCGATCCGGATGAGGTTCCCGCACCGCCGGATGCGGCGGTTACCCAACCTGGGGATCTGTGGATCTTGGGGAATCATCGTTTGTTGTGTGGTGACAGTTCCAAACCCGAGGATGTGGATCGGTTGTTGGGAGGGGCAAAAATTCAGCTGGTCAACACCGATCCTCCGTACAACGTGAAGGTGGAGCCGCGGTCGAACAACGCGATCGCGGCCGGCCTGTCGTCATTCCAGGGGACCACGCACCACCAGCAGCTCGATGTCGAACGCCATCCCTCGAAGGCCAAGGGGACCACCAAGAAACTTCGAGCGAAGGACCGACCCCTGGCGAACGATTTCGTCACCGACGACGAATTCGACCGTCTACTCGATGACTGGTTTGGGAATATGGCGCGGGTGCTGGAGCCGGGGCGTGGGTTCTACATCTGGGGTGGCTATGCCAATTGTGCCAACTACCCTCCCGCGATGAAGAAGCACGGCCTGTACTTCAGCCAGGCGATCATTTGGGACAAGCAGCATCCCGTGTTGACCCGCAAGGATTACATGGGTGCGCATGAGTGGTGCCAGCCTCCCGATACGAAGGTGATGACCGCGTCCGGAACCTCGACGTTGGCGGGATTGCGCGATGGCGATCGAGTTGTAAGCTACTCCCGTCACCACTCGCTGATGGTCGGATTGAGGCAGGGACTTGAGGTGCAAACGACGCACCGGCAATATCGAGGCCCACTTTTCGGTGTCACGGTTGATAGTCGGACGACATGGACTACCGACGGTCATATCTGGAGTGTCCGAATGACACCGGCTGCCAAGCAGAAGTGGTGCGTTTACCTCATGCAGCGTGGGAACTGGTGGCGTGTCGGACGCACGATGCTGTACACGACTTGGGGGCTGGGAGTGAAACAGCGTCTGGCTATGGAAGGCGGGGATTGCGCCTGGATCCTCAAGGCCTTCGATTCGCGGGACGATGCGACGACATTCGAGCAAATCGTGTCTGTCGCGTATGGCATTCCGACGACGTTTTGGAACGAATGCCAGGCGTCCCGCCGCTCCACAGCGATGATCGAGAAAATCTACGATCACCTCGATCTCGATCAACTCGAGCGATCGGCGCGACTAGCACTCGAGTCCTACGGTCGTAGCATCTACTTTCCGTTCGTCAGTCGTGCACAGACCCGGCATAAGTTTTCCGCTCGCGCCGGGATTCTGATGCGGACCTGCAATCTGCTGTCGGATGCGATGGCAGTTCCGATTCCGGGGCGTGGGCAGGAATCAACCTGGGTCCCCATCCAGAACATCGACATCCAGGCGTACGATGGCCCGGTACACTCGATGAGCGTGGATAAATACCACCACTACATCGCCGACGGCATCGTCACCCACAATTGTTTTTACGGGTGGCTCGAAGGGGCGGCGCATGTGTTTCTGGGGCCCAACAATGCCACGGATCTCTGGCACATCAAGAAGGTCAACCCTCAGTCGATGATGCACCTCACAGAGAAACCAGTCGAGCTGGCCGTGCGGGCGATGCAGTACTCCTCGCGGGAGGGGGAGCACGTACTTGATCTCTTCGGTGGGAGTGGCAGCTCGCTAATTGCCGCGGAACAAACGGGTCGGAAGGCATTCCTCATGGAATTGGACCAGTTGTATGCGGACGTGATTGTGGCTCGCTGGGAGAAGTTCACGGGCCGGAAGGCGGAAGTTCAACGCCGACCAACTCCAGCAGCTTCATGAACCGCCGCGAATCCACTTGCCCCGGATTCTGAGTGCCAACAGTTCGTCCAAATGCTTCTTGGATCTGTGTTTCATCAAAGTCGGGCGAGTCCCAGGAGAGGTCGCAGAACATGGCTTGGCAGATCACAAACCGACTGTGGTTCATGGCACGTTGCTCGTATTCGTGGTTCCAGAGGAACAGGACCGAGTCATCGCTGCGGTGGCCGAACTTGTGCTTTCGGTGGGACGCATTCAACGGTTGGGGGGGATTCCCCTCAACCATGCAGTTGCTGGGCAACGTCAATCCGCTCGCCCGATACCACTCGGCCGCGTCGAGATGCGACCCACAGGTGTGGATGACTTTCAGGACAGCGGTCAGGCGATGGTGGGATCGGATCGCGTCGTCGTATCGGGCTTTTCGGGTGATGTATCCGACGACGTCGGTGGGTTGGAGTCGAGGTGCGAACTTGTCCTTGCGACACAGGCAACTGATGGATGGAAACTCGTGCTCGAGGTCTGGCTCGCGCCGAATTGAGCCATCGACGAATGGAGCGATGCCAAGCTGAGCGGACGCTTCGCGTCCGTGGCGAGTCCAGACGAGCGGAGTGTAAGTCACAAGAAAGCAACGGCTGAGCAAGGCGTTCATGGTTGCCGATTATGTGATCGCCATTCAGCCCATTCCAGGTGAGGTGGCATTGTGATGTATCTCGCCTCGCCCTACACCCATCCGGATCCAGTCGTGCGAGAGCAGCGTTTCGATGCGGCGTGCGCCGTGGCAGCCATGCTGCTCCGCGAAGGGCACCTGGTCTTCTCCCCGATCGCCCACAGTCACCCGCTGACCCGGTTCGGCCTGCCGGTCGAATGGGATTTCTGGGAGCGGTACGACCGCCACCACCTCGAGCGGTGCGAGTCGGTGCTGGTGTTGATGCTCGAGGGGTGGGAAGAGAGCCGGGGCGTCCAGGCGGAGATCACCCTGGCGCAGTCATTGGGGATGCCCGTCTGCTATCTCGAGCCCCCCGCCACCACAACGCCCACGTTGGCCCCAGTCGCGACGGAGACCGGGCTTTGACCACCACGTCGACCAACGACAAGACGCCCGCACGTGGGCCACGTGGGGCGTTGAGTGCGAGCGGTCCCGGACCGGCCGGGGCGGCGGGTCACCCGGCGTTGGCGTTGGCGAGCACTCCCAAGGTCTTCTGCAGCTTCAGTTCCCCCAGGAGCTGGATCTGTTGCTCCTTGAGCGTGTCGGCCAGGTTCTGGAGCTTGCCGATCTCGTATGCCCCCAAGGTCGAGGGTTCGCCAGCCCGGGCCGCCTGCACTTGGGCGACCAGGCCCTGGGCGGTGCGGAGGGCCTCTTGGGCATCCCGCAGGAGTCCCTGGAGGAGGGAGTCGATCTGGTACTGGTTGCTGGTCGTCGCGGTCTCGATGGGGGTGATGTTCATCGTCGTGCTCCAGGTGGCTGGGGGGGAATCGTCAACGCGGACACCTGTCAGACGGAACCGGGTTCCCGAGGGATCAGCGGATTCCGAGAGATTTCCAGTCGATTTCCCAGTCTCGCCAGCCGCCGGTTTGGGTTCCTCGGGCCGAGCCGCGAAGCCCCACCAGGCGGGCCCAACGGGGGCCCCGGTGGAAGTGTGGACCAAGATCCCGCACTACCACGAAACACGCCCCACGATGGAACGTGGGGCGTTGAGCGCGGGGCGGGATGTTGCGGGCCTATTGAGACTCGCGACCGGCCAGGTACGCCTGGAGGAGCGCCCGCTTGACGTTCCAGACCGACACCTCGTGGAAATCGAGGTGATCACTCCGTCGGGAATCGAGCGTCGGGATCCGCAGGACCTGCTTGGCGATCTTGGCCAGTTTCCGGTCGACCTCGAGTTGCACTTCGCAGCGTTCGAGCCGGGCGGAGTAGATGGCCCGCACCACGGTGTCGTCGCAGGCCGCGATCGCCTGTGTCCAATGGTCGCGGGCAGCTTGCCAGTTCTCCGCCTGTTCCGCGCGGGTGGCCTCATCAACGTGGTCGTTGAACGTTGTCATGTGGTTGTCTCCTGGAATGGAAGATCTGGGAATCAACGACGACACATCTACCTCGGGTGCGAAGCGACCTCCAGGCACATTCGACGGGGATTCCGGTCGATTGCCCAACTGAGTCAGTGTTGCGAAATGAGGCGGCTGCAGCGGCGGCCAGACGTCGGCGAAGGCTTACTCCCAGCCACCACGACGAACGCCCCACGGGCGAACATGAGGCGTTGGGAACGAACACCCGAGGGGCTCTATGCGTGGGGGTGGAATTCCCCGCCGCAGGTCTGGCAGGCGACCAGGCCCGAAGGGCGGAAGACCAATTCATCCTGGCGGTGTTCACCGCAGGCGGGACAGGGACAGGTCACCGGGGCGTCCAGCAGGTCGGCCACGGCGAGCAGGGTTTCGCGGAGGTCGTCCGCATCGATCTGCTTCGATCGTTGGCCCGAGGCGACCGCCTGTTCGAGGCGGATGGCGACGGTGCGGAGCGCGTCGGCCAGGCGGTATTCAGGTGGCATGGGGGAACTCCCAAGGTTGAGGGACTCTCTGGAAAACACAGCGGGCCGCCCCGAAGGACGGCCCGTGTGTCGCGGAAAGCAGACTGGTGATCAGAGCCGAAACAGCTCGGCGACCGAGTTCGGTCCGGGGCTCCCGTCCTCGGGAGGGCTGGCCGCCCCCTTCTTCTTGCGAGGGGGGGCGGCCTGGGAGGCCTTCGGCGTGGCGGGGGGAGTTGTTCCCGCCAAGGCGAACCGGCCGCGTTCCGTCTTCTGGAACCGCGACTCAGCCCCCTTCACGTTGATCTCTCGCAGGATGGCCGAATACAGCGTGGCGTGCGGTGTCTTGCCCCCGGGGCTGGTCCAGTACCCCTTGGCCGACATGGCCTCGATCAGCTCCTTCGTATTCATCGGGGCATCGGTTTCCCCCAGCACGGTCACCGCCGCATCAATGGCGCTCAGCCCCCGTTCCTTTTTGTCCGCGGGTGCCTTTTTGGGCTTCGCCGGCTTCGTCGGGGTGTTGGTCGAACTGTCCGTTTCGGCGGCGGTCTGCATCTCTGCGGTGACCTTCCAGCGATTCACCCGCGGCTTCTTCGTGGCCGGGGTCGACTGCTTGGTCGCCTTGGTCGTGGTCTTCTTGGTCTTGGTCGCCATGGGCATGTTCTCCGCAAATCCAGGGATGGATGTGGCTGCCATCTTCAGGCGGCGGGAACCACCCCGCCACGACACCCCGCTGGGTGTTTCGGCTTCAGTTCGCGGCCGGCCAGGCCCACTTGGTCCCGTAGCCCATCTGCTGGCCCTCGATGAGGTACACCACCTGGTCAAGGTCCCCAGCTGGATCGAACATCTCATCCTCTTTCTCGTCCTTGTTGTCGCGCTCGGTCGCATGGATCTCATCCAGGCTGGCGAGGCCTGCGATCCCGTTTTCGAACGGCCAGTTCTCTTGGGTCATCAGGCGAACTTCCGTCGCGCCCCCGAGGATGTCCCGGTACTCTTGCAAGCGAACAATCACTTCATCGATGGTCATGGTTGGGTAACCTGGAGTGGGTGGTTCGGAATGTCGTTGATGACGAGGATCAGTTACCTCGATTGTGAACTCGAATCCAGCGCTGTGTGGCAGAATTCGCAGCGTTTTTTTCAGGTTTCCAGGGCTCCGGAAGGCAGGCCTGGCAGCCGCCTCCCGGGAAGGTCGTCGTGGTCAGTTTCCGTAGACCAGGGTGGCCAGCCCTTCGCACAAAAACTCCACCACCCCCTCGACCTCGGGGCTGGTCGCGGCGAGGTCGAGCCCCCGGTCCCAGTTGTAGACCGTCTGCCGCGTCGTCCGGTGGGCCACCCAGAGCTTCGAGATCCGGCTCTGTCCAATCTCGTAGTCGGCCACCTCGGCGTGTTGGGGGAAGACCAGGGCGTCGAACCGGTAGTCGTCGATCTTTCCCGAGATCCAGGTCCCGCCTCCCGCGGCCCGGCGGGTGGTCTTGGTGATCCGCAACTCGTAGTCGTGTGTTCCGTTCATCGTCGTGGTCTCCGGTGTGTGGTGGTGGGTGGCGTTCATCGTCCTCACCAGACATACGAACCGGTGCGCCGACCGGCTCAGGGGAATGTGGACGAAAACCCTTGTTTTTCAGGCTCCGCGGTGAGTCCCCCCCGGGCTCGGGGGGAGTCTGGGCGAGGTGCCCGGGAACCTGCCCCCCGGGGCCGGGGGGCGGGTTCCCGTCCGGGGGGCCTACGGGGCCACCGGCTGGCCCGCCTCGTCGTATTTGCGGGCCATCTCGAGGAGCTTGGCTTTGATCGCCTTCCATTCGGGCCGGGTCGTCTCGGTGGCCAATTCCCCGAAGGTCTTGTTCCGGAGGGCCCCCTTGTACCAACCCTTGGTCCACCCGAGCCGGTAGAAGAGGCGGTTGAGTTCCGTCTCGCCAAGTCCCGCCCCCGGGCGATCCCAGCAGCTCCGTTTGCCGTCGTCCCGGACATACTCCCATTCCGGGCACCGCTTGCTGCTCAGGGCCAATTCCGCCAACCCCAGGACCATCATCAGGTAGCCCACCACCTTGGTCTTGTTCAGGGTTCCCGCGAAGGCCCGGAATTCGATCCGGTTCTGCCCGCGGGCGAGGTGGGTCAGGTTGAGCAGGTGGTAGCGATCCGCTTCGCACCGCTGTTTGGCCCGGTCTTTGTCTCCGTAGGTCTTGATCGCCTTGGTGTAGATCGTCCGTTCCCGCCGCCGGGTTCCGGTGCTCGCGAAAATCGCCTTCTCGTGGTTCCCCACCAGGCTGATCAGCCGGGCCAAGGCGGCGGCATCCCCGTTCCATTCGATCGTGATGTGCAACCCGCAGGTGTGGTTCACCTGGCCCCCGTGGGCGGTGATCTGGTCGATCGCGTTCTCGATCTCGGCCATTCCGGCCGCCCCCCGCAGCTTGGGGCTGACGAATTCGCAGCCCTTCCGCCCCGGGCTGGCCAGGATGCTGCTGTCCCGTTCGGCCCGCCAGCCGGTGGGGAGCCAGGCGACCTGGTAGCCCCCGTGGTAGGGTCCGATCGGGGTGGTGTCGGTCGTTGGCAGGGTGGTCTCGAATTCGATTCCGAAGGCGATCTCGTTGGCGTTCATTCGATCCTCTGGTGGTTGGTGGTGGGGGTTGTCTGGCCTCACCACACGAACGACGGGTTTCCCAGAAAGGATGACCGAATCACCTTGTTTTTCAGGCTTTTCCCAGATTTCCACCGAGACGCCGGACCCCTGGCCAATACCGCTTGGGGGGCCCCCCGCCGGAATCCCCGCCGGGTGGCCCGCATCGTCGGCGATGGCGGTTCTGTGGGCGGCCTGCCCAACGTGTGCGCAAGGGGGCTGACATGACGTCAGACCACTCGGGAGAGCGGCCGACATTGAGCCTGACCTCCCTGACCTTGGCGGCCGCCGCTCAGGTGTTGACTCGAACTGGGGGTCGGCCGATCACCATGGCGATGTTGGAGGCGGACATTGCCGCGGGCTGTCCCACAAATGCCGATGGGACGCTCAACCTGGTGCACTACGCCGCCTGGTTGGTGAAGGAGATGGGACGTGGCGACTGATCCTCGGCGCCTGCGGCCATCCGAACTCTGCCGGCTCCTCAATTCCAGTCCCTTGGGGGAGGTGTTCAATGAGCGGCAGCTGTATCGGCATCGGACCCGCGCGGGCCTGCGGATTGGCGATTCCAAGAGTGTGGACCTGCTGCGTTATGTCGCCTGGCTGATCCAGGTCCGGCACACTCCCCGCAACGACGTCCCGACAGAAGACCCCTATGAACGTTTGAAAGAGCGTGCCCGGGCTCGCAACGTTGCGTTGGCCCTGGCTGGCCGAGATATCGGGGAGCTGCCGCGACCGATCGATATCGATCGTCGCCGCCTGGCGTCACGGGATTTCCGGGTGTTCTGCGATGCGTATTTTCCTCAGACCTTCAGTCTGCCTTGGTCGCCCGACCATTTGAAAGTCATTGCCAAAATTGAGCAGGCGGTCTTACAGGGAGGTCTGTTCGCCCTGGCCATGCCCCGCGGTGCCGGCAAGACGTCGTGTGCGGAGACCGCCTGCATTTGGGCGATGCTCAACGGCCATCGCGAATTCGTGGCTTTGATTGGCTCCGATGAAGGCCATGCCAGCGACATGCTGGAATCGATCAAGATGGAATTGGAGGGGAACGAGCTCCTACTCGCGGACTTTCCGGAAGTCGTGTTTCCGATCCAGCGTCTGGATGGCATCGCGAATCGCTGCAACGGTCAGTTGTACAACGGCGAGCGGACGCATATCGGCTGGACAGCCAAGGAGATCGTGCTGCCAACCATGCGTCCCAAGGGCTGGATCGAGGATCCCCAGCTGCAACCCCTGGTGCGTGACTCCGGCCTTTCCCTCGCGAGTGGTGCGGTGATCAAAGTCGCTGGAATCACCGGCCGCATTCGAGGCATGAAATTCAAGCGGGCGGATGGTCGGGCGGTCAGGCCTTCGTTGGTGGTGCTGGATGATCCTCAAACGGACGAGTCCGCCCGATCGTTGTCTCAGTGCGAGCATCGGGAAAGCATCCTGGCGGGGGCTGTGCTGGGGTTGGCGGGGCCAGGCAAGAAGATCTCCGGCATCATGCCCTGCACAGTCATCCGCCCCCAGGACATGGCGGACAACATTCTGAACCGAGATTTGCATCCGGAGTGGAATGGCGAACGCACCAAGCTCGTGTATTCATTTCCCACCAATGAAACATTGTGGACCAGGTATGCCCAGATCCGCGCCGAAGGATTACGGGCCGAGGATGGCGGACGGGGTGCCACCGAGTTCTATCGTCAACACCGCGATGCGATGGATGCCGGAGCCCATGTGGCTTGGCCGGAACGATTCAATCACGACGAATTGAGCGCTATTCAGCACGCGATGAACCTGCGTCTGCAGGATGAAGCCGCGTTTTACGCCGAGTACCAGAATGAGCCGCTGCCGGAGGCGACGCACGACACCGACGAACTGACCGCGGAGCAGATCGCCAACAAGGTCAATCGCTTTCCCCGGGGGATCATTCCGAATGCAGCCGTGCAGCTCTCAGCCTTCATTGATGTACAAGCCAGTCTGTTGTTTTATGTCGTGGTGGCGTGGGAGCAGGACTTCACGGGATATGTGATCGATTACGGAAGTTTTCCAGATCAGAAGCGTCCCTATTTCACATTGCGGGACGCCCGCCACACCCTGAGTACGCTGACCCCCAGTAGTGGCTTGGAGGGATCGATTTACGCCGGCCTGGAACGATTGACAATCCAATTGCTCGGCCGGGAATGGGCCCTCGATGGTCGCGGCGGCATGCGGATTGGCAAGTGTCTGATTGATGCCAACTGGGGTTCGTCCACGGATTTGGTCTACCAGTTCTGTCGCCAGTCGGCCCATGCGGGGATCGTGGTGCCCAGCCATGGCCGATTCGTTGGAGCCTCGAGCCAGCCATTCTCGGAGTACAAACGTCGGCCCGGCGATCGGATCGGGTTCAATTGGCGCGTGCCGAACATCCAGGGGAAACGTGCGCTGCGGCATGTTGTGTTTGACTCCAATTTCTGGAAGTCATTTGTTGTCGCCCGCTTGCGGGTGGGGATGGGAGATCGCGGTTGCCTGTCGCTGTTTGGTGATCGAGCGGATCCCCATCGTCTGTTGGCGGAGCATCTGACGGCGGAATACCGGGTCAAGACCGAGGCGCGTGGCCGGGTGGTCGATGAATGGAAACAGCGCCCCGAACGGCCCGACAACCATTGGTTCGATGGTCTCGTGGGATGTGCCGTCGGTGGTTCGATGCTGGGGGTGGAGCTCTTGGGGCTGGGTGAGCAGCGCCAAGGACGGGAACGGGTCAGTTTTGCGGAATTGCAACGACGGAGACGAGCATGAAACTTGCGTACACTGACAAGCGAGACCGGGGCCTGACCTGCCCTGGGTGTGCATCCCACCGGCTGCAAGTGCTCTACACCCGCCACCGGGCTCGATCGATCATGCGTGTTCGTCGCTGCCGGGATTGTGGCCGGCGGGTTGTGACGCACGAGCGGCTGGCGGGCACGTGACGGTTTTAAGGTCGCTGAGTATTAGCCCCTACGGCGCTCGCATCGATCGATTGGATTGAGTCGTCGCCGGGAGTTACAATCTACCAACCACTGAATGTCTAGCCGCCGTGACTGCTTCCGCAACATTGCGGACACTTGCCGTTCATCCCGTCATCTTCAGCTTTGATCAGGTTGCTACACAATGTCGCAGTCCGAAGATATGGCAAGCCCGAATCCGACACCTGCACCAGTTCGCGTGCAGTGCCGTTGCGGAAAGCGATTGATTGCGAACACATCACATATCGGAAAACGAATCCGTTGTCCGGGCTGCGGCGAGACGGTCTCTGTCCCGGCAACACCGGTGATTGTGGTTAACAACAATCCCGACACAGCCCGCTCCACACGACGAAAACTGATAACAATCGAGTCTCTTTATGTATTCACTGGGCTGGTAGCTGTCGCCAGCATCGCTTTCGTTGTCTGGTACCTCTCACTTCCCACTCCTGCTGAAATCGAGTCCGCTCGACTCCGACTCCACGCTGCGAATGCCGCCGCTCAGGAGTGGCTGGAAATCGAAGATCCCGATGTATCGGAAGCCAGCGAAATCGTGATGAACCTCGAAACGGCGATCTCTGACAGAGCGATTACCAAGAATACAGCGGAGAAACAGACGCTCACGCAAGTCAAACAAAAGCTCGCCAAATTGACACCTGCTGGCAGCTCCAATACGTCAAAGGTAGCGTCTGGTGACATTTCGACACCAGGATCACCTGCGCAGGGAGGGTGGGAGCTACCACGATTTTTGTCATCGGGCCCAATGACGACCGAAGAGATCATCAGGAATTCCGAACGAGCTGTCGTGATGATCAAAGGAGATACGTCCTCGGGTACCGGTTTCGTCATCGACCGAAACTTGATTGTGACCAACAAGCACGTGATCCGTGGCGAGTCACTCAGCGCACTCGAAGTCTACTTTCCGTCTGAACCAACAAGCGGGAAAGGACCATTCAAGACGACACTGGTCTATGAAGACCCCCGACTCGATCTGGCCGTTTTGGAGATTGATCGACCGGAGGTTCGTCCGCTGAGGTTGGCGAACTCGACAGAATTCCGTCGCGGACTTGATGTCGTGGTGATTGGAAGTCCGGGCCTTGACCAACAGACCGTTCTAGAGAACGCCGTGAGCCGAGGCATCTTGAGTACAACCGCTAATCTTGACGGCATTGAATACCACCAACTCTCAATCGCGGTCAATCCGGGCAACTCAGGTGGACCCGTACTTGATGATCAAGGCTGTGTCATTGGTGTCGTAACGCTCAAGTCACCTACAAAAGAGGCTGTTGCCTTCTCGATTCCCAGTGCTGATTTAAAAAAGTGTTTGGGACTGGTAAAACAACAATCCGCTGCGGAGCGGGAAACGGTTCAAAGAAATCATACGATTCGCTCCATTACGACTAGGATCATCAAGCGCGAACGCATTAATGAGCGGATCATGAGTCTCTACGCTGAAGGTATGCGTGCTAGCATTGCCGCTGGCGGAACTGCCAGCGGCTTTCTCGACAAGCTTGATAAACGGAATAAGTCCAATCTCGAGATCAACGCAGCGATGAAGCGTGACTTGGCAGCCTTTGCTATCGATTCCACGATTTCCGAATCGATACGCAGTAAGATCGCTGATTTATGGGCGAATCAGCTGGAAATCGAGTCATACATCGACAGTCCCCGCGGTACACTTCTGACCTACGAAGCCAAGTTGCTTGAGCTTTCGGATACGCACAAGAGGCTTTGCAACTCTTTGGAAACTTTGCTCGGTTATGATCTTGATGACGAGTGATGTTCGCACAATGCAAGCCATCTGTTGATTGGCCGACTCAACCGGGAAATACGCACCAACGACTGAAGAAAGTCGTTCTGGTTAGGGTTGTGTCAAGTGAAATAACAACTGAAGACCGCGCATCTTCGGATGGACTGGGTGGCAGATGTCGCATCTCCGATGCGACTGAGTGGTTGAGTCCGACCAGGTGGAGAATGCGAGCCAACTGGTCACAATCGAGGCCACCGATGAGGTGCTCCTGCGGCGGCACAGCGAAGGTGGTTTGCAAGGGGGTTTGCAAGCGTCTGATTCGTGGAGTGCCGAGCGGAAGTCAATGGGTGTGGTTCGATGTCGGGCTTACCAGTGTGCACTGTCAGTCCTGCCAAATCCGCGGACGGTCCAGCTGGCCTTTGCGGCATTGAAACGACGGTTGACTGAAATGAAATGCTGATTCGACTCCGTCGGCAACCCTCCAAACAGGAAATAGATATGCGGGTCAACGAGCTGTTTAACGGGATCTAATGGCTGCTGATGGAAAATGACAATCTCTCTGAACAGCGTGGGCGGAGAGCGAGACTGGAGAGGTCGTCCGGTTGGAATGAACTAACCTCTGTACTCGCCTACTCCCTGCGAGGTTCCCGGTAGTGTCAGGGCGAGCGGGAAACCTCGGGCGACAACAACTCACTCGGGAAAGCGCAAGGCGATCGGTACGACGAGACGGTCTGAAAACTTGCCAGAGGCGTTCTCCGGGAACCAAAGCTGTAAGGTCACGTAACGACCAGACAAACCACGTTAAACACTCCTTGTTGCACTGCCCCTGTGGCTGGTTATAAAGCGTCCACTGACACTCAAGTGCGGGAGTTTGTTCTCCCGAGAGCTGACGTTCGCTGGGCACCACTGCCATGTCAGACGTCCGCCATGCCGCTTTCGAGCAACTCGCTCACCGTGTGAATCCCGCAATCTCTCCCCGTACCAGTCGGCATCACACTCTTTGCACAAACTGTCGTATTCCGAAGTACAGGCGTTTCGAATCCACCTACTCGAGCATCGTCCGCGGCTTGACTGGTCGGGGCGAGAGGATCCTCACGTGGAGCTCAAGCAACGCCAGCTCGTGGCTCCTCGAGAGCCTCATTGTGGCCGACAACTTCGCCAGCGAGCGGGGGACGGATACGTGCAAAGGCGCTGGCACATCGGTCCGTCTGGTCATCAGGTAATCGAGTGAAAGACCCAGTACTCGGCCTACCTGGAGCAAATCCGCAGCCGTCAGCTGCTCGTCGCCAGGCTCCAGCCGAGCCACCGTCTCGTCGGCCAATCGAGCAACCTCGTCCAACTGCGAAACTGTCCAGCCCATCTCTCTACTCCGCTGCCGGATGCGTTCTCCCAAGGTCGCCATACATCTCTCTCCCTTCCATTCAACCGTTCTGTTCCGCAAGTCCCTCGTCCAAGGCGAGAGACTACCTCCCGACGCCTGGAATGCCAGCGATTTACCGCCGGGCGTGACCCCTTGGCAATCAATCCTCAGCAACCACCACAATGACACGTCCCCGCTCGCCAGACTGTCGCCAGTGCCTCATCCGGAGGCAACGGTACAGATCTGTAACAACTCCCCGAATCGGCTCGATCGAAATCACACAGCCTCAGATCTCCGCATAGATTCAAACCGAGTCGATTGCCAAGCGGGTCTGACCTGGGGAGCCGGGCGATGCCAGAGGAGCTGGATTCCACCCTTCGCGAGAACGCAACGGGGCCGGCCAAGGTCGCGGGGGACGCTGGCAGTGTCGAACAGCACTCGCTGCCTGACCAGATCGCTGCCGACCGGTATCTCCAGGCCAAGGCAGCAGTCAAAGCCAAACGGCGGGGACTGCGGTTCTCGAAACTTGTTCCTCCGGGAGCCGAATGAGCATGTTCCCTTGGCTCTCGCACTGGTTGTCCTCGAAGCCATCGCAAGCCCAATCGCGGCGGCCGGTGGTCCATGCGCGCTACGATGCGGCGACCACCACCGAAGACAATCGCCGACATTGGGCGCAGGCGGATGGCCTGTCGGCGAATGCCGCCAACACGGCGAGTGTCCGTCGTACACTCCGGAATCGAGCCCGGTACGAAGTCGCCAACAACAGTTATGCAAAGGGAATCGTCCTGACTCTGGCGAATGATTTGATCGGCACCGGGCCTCGGTTGCAGATGCTGACGTCCGATCAAGAAGCCAATCGCCGGATCGAAGTCGCGTTCCACGAGTGGTCGGAGGCGATTGGCCTGGCGGCGAAGCTCCGCACGATGCGGATGGCCAGAGCGACCGATGGGGACGCGTTTGGGCTGTTGATCAGCAATCCACGGCTGTCGCATCCCATCCAATTGGATCTGCGGCTGGTGGAAGCCGACCAGGTGACGACTCCCCACCTGAATCCTCTGAACAGTGGCGTGGATGGAATCGTTCTGGATGCCTGGGGGAACCCGATTGAGTACCACGTCCTCAAACATCACCCGGGAGATGTTCCCGTGGGAGGACTTGTCGATTTCGAACAAGTCCCGGCGGGAGGGATGATTCACTGGTTCCGCGCTGATCGACCGAGCCAGTACCGGGGAGTCCCCGACATCCTGCCGGCCCTGCCTCTGTTTGCGCAATTGCGGCGTTTCACCCTGGCCGTCCTCGCCGCGGCTGAGACCGCGGCTGATTTCGCCGGCATCCTGTACACCGATGCTCCCGCCAATGGCGAGGCCGATTCCGCCGAGCCATTTGAGCCAATCGAACTCGAGAAGCGGGCGCTCGTGACGATGCCGGGGGGCTGGCGAATGTCTCAAATTGAGGCTCAGCAGCCGACGACCACCTATCGGGAGTTCAAAGCTGAGATTCTGAATGAAATCGCCCGTTGCCTGAACATGCCGTTCAATATCGCGGCCGCGAACAGTGCCTCTTACAACTACGCCTCGGGTCGGATGGATCACCAGGTGTATTTCAAAGCGATCCGCGTTGATCAGTCCCAGTTGGCCCGTGTGGTGCTCGATCGTTTATTGGCGGCCTGGCTCGATGAGGCCGTGTTGATCCCCGGATTGCTCCCCGAAACCTCGGGGGCCATCGCCGCCTGGCGACACACCTGGTTTTTCGACGGCAATGAGCATGTCGACCCCCAGAAGGAAGCCTCGGCCCAGGCGACCCGGCTGCAGTCACACACCACAACGCTCGCCGACGAGTTCGCCCGTCGTGGCCAGGACTGGGAAATGCAGCTCCGGCAGAGGGCCAAGGAAATCGCCTTGATGCGGGAATTGGGCCTGCCGCTCGACTCCCAAGCCCGTGCTCCAGTCGACCCACCGGGTCACACGACTCCTGCTCCTGAAGAGGATCCGGCCGATGCCGCACCCGTCCTTGATGATTGAACCGCAACCGAGTCCCGCTCCCCTGAGCCTGCAGGGGACCACGGAGTTTGAACTGGAAGCGGCTGGCGAGGCCTCGGGAGCCAGTGCTCTCCCCCGCTTTCGAATGGTGGCCTACACCGGGGGGCCCATGCGGGTGGCGGGTTGGCGTCATCCAGTGATCCTGGATCTGGCCGGATTGGCCATTCCGTCCCAGGCGCGGCCCATTCGGTTTTCACATGACCCCGGCAGTGGTGTCGGACACACCGACAGTCTCCGAGTCGAGGGGGGTGTTCTAGTCGCCACCGGAGTGATTTCACGGGACACACCGACGGCCCGGGAGGTGGTGACCTCGTCCAAGAATGGATTTCCCTGGCAGGCTTCGATTGGAGCCGCTGTCGAAGAATTCGAATTCGTCCGTGAAGGCCAGGCGGTCACGGTCAATGGGCGTTCGTTCGTCGGTCCCACCAATGTGGTCCGCAAGTCCACCTTGGGGGAGATCAGTTTCGTTGACTTGGGAGCCGATGGTGCGACCAGTGCCAGTGTGCTGGCCACCGCATCCCCCATTCCCGGAGTGCAATCCATGGATGCTGAGATCTCCCCGACCACGGTCACCCCTCCGCCGACCGCCACTCCTCCGGTTGTCGAACGGCCAGTCCCTCCTCCGCCACCGGCGACGGCGGCAGTCGAGGCGACCGGAATTCCCGCCACCTCTGGGGATCCGGGCGGGCACGCGGCTACTGTGCAGCAGGCTTCGATCGAGGAACTGCGGGCTCAGGCGGCGGCCGAGGTGGAACGCATCGCGGCGGTGCGGCGTCATTTTGGGGGCCGCTGGCCTCAGCTGGAAGCACAGGCGATCCGGGAGGGTTGGCCCGAGCAACGAGCGGAACTGACCGTGTTGCGGGAATTGCGCCCCACGGCTCCCGCGGTCCATCTGCGGGACAACACCGTGAATTCTACGGTCCTCGAGGCCGCCTGCCTGTTGTCTTCGAAGTATGCCGGGGTCGAGCAGTTGTTTGAGCCACAGACACTGGACCTGGCTGCCCGCCGCTTTCGAGGTGGAATTGGCCTGCAGGAACTGTTGCTCGAAGCCGCTTGGGCGAACGGCTACTCCGGGCGCAACTTCCGTGACAGCCGGGCGGTGCTCCGCTCCGCGTTCGGCCGGGATGTCGAGGCCGCGTTCTCGACGATCGACATTGGCCAGATCCTGGCGACGGTGTCCAACAAGTTCCTCCTCGAGGGATTTTTCTCCGTCGAGCGGGTCTGGCGCAACATCTGTGCCGTGCGGAACGTCACGGACTTCAAGACAGTGACCAGCTATCGGCTGATTGGGAAAGACACTTACGAGCAGGTGGCCCCGGGGGGGGAGCTTAAGCATGGCACCCTGGGGAATGAGACCTACACCAACAAGGCTGACACCTACGGCCTGATGATGTCGATCGACCGGCGGGACATCATCAACGACGACCTGGGGGCGATCACCACCGTTCCCCGGAAGCTCGGCCGGGGATCGGGCCTGAAGATCAACGATGTCTTTTGGACGGTGTTCCTCAACAATGCGGCGTTCTTCACCGCGGCCAACAAGACCTTGCTGACGGGAGCGGATACCGCGCTGACGATCGATGGGCTGACGAAGGCGGAAGTTGCCTTCATGGACCAGGTCGACAGTGACAACCAGCCGATCGGCATCATGCCGGCCATCCTGTTGGTGCCCACGGCGTTGTCGGCGGTGGCCTCACAGCTCTTCAAGTCGCTGGAGCTGCGGGACAACACTGCCAATGCGAAATTTCCGATCACCAATCCGCACCAGGGGAAGTACCGGGTCGAAGTCGGTCGCTATCTCGCCAACACTCGCTTCCCGGGGAATTCCGCCAAGGCGTGGTACCTGCTGGCTGAGCCCAGTGATTTGCCGGTGATTGAGGTGGCGTTCCTCAATGGCCAGGAGTCCCCGACGATCGAAACGGCCGACGCGGACTTCAACGTCCTGGGGATCCAGATGCGCGGGTTCCACGACTTTGGGGTGAGTCTGCAGGACTATCGGGGCGGCATCCGCAGTAAAGGCGAAGTGTGATCTGGGGCTGACCGTTTCACCGTTGTTTCCGAGGAGATCCAGCGATGCCACAAGCGACCTATGTGCAGGATGGAAATGCGATCGACTACACCCCGACGTCCGCCCGGGCGTCGGGGGATGTGGTCGTCCAGGGAGACCTGCTGGGCATCACCCGCACGGAGATCGCCGCCAATCGACTCGGTTCGTTGGCGATCGAGGGGGTGTTCGAATTCACCAAGCCAACCGGAACCGGCCTGACCGTCGGGCAGAAGGTGTACTGGGACGCGACGAACTTGCGGGTCGCGGGGGACTCCGCGGTTGGCCGCCTGGTGGGCCGGGTGGTCAAGGAGGCCGCTGCGACCGACACGACAGTGCGGGTGCTCCTGGAGGTGCAGGCCTCGGCCGACCTGTTGTACTCCGCCGAGGCGGCCAGTGCTGTGATCACCAACACGATCACGGAGACCTCCTTCGACAAGTCGGTCACGCTTCCCGCCAACACCCTGCAGTTGGGGGACGTGTTGCGGATCCGGGCCCAGGGAATCTGTCCCAGCACGAACTCGACCGACACCTTGAACATCAAGCTCAAGATCGGGTCGCTGATTGTGCTGGCCACCGGGGCTCTCGACGTCAACAACAACGACATCTTTCACCTCGAGGCGGACCTGGTGGTGCGGGCGATTGGAACGACCGGCTCCGTGGTCGCCAGTGGACTGCAGGCCCTGGGGGTGGAGGGAACAGTCGCGGCCAAGCCCGCCAAGCTGGCGGCCAGTGCCCTCGATACGACGGCCGCCCAGACTGTGGCAATCACAGCCACCTGGTCCGTGGCCAATGTGGGGAACCAGGTGCGACTGGATGTGTTTGACGTGGAACTGCTCCGGAAAGCCTGACCTGCTGTGGACCTGCAGCACCAAGGGGCCGCCTGGTTGACCGCGCAGCTGCAACAGTTTGCCAGTCGCCCGGTCACCTATCGGCGGGGAGAGACATCGGTTGTGGTCCAGGCGACTGCCGCCCGGACCACGGGCGAAAGCACGGACACTCAGGGACTGCGGATCCAGACCGAGGTCCGGGACTGGTTGATCCCCACCAAGAGCCTGGTGTTGGGCGGGACTCCGATCCTGCCGGAGCGGGGGGATCGGATTGAGGAGCGGACGGACGAGGACGTCGTGGTGTTTGAGGTGGTGCCGGTGGGGAGCGAGCCTCCGTATCGGTACTGCGATCCATTCCGCACATTGCTGCGGATCCATGTTCGGGAGATTGACCGTGAGAATCTGTGATGGATGCCATGCTGATTCGGGTTGCCGACGCCGTCGTGCAGGTGCTGCAGACTGGTTCATTCCGTTGGCCATTCTCTGTGGAGCGATCCTATTTGCCGCGGCATTCGCCACAGCAGCTGAAAACCCGGACTGTGACCGTGGTGCCTGCCGGTTGGAGCAGCGAGCTGGCCTCCCGGAGAACCGTGCGACGGGACTGCCTGATCCACGTGGGGCTGCAGCAGAAACTGACCGACGAGTCGAACACCGAGATCGACTCCCTGGTCAGCTTGGGCCAGGAGCTCGAAGAGCACCTCCGCGGCCTGGGACGACTCCCCACTGTCGACGCCACGCTCGTCGCTGTCGAAGCCCTCGCGGCTCCCCTCGATACTGAGGATCTGGATCAGCGGCGGGTATTCACCACCGTCATGAGCCTCACCTTTCGGATCCTGGAATGATCCCGTTGTCGTTGAACCTGGCGAAAGGCTCGTTTTTCGATCGCCCCGCTGTTTTGACGGCGTTCTCGCGAGCGGAACGCCAGGTGCTGTCCCGGTTCGGGGCGTTTGTACGGACACGGGCCCGCAGCAGCATCCGTCGGCGACGGGGGACTTCCGTGCCCGGGGAGCCCCCCAACAGCCATGTGGGGCTGCTCAAGAACTTCATCTTCTTCGTGTTTGATCCCGCGCGGCGGAGCGTGCTCGTCGGCCCGGTTCGACTGAACCATACCTCCGGGACCGCTCCCGCCGTGCTCGAGTACCAAGGGACGACAGCCATCACTAAGGGGCGAAACCCCCGGTTGGTGCGGATTGCCGCCCGTCCTTACATGCGGCCCGCCCTGGCGAAAGAACTCCCCGGTCTGCCCGCGATGTGGGCCGATTCGGTCCGTCCTTCGTAAACCTACCCTGCCCATTGTGAGGCATGCCATGAATGGTCTCTGGCGACACCCGGAACTGGTGTTGGGGGTGATCCGGCGCTGGCTCCCTTACCCGGAGTATCGGGAGCTGGCGCTCGATGGTGACGTCGCCTTGTGGGAACCGACCAGCCTATACGGACACCTCATCGCCACGGCGACCGATGGGGCGTTCAGCCATTCCAGTGGCTTGGTCTGGCTCCACGATCGCCTGTGGTCGGCTGGCTACGAAGAACATTGCAACGGACATCTGGCTCCCTTGAGTGCGGAAGTCCGCCGGCACTCTGGACGCATCTCGGTGTTCCGTACCGTGCCGCCGTTGGATGACCACAAACGCAAGCATGTGGCCCGGCATCTGATCGGCGATCTGACCGGCGACTATGGCTGGAAGAACATTCGGCTGTTGACGCTCGGCCAACTGGTCGGCCTGCGGTGGTTCACCTGGGTGGGCCCATATCGCCACTGGATTCGACAACAGAGTCTGCGGGGCGATTCGACGATCTGCTCGCAGCATATTGCCCGCTCGTTTCAGCGTGGAGCTGGCATCCAGTTCGTGCACAAGTTCGACGCGGCGGTCAGCCCCAACGATCTGGCTCGATCTCCGTTGTTGACGTACCTCGGCACTCTCACCTGGCAGGAGGCACTGGACAACCATGTGGGTGTTTCCCCTGCGTAAGGTGTTCCTGTTGATCGTGGTGGGGCTGACCGCTCTGGCCGGTCCCGCACTGGCTCCCCCCACCTTGTCACTGGGAACGATCATTCGTCTTACGCCGTCAGTGCTGCGATTGCTCGGTCGGCTGCGACAGCTGGACCTTCCGGGCCGGTTCCGGGAGGCGAACTGGACTGGTCCCCGGCGTCAGGGCTCGTGCGTGCATGCGTCGCTGGTGCATTTGCTGCACGGTCAGGGACGCCACGACCTGGCGACCTGGTGGCGGGAGCACCATGCCGATGGCGAGACCCCGGACACCCTGGCCCGCCAGTTGGATGCCGCGGGCCTGGTGTATGCCGAGACCCGGACGGGGGAGGTGCAGTTTCTGGAATGGGCCATTCGTACTCGGCGGGGAGCGGCCGTGGTGGTCCAAGAGGGACGCCACATGGTGACGCTGGTCGGTCTCGATGCCCAGCACGCGCACATCCTCGACAGCAATGCTCCAGAGCGGATTCAGCTCTGGTCGCGGTCGAAGTTTCTCGCGGAATGGCAGGCCAGTGGTGGCTGGGCTCTCACGATTCTGGGCGTACCGGCCGCTCCCGCTCCCTGGTTGGTGCAAACTCAGGTTCCCGCAACATAAGGAGTTGTGACATGCGACAGATCGGTTTGACGGTGCTCATTTCCGCAGCGGTCGCCTTGGCAGTGCAGCTGTGGATTGCCCCGCATGTGCTGCCCGCGGAGGCGACACCGCCCCACGAGCGCGGCGCGGTGCTGGTGGATCCGATCGAAGAGCGTTCGCTCGACTTACCCGAAGATGCCCATACCTGGCACACCATCCTGCTGGTCCAGCCGAATTGGCGGGAGATTCCCGCTGAACGGCGGGTGGAGACCTTATTCCACAGTGAACCGCAACTGGTGTCGCTCAAGCACCAGACCCATTGGCACCTGATCACGACTGCCGATCCGGAGTTCGCCAAGTTTCGGTCGCTGGTCGACAGCACCCCGTGTCTCTTGGTTGAACGAGCCAATGGTCAGGTGATTTATCGGGGCTCGGGACACGATCTGGGCCACCGGCCACCGGAGTTGACGCGGTCCATTCGCCGTCAAGTGGAGCGTCACTGCCCCCGTGGGCGGTGCCTGCCGATCCATCCCCAACCACCGTTTGGACCGGATGACAACCGCCATCGAGGGGCGGACGACCGCGACGGGGAGGACGAGATTCCGCTGCTGTTTCGGGAGTCGGACGACGGCGCAGGCAGCAGTGACGCCGGGGGAGTGTGGGTTGCTCTGACCGCCGTGGGAGCCGCCCTTTCGGGGGTCGCGTATCAGTGGAAGAAATCCAGTTGAGGGGGGGACGTACTCCCCCAAGGTCGTATCGGTCCCGTTCTTGTGATTCCACCTCTTGGAGCCTGACTCATGGACCAGATTGACGTTCGTAACCCGCTTGTTTTGGGGGCCATTGGTGTGGCCATGTTTTTTGTGGGGCAGTTGCTGTTCAAAGGGGACAGCGCCATCGAAAACCGCCGCCGGGTCGCCACGCGTTTGGCGGGGCGTCTGCGGGAATTGGGGTTCACCCGCCTGCCCCCGATTCTCGAGGACTACGCGGTCGGCGATTACAGCGGCATGATCAGCAAGATTCGGGAAGTCGCGGATCTGCTGGGGGATGAACGCGAGCGGCAGTCGGAGTTCGAGCGGGTCTTCCAGCTCGTTTTGGAAGCCAAGATGCGGGATCCCGAAAAGCGGGAAGCCCTGCTCAAGACGGTCGATCGCTTGCGGGCTGTGCACGAGCGGCCCCCAGTGGTCGGAGGCATGCTGCCGCCTGTGGTGGCGGTCGCTCCAGGGACGGTCAGTCCTGTCCCGCCGTCGGCGTGAGTGAACGGAATCCGTCCTTCGAATCGAGGAGTGATCGCCGATGGGTGCCAAACTCGGCCTGGATGGCAAGCTGTATCGGAACACGGGAACCTTCGCCTCTCCCACCTGGGACGAGGTCAAGAATGTGCGGGACCTGACACTCAGTCTGGACGCGGGGGAAGCCTCCATGACCACCCGGGCCAACGCGGGCTGGGAAGCGGTGCTGGCCTCCCTCAAGAAGGCCAGTATCGAGTTCCAGATGGTCTGGGATTCAGCGGACACCGATGTCACGGCGTTTCGGGATGCGTTCCTGAACCGCAGCACCATTGAGTGTGCCGTCATGGACGGGGACATTGCCGTCGCCGGAAACCAGGGCCTGCGGGCCACGATGGCGGTGCTGAAGTTCGCCCGCAGCGAGGCTCTCGAGGAAGGGATGCTGATCGATATCACGATCAAGCCCGCCTACGCCGCCAATGCCCCCAGCTGGCACACCGCTCCCTAAAGGTTGGCACCATGCGCGAGATTCCTGTGCACTACGACCCGGTCCTGGGCTGGATCGCCGACGTTCCCCGGGCACTATCCACCACGATGCTGCAGCGGCTGGTGACATTCGTGCTCCAGGTCAACCAGCAGCGGGTGGTCGGGATGCCACCGGGAGACACGCGGCAGTTGATGGTCAGGCGGCTCGACGAACTGCGGCAGCGGGGCATTCAACAGCGGGTCCAGGGAACTCAGGGAATCGGCCTATTCGAGGCCACCCGCGGGACCGGCAAAGTGATCAGTCTGAGGAGTGAATGATGGCCGACACCTGGCATGCACAAAGTTCCGGCGTCACCTACGCCGCCAACAAGGCCATGATCGACGTGTTTAACGCGAACACGTCGGCCAAAACCATCCGGATCTACCGGATGTGGTTGTTCAACAACCAGACGACAGCCATCACCGGGGTGTTCAACAACCTGCGAATTCATCGACAGACGGTCGCTCCGACTGGGGGCACCACGCTCACTCCCGTCGCGCACAACACCGCCAATGCCGCGCTCGATGCGGGAACCTCTGTCGGGAATGGACGCACGGTGAGTGTGGGCTCGCAGTTTCGACAACTGCTGCATTCGCCGGACGAGCCCACCCTCTCGACGCTCGATTGGGACTCGATGCTGACACTGGTGCCTTACGCCGAGATCTGGAACTCAGGCTACGGCGACAGCAATGTGGAACCGCTCACCTGTCGGGCTGGTCAAAACGAGGGGATCGTGGTGGTCTCCGTCAACCAGACTGTGGGTCTGGCCGATGTCGAACTCGAATTCACGAACAGCTGATGCCTGCCGAAACCTTTCATTTTGGTTTTTCAGCCACTGCGGCCATCGCGGATCGGGCCCTGTGCTCACTGTTCAATGCCGAGGTGACCGATCTCCGTCGCGAGTTGGAACTGGTGCAACTGGAGGTTCGGGAAGTGCCGTTTCCCGCAGCGATGACAGGGGCGCTGGTCGGGACGGTCGAGGTGGTCCGGATCAGTGCGCAGTCCGGGGGCACATTGGTCACGCCCGTGGCCACCAATTCCGCAGCCACGCTGCCCCCGCAAATCAGCTGTCGGACCCAGGTCGACGCGATCGCGGTCTCGGGGGTGCTCCGGGCCTGTTGGTTGAACGAACCGGGGTTTGGCGGGGCGTCGGGGAGCCTCGCCACCTGGCTGCAAGGGGCGGGGGCCAAGAATCCCGGACAGCCGTGCCGCAACGTGGGGGTGGTGTGGCACGCCGGTCAGGGTTCCGTGTTGCAGTCGCTGGAACTGGCCGAAGGGGAAGGCATCGCGATCCGACCCAGTGTGACACCGCCGGCCCCCTTGGGCTGGCTGTGTGATTGTGAATTGGAAGTCGGCACGTCGTCGTGGGTCGTGCCCGCGGAACTGTCCCCCTCGGAGGGACATCAGGCTTGGATTACAGTGTTCAACGGGGTCGGCTCGGGAATAGTGCTCAAGATCCGGGCGATACAGGCCTCCACTCCGGGTTTCTATTCCTACGACAACGCCAACAGTGGAGTCGCCACGGAAAACTCGACTTTGCGATTGGTCCGAGTCCGACGCGCCACCGGGGGAACCTTGCTCAATCCACTGCCCGCCTCGACGAAGAACACGGTCCCCGCCACATTGCAGTTGCGGCGTGGTTCGCTGCGAAACGAATTGACCATCCAACTGGTCGAGGGACTCGATCCAGGCTCCGATCTGGGGTATCCAGCCGCCAATGGAGCGGCAGTCCGGCGACTCAATTGCTTGCGGAACGCGCGCCTGCGGGTGGCCTCCGTCGATGTCACAACGGGTTTCGCGGAGGGGAATTTCGCTCCCGCCCGGAGTTTGCGACAGGGCTGGGAGGTGGGGGCTGGCCTGCCCGTTGGTGGACTTCGTCTGCGTCCCCAAGAGGGGATTGCCTTGCTCGTCAATTCAACGTCGCCGCTTTGCAGTTACATCGTGGAGGGGACGATTTTGCACCAAGCCCCTCCGGCGAGTAGTGGGGGGAGCCGGCGGCCGGTCGCTCGAATCCTGGGGGCTTAACACGCATGTTCAAGAATGTCGCCAACCAGAAGATCGTGTTCTACGCCCACGATGTGGCCAGCAACGCTCCCAAGACAGGGGACGCGGCCAATCTGACGGCGTATGTCTCCAAGGATGGGGGAGCCCCGGTGGCCCTAAGCGACACCAGCGCCACGGAACTCGATCCCGTGTTGGCCAAGGGAGTTTATGCCTTCGATGTCACGGCCGCGGAAAGCAAAGGCGAGATCCTAGTGTTCTCCGCCAACAGCGCGACGGCCAATGTGCAGCTCGATCCGTTGATCGTGTGCACGGTCCCCGCGAATTTCACACTGTTGACGATCGACAGCAATGGCCGCCTCGACCTGGGACGTTGGCTCGGGACCATCCCGCTCCCCCTGACCAGCCAACGGGTGGATGCGACAGTGGGGGCCTTGCAGACGAATGTGGTGACGGCGACGGCCATCGCCAACGATGCGATCACGGCCAGCAAGATTGCGGATGGAGCGTTGACGGCCGCGAAATTCGCGGCCGGGGCGTTGGATGCGGTGTGGTCCGTGACAACCCGCACCCTCAGTGCGGCCGGCGTCCAAGCGATCTGGGATGTGCTGACATCGTCCCTGACCACCCTCGGCAGTCTGGGCAAGTTGCTTGTCGACAAACTGGCGGGGGTGAGCGGCCAGCTGGCCAGCCAGGCCGAGGTCACGGCGATCCAGAACAACACACGGGCCGTCATCTCGCTTCCCGAAGTGCTGGAGCGTCCAGACAGCGGGACGGCTCTCTACCGGATCGAATTGTTCCTGTACGACGAGGTGGGCAACATGGAGGTGCCGGATGCCGCGCCCACCCTGGTGCTCGTCAACCAGGCCGGAACCGACCTCTCCAATCGCCTGAGCAGCACCACGATGTCGCTGATCAGCACGGGACGCTACCGAGTGCTGTACACCGCGAGCGCGACGGATGCTCTGGAACAGCTCAACTGGACGTTCTCCGTGATCGAGGGGGGAGCCACCCGGGCTTACGGCCGGCAGAGCGTGATTGTCGACACGACGGCAGTCGATTTCACGGCGGCCGACCGGACGACCCTCCTGGCGATCGCCGGCAATGCCGACGTTCCTACCAGCACCCGCTTGGCCACAGCCGCCTACACCGCGCCAGACAACGTGAAAATCGCGGCGATTGCCAGCAATACGGATGTGCCGACCAGCTCGCGGTTGGCCACCGCGGCATATACGGCTCCCGACAATGTGGGCATCGCCATGATTGCTAGCAACACGGATGTGCCCATCAGCACCCGGTTAGCGACGACCGCGTACACGGCCCCTGACAACGCGGCGATTGCCACGATCGCCAGTAACACCGATGTCCCCACCAGCACGCGGCTGGCGACGGCCGGATACATGGCTCCCGACAACGCGACGATCGCCGCGATCCACACCAAGACTGCACAGTTGCCGGCTGACCCCGCCAGTACCACCGCTGTCCTGACCCGGGCTGCTCCGGGAGCGGCCATGACCCTCACAACCCCGGAGCGGGAGGCAGTCGCGGATGCCTGGCTGGACCGAGTCGATGGCATTGAAACCGGTGAGACCCCCCGGCAAACCCTCCGCTTGGTGCGGGCGGCCACCCTGGGGCAGTCGGATGGGTTTCCCGAGGGGCCGATCCACTTCCGAGACCGCGCCAACACCAAGAACCGGATCACCGCCCTGACCGACGCGCAGGGCAACCGCACGGCGATCGCCACCGATCCCACCTGACACCTTCCCGCTTCTCGCAGGCACCCCGCCATGTTTCCTGCTGGCTATTTCGGGCCCCGGTTCTTCCCGGCCCGCTACTGGCCGAAACCACTTCCCCCGCCCGATACCGGTTCCCCGCCAGCCGGGACCGGGTCCTTGCCAGTCCGGTTCGGGATCAGTTCGCTGGCCCGGCGGCACCTCACAAGTTCCGTTCCCCCGCGGTGTGGCGTGGGAACAGTCCCCCATCGCTGACGTCACTCTCCATGGCGGATTCTGTGCGAGCCACCCCCATTGTGATCATCCCCGGGGAAACCGCCCCCCTGGGATTCAACTTCACGGACCTGCTGAACCGGGGAGTCAATCCGGAGGCCGTCGTGGCGAGTGTGGTCTCAATCCAGGTGGTTCCGGCGGAGGAGTTGGCGTTCAGCAATGCCCAGCCCAATGCCACACCGTTTCGAGATGAGTTCGGACGGCTGGTCGCCGCGCAGCATGGGATCACGGCGATTCCGGGAGGAGCGGTGGCGGGGAAGAACTACGACGTCACCGTCACCATCGCGGACAGTGATGGCTCGATTCGCAAAGGCATTTTTCCCGTTTGGACCAGGAGTTGACCATGACGAGTTTTCGTGACACCGCCGGACGAACCTGGCAGATTTCGCTGACGATCGATGCCCTCAAACGGGTCAAGTCGCTGCTGCAGATCGACCTGACCGAGCCGTTGCAGGGGGAGCCGCCCCTGATGACCCGCCTGGCGATCGACGTGCTGCTCTTGTGCGATGTTCTGTTCGCGCTCATCAAGCCCCAGGCGGACGCCGCTGGAGTCAGTGATGAGGTCTTCGGAGCCAGTCTCGGGGGCGAGGCGATCCTCGCCGCACAAGAGGCCCTCACCCAGGAGTGGCTCGATTTTTTCCAGAACCTCCGCCGGACCCATCTGGTGACCGCGATTCAGAAGCAGCGGGATCTGGTGCAAGCCATCGTCGCGGCGGGGGAACAACGGCTGGCGCAGATCCAACCCGACCAAGCCGTGGCGGAACTGTTTGGCGGCTCATCTACCGCACCGCCGGTCTCGTCGGCATCGAGCCCGGCCCCCTGACGCTGCGGGAATTGCTCTGGATGGCGGATGGTCTCCGGGAGGAATGGTGGCAACACACCGCGCACCAGATGGCGCTCCTGGCGAACTGCCACCGCCAGGAAAAGCGGCGTTCGACCCCGTTCCGACCCGACGACTTCAACCCCCACCGCCGCCCCGCCCGGACGGCCGCTTGGCCGAAAGTGCCAATCCAAGTGCTCAAACAAGTCTTTGTGGACCAACGTGTGAGGTAAGCCATGGCAGCATCCGCGGGTGCCATCCGGGCCGGCAAGGCCTTCGTGGAAGTTTCGGCCGACAGCAATCCCCTGGTCCGGGGACTGCGGTTGGCGGAAGCCAAGCTGCGGGCTTTCGGTGCCAGTATTTCTGGGGTCGGTCGCCAACTGCTCATGGTCTCCGGAGTCTTCGCAGCCGGGGGCGTGGCGGGGATCGCCGCGACTGCCAAGGCGTTTGGCGACATGGGCGGGACACTGGTCGACCTGAGTGCCCGCACCGGGGTTTCAGTGGAGGCGCTGTCGGGCCTGGAGTTCGCCGCCTCCCAGACGGGAGCCGAACTGGGGACGATCGAGATTGGCCTCAAGAAGATGCAGGACACGCTGGTGCAGGCGGCCGCGGGTTCCCAGTCTGCCCAGACCGCTCTGGCCCGCCTGGGGGTGTCCGTGGCCGAACTGGCTCAACTGACTCCCGACCAGCAGTTCTCGCGGATCGCGGAGGCGATCAGCCGGATCCGCAATCCCGCGCTCCGCACCGCGTTCGCGCTCGACATCTTCGGCAAATCGGGGACGCAATTGCTCCCCCTGCTCAATGAGGGGGCCGCCGGTCTCGCGAAGTATCAGCAGCAGGCTGCCGATCTGGGGTTGGTCCTCGCCACCGAGGATGCCCAGGCGGCGGACGATTTCGGGGACTCGCTGGCTACGCTGTGGATGCAGATCAAGGCGGGAGCCTTCAGCCTGGGGGCCGCCCTGTTGCCAGAATTGCACAGCCTGGTGGAGATCGCCACCCGGGTGATCACCCGCACGGTGGATTGGGTCCGGATCAACAAAGCCTTCCTGGTGACTGTCGGCAAGATCGCCCTCGGAGTAGCCGCGGCAGGTGTGGCCCTGGTGATTGTCGAACAGGCCCTTCTGACGGTCGGTGCGGTGTTCGGGATGATCGCCGCGGCGTTGCCGGCAGTTGTCGGTCTGTTCGCGACGCTGGGTTCCGCAGTCGCGGCCCTGGCCACGCCCGTGGGGCTGGTCGCGGTTGGGGTCCTCGCCCTGGGGACCTATTTCGTGACGGCCACCGACACCGGGGTGGCCGCCGTGCAGTGGCTGCAGGAGGTGCTGGGGGATCTGTGGCAGGATGCCACTGCGGCCTTCGCGGGGATCCGGGATGCGCTGGTCACCGCCAACTTCGGCCTGGCGATGCGGATTGTGGGGCTGCTTCTGAAGCTCGAGTGGCAGAAGGCCCTGGGGTTTCTGGAACAGCAGTGGTTGGGGTTCCAGGAACTGTTCCTGTCGGTCTGGACGGACGCCACCTTCGGGTTGGCGGAACTGATGACCGCGGCCTGGGCCCTGATTCAGACCGGCTGGGAGGAGACGCTGGGATTTCTGACCGATGGCTGGACTGTGTTCACCAACTTCCTGATGGCGAACTGGGACACAGCGATCGGATTCATCCGCCAGGGGTGGGTGCTACTCCAGTCCCTGTTCGACGACGAGATCAACGTGGCGGCGGAGGTCGAGCGAATCAATCAAGAGGTCACCCAACAAGGAACCGATCGCCAGGCAGCCCAGGACGACCAGATCCGCCAACGGGAGCAGGCCCGCCAGGAGCGACTCCGACAGATTGGGGAGGACCGGCAAACTTCCCAGCAGGCTCTCCAAGACGCCAAACAGACAGCCACGGCGCAGCGGCAGGATCAAACCGCCGCGAATCGCCAGGGGATCGAACAGGAGGTGGCGGACGCGCGGGCAGCCCTGGCCGACTCGATCGCCGCCGCCGCCCAGCAACGTGCGGAGGCGGAACAAGGCCTGGGGCCCCGCCAACGCCGCCTCCGAAAGAATGCGGCGGGAGCGTCCGAGTTGGGCCTGTTGGGAGACCAGAAGGTGTCGACCCAGGGCTCCTTCAATGCCGCTGGGATCCGCGGTCTGGCCGGGGGGAACGCCGCCGACCGCACCGCCAAGGCGACTGAAGAGACCGCCAAGAACACCCAGCGGCTGTTGCGGAAAGCTGACCAGGGAAAGCTGCAGTTTGAGTGAGCCCAGCGCATGCCCATCACCGTCACCGAAAAGTGGGACAGTCGACCGACGAATGGCGGGGAGCAACCCTCGATCGAGTTGTGGTTCGTCATCGACGGGACCGACGACAACATGGCCGCGCACGCGGCGATGGTCGACTACTCCCCCGGCCTGTACCAGGGACTGATCCGGCAATCGACCCATGTGGAGCGGATCGCGGAGTACTCCTGGGAAGGCTCGGTCCGCTATGGCCTGACGGAGGCCAAACAGGCGGGGCAGTCCCAGTTCGTGTTCGACACCGGCGGCGGGACGCAGCATGTGACCCAGTCCCTGGCGAATGTCGGCCGCTACGGAGCCCCGGGGACGACCGCCCCGGACTTCCAGGGAGCGATCGGGGTCTCGGCCGACCAGGTCCACGGGGTCGACATCACCGTACCGGTGTACCACTTCTCCGAGACCAATTACTTCGAGGACGGCGTGGTGACGGGCCCCTACAAGGCCGCTCTGTTCGGTCTGACGGGAACGGTCAACAACGGGGCGTTCCGCGGGTTTGCGACGGGGGAGGTGCTGTTCCTGGGAGCGTCGGGTTCCAAACGGGGCCAGGAACCCTGGGAGATCTCCTTCAAGTTCGCCGCCAGTCCCAATGTGCCCAATCTGACCGTCGGGAACATCTCCGGAATCTCCAAGGGGGGCTGGGAATACCTCTGGGTGCGGTACAGCGACCAGGAAGACACGCTGGCCAAAGTGCTCGTCAAACGTCCCTTGGCGGCCTATGTGGAACGGGTCTATCCGTTCGGCGACTTTTCGGGACTGGGGATTGGAACCTGACCCATGGCGGATGCGTTCAAGAAAGTGCAGTCCGGTCAGCCGCTGGCGATCCCAGCGGCGGCGTTCAATGCGTTCCTCGATGCGGCCGACGATCTACGGCGGCGGCAACAATCCCGTCACCAGGACTCCCAGCCCCACTGGCCACAAGCCGGGATCGTGCGGGTCAAGAACGCCAGTGGCACGGCTCGGGAACGCTTCGAGATCTTGGGAGTCGATCGTCCGATCTTCACCCCCACTGACAATCTGGCGACGTTCCAGAACGAGGTGCTGCTGGTGGGGGTCCAGCCGGTGCTGGAGGACCACGCGGGACGTTTCGTGGTGTTGCTGGAGCCACTGGGAGCGGGGCAGATTGGCCGGGCCGTCATCAGTGGCGTCTGTCCTGTGAAGCTGTTGGTCACCGAGGAATCCGACACGTTCGCGGAGATCGAGGACGGAAACTGCCATGCGCTCAAGTCCGCCGGCAGTGGATCCGCGACCATCCTGTGGAAAGAACCGGGAACGGGAGCCGACAAATGGGCGGTCATCCGGTTGGGCTCCGTCAAACCGGTCATCCGCAAAGCGGAAATGATCGACATGCTGCAGCAGGGGGACACGGGCCCCGCGCGGGCCTGGCTCCTGGAATTCGATGGGACTGGCTGGATCCGGACGGACAAGCAGATCGACCTCTACGGGGACCAAGGGTTCCGTGGGGTGGCGTTCGGGCGGACGGAAGCGGTCAATGCCGGGGACAAGATCGATGTGTACTACTCCCTGGAGGCCTTGCAGTGGTACGGCGTGGTCGGGGGCTGGTACTTCCACGGCAATGTGGTGGCTGACATCGCGGTCGGACAAGCGGGCCAAGTGAAGCTCAATGTCGGCGCGGGTGGGGATGCCCGGGAAATCACGGTGGAGGCCTTCTCCCCGTACACCGCGGTCAAGAAAGACGACTTCGTCGCCGTGAACTGGAACACGTTCTCAGTCCACTGGGATATCGAGAAGATCAGCACGGTCGAGTTGGGCTGTGGCCTGAAACGGGATGAGGACGACAAGCTCATCGTCGACAAGAATGTACTCGCCGGCCCCGGGTTGATCCCGTTCGAGGACTGCGGACTGGCGGTGGGGGCGGGCTGCGGGATCGTCGTCGAACCGGATGCGGTCCGGATCGATGCGGCCGCCATCGCTGGCCCAGGGCTGGTCGGGAGCACCTGTCAGGTCTCCGTGCTGCCGGGCTGCGGGATCACCGTGGGAGCCACCGGAGTCCGGTTCCAGCCCACGGATGTGGCGGGCCCCGGACTGGTGGCGGACGGCACGTGTGGCCTGCGGGTCCTGGCCGGCTGCGGCCTGACGTTTTTTGGCAACCTGCTCGACGTGAATCCCCACGACCTGGCGGGGGAAGGTCTCGTGGCGGAGAGTCCTTGCCGCCTGGCGCTCGATACCGATCCTGTCTCGGCCTACACGTTCTCCGCCGTCACCAACGTGCAGCTGTCGATCGCGGGCTGCACGCTGACCCTGACCAAGACCGTGACGCCGTTCGATCTACTGACGAATGCGGCGGGGGTGGTGGTCGGGTTCGAGGCGGGGACCCCGTTCACCACCCAGCAGACGGTCGACCTCTGTGCCTGCCGACCGGAATACGACTGTTACCCCTCCTGAGCGGACGCCATGCACTGTCAATTCCCGGGAGAGCACGTCGGCCGTCTGGAAGCGGCAGTCACGGTCCAGTGCCTGCGCTGTGGCGAACCTGCCACGGCGACCGTGTTCCCCATCCGCCGGAAATGCTCCGCCCCTGAGCCTGGGCCACCACCCCCAGCACCGCGCCGGGAACTGACCTGTCGCCACCGGGGAGGCGAAGTTCGCCGCTCCCAGTGTGCTCCCTGCGGGGGAGGGGTCGCCCTCAAGGTCTACGCCTGCGACGTCCACGGGGAATGCACACTGGGGAAGCGGCTGCCCGATGTCCCGGGTTGCTGCCAGGGGTGTCCGAGCGTGGCCCTCGGGGAACCGGGAGCCGTCGGGGCCCCCACGGACGTGGCGGTGATCGTGGTCTGCCACAACTACGGCCGGTTCCTGGCCGCGGCGATCCACAGTGTGCTGGTCCAGACCCGGCCGCCGGCCGAGATCCTGGTGGTGGACGACGCCTCGGGCGACGACACCCCCGCCGTGGCCGCCCAGTTCGCTCCACGTGGCGTCCGGTACCAGCGGGTTGACGTGCGGGACGTCCACCGGGCCCGGGCCACGGGGTTGGCCGCCACGCGGGCCAGTGTGGTCTGCTTTCTGGACGCGGACGACATCCTGCCGCCCGACTATCTCGAAGCGGGAGTGCCGCTCTTGGACGATCCGGCGGTCGGGATTGTGTATTCGGATGTGGAACGGTTTGGGGACCAAACGGGGCGGGTCGAATACCCGGCCGAACCGGGGAACCGGATCCACCAGGAGAACTTCGTGCATGCCGGAAGCCTGGTGCGACGCACGGCGCTGGAGATGTCTCGGGTGTTCGAAATCGCCTGCCCGCCGATCGCCAACGACGACTGGTTCCTCTGGCGGCGGATCGTGCCGTTCGGATGGCGATTGGCGAAGAGTTCGGCGGTCTACCGGTACCGAAAACATGCGGCCTCGAAACTCGCCCAGATGAACGCTGCCTTGGTGCCGTACTTCGAACGAGCAGCCCTGGCGCTAGAGCCAATCACCCTCGCCATCCCGCTCTCGGGCCGAACTGAGTTCTGGCCAAGACTCGCCGAGTTCCTTGAGCACCAGACCTGGCCGCACGACCAAACGCGGCTCTTACTGGTCGATACCAGCCAGTCAGCGGAGTTCGGCCGGACGGTCCGCACCTGGCTCGCGACGTGCGACTATCCCCAGGTGCAGTACCTTGCGCTGGCAGTCGCCGATCCGGGCCTGGCGGACGAGAACCGCCGGGGCCCCGGAGTCCGCCAGCGTGTGCAAGTGGTAATGCCGCGGATCTACAACCGGGTGCGGGCGGAGACGACGACCGAGTATTTGTGGATCGTCGAGGATGACATCCTGCCGCAGGTCGATACCTGCGAACGCCTCCTGCGGTCGTTCGACGCCACGACGGCGTCAGTCTCGGGGGTCTACCAGTCCCGGTTCCATCCCGGCTACGTGGCCTGGGACCAGGACGGGCGGATCTTCACCGAACGGTTGGACGGAGTCCAGGTCATCGGGGGGCAGGGATTCGGGTGCGTGATCCTGCGGAAGTCGGTGCTCGAGGAACACGTGATCCACCACGGCGGACGGGGGGACTACGATCCGACATTCTATGCAGAACTGCGGGGGACGCGTTGGTGGGCGAAGGTGGATTGGGGGTGTGGGGTGGGACATGGGTAGGTCAAGATAGTGCCTGGCCGTCGTAGTCCAGCACGACGTACTCTCACGGTTCATCGCCGCAGAGAAGCGGATGCCGGGAATGAAACTCGATTCCAATCAATCCCCAGCTCAGCAATTAAATCACTGCCTCCAAGCCAATTCCAGCACTGCCTGAGAAAAGTCTTTAGAAGAGTGCGCAGTTAAGGTCTGAGACTTCAGGAAGCACAACCGGCTGAATGCCGTTCTTCGAACTTAGGCCGAATCATTTTTAAGTGGAGACCCCGAGGCCCAGGGCCCCCCAAATCCAGGATATATCCAACTATGTCGAATCTCACCATATGGAGTGAGTGTGGGGCGCCGCGCGCGATTATCCAACGCGCTTGACCACTCGAGATACCCCCCAAGACCCTGCAGAGCAAATAGGCTAATCCATGGCGCGAGGTGCCTCTGATCACGTCCTATCGACCTAAGAAGGCTGGTGTTTGCATCGGTTCCGATTGACGTCGATCCTGGAGCAGTTGCTGCTGCCGCACCAACGATGGCATTGATGTTCCATTTCGCACCACCACTGCTTGACTTAATCTGACTCATCTTCCCTTCGAGTTCCCGACATGCATCCCGGAAGTCACGCTCAAGCGACCTAATACGAGTGAACTCCTCATTCCCCAAGCCACCACTTACTTCCGATGCAAGATCCCGTGCGGTCATGCTCGAATCCTCCAACTCATCAAGCACTTTCGCCAAGTCAGACAGCCCAATTCCATCAATAAATGGCAACGCCACTTTATAAAAATCGAGTTGACCCTTCGCAGCCGCATGGGATGTTGCAACATGTGATGCCTCCATTACTCCTCCCAAAAAAAGCCGCGTCAAGAGGTCATCAGACCAACCAATCGCCCTTTGCGTGCACCCAACGAGGGGTGCCGGAAATACAACCAGTCGACCACTAGTGTCATGAGGCAGAAATGCGTTTACAAACACGGGCTACTTTTGTGAGGATCTCATCAGCGGTAGCCGTCCAGCGGAATGGCTTGGGATTCGCGTTGTGGTCGGCCAGGTAGTCCTCAATGGATTGGATCAGTTGCTTCACGCTTCGGAATGTTCCCCGACGAATCCTCTTGGTCGTGATTTCGGCGAAAAACCGTTCCACCAGGTTCAGCCATGAGGCACTCGTGGGCGTGAAGTGGACGTGGTATCGCGGGTGCCTCGCAAACCAGCGTTGAACCGCGGGTGTTTTGTGGGTTGCGTAGTTGTCCATGATCACGTGGATGGTGACTCCCTCTTCTTCGGGAATCGCCGCATCGACGGTTTTCAGGAATTTCAGGAACTCCTGGTGGCGGTGGCGTTTGAGACATTGCCCGATGACTTCCCCGGTTGCAACATTCAGTGCGCTGAACAAACTGGTTGTCCCGTGACGGACGTAGTCGTGCGTGTGTTTTTCCGTGTAGCCGAGTCCCAAGGGGAGGCCTGGTTGTGTGCGATCGAGCGCTTGGATCTGACTCTTCTCGTCGAGCGACAGGACAATTGCCCGCTCGGGAGGAGCGAGATAGAGACCCACGATATCCCGGACTTTTTCAATGAACAGTGGATCAGCCGATAGTTTGAAAGTCCCTGTCCGATGCGGTTGTAGTGCAAACGCGTGCCAGATCCGAACAATCGCCGATTGCGAGAGTCCGGTCGCATTGGCCATGGTTCGCGTGCTCCAGTGGGTGGCATTCTTCGGCAACGACTCCAGGGTTTTCACAACGACTTGCTCGACTTGCTCATCGGTGATCTTTCGTGGGGCGCCGGAGCGGGCCTCATCATGAAGCCCCTCGAGTCGGTGCTCGATGAATCGCCGCCGCCACTTCCCCACCGTTGGCAGTGTGACTCCAAGTTCCTCAGCGACTTGCGTATTGGTCTTTCCCGCATTGGGTTTCTCACCAGCACAGGCCAGCACGATGCGACAGCGCAGCGCGAGTGCCTGTGCAGACTTGGCACGCCGCGACCATCGTACAAGCGTTTCCCGCTCGGCATCCGACAAAACCAGTTCTGCTTTCGGTCGTGCCATGACACTCTCATCCCTCGCTCGTTTGGGCCCCACGCGAGGGATGATACCGATAACAAACCGGCAGCGCAAGGGTTAACAAACGTATTTATGACTCATAACACTAGCCTCGCTTTGAAGCTCTTCATTACCGATGCGATATTCGACACGAAGTCTTTTTGCCAGACCCGGAGCCGTATCACCGAACGTGTCGTTGCTGGCGTCAATGGAAAGTCTGTTGTCGACAACGGCAGCGACCACCACGGACGTGACGTCCGTTTTGTCCTCTGCAAGAACGGGTGTGGCGGAAAACGCCAATGCAATCGCTATCAGAGTCGACTGAACGCGACAAGCAACGAACTGTGCAATCTTCATGTGAGGCTGACTTCTTGTGTTTCGGGTGAATTCGAAGGATGTGAGTCTAAGAGTCGGCATTCGAGTCGGCGAGTGGAAAGAGTCGACTGGCTCGAGGTTACATCACCGCGGTCCCGGAGGTAAGTGATCAATGAGATACCGAGTGATGAGCATCTGCACGTGGACCGTGGTGCCCTTGCCTTCAGAGAGCCCGTGATCGCGATTGGGATAGACGAAGTAGTCGAAGCGTTTACCCAGCTCGATGAGTCGGTCCACCAGCCCTTCGGTAATCTCGATGTGCGTGTTGGTTTCGCCGGAGCCGGTGATGATCAGCAGGTCGCCGCGCAGGCCCTCGGCGTAGTTGATCGCCGAGCCAGTGCGGTAACCTTCGGGATTCTCCTTCGGTGTGCGCATGAAAATTTCCTGATACTCGGCGTTGTAATACTGCGCTTGAGGCTTCGGCACCACGGCGATGCCGACATGGTAGGTATCCGGCTTGCGGAACAGCGCGTTGAGCGTGTTCGAGCCGCCGCCGCTCCAGCCCCAGATGCCCACTCGCGAAAGGTCCACGAATGGGCAGAGCCGCTCCAGTGCCTTCAAACCGGCAGCCTGCTCGTCGGTCGAGAGCGGCCCGAGACTGCCATACACCGATCTTCTCCACGCCGCGCCCTTGGGCCCCGGAGTGCCCCGGTTATCAATTGAGACGACGAGATAGCCAAGGTCCGCCACTGCCCGGTGAAAGAGGGAGAATCCCTGCCCCCCGTGCCAGTCGTCGAGCACCGTCTGTCCAGCGGGCTCCCCATAGACGAACACAAATACCGGATACTTTTTCGTGGGATCGAAATCGCGAGGTTTGATCATCCAACTGTCCATCACCACTCCGCCGCCGATGTCGAGCTGGAGGAACTCGGTAGGCCGCGTGATGAGCGGCTTGATTCGGGCTGCCGCCGCGGCGTTGTCCTCCAGCATACGCACGCTGCGGTGTTTCGGCAGTTCCACCAGATCAGTGACCGGCGGCTGGTCGAAAGTGGACCATGTGTGAAACGCCCATTGGCTATCCGGCGAAAACACATAACTGTGCGAGCCGGGCTGGTCATTCGGGGTCAAACGTTCGGGCGTGCCAGTTCCATCGAGGCGAGATCGGTAGAGATACCGCTGGGTCGCGTTGGTCGGCGAGGCGTAGTAGTAATACCATCCGTTCTTATCATCGATCTGGCCGGGCGCGATGAGGTCGCTGCCCGCTGCGGTTATCGGGGTCGGGTCTGAACCGTCGCGCGAGACGACGAAGGCACGCCTCCAACCATCCCGCTCACTGAAGATGACAAAGGTCTTGCTGCCGCGAATCCACTGCAGGCCTCCGGGTTCCATATCCACCCAAGACACCACCCAGGCGGGATCGGTTGCCGCGTAGACTTTGGTGATCGCGTCGGTGCGATGATTGGCGAGCATTACTTCCCGCGCATCACGGCCCCGGCTTAACTTATCGATCATCACTTCGTCGGAGTTCCCGGCCCAGCTCAGTGAGTTGAGGTAAAAAGTTCCCGCTTTATCGGCCAACTCGATCCAGCGCGTGGGGCCACCATTCACGCCAACAACGCCGATGCGCAGCGTGGGGATCGGCCCGCCGATCCGTCCAAATCGAGTCTCTTGGAACGTGCGATACGTCGGGTCGCCGGGCACCAGGACCGCCCGTTTCGGGATGGCGGATGAATCGGACTGGATATAGGCGATCCATTGCCCGTCGGGACTCCAGCTCGCGCTGCCGTTGTTGATCGCGTCAGAATCGCTGTCTTGGGTCAGCGAGGTGGCCCGGCCGTTGGCAATGTCATACACGAGCAAGTCCGCGCCGCGCGAACCCAGCAGTCGCTCACCATCCGGCGAAAACGCATTCGCCTCGAACCCCACACCGTCACCGGCCTTCACCAGACGCAAGTCCCCGGACTCCAACTCGTACAGCCAGCGATCGCTGCCGCCCGCCTCCTCTGTGTGCAGCAAGAACCGCTTCCCCGTCGGCGAACAGACGAATCCGTGGATCCTCAGCCGTTGGTTAGTGCCGGGCACGAGGAGTTTCTCCCCTGCGACCACAGCGCGTTTGCCGCGGGCGGAATCGTAGCGGGCGATCTCCGGCCCAGACGCACCCTCGGGCGTCTCCAACTTCAGATAGCCCGAGCCGTCCGGCAGCCAAGTGGCGCCAAAGGATCGCATGCGAAGCTCGTCCGTTTCGTAGATCGCCTTGATCCGCGGCTCGACTTGAGACAACAAGCGGGCCATCGACTCCTCCGCGGGTCTGGCCGCATGCACCGGTAGGGCGGACCATGCCGCCAACAGGGACATGAGGACGAAGGTGAGAAATGTCAGTTTTGTCATGGTTTGCGTCTTTCGAGAACCAGTACCCAGTCCTGGGGCGATGGCAACCCCTTCGACTGGAATTCGCCAGAGGGAGCGTTGATGATGCCTTGATCAAATCGTCTGCCTGTGGCCGGGTCGAAGTAGAAGGCCGAGTAATGCACGTCGGGTTCGAGTCCCTTTACGATCGTTCCGTTCCATTGGTAGATGCCCCGCTTAGGCTGGTAGATGAACCGGACCTTTCCCGGTATGCCCGAAGCGAAGCAGTCCTCTTCGGCCCATTCGGGATGTACCTCGAAGCGCGACCACGGATACTGCTCGAGGAGTTTCTTGCCGATCCCGAGTTGGGATGATCCCGGGTAGGCCATGCCTTCCTTCCACGTCGTCCAATCGTAAACCGGATCGATGCCCGGATCCCCTTCCACGCTTGCCTGCCAGATACCCGCCGCTCCGTAGGTGTGGCCCGCTGCGCCGCTCAGCATGAAACTCCAGAACAAGTGCCGCTGCAAATCTTGAAAGTTGGTTTGCATGTGTCCTTCATAACAGGCCTCGCCGCAAAGAGCCGGTTTGGCGGGTTGCTGTGACTGACAGGACTTCATCAGATCGAGTGATTGGGCCGCTGTCTGATAGCCTTCGTGACCAATCCCAACCATGTCGAAATCGAACACCGCGTTGTCCTTGATCGCTTGACGTGGATGTGCCGGAGCGTGGTAGGTCAGCGGGTGGTGATACGGATCCGTCTCCTTCAGATACTTCGCCAGTTCCGACCAGGGACCATATCCGTCCGTGGCTTCACCTCCGACAACCCAAACCGCGGGATAGGCACCGTAACGGGCAATCAAGTTCCGCCAATGCCGCTTGAAGCCTTCGAGTCCCACTTGCGCGAGCGTGCTCTTGCCACCACCCTGCGGACGCCCCCAACCGCCGACGATCACCGGTACGATTCCCGCATCGACGAGGTGCTTGATGCGACGGTCGGCGAACTCGAAATACTTGGGATTCATCACGCTGAAATCGATCTTCTCGTAGGGCTTGCCGCCTTCGTTCTCCCAGCGGGACTCCATCATGTTTTCATCCGGGTAAGGCCCGCAGACGATCTGCACCGCATTGAATCCCTTTGCCTTGCGGTCGGCGGTGAGCTCCTGAAACCCCTCCCAGGTCATCCGCTTGCACAGGCACTTCCACCAGGTGTCTCCGAGCCACAGAAACGGTGTGCCATCGGCGTGCTCAAAATGCCGCTTGTCTTTCGCCACGCGGATAGGGCCGTGGAGATCGAGCGGATTCGTCCCGGTAATGGGCGTGATCTCGACCTTGCCTTCAACGCCATGCAATCCAGCATCGCTTGCGGCGTTGCAGATGGACCGCCATGGATGCACGCCCACGACCGGCGAGGCATAGCGCACCTTCCACTGGTTCTTGCCCGCCCAGAATGCTGGAACCAATTTTTTGGCTCCGGTGGGATCGGAAAACTCGACATCAAGCGTGACCTGCATGAACGGGTCCGAGTGGTGCTTGGCGGACTCGAAGGTGATCTCCGCCACCTTGTTGGCTTCGACTTTCGGCACATTCGCAGCGCGTTCCATTGCCGCCGTGAAAGCCCCGAAAAACGCGAGAAACAGCAGGAATGAGGCCGTCGAGCGGAATGTGATGGCTATTTTTGAGTTCATGGTTTGTCGCCGATATCAGTTATCGCCGCAATCGATGTTGCGGCGACGCGATCTTCCAGTCCGTCGATTGTGAGGCGCGACGGACTGGAAGTCCGTCGTACCGGTAAGTTCTTATCAACCGCTCGCCTTAGTGCGCGGGGCTCAATGTGAACGACTTGATCGCCACTCCGTACTGCGGCGGATTCGTCCGCGAGAAGCGCAGGACATTCTTGCCCTGCTGGAGCGTGAGCGTTACCGGCTGGCAGTCCTGCCACTTGCCGCATGTGTACGGCATCTCCATCGCGATGTCCGACGCGGTGTCATTCACGGAAACATTGAGCCGCTGGTTGTAGTTGGCCGTGACCACTTGCGCCGTCAGCGTGTACTTGCCCACTTGCGGTGCGTCGATCTCGTACTCGAAGCGCGACTTCCGGCCCAGGCTCGGTCCGGTCGGGTCTACTTGGGGACTCTTGGCATAGTAGTCTTTTGCATATCGGTCCGACACGCGCTCGAAGACGTTGCCGTAAATGTCGTAGAGACCCCACGGATTGGGTTTCTTCTGGCCGACGGGATGCGAGTTCCCGCCATCGTTGTCCTTGAACCAGGCGTAGTCACCAAACTTGGAGGGATCGTCGCCGAAGAACCACTCCGTCTTGGTCCCCGCGCGGCAGGCGTATTCCCACTCGGCCTCGGTGGGAAGCCGCACTTCCTGGCCGGTCTTCTCGACGACCTTCGCGCAGAAATCCGTCGCGTCTGTCTCGCCGATTGTGTCCACCGGACAGTTTGGGTTCTTGGTCGCCCCACTGGGGTTCGATCCCATGATGAGCTGGTACTGCGCCTGAGTCACTTCGTACTTGCCCAGGTAGAACCCTTTGGTGAGAGTGACCTTGTGCTTCGGCATGTCAACGCACTCGAACCGCCCCTCCTTCTCGCTTTCGCCACCCATCACGAAGGTGCCGGGCTGGATGTAAACGAGTTCCAAGTTCACGCCCTCTCCGAGATCGAGTTTCAGAGTGGCGGGAGGATTGATGTCGGCAGGAGTCACAGCCACACGGAATCCCCAGTTGTTGTATTTGCCGTAGCCAGCGCTTTGCATGCGACTCCCGGTCTTCGTGATGTCGGTCCTCCACGCCCCGCCGCGCAGGATCGTTAGCCCCTCGGTGGAGAAACGCGGGAGGAAAATCTGCATACCGCCGCCAAAACTCTTCATCGCCACGACTTCGCCTGTATTGCCGACCGGCTTGGTGTAGGCGGCTGCCGGGATCGCGATGATGCCGTTCTTGCCGTAGCTGATCTTCTTATCCTCGGGCGAGGCAGGCGCGGCCAGCACCTTCTCCGCCACGGTCGGACCATTGGCCTCGCCAAGCTCCGTGCCGAGCGCGGCGAGCGTCACGGCCTTGGATTGCTCGATGATCGCACGCTGCGTGCGGAGCGACACGCCGTTCCAGAAGGCTGGTTTTTCGCCGTGTTCCCCATAGACCCGTTTCTCTCCGAGCAAGTCGCCGATCCATTGCGCCCGCTTGACCTTCAGATAGGCGTCTCTGTTGCTGCGGGCCTGCGTGCTGGCGAGGAAGTCGAGGTCATTGTTGTAGACGGTCGCGGTCCAGCCGCTCCCCCAACCTCCGCCGAGACACGGCACCCAACCGTTTGGAGTGCAATGCACCAGTGCGCCATGGCCGCTCTGCGGGCGGGCGGTAGTCGGGACGCCGAAGGCGCGCAGGATGAATCGCCCGATGAACGCGCGACGCCCGCAGATGCCGCCATTCATGAGGATGTTCTGATAGTTCTGCAACTCCGGCCGGTCGTACTTGACGTCACCCGATCCGTACCGGACGTCGCTGCTAACAAGACTCACATAGCGCCAGCCTGGGTCCGAGTTGTAGATGTGGTCAGGACGGTAGTTCCTCAGCATCTCGCGTCCCCAGACGAGGGTCCAATCCGGTTCGTCCCCGTCGACGACAAAACGCAGGTTCCAGGTGTCCTGACGCTCGAAATCCCGATCAAGCTCGCCTCCCAGGTACGCCTTCTCGAATTGCACGTAACGCTTCACCGGATCAATGGTCTTGGGAGCGTCGACGTCGGCCTTGGGATTTCCCTGCGCCATCGGCACCGCGTGTACCAGGCTGATTGCCAGCGCGAGCCGCTGCAGGACACCCTTGTCGGCTTTCTGGTTCGCCTTCCGGATGTCGCTATAGATCTTCATTGCGGGGCCGTACTGGCCGTCTTTCGCGCCGTCCGCGACCAGCATCTGCTGCATCAGCTCGGCATCCCCGAGCAACCGCTCGACCAGCGCCTCCTGCTCCTTGCCCTGCTGCGCGAATTCTGCCAGACCCTTCGGTGTGGCCTCGGTCAGAACCACGTATTTCGCGAGCTTCGCGTCCAGCTCATTGCTCGCCAGGAATTTGTTGACCTCCTGCTCGTTCTCGGACTTCGGCACCTTGGCGGCGAGGTCCGTCCGCAACTCATTCAGCATGCCGGTGTAGCGCGTATGCAGTCCTCCGTCCGCCTCCGCACCCCAAGCCCGATTCAGCAGGAGCAACGCCACGGTGAGGATTAGGGGCAGGATGTGTGTCCGTTGTACTTTCATTGTCAGTTCCTCGGTGAGGATTAGGGTGAGGATGTGAGTTCGTTGTGTTTTGATTGTCAGTTCCGCGTCATCACGATGCCGATGAGACGCTTCATTTTGTGTCTTTCAAATGAGTTGCGCGGTAAGCAGTCCCAAGCCGGACGGCCACATCTCGCAGCCCCTTGGGCCATTCGTCGAATTCCACAGCGGTAGAATTTTCGATTTTCGGCGGGATTGTTCCCGGAACCAACTTGGCGGAGGGCTGGGCATAAAGAAACGGTACTTTGTTCTGACCATACGTGGCGGGCAGGCTGCGAGCGTAAAGCTCCAATTCGGCGGAATAATCTGCGGCCGAGTATCCCAAGTTGGCCTGATTAGGTATCCAGATCACGCCTGCCACAGCCATCGGCGTGAGCGGGCTAACGCACCAGTTGTACGCCAAGGTCGGAACCGTATCGGGATTGACCTCACCGTCGCGCCCGGGTTCCGGGAACGGCGGGAACTGCAACGGCGCATCGGACAGGTCCGCGCCCTTTCGAGCCAGTTCGATGATCTTCGAGACTTCCGTCTTCACGGCCTGCACATATTCGGAGGTCGCCTTCTTGGAGACGTCCGAACTGGGATCCTGGAGGAGCAACGCACTCAGGCGGGGCTGAAACGCAGGGTTTGTCGCGTCTTTGACACCGTCGAAGGATGTCCACGACAGCGGTGAAGCCATCTGTGCGCCTTGCCCGGACGACATGGTCACAAAGCCCTGGGGGATGCCGCGCCGGTGGAGCGTCTTGGCGAACTCATAGGCGAACATGGAAACGCAGTCGTCCGGAGCAGTGAAATCAGCGGTCTGCCAAAACGTTCGATATTTGCCGCCACCCACCTCGAAGCCGCGTTTTCTGGGAACGGGGTTCGTGCTGGCGGCCGTTCGTCGCCGGAACTCGCGGACCAGCGGCATAGCCTCTGGAGCGGCGGCTTGTTTGTCGCGTCGGTCGTAGGCAGGTTCGGAGGTCAGGAGCGTACTGCCCGTCAGGAACCAAACATCGCCGACGAGGATATTGGTGATAGTTCTGTTGTGACCATGACTCGCCTTCACCGCCAGAGTAATCGGCTGGGTGGAAGCTTTGAGGGCCGGAAAGGAAACTGACCACTGCTGCTCGTCGTTGGCCACGGCGGACCGAGCGACACCGCCGAGCGTCACGGTCACTTCGACGCCCTTGTTGGCATGTCCCCAGACAGGAATCGGCTGATCGCGCTGAATGATCGCGCCGTCGCGATAGTATTCCGCCACTTGGAGAATCGGGTAATCGGGATCGGTGTAAGGGGCGTACTTCGCCTTGATCGCCGCCACCTTCTGCGCGTCGTCTTCCTCAAAGACCAGCTTGCCATCGACGGCCGCAAAAGGCGTCGCCGGAAGCCCGGCCTGGTTGTAGAGGTTCGCGTTCTGCGGAGCCTCGCTGTATGCGTATTGCACGCCGACCGGCTCAGGCACGTTCTTGGACGTCACGACCACGGTGTCGCCGACGATCACAGCCTCGGCCGCATGCCACTTCCGATCCTTGCCACAAAGCCGGAAGTGATTGAGCTTCTCGCCCGGAGTGGGCCGGGCCGGTTCGACAAACTTGCCGGGGTCTTGTGGAAAATCCTTTTCGAGTCCCTTGCTGCCCACCATCAGTCCGCCGAAAAGACTGCCCTTCTCGAACGAGACAACCGCCTTGCTCCCTTCGATCGTGTATTTCTCGTAGATGGGACCGGTATGCGCGACGTCCCGTCCATAATCCTTGGCCAGAGCCCAACGCGCCAGCCGCATGCCGGGATGGAGCTTGTTCTGGTAGTGAATGTTTCCCGGAGCCGCCGGGTTTAGATCCGTCTGGACCACCATTCCGACATGGCTGCGGTTGTTCATGAAGAACAGGTGCTGGACCTGGCGGATGTCGGCGTAGCCGACCTCCGCGGAATCCGCCGTGCCGTAGTTCTGCATCTGCGTGAAGTAGAACGGCATGTCGGGCAGACCCCAGGCTTCGCGCCAACCCCGCACGAGCGCTTCCATTCGAGCGGCGTAGAGGCGACCGTCGCCCGAATTGGACTCACCCTGGCACCAGATCGAGCCGCGGATGGCGTAGGGCACAACGGGTGCGATCTTGCCGTTGAAAAACTGCGAGGGCCCGCGCCACTCGCCCGCGATCCCCGGCATATTCGGTCGCTTTAGAGGTCGCTCCACGGGGAAACCCTGCTCCGCCGACGCCGTCTGCCACGCTGCCAGATCCCGGTAGTACTTCTCGAAAGCGGCGCGTCCCTGTTCGGTGCTGGCATCCCCGTCATGAATCAAGTCGGCATCCACCTTGAGCCCCGGGTGGGCCTCGATCGCCTTGCGCTCCGTGAACGCCTCAATGCGCGTGTTGCTGTGGGAAGTGAGCAAGATGCCGACCGGCACCTTCAACTCTTTGTGGAGTTCATAGGCAAAGGACAACGCGAGGGCCGAGAAATCGCCCGCCGTTCGGCTGGTTTTCCAGTTTTTTTCCGAGGTCACCCGTTGCTGTGGGTACAACGCCGACACGGTGTCGGTCCTGAATTCCCGGATCGGGACCTCGTCCTTCGCACGACTGATTTCCTGCGCCAAAGCGCTGCACATGCTGCGGTTGGCAAACCACTCCATGTTGGATTGGCCGGAAGCATGCCAGACCTCGCCAACCAGGATGTTCTTCAGGGCAACCTTCGCGCCTTCAACATTGCTGACGAGCAGCTCGGCGGGTTCGGCGCTGCCCTTGAGTGGCTTGAGCTTGAGCAGCCACCGGCCGTCCGGGCCGGCCTTGGCGGTTTCCTTTTGGCCAGCGAACTCGACCGTGACCGAAGTGCCCGGCTTGCTCCAGCCCCAGACGGGAAGATGCGTGTCCCGTTGCAGGATCGCGTGATCGCAAAAAGGCGCGCCGAGTTCGATAGCCGGTGCGGGTTTGGTCGCGGGCTTGTCGTCGGCTGCCAGTGCTGTCAGCACAGAAAACGACAGCGCTACGGCAAAGCACAAGTTCAATTTCATGGTTGGTCTCTTCGTTTCGCGGGAGCCATCCCCGGCAGCGGACCCCAGATGTCGGCGAGCAGTGCGAAGATATCCGGATCGGCCTGCTTCAGCTCACCCGCGACGAACGGATAAAAATCATTCGAACCGAAATAGCACTCGGTCATTTCGGCGAAGAACTCCTTCGCGTCGGTCACTCCATAGTGCTCGTGCATCTTGCCGGAGGCGGTGAGGACGGATTTGTACTTCCCGCAGTCGCGGAACTTTTTCCAGGCTGAGGCCACGCGGGGTTCGTCGAATCCGATGATCTGGTCATGGAAGCCGTGTGCGAGTTCGTGCAGTACAACCCACGGCTGGCTGTGGATTCCCTCGGGATCTAGGAAATCGTTGATCTCCGGAATATGGACGCACCTCGCGAGTTGGTCGCTGTAGCCATGCTCCTTCAGCCAGCCGGCGTCAGGGTGATACTGCATCGCGCGCAGGTCGCCATAGTCGAGATCCAGCTGAATAGTGATGGTGCGGAGCTTGGCAAGCGCCTTCTCCGGCACAACCACCGTGATGGCGACCAACCGCGCCTCAAGCAGTTTCAACGCGCGGGCCCCAACCGCCGCGTGTTCGCCTTTCAGTAGGCGATCATCCACGCGAACGGCCCAACCTTCGATGGCGCGCGTCGTATGAGCGGTGGGCAGCGTCTTTTTCTCCGCCGCAAGTGAGGAGACGGACATCAAGGCCAGGATGATGAGTGCGTATTTCATGCGAATCGGCTGATCAACGACAGAGCCCAAGGATTACCCACAGCGCCGGACTTCCACCCGAGTCCATTGGATCGCGATGTTAACCAGCCTTCGAAACGGCAGAGGACCGGATTGATTCCTCCAGTTGATCAACGCGGGCTTGCAGAGCGCTGATCGCTTGCGAGGCACGCTTCTGCTCGGCCGTGATCATCCACAAGACCGCGGGAAGGAAACAATAATACACAACGGCCATTGGATTCTGGCGGCCGCCGGAAACAATGTCGCCGCCCAACATAAGCAGGCACAGTACCGTGGCGAAGGCGACTGGCTTGGCGGGCCTCCAGTCAGTTGATTTGTGCATTGGTTCGTCCCTGTGGGATAATATCTTTATGGGATCTCTGAGGTTGGATGTTTGGTTCTGAAAACAATTCCACTTCAGTTATTTGGCTGGTGAATGCTGGCGCTGGAGTGAGCCCTTATTCGCATTTGTGTACCTGGGATACTACGCCGTAGGGGTTGGGGCTATTTGGTGGCTGCCTTACCGGGTGTCGTGGCCGGCGCGGCTGGTTGCACGACGGGCGCGACGGTTCGGACATTGCCGGAAGCCTTGATCTCCCAGGCCTCGGTGTTCTTATCAATCTTGTCCGCCCGTACGAAAATCTTGAAATTCCCATCATAGTCGAGCTGCACCATCACCTGCTCAGCAGCGGCCGGATCGGGCCTTTTCGTCTCCGGGTTGATCTTGGACCGGATGAACATGACGTCCCATGTACCCTGCCCGACTCCCGCCGTGGGCCCGCCTTTCAGCATGGTGAACGTACGCTTGCCGTCGACCTTCTCCCATCCGAACTTCTCAGCCGCCGCCTTCCAGGCGATCTCAGTAATACCCAACTGCTGGCCGATGGCGGAATAGAACTGGTCGGGGTCGGAATACTCGCCCTTCGGTTTCACACCAGTGATCTTCTTCTGGTACTTCTTTTCGAAAAACGCCACATCCTCTTCCTCAGATGCGGCTTGGCGTCGCCCATCATCGGGATCAGCGAGGCGGCCGGTTTTGGCGGGTGGCGTCTTCAACAGTTCGACCATCGCTTGGCCCATCGCTTCGCCAACGTCCATATAGACTTCAGCTTTGCCCCCGTAATGACCGTTGCCGCTGCCACCTTGCGCCATCGGGTTGGTGTAGATGGTGGCAACGTTGCCTTTGAACTCAGGGTACTTGCCCGTGGTCCCGTCGACGGCGAGGTGAGCCTCGAGAACCTTTCCTCCGTTGCCGCTGCTCCCTTTGGTTGCTTCCCCGAGAGTGCCCAGAACGAACTTCGCGTTCGGCGCACTGAAGTCTTTGCGCAATTGCTTGATGAAATGGACCAGATTTTGCTCGTAGCGGCTGGAAAGTGCCTCGCTCCCCGCATCGCGCTCGCCCTGCCAAAAGAAGAAGCCCGCGACTTCATACGCTTTCGCGTCGGGATAGTGTTTGCCAAGATCGGCCAACGCCTTCTTCGCATCGCCCGTGTCATCGTCATACTGTTTGCCAGCATACCAGGCGATGGGCTTGGGCTCCTCGCCCTTCTTCCAACGCTCGGGCGATCCCTTATATCCGGGATGCACCCATGTGACACCTTTGCTATCAGTGAATTCGAAGCCTTCGCTTCCTGGCGGCAGCAAGTCCCAGCCCAAAGCCCGGTTGCCGATGCAGCACTTGAGGATCATCGCGGGCGCGTCGATCGCGTTACCCAGCGGATGGCCGATCCCGTATTCAGGGCCGAGGTTGCCGCCCGCGACCGTCATCCATTCATTTCGGAGCGGGCCTTTGCCAGACATGTATTGCACGTAACGGACGTCTTTCCGCTCGGTCCAGGCCCCCGCGTCATCCACCAGGTATTGATATTTCTTCTTCTCCTTGACCGCGTGCTCCAAAGAGATCTCACCGCCCTTTACCTTTCCCAGGCCGACCATGTTGGACTGGCCGAGCAGAATGAAGACCTGGACCGGCTTGGTCATGTCGGCCGGCCTGCCGTCGGGCTTGGGAATCTCGGCGGCGCGTAAGGCCATAGCGGTGAGAGGAACTAGCACCAGGAATGCCAACATCGATGCGACTTGGATTGGAAGTTTGGTCATAAATTCGTGCTTTCTGGAGGTTGGTTGCGGCCAAGACGGGCCGAAACTCCATCTAGAGCTTCGACTGTCTCACTTCTATGTTCGCGGGACAATTCATGATTATACTGGTGGAACAAAGAGGTATTGTCAAGAGTTGTGTTCTGAGGAATGTGGATCAGGCGGCGTGAGTGAGCTGAAGGACTCCGTCGGTGAAGACCTTTCCCTCGACGAGGGAGAGGATGAGTTCGGGTGAATTGAGTTTGCGCCAGTGCTTGGCCGCGGACTGGGCCAGCTTGAACATCATGACCAGGCTGGCCTGCCTGGTTCCATTACCTTTGGTGCGTCGGTGACGCAGGCGAATGGTCGCAAACGTGCTCTCGATGGGGTTGGTGGTCCGCAGGTGTCTCCAGTGCTCTGCGGGGAAGTCGTAGAAGGTGAG
>Ga0315902_10000772_pt1 | contig 53839 bp, 72 predicted proteins | sample LakEriMetagenome_9_FD_203523 | JGI IMG/M metagenome (GOLD analysis project Ga0315902, IMG submission 203523) | Freshwater fungal communities from buoy surface, Lake Erie, Ohio, United States - Buoy 12 MA117 | ecosystem: Environmental > Aquatic > Freshwater > Lake > Lake biofilm | place: USA... | reverse complement strand
TCCAGAAAACTTTCCGCCGACTATCAGTCGACTGTTCTGTGGGGCGGTAAAGTTACGATCACTGGAGTAAGCAACCGAGGGGAAATCGTTCTGTTTGGCCCGCAACGTCAGGCTTTGACGGGAAGGTTCTACGAAGATGTCAACCCCCTGGTCAATCCCGCGAACCAACAACTTTCTCAGTGAGTGATTAAAGGGTAAAACCTTGCATAGGCCGTTTTGAGACCCAAATGTCTTTACCAACTCCCCCTCCTTTCTCAGATCCTATTCCCAACCCTTCGCCGACAGTCCCTAACGTACCCGAGGAGTACATCGTGAAGGGTCCTTACTGGGATATGAAAGTTATGACGACAAGCGGATTGTCTGTCACCTCTGATGGAAAACTCCAAGTAACTGGTTCTCCTACGGTTTACCCCTCAGCTGAGACGTCCAACCTTGCCAGTTACTCTGGGCATCTGGACATCGGCAACGGCATTGGAGTGGTAGAAGGAAACAATCTGCAAATTGGCACAGGAACCAACACGATTCCGTACTATGTGAAGACAGCCCAAGGACTTCTAATTCTTGGGAATGGTTTCGATGTGAATAGCGCGACAGGCACTCTGAGCCAGGACTGACAGGGTAAAACTTACTATATTTCTAAACAACTTCCCTTTCGAAACTTAGTCAGCATAAGTAATGGCCAATTCGATCCCAATTCAATTACTACGTTCAAAAGCTTTCCGACAGAGGCCAGACGCTGCCTTTCTGCTGGAAGGTCAGCCCGCCGTCAACATCAACGAGTTTGAGCCGGGGCTGTTCTTCTCGGATTCTGCGAACAACCTGTTCAAAGTAGGTCCCACTTCAGTTGGCCCGGAAGCTCCGAACTCGGGTATTTCCGGCTCTGGGGCGCAATTTCTTCTGGTGGGAGCTGTTACAGCAGTTTCTGTTGAGGACGGAGGAACAACTTACGCCGTTAACGATGTTCTTACCGTTATTGGGGGATCGGGTACTGCCGCTACGCTTGAGGTTACAGGGGTTTCCGCAGGTGAAATCACTTCCGTCACCCTTCTGAACGCAGGCAACTACTCAGTCTTCCCTGTTTCTCCTGTAATTGTCTCCGGGGGCTCAGGCTCTGGGGCAACATTCAATTTGACTGGAGGAGTTACCTCCGCCGCTGTAAGTTTTGGTGGGACGAACTACTTCGTAGGAAATATTCTAACCCTTTCGGGTGGCACTGGCATTCCTGCGGTTCTTCAAGTTCAGACTGTGTCTGGAACTTCGGTTACCTCAGTCAGTCTGGTTACGCCGGGAAGTTACACCGTGTTCCCGGTTCCGCCTGCCGGTGTTATCGAAAGCAGCGGCACGGGTGGAAATTCGGTTGGAGAGCAGTGGCTAGACACCTACAACCCGAATGCCCCTGGATTGAAAGTATTTGACGGTGTTCGGTGGAGGGGAATCACACCGATCTCAAATACCCTGTGGGTTGACGTGAACGGGAATGACGGGAATGACGGAACGAGTCCGCAAACAGCGAAGAGAACAATCAAGAGCGCCTTGGCACTGGCTGAGGTAGGTACTCAAATTCGGGTTTCTGCGGGTAACTACGAAGAGCAAAACCCTCTGGTGTTCCCTTACACGGACGTCTCGATTGTTGGAGCAGACCTACGCGACACGACCATCACCCTTCTGAACCCGAACAACGATCTGTTCCACGTTCTTAACGGTTGTTATGTTCAGAACTTTTCCTTCTTAGGGGAAGTAAACAAGATCCCGAACCCCTTGAACCCGCTGGAACAAATCCAAGGGTACGGGATTATGTCCTTCAAGCCCGGTGCGCCTGATATCAACACACCTGGCTCGCCGTTGTATATCACACAGAGCCCTTACGTTCAGAACTGCACAAACTTCGTTACCAACAGCATTGGCCTCAACGTTGACGGTAGCAAAGCGGGCGGCCTGCGAAGCATGGTTCTCGACAGCTTCACTCAGTACAATCCTGATGGCTTAGGCGTCAAAGTTTACAACAAAGGTTACTGCCAAGTCGTGAGTATGTTCACGATCTGCGCGGATAAGTCCGTGTTGGCAGAAACCGGTGGAACAGTTAGCGTTACCAACAGTAACTCTGACTTTGGAAACTACGCAATGTACGCAGATGGTACGGGACCACTGGAGCAATCCGGTGAGCTGGCGAGTGCCGCGACAGTTAACAACAGTGTGTTCAGCCTAGAAAACCTGACAACGAATCAGATTCCTTACGTGGGGCAGGTGATTACGGTTGGTGAGCTTTACTATAATGTGTCTGGTTTCGAGATTACGAATCCGGGCAGTGGTTTTACAAGCACCCCGACTGTCACTGTGTCGATTGGAACGGGTCCGAATGCAATTCAGGCCCAAGGTATCGCGGTAATTAAGAACAACCAACTGATTGATATCGAGGTTGCTTCTTCTGGTCAGAACTACACAGCTTCAGACACGATTGTCGTCACGATTACCGGGGGAGGCGGTGTCGGAGCAACTGCAACGGCAGTGAAAAACCCTGTGTATTACACCGTTGCCGGAGTCACAGAACCTTACGACAGCATTACGGATACGGTTTCGATCGCGATTCAAGAAAACCTCCCGTACACACCTTCAGTTGGCGACACCGTAAACTTCTGGCGTGTTAGCCGGATCATTGCGAACTCCCACTGTATGGAATACGTGGGTAGCGGAACCGACATCAACACTGCTATTCCCTTTACAGGTGGAACTGCCATCCAAGCTAACGAAGTCATTCAAATCAACGGCGGTCGCGTTGCCATTACTAGCACGGACCAACTTGGTGACTTCCGCGTTGGCGAAGACCTAGTAATTAACCAAAACACTGGAACAATCTCTGGCCAAGCGTTTAGAAAGTCGATCCTGGCCATCGTGATTCCTTACATCCTCGCCCTCTCCTGATAACATGGCACTTCCATTAACAGTCTTTAAGACGATTCCCGTCGATGTTCCTACTTCGGCAGTGAACGTTTACACCGCGCCCACTGGTTACAACGCGATTGTTCTGACAGCGCAAGCTGTTAACACAGACCCCGCCGCTCAAAACTTCTCGATGAGGCTTGTTCGGAACTCAACTGTGCATCCCATAGTTTTCAACTATGCGATTCCCTCCCAGGAAGTTTTGATTGCGTCGGGCGGAACCGCTGGCAAACTTGTTCTTCAGACCGGGGACACTCTCTCGATCGTCGGAACAACCACAAACATCAAATTTACTTTAAGTGTCCTTGAAACGCTGATCTAAGCCATGGCAGGATTTTTCGATGGAAGGGTAATTCCCGTTCCCCCAACTTTAGCGAACGCTACTCGTTACGAAATTCTTGGTTTGGCCGACACAGAGCCCAACCTTGGAGTTCCGCCAGTTGATGGCTACGGGTTAGTTAGTACGGCGGCGGGTGTGCGAAGCTGGCAACTTGTTCCCCCGGCAGGACCGCCAGGCCCTCCGGGAGCACCGGGGCCAACAGGAGGCACAGGAGCTTCCGGGCCGCCTGGTCCCTCCGGTCCATCGGGAACGCCTGGTACTCCTGGTACACCTGGCCCAGTTGGACCTCCAGGGTCCGGCGGGGGATCAGGCGCACTTAACGCAAAATATATTGACAGTATCTCGTTTAACGGAACTCAAACTACTTTCACTCTGACATCTGCTGGAGTAAACCTTCCTGTCACAGTTCTGCAGCAAGATTTAGTTCTGTTTATTGGCGGTGCAATTCAACTTGCAGGGACGGCTTTCACATGGAACGCTGGTCTGAGCCAGGTTACGTTCACAAGTGCGCCACCTGCAGGAGATTACTTTGTGGGTTGGGTTGCGAGTCAAGTAGCCGCCGGACCAACCGGTCCCACAGGGCCAACTGGCGCGGGTGGTCTTGAACGTCTTGATAACATTAGTGGTGGTTTCAACGGCTCAACAGTTACTTTCACTCTGACGTACCTGGGCGGAACAACGCTGCCCACCAACGTAACCGCAGACGATTTAGTTTTGTTTATCGGTGGCGCTGTTCAATCCACGGCAGCATTTTCGTGGAACTCTGCGCTGAGCCAAGTAACCTTCTCGACTGCTCCGCCAACCGGAGATTATTTCGTCGGATTTGTTGGAAACACCGTTGCTATTGCGGGCGTTCCCACCGGTCTGATTTCCATGTGGTCCGGGGCGATCTCAAACATTCCGGGCGGTTGGCAACTGTGCGACGGTACAAACGGAACACCGGACTTGCGGGACAGATTCATTGTCGGTGCTGGCAGTAATTACAGTCCGACAGACATCGGAGGGTCTAAAGATGCAGTAGTCGTAAATCACGACCACCCGGTTACCCCGGCTGGAACGTCTTTTGCGAGGTTTGTTGTTGACGACCAAGGAAGTGGCGCTGAAATAACTATTGGCGTAGGTTCAAGAGCAGCAAATCTACAGCGTACTGTAACTACAGGCGATTCAGGGGAATCTGGAACCAACAAAAACCTTCCGCCTTACTACGCCCTTGCGTACATTATGTGCATAAGCGGTAGTGGCAGCGGTGGTGGAGGTTCAGTTACCGGAACCGTTATTTGGTCGTCAGCCTCTACAGCACCTATTGGCTACGTTGTGTGTAACGGAGCGGCTGTCTCACGAACCACCTATAGTAATTTGTTCGCTGTTATCGGAACCACTTACGGTAATGGGGACGGGAGCACAACATTCAATCTTCCGGACTTGAGAGGCGAATTCATTCGAGGTTGGGACGCCGGTCGTGGAGTTGACCCAGGCCGAGTTTTTGGTAGTTCTCAGCTGGATGACTTTGAGAGTCACACTCACGATACCACATATGCCTACGGTTTCGACTTCGGATCCACTGGACGAGCTGGTGGCGGCGCTAACTCGGTGCAGACGTATAACACTTCACAAGCAATAAATGCTACCGGTGGAACTGAAACTCGTCCTCGCAACGTTGCACTTCTCCCCTGCATCAAGTTCTGATAATAACCATGAAAATCTATCACTATCACCCAGTCTACAAACACTTCTTGGAGGAGGGAATCGCAGATTCCTCCCCCCTGGACCCTCCAGGCGTATGGCTGATTCCCGCTTACGCAACTGAAGAAGAACCGCCCAGCTTTTCTTCGGGCCGCATTCCCGTTTTTCAGGAAGATTCTTGGAAAGTTGTGAAAGACAAAAGGGGGGTTTATTACCGCACCTCCGATCCAACGCAACGTCTCGAAAACTTTGATCCGTCCGAAGCTCCAAGGGGCTACACAAAGAAAGTTCCACCCGAAGTTCCCCCTGGAAAAGAATTAACTTGGGATGACGGGTGGGTTCTCGTTGACGCGGAGATCAAACCTCTCGTCGAAACCACTTTGAGCCCACACGAGAAGCTGGAAAAACTGGGCCTTACTCCCGACGACCTCAAGACAATCCTCGGCCTTTCCTGACCTAACATACGATCAAAACACCTCTTATGAAAAACCCACTTATTCAGGTTGTTCCAACCCTGAGCAAAGAAGAGTTGCGCGTTGTCAATCAATTTTGTGACCGTAAAGAGAATTTACGCTTAAAGAACACTGTTTTCTCAGGTGAAAGTTTTCGAGTGGACACTTCTCTTCGCTCGAGTGAAGGATTCACTTTGGTGGAAGAAACTGCGATCACCGACTTAGTCGGGAAAGCTATAAATACTGCTCTGCTTGAATACCGAGACCGCCTCGGGGGAATCCACCCTTCGCTCGTCAGCTATACTCTCGCCCCTGGCGCTGCAGGAACTCGATCCCACCGCGAAGGCATTCAAATTCTTGAGTACGGGCCTGGCCAGGAATACAAATTCCATTACGATCAGAATTGGGACCGGGCGCAGAACACTTTTTTTCGAACGATTTCTGTTGTTCTTTACCTCACCTCCGACTTTGAAGGTGGAGGAACCGAATTCATCGACGAAGTTTACAAGCCGAAACCGGGCCATGCACTGATCTTCCCTTCGAGTTGGTGTTTTCCTCACCGAGGCCAAGTTGTAACATCCGGATTCAAAAGAGTCGCTGTTACATGGTACTACGTCTACCCGGCTTCGTAAATGGGGTAAAATTGCCTCAGTTGAACTGGAGAAGTTGGTTCGCCTCAACTTCACGGGCTGTTATCGCTAAAGAATCACAATGGCAATTAGTAAAGTTGAACTCTTAGATGACACCGGCGTAGTAGCTGGAAGTTACACTACCTCCGACATCACAATCAGTTCGGACGGTAGAATCACCAGCGCCACGAACGGTTCCCCAGCCGCCACAGGTGTCACTGCCGGAACGTACACGAATCCGTCATTCACGGTTGGCGCGGATGGTAGGCTCACAGCTGCTTCAACCTTGGGGTCGATCGATCTTCCTGGCGTGGGTGCCGGAGACGGCGACATTTTGAGTGCTGGCGGCAGCGACGGCATGGTGGGATTGTACAACACTAACACCTCAGCAGCAAACAGAAATATCAACTTCAACCTGAATAACAACTCAGGTGCTAATTCCTCTTATCTTGTCGTCGGGCGAGACGCGGGTACAGGATCTTTTCTTACGGATGTTTTAACAAACTTCCGCGCCGCCCAAGGGGCTTTTACTGTCACAAACGGGGACGGTTTCACAATTTGGGGAGACAGGGGGGACGTTCGTGTAAACGGCGGCTTGGATGGCGCGTGGGGTTTGTTTCTTGAGACTGCGGCAACGGATCGAAACATTGGTTTTTACCTCTATAACGATTTCGGCAATATTTTCCCCGCTTTGAGTTTAGGTAGAGACCCAGCCACCGGACGATATTACGCGGCAGTTAATAGTGCGGCACCGTCCGGAGGTTGTGATCTTAACGTTGCGGCGGGTAGCCTCAATGTAAACGGCGCAAAGAATTTCCGAATCAATCACCCCCTGGACGAGAATAAGTACCTCGTTCACACATCGGTTGAGGCACCGCGAGCCGACCTGATTTACAGGGGGACGGTTCAGCTGGTGGCTGGAACTGCCGCAATCACTCTCGACGAGGAATACGGCTTGATTCCTGGCACTTGGGAGGAACTCTGCAGAAATCCGCAAGTTTGGGTCACAAGCGTCGATGGCTGGGAACTTTGCAAGGGTTCGGTCGTTGACGGAGTCTTAACCATTCAAGCGAAAGATCCCGCATGCGTTGAAACTGTCAGTTGGTTGGTAGTTGCCGAGCGCCAAGACGAAGTTATGTACACCTACGGGCACGACGAAGACGGTCGCCCGCTTCTTGAGCCAGACAAAAGTATTTGATTGACCCGAGAGGGTAAAACCGTATATCAGACCCACTCTTAGACCCTTGTTCTGTTCAGATTATGGCCGTAACAAAACAAATTTACTCGCTGACAGTTGGCTTCAGCCAGACCGACGTCATTGATCAACTGGAGCAAGCCCTCATTGACGCGGGTTTGATGACGGGTTGGTACGACTCTTTTACGTCCGGAGCCCGCGCATACGGTGTGTTTGAGTGCGTTTACGATCCCACGAAAACGTTTGGAACCACCTACTACTTGTTCACTATTGAAAATCAGCGAATCGGAGTTTCAATCGGAACGGGTTGGGATACCGCTACGAACACCTTCACAGGGACACAATTCCTGGACTACTATCTTCAGCCCCCGGATATTCAGGCTTATCAGGACTGGGGTGCCACAACCATCGGTACGCCGGGTATTGACCAGTACAGTAACACCACTACCTTTAACATTTATCGCTACACATCCACGGTTAACAGCAATCAGAGTTGGTTCGTATTTCAGCAAGGTTTCAACATAAGTTACCCCTTCACTTTTCACAACCCTGCGGAGACTCTTTACCCTTGGTTGGATCTGGATCTAGGCATGATTCCGGGCCTTTACGCAACTGTCTGCGGTGTAGGGCAGAACGCAGGTGCCACAAGTTTCTGCCTCCAGTCGAACATTCGTCGTGCCTACCCGTACGGGCAGGCCTTAACGGGCTACTCAAGCGTCCCATTTGGCAATGGTACTTTCAACGGTCTCAGGACTCCATCCTACACTTACTACGGCTGCGGTAAAGTAGACAATGCTGGAACCGGTAACTTTGCCCCAGCGGGCTCCAAAATCGTCATCCCGGTAGGATCACCCGGCGCGAACCCCGCTTACTCTCAAAATTACGTTCCGATCTGCTCCGATCTACCTTGGACCCCGTTCTCTTCTTCCCCCCTGGCGACGGATTTCGGTGTCTACATGCACTACGCGAATAACACTCTGAACTTTGAAGACCGGTTTGTCGTTGACCCCGGCGTTGAAGAGTGGGAAATTCTGTACTGTGCGAATAATCCTACGGTCACAACCGGTGCGAGTCCGACATTCCTGGCTCGCGTGGTCTGACGATGGCCACCTTTCCGATTGGCGACGATTTTATTTACGATCTTGTCAACTCTGCCTCCTTCACAGAGGAAACTGATGGTAGCCAGCCGGTTTTATCGCCAAAATTGTTAGTGATTAGTAACAACCGAATCAGCCTCGACTTATTTCCCTCGGAGGATTGCCCAACTTTACCAAACCAGGGTCAAGTTTGGCCGCAAGGGTTGTTCTTCGGGTCATACGCTAACCTTGCAAACGGGGCTCCTACAGTCTCCGAAAGCACTGAGTTTGTTGATTACCTTTACCCAGTGTCGACTAATTGATGACGTAAGATGGCAACTTTTCCGATTGGTGACGACTTTATCTACGGACTTGTTAGCTCCACTTCGTTTACAGAGGTGAGTGATGGCAGCCAAGGGGAATTGTTGCCAAGGTATTGGTCTGCCCAAGGGTTACTTGATCTACTTCCGGGCTTCACGTCTTTCACGCCCATACTTAACCAGACGAGCCAAGTATCCGTTCGCACTTGGCCCGCTCAAGGTTTACTCAACCTGCTGCCGGGGTTCACGTCTCTGACGCCCCTGGTTAATCAAACAAGTCAGGTGTCGGTTAAAACTTTCGTTGCGACGAACACACTAAACTTGAATCTGCCAAACGCACCCACTTGCAACTGGCCGACCCTTCCAACTACGGGACAAATCTGGCCGTTAAACAATTACTTCTACGAGTACGCGTCAGCTTCACCCTCCGCCGCACCTCAGCAAGAATTCACCGACTATCTTTACTGGTCCTGAGTTTAACTTCTCTCTAATTTCCAGCCATGGCAGCTCCCAACATCAAAAGTTCAACAACTTTAACATCCGTTTTCGGGAAATCAACCGGTTACGCAGTCACTACGACCATGGCTGCAGCACTCAGCAATGCCGCCAGTAGTGGCAAATTGTTGAAGGTTAACTCTGTCTATTGTGCTAACATTGATGGAGCCGCGACAGCCGACATCAGCCTGGAGCTTTACGACGGAGCCAACGGTTTCAATGTCGCCAGCACGATTGCTGTTCCAGTTGACGCCACGCAGGTGTTGGTGACGCGAGAGGCATACATTTACCTGGAGGAAGGGCAAAGCCTTCGCGCGCAAGCCAGCTCCGATAGTGCTCTGGAACTTGTTATCAGCTACGAGGAGATCAGCTGATGCTTGGTTTCAACGGCGGATTGATGGGCGTCCAGCGCACGCCGACAGGCAGCGCCGCATCGGGGCTGTGGTTTCAAAACGAGCAAAGTATTGCGCAAAGAGCAGGGATTTGGCCGGTTGCTCCCACGGACCCAATTCCAGCATTGTCCCCCGTTCTCTGGTACGACTTTGCCGATGAATCGACTGTTACCACTTCGGGAACTGCGATCACTTCGGTTACAGACAAGGGCAGCAATGGCTGGACATTATCAGTTGGCGGCACAACCCCTCAATATGTAACAGGTATCAATGGCAATAAGTGTTTAGATTGGGGCGCAAGTCCATCTCATGCCAACTTCATGTACAACAGCAGCAGCACTTCTACAACAATCGGCGAAGTGTACGTTGTTGTTGATGCTAGTTTTGGTGGCACTGCAGGTAACTATGCCGGTCTTTTTACCTCATACAACAACGCCTGGTACATGCTGGCATTCTCTTCATCTCTTGATGAGTCGGGCACAGGTTTCAATCAGCTATTTGTCAATGGTGGCACCAGCAACAGGTTCTCAGGGGGATTGTTTACCTCGCCTTCGATCGACAACCCTGCGATCATGCGTATCAACAACTCATCTGGCACCGCATTCAACACAACCGGTGGCTTTGAAATCGGCAATGATCGCGGAAACTCCAGCCTCAATCGCGGCTGGCCTGGCTTGATTGGGGAGTACATTGTCTTTCCCTCCGTTCTAAGCCCCACCGACCGCGATTCTGTGCAGTCATGGCTTGCTTCAAAATGGGGCATCACGCTGGTTTGACCGCAGGGGTAAAACCTCCTATAAAGGGTTTAAGTTTGTTGTATGCCAACTCTAATTTTCCCGTCGCCTGCTTACAACGGACAGATCTACCCTGATCCCCCCATCGTAGGTGTAGATCAATATCAGTATAACGAGCAATTTGACACTTGGGAGTTGCTTTCAAGCGGACCTGGACCGGTTGGGCCTGTAGGACCACCGGGACCGCCAGGACCTTCTGGAACGCCGGGAACTCCCGGGACTCCTGGTTCACCTGGGCCTACAGGTTCGCCGGGGCCAACTGGCACTCCGGGTACTCCTGGGACTCCTGGTTCACCGGGGCCTACAGGTTCGCCGGGGCCAACTGGCACTCCTGGAAATGATGGGACTCCTGGTGAACCCGGACCAACTGGTTCTCCGGGGCCGGAAGGACCTACGGGACCTGTTGGGCCTCCCGGGGTAGGGTCAGAATATACGCTCACGGACTTCACAACAAGCGTACTTCCTCCGGGAGGGGTGCAAGACTTCGAACTTGCGTTGGGCGGTTTATTCCTCTTGGTGGCAATTTCTTCGGACTTGCCTATGTGGATTCGCGTTTACGGGGACTCAACAGCAAGAACCGCTGATACGAGAACATCCCCTGGTGGAATTCCTCCTTTAAGCGGAACCGGTTTCTATGCCGAAGTTGTAACGACCACGGCAGAAGAGACAATCGACTTCGCACCCTTGCCAACGGTTTATTGCGGGGGGTACCTAACTTTCTTTAGAGTGGTAAACACGGGGGCCAGCTCTGTGGCTTTCCAGTTGCAGTTCAAAACGGTCGAGATTGTCCCTACCCCCATCTTATAAAGTCCTATGGCACTCGACAAAGTTCAACGGGTTTTACTGGGATAACCAGTACTACGGTTTAGGGGATGTGATGATTTCCCCCCTGGAGAACAACCCCCGAACTCAACTCAAACACCCCCTCCACGACCCTGAGATTTATCTCAAGACTTAGAAATCAAGACTTAACCTTAGGGGTAAAATACCAACAAGAAGGTGTGAAATTTCAATGGCACTCGACAAAGTTCAACTCCTGGATGATACAGGGGTAACAGCTGGAAACTACATTAATCCGAACCTCACCGTAACATCTGACGGCAGAATCACGAGCATTACCTCGGATCCATCTCCCGGCCCTGCGGGTCCACAAGGAGCTCAAGGGGCGCAAGGAATTGCAGGTCCACAAGGAGCTCAAGGGGGTCAAGGAATTGCGGGTCCACAAGGACCTCAAGGAGAGCAAGGAATTGCAGGTCCTCAAGGAGGTCAAGGAGAGCAAGGATTCCAAGGAATTGCAGGTCCACAAGGAGCTCAGGGTCCCCAGGGGGCAACTGGTCCGAGTTACTTAGAAGCATACGGAAACCTTATTTTCGAGGACGTCACAATCTATAATCCCCCTCTAGTAGCAGGTGGCTTAAACATATCATACACGACTGATTTTGGCTCAGGGCGTACTCAAGTTTACTTCACAAACCCCTTGTCAAACGCAAACACAACAATAGTTACAGGCAGCTCAAGTGGGATAATCGCTGTGATCAATGTGAGCCAGTTATCCACTGTCAATTTTGCGGATCTGCAAACTTATCGGTCCGATAATGGTTCTCCAATCAACCCTTATCATCTTTACTTTGCTATCTTCACTTAAACCATGACCCCAGAAAAAAGATTCGCACTATACCCTTACAATTCAAACTCTTTGGCAATAGTGTCTGCCGTAGAGGGCACCTTTACGGAAGAAGAGCGTCCTGCTCCTGTTCCTGAAGGTGTTCCTTTCGCGTTCGTTAACGCTGAAGCATTTCCGTCCGATGCAACCTTTCGAGACGCTTGGGAATATGACTTTACCGAGCCCAACGGCTCAGCGCAGAACGTATCGGTCAACCTTGACAAAGCGAAAGAGATTCACAAAGGATTTCTAAGAATGGCGAGAAAGCCACTTCTTGAGCAGCTTGACATTGAAATGTTCAAACTACAGGAGGTTAATTTACCAACGACAGAGGTAGCGACCAAAAAACAAATTCTTCGAGATATAACTCAAACCACTGAATTAAGCGAAGCTCAAACCCCTGAAGAAGTCAAACTGTCTTGGCCTTCAGAAATTCTGGGTAACTCCCCTTACTCTTCCTGAATTTTGTCTTAAAGTTAATACCTGGAATGGCCTGACTCACCCTAGAAGTCGAGAGACAACTCCTCTGAGTCGGATTTTTTGAACGACCCGTACAGACTCTCCGGAGTCTCATATTCACCGCAACCCTTACTTCGGTTAGCACTGGCGAGGACGATTGCGTACCTCGCTTTTTCATTATGGAACTTTTTCCAGGACTCCCAGAGCGTCTCGAGTCGAAACTTCTTCGCAGTCGGCGGGCCAACCAACGCAATGTCCGTGTACCTCAGTTTATTTTCAGTCATGAAAATATCGGCAATCTCGCTGAAGGACAGCCCAGTATGATCGACGTCTGTGCGCATTCCTCGACGAATTTGTTTGCCCGTTAGACAGCAGACGCAGGGCAACTCAACCTGATCTCGAAATCTCTTCAACTGATCTTTGACGGCGCCACGCATCGCAGACTTCACGGCATTGTAATGCTTTTCCTCCGCAGTTGCCGCAGTTGCGATCTTCTTGGTCGGATACAACGCCTCCACCAGCTTGCTCTTTGAAATCGGTTGGCGAGTTCCAGCCCTTTCGAGTGAGAGCATCTTCACTTTTCGCCCACCGGCAATCTCGACGTTGCGAAGATAAACGGCAGTCTCAGAATCCTGACCCAGTTTCCCCCACTGCTCGGTCAATCGGCAGCTGCGAAGAATGAACTCGGCAGGCTCACCACACAGACGACTGCCTGCGCGATGGTTACCAATGATTCGGCCAATCTTTTCGTTGTACTGACTTTTGTTCAGATCGAAAGTAGTTTTTCCAAGTGTCATGACATATTTCGCGGAATATCCCGCAGTTTCCCTCGATAACTTTACCCACCACGGCTCCCGCTATAGTGAAGGAGTGAGTGGTACCCGTCGATGTGAACACCGTCATTCGTCAACGCGACGACCTAAGACTGCTGGAAGGCACGCAGGTTGAATGCTCGGGACGGGTCAAAGAGTTTCGCCGTCACGAAAAACGTCAAGACCTTGACACCATTCTCCTTGTCAGCTTGATCGTTACTCCCCTACCAATCGGAGAGTCGATTCTGGTTAGCCACCTGTGGTTTCTTCGCCGTCAGTTCAAGAAGATTGGTCGCGTGCCAGAGCAAAACGAGCGTGTCAAATTCTTCGGGGAAATCTACTGTTACACTCGCCTCGGGGGGAAATCCATCGACCGAAACCTGTTCGGATCTACCGACTACGGGATTAAGCCACTAAGTTACAATGCAAATTGAGATTGTCAACCACTTCACCAACACCGGAAAAGAGTTCTTTCGATTTGAACTCTACGACGGGCCAGACGGAATCGAGCACGTAAGCGGTTTCGCCTCCGATCTGGTTGAAGCTTTCAGCAAGATTATTGAGTGGAGAGAGCGAATCGGCCAAGACTACTACAACGAAATTAACGATGAAACCGACTACTGAGGAACTTGCCCGTTTTCGGGAGAGCGCAACCGAATGGGCCAAAGAACGCCTCGCCGATGCTTCCACGGTCATAATTGACACGGAAACCACCGGCCTGCCAAGCAAAGACCCCGACACCGAAATTTGCCAGTTGGCGATTACCGACGTTAAGGGTCGCCCGCTCTTCTCGATGCTTGTGAAACCCAACAAGCCGATGAACGACGAGGTGATTGCGATTCACGGTATCACCAACGAACAAGTTCAAAACCAGCCCATCTTCTCTCAAATTGCCAAGATGGTCGCCTTCGTTCTTGAGGGCAAGCACGTTGTTTGCTGGAACAGTGACTTCGACGTGAAACTTCTGTGGTCTCTCTTCAAGAAGTACGACCAAAAACTACCGAAGATTGCCGGTGCATCCTGCGCGATGGACCAGTATTCCGAGTGGGTTGGCGAGTGGAACGCGAAGAAAGAAGGTTTCAAATGGCAGCGCCTTCCCGCCCTTTCCGGAATGCCAGCTCACGACGCTTTCGCAGACTGCCTCTCAACCATCAAAGTGATTGAGATGATGGCGGGATCGGTGAGCAAGGAAGAACTCAACGCTGAGGATATTGACCTCGACTTCTGATTTACACGTGGCACTCTCCCCCTATACTATTCCCGACCAACTCACTGGAACAATGTACGAATTTGGGCGTTATCGTCTAACATACGAGCCCCCCTCCGATGTAGTCGAAACTGAAATTTCGATGACCATCTCTTCAGACGCGACTCTACCTCAAATGGTGGAGCTCTTTCAGAATTTCCTTCAAGTCAACGGGTATCTACTTGACGGCGCAGTACTGAAGGTCTCAGAAGAATGAAAAACAGCAATCCCTGGTTCATTGAAGGGTCGTCTCGCGCCCGCCTTGTTTGGGTAACTCCCGACGCTGAAGAGCACATCGCCTACATCGCTCGTGTCAGCAACCCGAAGAATCAAGAGAACGAAAAGTTCGAAGGTCTTCTGAAGTATTGCATCAAGCAAGGCCACGTTTCGGTGTTTGAGCAGGCTTATATGTGCGTGGAGTTGATCACTCCGCTGGCAATCGCAACGCAAATGCTTCGTCACCGGTCTTTCTGCTTTCAGCAATTTTCGCTACGTTACAGCTCGAACGAAGAGTTGAAAGATCTGCTTGGCGAATTCGGCTCCCTATACTACATCCCTGAAGAGGCGCGAGTTCAGGATCACAGGAATCGGCAGAACAGCATCTTTGCGGATGACGCAAAGCTGACTGACGAGATGATGAACACAATGCAGTCCGCTTACACAGTTGCAGACCTCGCCTACAATGATCTCCTTAAAAGTGACATCGCGAAAGAAGTCGCCCGCTTCGTACTTCCGCAGGGTGGTTACACTCGTATGTACGTCACAGGTAATGTTCGCAGCTGGATGCATTACGTTGGGGTACGTGACGACGAAGGTGTTGCTCAGTGGGAGCACGTTGAACTCGCCCGCGCAATTCGCCCCATCTTCTCAACGCAATTCCCCACCGTCTCCAGAGCCTACTTCAATCGGGAGCCTTCTCCCCTAGAGATTGAAAACCAAGAGCTCAAAGCTGAGATCGAAACCTTGAAAGCTATCCTGCGGGGCAAACTCTGAAATGGCAACGTTGACTAAACAGCTCGTTCACGCCTATTGGCACATTCTGGAAGACTGGCCGAAGAAAGATGGCGATTACGTTGTTTGTTTCCTCCAGGACAACGGCGATTACGGTTGGCCGGACATCTGGGAATTCACTGCCCGCGATGGGTGGGAACCCGTTGCCGGTCAAGATCACGCAGACCAGCCTACGCACTGGTGCGACTTACCCATGCCTCGATGATTGACAGACCGAAACTAGAAACCAACTTTCAATTTCGGAACGATCCAGCTCCCGTCGTGGTGGTAGATTTTCACGTCTACCTTCACGACATTCTTCGCTGGTTTGAGGAAAAGATTGAAAACTCGTTCAAGCCCGAGGTTGAAGACAAACTCCTCAAAGGTGCCTGGGCGCTCAAAATAAATCGTGGCCCGGATATGCTCCCTCGCCACTCGTACCGCATCGTGGTTGTGGCCGATAGCAGATTCTCTGATACAGGGAACTATTGGCGAGACCGGTTCATGCGGGAATCAACAACCGTGAAATCCGCTTGGGAACAGTATGCTGAGGCGCAAGGTAAAAACCTTTCTGAGATTCCTACACATTACAAGGGAACCAGGGGCGAGAAAACCGACAACTTCTGGCGTGTTTTCAACATCGGATGGGCGTATTGTAATGAGTACTTCCCGATTTTCGCTCAGGAAGGTTTCGAAGCGGACGACATTGCGGGCGCTATCTATCGCCTCAGTCGGGATAGCGGCGCTGACAGCGTTGTTACTCAGCGGCAAATCTTCCTCTCGACCTTAGATCGTGACTGGAGCCAACTTGTCGATGAAGAACATGGAGTCTACTTCGCAAACACTCGAGTACCGTTCCCAAAGGAGAAAATACAGGAGAGACTTGTCGGCAACCAAGGCGTTATTGAGCATACTCTTCATCGCATGGGTTACGAACTCGATCATCCTCGCAATCTCGCTGACTGGAAAGTCAAACACGGTGATCTGGGTGACAATTTGCCTCCAGGCAGCCCTAAATGTCTCTTTGATCTTTGCGAACCGAACCCTCATTATTCTGTTGAGGAAACGGCACCGTGGTATAGTCGACTTGTGGAGTGTTTGAACGATCCGAAACCGAACGATCGCGTTGACCACTTTGAATCAACGATTCGTCAGTTTGCGAAGATCTGCCTTGAGCCCCCTGTGAGGCTTTAATCAGGGTAAAAGTTAACAGCTAAGCTGAATAAGGATGTCTGATGCCGCCTACCAGGCGAAGTACCTGTCGATGGCGCGTCTCTTGTGGGAGGCGGCAGAGGGCTTGCCTGAAAGAATTTCTGATAACTACTCTAATTATCTTCGGCACGATTATTCTGACGGTTCCGTTTCTCTCGCGCCGCTGATCAACAAGTTTGACTTTGCCGATGGCCTGGAACCCGAAGAGTGGGACGAGGCCGTCGAGATTCTTGGCAAAGTGGACCCGTCTGATTGGCCATTTGTTGACGACATCGTTTCAGTCAACACAGAAGAACTTCTGCGAATCTACGACGAAGACGCAACTACTGGGTGCGAGACTCAGGACTTCATCGAAGATAGCCTAGGGTGCGGTGAAAAGTGTGAGCAGGTGCTGCAGAGGGTAATTGAGTCCGTGTTTGGCTCACCTGTAGAAAAGATCCGTAGCAATTCCGGCGACTTTCCGAAAGAAGAGAACAAATTCCTCCAGAAAAGTGACGGAACATTTGCCGGCACGTTTATGCACGGCGATCACAAATTCAACTTTGAAATTGCGCCCACTGAGAGCGGCTGGCTTTGCACATACCGCATGAAGGCGGACTCGCTTGACCGTCTGCCACCGGTTCCGAATGAGCACAAAGACGAAGACGACGAAACGAAGAAGGACTACACACGTAGAGTGCGAACTCGGGGGTGGAAATAATGGCTAATCCTGGCGGTCCGCTGAACATGGTCGGCATTACGCCGCAGCTTGTTTCAAACTTAGTCACAACCAGTGTGAGCTCCGGAGTTATATCCAGCGCGAATCAACTCCTGGCAGGCGTTGCGAACCAGAGCCTCGCACAAGCGGGTTCAGCTTTGGTGGGGAATGCTGCCGGCAACCTCGTGAACGTTGGTATCAACTCTCTTCTTGGGGCGCAAGTCGCTGGTGTTTCCGGTCTTAATTTAAACACCGGAGCAAACGTTCTTGCCTCGACGATCACACCTTTTGTTACAGGTGCGCTCGCGCAAGGGATCAACCAGTCGATTCAAAACAGTTTGAAAGGTGCTGGGCCACTTGGTCAAGTTCTGGCCGAGATCGGGACTGGCCTGGTAAATCAAGGCCTCAACGGTCTTACGAACTTGATTGGCGGGGGAATCACGCCTGGTTCGGGCTTAAGCTCTAGCAATGCCACGAGGTTTTTCCCCGGTGCTGGGGATGAGCCGGAAGCAAACTACAATGGCGGCGGTTCTTACACGCTGGGTTCAAATGGCCCCGACGTGGTGATTGCGATTCGCGCAGCAAACTCGGGTCCGCAGACTTTTGAGAACTACTCTTCAATTTTCAACCCTGCGGTTCCGGTAACTCTCGCCACCACCAGCCGAACAAATTCGAGCAGAGAGGTAAACTCGGCTGCCAACGTAGTCAAGAGGACTGCAATGTTCGTTGGGGGAGGTTTGTAATTCATGGCCTATTCTGATAGTTTCCCGAATTCCTTCAAAACCGATTCGTTGATATACGATCCGGTAACGAAGGTCACTCTGACAAATATTGACCCGAACGCGGTAAACTCCTTGAGTTTTAACCCAGCCGCTTTCAACCCGAATGTTAACCTGGGACCCACAAGTTGGACCTTCATTTGCGCCCCGGAGGAAATCTCCTGGACGACTTCTAACGCAGTCAATCGCGTCGACATCTTCGGCACAAACAGCCCGCCAGCAATTTCTGGGACCAAAGGGTTGCGTGAATTTACCCTGAACAATGCGCTCGTCGAGGGTTTCTCTCGAAACAAGACGGTCGAGGCCAAGGTTTCAGCGTTAGAGGACCTCTTAAAGTACAAGTCTTCGCTGTCCGGCGGTTTCGTTAACGTCCCTGTGTACCAAGTGTGGGCGAACCAGAAGGGTTACGGCCAACAGGCATATTTCCTGCTTAAGAGTGTTCAGGTTAAGGAAAAGATGCGCGACCTCACGGGTGACTCAACTCGTGCTTACGTTGACGTCTCTTTCGTGGAGGTTCCGGCGTTTCAGGTAGATTCCGGTATTGACCAGGCACCGTTTTCACAACAAGCCACAAATAGTTCTCTTGCCAGGATTAGCGCAGCGAACGCACGGGCGAATGTGGTGGCGTTGGAGGCGCAAGCTCAGGCCAAGGCAAAACCTGCCCCCAGAGCAAACCCTGCAAGAAGATAGCCGGGTAAAAGTAAGAAAGAATAACTTCGAAGAATGGCCGACAACAGGACATTTACGCTGATCGGTAAGTTTGATGATCAGATTACCCCTCAGCTTAAGAAGCTGAATCGGACATTCGCAGCGTTTGAGAAGACCATCAACCGGGGGATGGGGCGAAGTTTCCGTGAGCTCAATAAAGACCTTAGAAGTTTCGCAAAAGATCTTGACTCAATCGGGGATATTTTTGATCGGAAAGCGGCACGAGGGTTAAACAAATTCCGCGATGGAATCAAAGCAGCTAGTGAAGATGCTCGTTTACTCGGAAAGACTCTAGGTGATGCTTCACAAGTGGGGGATAACTTTGGAGCAGGGATGAAGGATGGCATTCGTGCTGCACAAAGTGAGGCAAAAGTTTTAGGGGATATTCTTAAGGCGAACGCTTTGATACAAGTGGGGCAAGGGGTTTCTAATGCCTTGGGGGCAGGAGCAGCTTCAACTCTCGGTGTTTTGCAGAAGGGTGCCGGGTTCTTCGCAAAACAGTTTAGAGCTGCGGTGCAAGACGAGCTCGAGGACATGCAAGCTCGAGGTTCCCTTTACGGGTCTCTGAAAAAACAAGGAGTATTCGTAGGAAAAACAGAGAAAGAACAAACAAGAGACTACAGACAAACAAAAAGAATCTCGAGAATCAACGAGGAAGTTATCGGGAACATCGTTCGAGAGTCTCCCGTTAGCACTGCCACGGTTTCTACTCTGAACCGTCAGCTGACCGATAACCTGCTCCCACTCATGTTAAAGAGCAGAGGTATCACCAATCTTGGGACACAATCTGAGGCAGAGCTCGAGAAAACGTTCGGGGGCAAAAAAGGAGTAGGTACAGAATTAGCCAAGCTGTACGAGCAAATGGCCATGCTGATGCCTTCCCCCCAATACGCAAGAATGGGGGCGATGGGATTCACACAGGCAATTACTTCGGGCACAATTAACCGACAACTTGCTATCTTTGAAGGAAACCCTGTTCTTGTTGAAGCGCTAAAAACGATCGACGGGGGCATCCAAGCGACCAGCGACATCGGAAAACGTGTTCAAATCATTAAGAAAGCACTTGAAGTAGCTGCTCCAACGATGATGTTGGAAGAGATGAGAATGTCAGTTGCCGGAGGTCTCCAGGCAGTTCAAGACACTCTTACAAACCCTAGCGTCGGAATTCTTTCCATGGCAATGGAAGTTGCCGGGCAAGGGAAAAGGACGATGGAGGATTTCGGCAAAATAAATGGTAAAATAGTAAAAGGGTCAGCCTATGAAATGAGGCTGGCGGACATGAGAAAGAAACAAATTGAGAGGATGGGGCCTAGAGAGAGCTGGAACGCGGCTCAAAAGGAAAAGGCCCTTCTTGAAGAGCAAGCCTTTATCGATAAACTTGACGACATTCTGGCGAATGCCAACACACCTCTAGAAAGAATCGCCGTTTCTTTGGCCCCGGTTCTCCAGTCGGTAAGCGGTGTGCTAAATGCGATGGGCTCAATCTTTATGGGGCCTGTTAACGGTGCCATGAAAGTGTTGGACACCGTGTTTGCTAAACTTTCCTTGACTTTGGATAACCTCGCCTCCGACCTTCGTGGTAAAACTCGGACGGTTCCCGAGGCGTTCGGGCGCATGGTAGGGGAAATTTTCAAAGCATTTGCTAATCTGTTTGATCCCACCACCGTGGGGAAAGAAACGGGGAGCGCAATCGATAAAATGTTTGCGGACTTCAAAAAAGGTTTTGATTCTGTCGATGGCTCCAAATGGATGAAAATGGTAGTCGACGGCTTGAACGACATCATAATGAGACTCCTCTTTAACGAGGGGAATGTCATGAAGGGGGTGACGCCGCTCGGAGATGGGCTTGCAAAGATCTTCCTCCTGTTATCTGCCCCAGCCTTCATTAGTGCGCTTATTTCCGGCTTAGTGCCGGTTGCCCTTCTATCCATGGGGGGCATGTTAAAAGCAGTTTTCATGGGTTTAACGAAGAAAGGTGGTGCGGGTACTGGTGGAGCGGCTGCAGGCTTAGGGGCTTTCATCACTCCGGGAGGGGCAAGAGCAGCTCGCGGAATTCGCGGAGCAGCCGGATTTGGGGGAGGGCTTTTAGGGCTGGCGTACAGTCTTGGTGGACGTCCGGGCCTCAAGGCCGGCAGAGGTTTGGCGAATGCCCTGGGGGGAATCGGTGGAGCTGCGGGAAAAGTGGGCAGATTTGTCCCTGGCGGAGCGTTAGCGTTCGGAGCTCTTGACGCCGGAGTTAGAATGGCTTCCGGACAAGACGCAGGAAAAGCAATCGGGGGTGCCGCAGCGGCAACAATCGGTTCTGTTTTAGGGGGGATTTTGGGCCAAGCTCTAATTCCCGTTCCCGGGGTTGGGGCTGCTGTAGGGGGCATTGCTGGAGGGATTATAGGGGACAAAGTTGGAAATTTCTTGATGCAACCTTCCGCAGATCAGCGTCAGGCAGCACAAATGCAACTCCAGGCTGGACTAAAACAGCTAGACGCTGCAGGGAAAGCATCTCAAGAAAAGTATGGAGAGTTTGGTCCCAAATTAGGGGGAGTTGAAGCACTCAACAGGGCTTTGGGGGGAGGGGCAGGAGTTAAAAACTACGCCGTGGAGCAGCTCAAACTTGGAAAGATACTTCCCCAGCAAGCAAGGGAATGGTCCGCCCTAGGCTCGGAACTATCTACGCTAAACAACAAGACTGAGGCCGTGAACAAAGCCCAGGCCGCATACAATGTTGCAAAGGCAGCTTCAACTGGGGAGGAGAAAAAAGCGGCGTCGAACCTTAGCAAAGCAAAGTCAGAACAACTTTCGGCTTTACGCACTATTTCTCAGAATTGGGAGTCTATGTCGTCGGCTTCCCGTGTGAAAATACTTCAAGCTTCTGACGAAATTGCGGCGGCTTTAAACGCTGGGGCAGCTCGAATCAAGGGAGTTAGCGTTACAAATGCCCCCGGTCGCCCTGTTGGTCTGCCTACACGTAATTGGAAGGAACTCCTTCCGCCCCCAGCCCCCGGAACCAGAAGAATTTACAACGGTCGTTACAGCTATACAGATGTCCCGGCTGACTCGAAGAGTGATAACAACGGACCGCGCAACGAAGGGTGGCCTCTGTCTCACTTCTCCACGAAGAATTGGGGGGAAGGTTGCTCTGTTGGCAGTCTTGGAGGAAGCCAAGCCGGAAGCGTGGACGCTTTCAATTCTGTTGCACGAGGGAAAGGATTAAGCCTCACCAGCGGTTACCGACCAGGGTCCAGAGGTTTCCACGGAATTAACCGGGCCAGAGATTACTCGAACGGGTATTCTCCAACTCCGCAAATGTTGTCCTTCGCCACACACATGGCCCAAACCTACGGCGCGAACCTGCGAGAGCTCATTTACACACCACTAGGCTTCAGTATCAAGAATGGTAGAAAGGTTCCGCCTTACGCAACGGAAGGGCACTATAATCACGTTCACGTGGCTTACGCCCTTGGCGCAGGAATGCCAGCGTTCTTCTCATCACAAAGAGCTGCGATGGATTGGGAGCGCAAGGCGACACTGGGCAACGTCAAAGTTTCCTCGATAACTTCGAATTCCTCCGAAGGAATGGGAGGTGCGGTGTCCGTGAACGCACCGATCACGATTTATCAACAGCCGGGCCAAAACTCCGAGCAACTTGCCGCCTTGGTGGCGATGGAACTTTCAAACGCAATCAATCAAGCTCGCTCTTCTTCGATGTACGTGTAAACTATGGCAGGAAACTTAATCATCCCTCGCGTAGAAGTGTACTGGGGGAAAGTGAATCTAACTTCTTACGCCGGTGACGAAAACTACCCGAAAGGCGACCCCCTGGTTTACAAGGTCGAGTGCACATTGCCGCAGCAATCGGACAACCCGAGCGGTTCGATGATGTGGGTGCCTACAGCGGGGGCATACAAGATCTATGAGAAACTACTTCGAGAAAACGCTGACGAACAGATCGTAACAACCTTCGGTTACGCGGGAAAGAAGAAAGTCTCCTTCATTTGGATGTGGGGTGGCAACGGTTACAGTTACGGTAACACGATGGCGCTGAAAGTGTTCCTCCTCTCCGAGCTCAGCGGTTTGATCAACGCAAACACCCGAAGCGTGGCAAACAATGAGGACAACTCAATGACGATGCTGGGTGCGGTTCAAACCACGGAAAGACTCTTCGCCGTAGACAAATTAAAGATCGTCCGTTACACAGACACGGCTCGAAAAGACCTACAGGACAATAGAATCCAAAACCAGTATGGCCGAGACCAAACCTTTGTGTCTTCGATCAACAACATCGTCAAAGAAAACGGAAACTACGTCTTTTCGACTAACATTGTCTCGGAAGCTGCTACAACCAGCGGAAACACTTCCGTCACAGGTAAGACCGAAACGGCTTCAAAATTGGTGATATTCACCCCTTACCAACATGAGGAAGGAAAAGCTCCCGTTCTCGATGGTCAAAGTAGAGGTTATAACGAGTTCCCCGACCCTACAAAACGTTATGGTTATTTGCTCGGTCCCAGTCTGATTAACACAATGGAGCGTTCATTCCAGTGGGCACCTCCTCAGCAGACTCAAATGCCAACTCCTGCGAAAAGGAGCACTCCTAAAGGGGACAAGGGGAAAGCAGGTAGGAAACCCCCTGTGAATAAACAGCAGGAAAAGGCTTCTGGTGTTGGTGCGGTTAGCGGAACCGCTCTGGCAGCAACAAACCCCGGAATCAGCGTGGCCCTTGACAAAGTTGGACCAAGAAAGCAAATTATTCAGCAGCTGGAAGCAGCAGCGAAGCTAAGCTTCAACACCTTTCTTGTTCCTGCGCTTGTTGGTATCAAGCCCTACGACATTATCTATATCCCTGCCTTGGATGCAGAAGGTCCAGAGGATATCGAAGACTGGATTGTCAACACGGTTGATTATAATCAAACCGACGGAGGTGTAGACGTCAGCGTTACAGCGAGTCGAACATACGGATTCGGAGGGAACTTGATGAACCCCGTGAGTGGATTCGTTTTTCTTGAGAAAGCTAAAACTCTTACAACACTGGAGAAGTGGGAAGAGTACGCCTGGTGTATTACACCGAGTGCCTTACCAGTCATTGAAGTTATGGATACAACCACTGACCGACCCCAGGGGAATCTCCTGAAACTCCCAATTATCCCCTTTCAGTGAGCGGAGTTTACCTGTTCGAGTCGCCGCTATAGTAAGGTTGAATGCGCTGGCAACAAGGCCAGACTACCGCATTCTTACCGAGACACAAAATGGCTACTCAAACTTTCAAAATCAGCCCCAATCTCGACGAGCGTAATCGCGCTCGACTCGAAAGCAAAACCTACACTCGGGCATACACCGACATTCCGAACTCCGCTCTTCCAGAGAGCCTGCGAGTTGCTCTCAATGCGGTCTTCAAGGCTCTGACCGGTGAAGATCTGGACGAGTCCGGAAGCACTTTCACCGTCCGTGCGGACGCGAATGGTGTTTTCAAGCGCCTCTACTCCCCGACCGTTTTCTCTACTGAGGAAAAAGGTCTTGTGATTCGCTGGGGCGACCAGGATATCTCCCTGGACGTTCAACCCGGTAAAATCACTACCCCTTCCGCCCCGAAAGGCACCAAATTTGCCTTCAAGGAAGAACAGATTGGCAAGTTCACCGAGCCTGTCCTCAGCGTTTCCACAACGTTTGACGGCACTCTGTACACTCTGCCGATTCCGGTTCGTTCCGCTGACTACGAAGACAAAATCAGCGCGGATCTTCTTGACCTGCTCCTGGATGAAAACCCGGAAGCAATCGCCGAGAAAGTTCAGCTTGCCTCTGATCTTTCCAAGCGTGGTGAAGGCTCCGGCGAGCGGATGGTTGGCCCCTTCGTGAAGGTGGCAAATCTGCCGATCGGTGACTACAAGATCACCACTTACCGCAAAAAGGAAGGCGGCCTGTACGGCACCGATTACTTCCTGCAGGCCCAGGTAACTGAGCCCTTCACTGCTCCCGTTCGCACGGAAGTTGATGGAGAATGGATGGACGTCGAAACCGAAGTTGTTGACTGGTGCATTGTTCGCCCGAACAACGCTCTGAAGAAAACTCTCGCTGCCGATCCTTTGATCGCCCCGGATTCTCCTGCTACTCTCCGCGTGATTGAACATGGCGAGTATAATGGATTCCCGACTGCGAAGTGCATCCTAAAGGTTGCTGCGTTCGCCGAAGACCCTGATTCGTTCGATCTGGACTTCTGAACTCCTTGACATTTTGCCCTGGCCTTACCGGCTGGGGCTTTTTGCTATACTCGAACGGAAACAACTATCCAAACTAAAACATGGCCGACCCTTTTTCTGGAGCTGCTGGCACCACGAAACAAGAAATTGACATTCTAGGGAAAGGAAAAGAAAGGAAGAAAGCACGCTCATTTGGCTCATCGGCAAAGAAAGAGGAGGAAGACAAGAAAGCTCCCGTGAAAGTATCGGAGCTGTACAACGCTGGGATCGCACTTCTTGAGGCTCGGGGTTTCCGAGTGGAACTCACCGAAACTGGCGACCACGTTAACCACCGCATTCTAAGACCGCAACCACCGGAGCAAATAAAGGGAATCAAGTATCCAAACTCCTTTGAACCACTGCAGGACATCTGCACCGATGCTCACTTCGAGCTGATCGAAGCTGCCTTTCACCCGGACACTTGTGAACCAGAAGTAAGAACGTTCTGGGAACCTTTGTTTCGCCCGAAAGCGGGTGACAGCGATCTATCTTCCTTCACTGAACGCCTGCTGAAGATGAAGCGGGTGAATCAAGCGAAGAACATTCACCAAACACTTGACTATGGACACACCTTTGACCCAGTTGGCCGTTGGGGTGGCCAACCTGTTCTTAACCCTCGGATCTGGGTTCCTGACCGGGATTGGTTTGACCCTGCGCTTAACAAGGTCACTTTTTCTGATGTTTTCACAATCTTCCCCGAAGCCGAGCAAGAAATGCTCCGACTTATCCTCGGAAGAGTTGGTGTCGGCAGAGCCAATCACCTTCCTCCCGGGAGGACAGAGCCAGTGGACCACACCGCTCGTATGGCGGGTGTTATCGTCGGGAAAGACGCAGGTCTTGGTAAGTCAACCCTGTTCAATGGGCTCACAGCAGCTCTTCAGCGATGTGGTTTCGTCACCCACACCTTCAAATCAACTGAGGACCGATTCGGTCTCAAAGCAGCAGCTCTCAGCGACGTTGCCTACAAAGACGACACAAGTCTCACGTCGCTCAAAAAGTTCCTCGCAGCCGAAGAAACCAAAATCCTGATTACCAATGGCTTGTTCCAAGTTGAAGAGAAGTTTCAGGCCGCTGAGCAGATTTGGCCGAAGACTGTTATCCTGGTTAACTCAAACGACTGGAATAGCAAGTTCGCCTACGATCTTGATCCAGGCATTATCGACCGAATCAAAATCATTTCGACCTACCGCGAGTACGAAGTGGCAAAGAATCGAGAGACTCTGGAGGGAACCGTTTCGGAGGGCTCACCGGATCTCCGCCCACGGGCACATATCCCGTACCTTGCGGACAAACTCGGGGTCAGTCAAGAGGCGCTTTATCTTTGGTGCTTGCGGTTGGCAACTGACCGATTCTGGGAAGTCATCAACGACACTCGTGACCCTTCAATTAACCGGCTCCAAGTCGAGGTCCGGTACTGGACGACTCGGCAGAGGATCCGCTTCAAAGCGGATGTTACACAGGCGCTCGTCAATGGGATGGCATTTGCGTGGATGCTCCGGACAGGAAACACGGAAATCCCTGAGCTCACGCCGGACATGCTACAAGAATGCCTCGACCACTTCTACTTCCTTGGAGTTGACCCGTCGGGCCTTCACATGATGACCAGGATGAAGAAACACTGGGAACTCGCAGGTAGGCCATCGACGCACTACTATCAAGGTTTCCGTGAGATTCGTTGGGAATCGATCAAGAAAGCCGTCACGTATTTCGAACAGTTCGGCCGTAACTCAGGGGGAAGTTCAACCACCGCTGAAGTTATCAAGGACATGATGGAAAAACTGGTGATGCGAGACGGCTTCAAGATCGGTGGGTCTGCGAACTACGTGATCGAGAACTGGGAAAACATGCGTCACGCGAGCGAAGAACTGCAGATGGAGGGCAAAGAACTTATCGAGGAAATCGAGGAATTCGATCGAATTCGTCTGAGCAATCCGGAAGAGCGTTGTTATGACAAGTGGCTGGAAAACAAGCACTACTCACCCGATCGCGCTGAAAAGTTCCGCTCTGTTGCTCGTGAGAAGCTGGTTCGCCTGGAAACGATCTCCTGAGGGTATAACTATGAATGTAACTAACTCTCTCGAGACTACCACGGTGGACGCATTTTCTTATGAGTGTCAAAAACAAGCAAGGTTGAAAGCCCAGCTCGAATCAGAAGGCTTCACCTGCTGTGACGACCCCGCAAACCTTTACGACAAGATTGGCACTGTTCAAGAGATTGAGTGTCTCTGTGAGCAGTATACCCCTCGGCTGCTAGCCAAGCTGTATGCCAAAGGCACGGAAAGTCTCGAGCATTCTTTCTTCCTCTGCCCTCTGTGGCAGATCATCAAATTCAGCTACGTGATTCCTCAGCCTGGGGAGTATTTCACCGCAAAATATGTGATTGGAATTCGTCGCGTCGGTGAAAACGTTTTCGTACCTTCCTTGCGTCTTCCTTTGACATGAGCAGCGAATTCTTCAGCAGCAACACCCCCGATACACCAACGCCTCTCAACAGTGCTGGAACGCCAACGCAAAAGTATCAGAACGCTGCTGGAGAGTTCGACCTGAAGAAATCCCTTGAGCGCAAAATCAAATCGAGAAAAGATCAGGACATTCCGGCTTTCTCTGAGGACGATGCCATTCAACGCTACTACGGAGATTTCTCGATCGAGTCGAAACGAAATGCGCGAGATCTTCTTCGTACGCACCCGGAGTTCGGACAAGAAGGAAAGATGCGAATGAACCGTGTGGGCAATAATACCCGCGAAGTTCTACCTCATGATCCCACCAAGACCGTTGAAAACGGTGGGCACATTGTCTACCAGGATCAACCGCAAACCTCCCAAAAGAAGTACAACAATGGCTCAAAAGTACACTGATCCGCAGACATTCCTGAAAAATCTGGTTGTCAAGAAAGGCAAAAGCGACCTTCTAGGTGTGTATTTAACCGGTGTCACCGTTGTAGCCGACGCTGTGAACGATTACGGTTACGAGTACAGCCCAGAGTGGGTTGCAAAGAACGTTGAGACTCTTCAAAGAAAAGAGGAAGCCAGCTGGAACAAGTTGCTGGTTGAAACTCGCAAGAACACAGACGATATCGTTCACACTCTTACGTTCAGTCGGTTGGACGAATCGATCACGATGTATTTCATTGTGGAAGGGCATGAAATGTCAGCGATGGTTTTCATTCCAACGCTTTTGGTGAACGAGTTCGTATCGGAAATTGCCTTTTACAATCAACTCCTGACTGAAGTGGCAGCTTTTGCGGGTAAAACCCCAACCAGCGTCAAATTTACGTTGGGCGCTGCTTTGATGGACTGGGACGACCTTGTTGAACAAGGGTGCGCTCGCGAGGTGGATGTCGGCTTCTAGGTTTACCGGGGTTACCACTCCCTATAATAAATCGCTCAATTGCTCACCATGTGGCACATTGTCTACCTCTCGTACGAGAGTCTTAAAACGGGAAGGGACTACATCGGAAAGAGATCCACTTCCAATCTTCATGATGGGTACTTGGGGTCTTTCACGGACTCCTCCTTTAACCCTGATACCCGGATTATTCTTGGGTACTACAAAACATCTCAGGCAGCAATCGTTGCTGAAATACAGTGGCAAAGAGTGTTTCAGGTTGCAACTGATCCGCAGTACGCAAACCGTTCGTATCAAACCTCTAAAAAGTTTGAGTGCGTGGGGCACACTGAAGAAACTAAATTAAAAAAGTCTCTTCAAACAAGAGGTGAAAACAACCCCATGTACGGAAAAACGGGTGAACTTGCCCCGGCAACACACATGCGCTGGTTTTACAACCCGATAACTGGGGAAGAACGTTACACACGCGAATGTCCCACGGGCTGGAGCACCGGAAGACCCTCAATCGGTCTTGCGTCATTAGGGCGAGAAGTCTCCCAAGAAACCCGAGACAAACTGAGAGAGTACCAACTCAGTGTACCGACTGAGGAAAGATACTGGTTCGGTAAAGAAGGGAACGCCTCAGGAACCCGGTGGTGGGTAAACCCTGAGACCGGTGAAACAAAACGCAGCAAAACAAAACCTGGACCTAACTGGATTAACAAAAGAAAATGACCCCGAACGACTATCAAAGCAGCGCCCTTGCAACGGCAATTTACCCGAATCAAGGGCAAAATTTCATTTATCCGACTCTCGGACTGGTCGGTGAAGCGGGCGAGGTTGCAGAAAAGGCGAAAAAGATTATCCGGGATGGGGACGGAATTCTTACTGACCCCGCTCGGGAAAAGATCGCCCTCGAGCTCTCAGATGTTTGCTGGTATGTAGCGGTTCTTGCTTACGAACTTGACTACACTATGGAGGAAATCATGCAAATGAACCTGGACAAACTTGCTTCTCGTGCTGAGCGTGGAGTGATCGCTGGCTCTGGTGACGACCGATGAAAGCTTCCAAGTGCACTTTCAAAGATATGATGATTGCCGCAATCGGTAATCTCCAGCTCGGCACTTCCACCTCCTTCATCCAGGTGGAGTTTGGCCTTGCTGAGCTTGAAACCTGCTGGAGCGGGTTTGTAGATTCTTCCGACCATTTTGGTCTGGACTTTACATCGAAAAAACACGTATTCAATGAGTTTGCATCCGCCCTCTCAGACTACATCGAGTTCCTTGGTGAACCCACATCTATTAAAGTGGGATCGTAGATTCCTCCGAATCGCCGAAGAGGTGCGCCTCTGGAGCAAAGATCCAGGCACCAAAGTTGGTTGCGTTCTAGTTACCGATCGTCGCATGATCGCTTCGGGATACAATGGTTTTCCGAGCACTTTGTCAGACTCTCTGGAACTGTACGAAGATCGCGATTACAAATTGGCAGTTACAGTTCATGCCGAAGCGAACGCTATCATGAACGCTGCTAAAAACGGTGCTAAAACACAGTCCTGCACCGCCTACGTTACTTTCCCTCCCTGCAGCCAATGCGCTGCGTCGCTTATTCAAGCGGGAGTGAAAAGAGTTGTGTGTCCAAACCCAGCGAATGCCCCTGAAAGGTGGAGGGCAAGTTTCAAGCTGGCGAATGAAATGTTATATCAATCCGGCGTGAAACTCCTTTACTATACAGAGGCCGACTTACAATGTCTAACCGAAACTGCCCCGTCTGTGGAGCCCACTGGGTTCAAGGACAACTCTACTGGTCCACAGGAAAACCTGGAAAAGACGAAGATCTCAACGCTCTCGTATGCAGGCGATTACCTACCGAAAAGGCTGAGCGATGCGTAAATCCCTCCCAAGGGAAGGACGGGGGTGTCGGCTGGGCGGAACGGCAAGCCATGACAGAAGCTGCTCTTACGAAATTTGATCTCTGAGGCGGATAACCGCCCCATGTCTGGGCGGTTTACCCCCTTTGCAAACTGGCCGAAAAGCGGTATACTAATTACAGTTGATGAGAACCATGAGTAACGACCAAACCTTCTACGACGCTGTCAAGGGCGACGCCCGCGCTGTCACTCAAGTGATTAAGCAATACACTCCGCTAGTTCATAAACTGGTGAACAAATACGCCTGGATGGCCCCGAAGCACAGCCGAGAGGATCTTGTGCAAGAGGGTTTGCTGGGAATTGTTAAAGCAATCGAAACCTTTGATGCTGACAAAGGTTGCAAGCCGATGACCTGGATTTACCCTCAAGTTCGTGGAGCTGTTCAAGGTCTAGCGCGCAAAGAAAACCGAAATCCGAAGTATCCCCTGTCGCTTGAACAGTCGGATTGGGCGAAGAATCTTGAGGATCCCAATCAGTTTGAAGTTCGCGACGAGATTGCTTCCGCCCGAATTCGTGACATTGTTCTGTCCGGTTGCGGTTCTCTCGACAGCAAACGAGCGCAAATTGTTTGTGCCCGTTACGGCCTTCTTGGAGAGAAAGGACTTCGTCAGGGGGAGGTTGCCCAGAAGTTCGGAATGTCGAAGCAAGCGATCAACTCGCATATCTCACGTTTCACTCGAATTGTGCGCGAAAAGCACCCGGAACTGGAGGCTTTGATTCAGTGATAAAGTTTCTGGTTGTCGTCCCGTTTTTACTAGCTCAGCACGGGTCGATTGATCCCTTTGTGTTTGGGCAGACGTACTGCTCGCTTCGACAACAAGGAGTTTCTGAACGAATTGCAATCAACCAAGCTGTGGATGAGGCTTGGCGCCCAAATCGAACCTCGGAAATGTTGAAAATTGACGTTCCCGTGGCTAAACAATTTATCGAAACAAATTGCCAATGACTGAACCTCTAACGCAAAACAGAGTTGACATCAAAGCTATTTTGGCTGACCCCTTACTCCGAGAAGAGTTAATTGAGGGTGCTACAGATTTCATTTGCAAAGTTGAAGGTATTCGCCGTACGCCACAAGCGCAGGCGGTGTTGGATGCAGCTTTCTCTGCCTATTGGTCTGCCGAACAGGAGGCCCCTAACGACGAAGGGATGATTGCCGCCGCCCTGCGAGCTGCTGCCATTGATCAAAACAAACAGATTGATGTTCCTTTTTTTAAAATTGATCAATGGGAAAAGATTAAAGGAAGCACACTGTCTTACTGGACAGCGGCTCAGTGGGGATACCAAAAGGCTATGAGTGAACTCCTCGCCATCGCCGCCGAGCTGGAGGGTGGCAATGACTGATTGGCAGGACAGAGACAATGGCGATGCAGTGCTTGACGGCTGGTACGCAATCCTCGTCTCTTGGGGAACTCCGTGGGAAGAAGATACGCCAGATGTTCTTCTATTCAGGGATGGAGCATGGGTGCAACGGCAAAAAGACTGCAGTCTTCCAAACTTTTATTACTTTCAAGGACCATTTCAAAGCTCCATGGAAGCTCGCGATTGGGGTCACGCGCATGACGGGGTTGGCAAGTATTTTGCAGAACGTGCCGAGGAGGCACTCCGCGCCCGCGCCGTCGAGCTGGAGGGTGCCGATGCTTAACTTTCTACTCACCTTCGCTCTACTAATTGCCCTTGGTGCAGCGATTGAACTGTGCCTAAAAGTAGCATTTGTGCGTTTATTGCCTTTTCTGCTAAGATTGCCACCACCGGAGGAGGATCAGTGACTAACAAACAACTGTATACTCTTTGTGGTGTGATTACTTTGTCTGCAGCGTATATTACGAACAGCACATTTCTGAGTGTGTTTGCGTTTTTGTGGTTCGTTTCTTCACTAGTTAGTAAAAATGACTAATTCAACCACGGGTAAAACTTTCATTGTCACGAAGGTCTACGACGAGGACTGCGACGTTTGCAAACACATGAGCAAACATGATCGAGCAGTGTACGAAGGTTTTTCGGAAGTTGCTTATCAGGAAGTTAACCTGAATGACGTAATCAACCACGACAACGACTTTACGAAACTCCGCTTGTACCAGTGCCTTGAGCGCTATGCGCTTAACAACGACTACACGATCGACCTTCCTGTTTACGTGTATTTAACGAAACAGGGAAAGTACGTGGGACACCACATCGGTTCAGCAACTGTTGTCGAACTTCGTGAAAAAACAAAAGAAATCCTAGTTCCGGATTCGTAGGAGGCTTATGAGGGTTGGGACATCACGTACTTGTATCCCTTTACGGGATAGCTTTTAACTTGCTTGACGATTCTGAGGGAATCAAACGGGCTTTTGAGAAAGCTGTGGAAGTTTGCGGCGCAACCGTTCTCAACCGGTTTTCTCACCAGTTTTTCCCTCAAGGCGTAACAATCGTTTACGCTCTCGCAGAAAGTCACATCAGCATTCACACTTTCCCGGAGAGAGGGTGTTGCGCCATCGACGTATACACCTGCGGGGACATGAATTCGCGAGAAGGAATGCAAGTCTTGATTGACTACTTTCAACCAATTGAAATTTCAATGCAGGAGATCAACAGATGACAAGTAAAAAGAAACTGGCTAAAGAAGCTCTCAAGAATCCCGAGCTTTTCTCATTCGGTGAGCTGGCATTCTTTCATAAGTGGCTGGAACACCGTCGCCTGCGAAAACTCGAAAAGAAAGAGCAGAAGAACAAAGATGAGGCTTGACGTTTACTTTTGTAACGAGCCCCCTATACTGGTGGTGTCCTACGCGCTAAACTAATGACAGTCACTTCCAACGAGCTGGGACAGCAAAACATCTTCGCAAAAGAACCTCCAATTACCATGGTTGACCATCCTTACGGCGTTCCTCACAACGAACGCGCAGAAAAACTGAATGGACGCCTCGCAATGCTTGGTGTCATCGCTGCTCTTGGTGCCTATGCCCTAACCGGCCAAATCATTCCCGGAATTTGGTGACACAAATGTGGTGGCCAACCCCCGAATCGCTCAAAGATCTCACAGTTGAAGAAACTGAAGAAGGGTTCGATCTTTCCGCTCCAGAAGGCTCCGAGTGCGGACTCTGGTTGGCCTACTTTTCCGAGACAGAAGAGCTCAGGCAAGAGTTTCAAGCCGAATTTGAAACCTGTTTACTAAACTACATACAAGAACAAGATGGCAAAAATGAAGTCCCCGACCGGTCAGAAAGTGGTTGTTCGGGTTGAAAAGAAAACGGCGCAGGGCCGTTCTCGCAATACGAATCTTGCTGCAACTCCGAACCGAGGAAGAAAACGCCGGTATCGGGGCCAAGGTTCATGAGCCTTACGCAGTTGAACCCACCGTTGCCCCTGGAAACTCCGAGAGGAAGAGGGTGGGCTCACGCTGTTATCGACTATTCACAGGAGCACGATCTTCTGTGGATGGTCTTTTTGAACGAGGGTGGTGAATGTTGGTGCTTCCCGAACTCGGATATTCGCATGGTTAACAATTTCTCTCTTGGTCGTTATGTCTCTGATTATCAGTCTTACCGTGGCTTCGGCAGTGGGAACCCTCCTTGGCAATCTCAGCCTGTTCATGATAATCGGCACGATGGCGGAGAGACAACAGAAGAAACAACAAAAGGAACTTGAGCGCATGCAGAACGCATTCCTGGAGATGCGGCAGAAAGAAACCGAGCGACTGTATCGCTACGCACAAATGGAAAGCTAAGGTTTACCGCCCGGTTTTCGAGCCTATACTAAACTCACCTGTTCCAAACCCTTGTGAACATTTTCGCTGTAAACAACGATCCTTGCCGTGCTGCCAGAGACCTTCCTGATAAGCTAGTGTGTAAAATGCCAACGGAAAGTTTGCAACTGCTGACTCCGTGGGCATTTAACACGCATAACGTTTACATCCAGAAACCAGACGGGACCAATTATGGCACCAAAGGATTTGCTCATCATCCTTGTGCAAAATGGCTCTACGAAAGTCCCGCGAACGTTCATTGGTTGCTTGAACATGCTTTTGGCATGGCCGACGAGTATTGGCAGCGTTATGACAAATACCACGGAACTCTACACGGACTAAACCAAATCAGAACTCTGGTGTACACCAATCACAACAAAGATTACTCCCGGGACCACACCGAGTTCGTTCAAGCTATGCCCGATGAGTTCAAGATTCCGGGTGACCCTGTAACTGCGTACCGCAACTACATCAACGGCTACAAAGGCTACGCCGAGTGGCGCTACAGCGAGAAACCAGATTGGTGGGACGAGACCAAACACGAACCCGTCCGAAAACAGTATCTCGCCGAGCGAGAAGAAAAACGCCTGAAACGTAAGAATGACAAGTATCCGCGAGTACCGGCAACCCTACAAAGTGAACGGGAAATTTGAATTCCCTGAGTTTTTCGAAGCCTACCACAAGGCTCAATCGTCTCAATGGCGCCCTCAGGAGGTTTCCCTCGAGAGCGACATTCGTGATTGGCAAAATGCGTCACAAGACGAGAAAGAAATCATTGGCGGAATTCTGAGAGGTTTCACTCAACTTGAAACCCATGTGAGTGACTACTGGGCGAACATTCCGAACTGGTTCCCGAAACACGAAATCGTTGCGGTTGCCCGTGCTTTCTCCCTCTCTGAGATTGTTCACGCCGAGGCTTACAACCTTCTCTCCGACACACTGGGACTAGATGAATTTGAAGCATTCCTGGGTGACCCAATCGCCCAACAAAAGATCGGCTACTTCCTCGAAAGTCGAGGAGTTAAAGAGTCTCTTGCTGTGTTCAGCGGTGCTGGGGAGGGTGTTTCTCTATTCAGTTCTTTTGCTGTTCTGCTATCCCTTAACCTTACTGGGCGTTTCAAGGGAATCGCTCAAATTATTTCTTGGTCGGCTCTTGACGAGCAGCAGCACTCCAACACGGGAATCGAACTCTTCCGGCAGCTAGTTAAGGAGGATCCGCTTACACCTGACGAAGCCGGAATGATCTCGCAGGGATTTAAAGCCGTGTTGAGAAATGAAGAAGCCTTCCTAGACCAAATATTCAAAGGTCGCACTCTAGGCACGATCACCCTGCACGACGCAAAACAATACCTTCGTTGGAGAGCTAACGAGAGGTTGACGGAACTCGGGGCTTCCGTTCCTTTATTTCACGTCGACAACGATGCGGCAGACCGCATTAAATCGTGGTTCCACCCTATTATGGCGGGAGCAACAAGTACCGACTTCTTCGCCCAAGCCAAAGATGGAAGCAACTATGTTTCCAAGCCCACTCAAGACTTTAGTGGAGTGAATTTACGAACCTTGGATCTCACTCTTGTGTGAAACACAAACACCGCGAAAAACTCAATGATTGATTTAATTGCCCCGGATTGGCTCTCTGAGGAAGGGACGCACACCTTGTCTTCTGGGTACCTGTTGCCAGGGGAAACCCCTAGGCGAATGTTTGAGAGGGTAGCTAAAGCAGCAGCAAGCATAAACGTGGACCCCTCCCTGGAGGAGGATTTGTTTACTTGTTTGTGGAATGGATGGCTAGGGTTGGCCTCACCGGTCGCTGCAAACTTCGGTACAACGAGGGCGTTACCCATCTCGTGCTATTCAGTACACCTGAGTGACTCAGTCTCCTCAATTTACAGCCATTTGAAAGAGGTTGCCCAACTATCCAAGAACGGGGGTGGTGTCGGTGTCTACATGGGCGATGTTCGTCCTGCGGGTGCCCCCATCAGCGGGGGAGGAAGGTCAACGGGTGTGGTTCCTTGGTGTCAGCAGTACGACCTCTGCGCTCGAGTTGTATCGCAGGGCGGAGTTCGTCGAGGATCATTCGCAATCTACCTCCCGATTGATCACCCCGACGTTCCCGAACTGCTTCGATCTAAGGATCACACGAAGGGAGATCCTCGAAAGTTTATCGACTCAAACGTGGCCTTAACAATCACGGATGAGTGGGTTGAATCGATGATCGCCGGTGACAATGAGAAACAAGAACTCTTCGGAGAAGTTCTGAAAACAAGACTGATCTCTGGTTCTCCCTACTTGGTTTTCATTGACAACGCTAATCGGCAAAACCCGGAGTGCTACACTGAGCGTGGCCTCTCCGTGAAAACCTCAAATCTTTGCTCAGAAATCTTCCTTCACACCGATGAGTATCATTCGTTCGTCTGCGTCCTCAGCAGCCTCAATCTTAGTCGGTACGACGAGTTTAGTGATTGGAAATCTCCTACTACTGGACGTACGGTCCCCGAACTCGCGATTCATCTCCTCGATGCAGTCGTTTCGGAATTCATTCGCAAGGCAAAAGACAAAGTTGGACTCGGTCGCTCCGTTCGCTTCGCTGAGAAAAGCCGGGCACTAGGTCTTGGCACAATGGGCCTTCACACACTGTACCAGAAACGTGGATTACCTTTCAGCTCGCCTGGCGCTCGTGAACTCAACATCGAAACGCATAAGTGGATTCGAGAGCGAGCTGAAGTTGCCTCACGAGAACTGGCACAGAAGTTTGGGGAGCCCGAATGGTGCGTGGGGTCCGGTAGACGCCATACTCATCTTATTGCTGTTGCTCCTACTCGGACCAATAGTGTTATTAGTGGAGCGTTTAGCCAAGGTATTGAGCCAATCGATTCAAACTATTTTGTTGCGAAACAAGCCAAAGGAACTTACGTTCGAAAGAACCCTGTTCTAGAAAAGCTTCTTTGTGAACGCGGAGTCAGCGAAGGGATTTGGGAGCAGATTCTGACAGCAAAGGGGAGTGTTCAGGACCTTACCGTTCTGAGTGACGAGGAGAAAGAAATCTTCAAAACAGCTCGAGAAATTGACCAGTTTGAACTGGTGAAGCAAGCAGCTGATCGTCAACCGTTTATCTGCCAAGGGCAAAGTTTGAATCTGTTTGTAGACCCGGAATCTGACGCCGCATATATCACTCGCCTTCACCTTTCTGCCTGGAAAATGGGACTGAAATCCCTGTACTACCTAAAGTCAAGTTCTTTGCTAACGAATAAAAAGGTGGTGCCAGCGCTGGTGGTTACAAAAGAAGGTTGCCCGTGGTGCGTCAAACTGAAAGACGAACTTCAGAAGAGAAACATTATTTTCGAGGAAATCTCAAAACAAGAGGCTCAAGATAGAGGATATTGGAACCCTGAATGGCAGACAGTTCCCCAGCTTTGGCTATACAAGAAGCACATTGGCGGCTATACTGACTTCATGGCTCACACCGAAAAAGCCGAAATTCCTCAAGAAACTGGGACAACAAACTATGCTGAATGCACTTCCTGCGAAGCCTAAGATGACACGTCGTCGCAACAAAAAATACCCAAGACTGACGCCCGAGCAGCAGAAACTTGTGTCGGAACACACTTGGATCGCAGGCAGACTCGCCTACGGCGCAAAGTGTTTAACGGGGGGTCACACGGGTTCACTTACGCGGGAAGATCTTGAGTCGGTGGCAAAATTCGCGTTGTGCGTTGCCGCAACCCGTTACCGCTCCGATATGGATGTTAAGTATAGCACTTACGCATGGAACACTGCGAGGGGTTACATTCAACACGCCCTTCGAGATTACTCTCGCATGGTACGGACACCGCGCTGGATTGCCAATTATCGGAACAAAGTGTCCGACCTCGTGAAAGAGGGCAAGACCTACAAGGAAATTGCCGAGATTTTGGGCCTTGACGAGAGCAGAGTTCTCAACTGCGAGATGTCCGAGAACAATTACCACGTGTCTTACGATAGCTCGCCCGAGGACTGGAGCACTCCCGAGTTCGTCTACAACTTTGAAGAGCACAAAGCAACGTTGTTAAGCCCAAACCTCATTCACGAGATCCGCGCTTTGACGGACGCTGAGATGGTGATGCTGCTAAAGTACGTCGAGGGTGAGCCCATGAGTGACGAGGAGAAAGAGTACGCCGCAGAAAAATTCTTTGAACTCCAGGCGATTGCACATGGACTCCGAGAAGAACTTTGAGGTTAAGCCGTTTCCCCTTGAGACGGAGTTTCGTGTGCTTTCGATCAGACGAAGGCTACACGAACTCTCTCGAGAGGAAATTGAGGAGTTTCTGACCGAGGCGCTTTCAATCATGGCGAAATTAGCACACCAGGTAACTCAGTTGCGAGACTATGTGCAGCAAATTGAGGGTAAAATAGGTGATCTAGATCAATAGCCATGTCAGAAGAATTGCCCAAAGGTCATCCTATGTCAGCCCACAAAGATGAGGTGGGGCAGGTGATGCACCGGTGGAAACATCACGACCCGAAACCGTTGCACAGTGGCCGAGGTAAAGGCGGAAAGGAGGGCAAGGTGGTGAAATCGCAAGACCAAGCAATTGCAATCGCCCTCTCAATGGCAGGGAAGTCGAAAGGTAAGTCCTCCAATCATGCCGAGCGCCTGGTATCAATGGGCTACTCTGAAGACGTGGCTCAAGAAGTTTCCGCGATGCTCGATGGCACCTACGACTTCACAACATGTGAGCGTCCTAACGGCTCCCGTTACGGCACAGGAGGAAAGTGTCGCAAAGGGACTGAAGTCAGCGCAGAGGAGAAGAGTGCCATTAACCAGCTAGCCGACCTACTTCCGGAAGGCGAGAAGATCCTGGACAGCTCAGGGAAGAGTCACACAGTAGGCAAACCAAAAATGACCAAGAGCGAGAAGATTGCTGCTGAAGTCATGTCTGACTCAAAATTCAAGTCGGACAAGAAACGTATCGAGGAGATGATTCGCCGTGGCGTCCCGAAAGACACCGACTTTATTGCTTTGGTTGGCGACACACGTAAGAAACTAGGCGGAGGAAGCACCGATACAGTTCGAAGCCTTGTGAAAGAAATGCCGAAGAGGCGAGCTGAAGAAGATGTGAGGCGGCCAGGTGGTCAGTTGATTGGAACCTCCCCTCGTAACATGGCTATCGACGGTCTCGCCGACCTTAAGAAAGAAGCCGAAGACTACAAGAAGCAGTTTGGAAGCCGTTCGGGTGAAGAAATGATCGGCAGAGTTCTGAAAATGTACGACGAAAGAATCAAAACTCAAGAGCAATTCATCAAAGACAAATATGGTAACGACTGATGGATATCCCTGGCTTCTCTCCGGAATCACTCTCAGAAGTGACGTCGATGCTTGAGTTTGCTGACCCGGACTGGGAGAAACAGTTCAAGACCGGGAAGGGTGGCCCTGTAAACAAGCAGAACTACGAAACGGATCCGTGGTTCAAACGCAACACCAACTTGAACTCAGATATTGATTCCCGACGCGGAAAACAGCCCGGCGACCAAGGAAAACTCAAAGAAAATATTGATAGCGAAATGCTCTCCCCTGCGTCGTATCCGAAGGGTCCGGGAAACCCGCAAGGCGGAAGTAGTAAGGAAGTCCAAGGGATGAGAATGCTCGGATGAACATTTCTGGATTCTCTCAAGAGGCGCTTGAAGCCGTTTCAGCGATGCTCTACGCGGAGCCGGGGCAGCCCGCAGCAGAGCCTTGCCCGCCGAAGCCACCACCGCAACCGAAGCCACCACCGCAACCCCCACAGCCCCCACAACCCAAGGTGGTGCAGGCTTCGCAACCGGATCCACAGCTCCAGGCTCAACAGCAGAAGCTGAAGAAACCGAAGTGTATTCCGCAGCCGAAGTAGTTTACGGAAGGAAGTCCGGGGTATAATCACGGCGGAGGAAACTCCGTCTCACCTTGAAATCCAAGTGTCAGAGGAATCATGAAAATCGATCAAATCTTCGGAGCCGCTGGCGACCCCGGATCGTTCATTCGAGGCGAACTCGAACAAGGCCTTGAGCCAATTACGAAAAGGGTTGACTCCCTGGAGAAAAAACTCGATCTTCTGCTTCTGACTTTGAACAGAATTGAAGCTCTGCTAAAGGCGCTTCAACCACTAACTAAAATGATCGGAAAAATTCCTTTTCTGAAGTAACTTTCGCAGGGGGGCTTTGGCCCCTCTTTTGATTATGATCGGCCCAAACAGAAAACCTCAAGATTTCGGCTTCAAAGAAGGCGACACGCACATCATTGTTAACGACATTACAGAAAAAGCGACTGCCTACGCCTACGGTGGCAGAAAGCTGTGGGACGTGAATTGCCTGGCTCGCGGCCAAGGCAGCGACTACGAGTATAAATATACCAACACGGATACACCGCCGGGTCTCTACCAGATCGGAACCGTGTACAACGACTACGCCAAAGAAGGTGCGAATCCACCTTACGATCGCACTCTGATGGCGTACGGCTGGGTTTCATTCGATCTTGTTGAGTTGGAGCGCCAGGAGGCCAAGTTCGGTCGGGCGGGAATTATGATCCACGGAGGCGGTTCAGCCAATGGCTGGCCTGGGGCTTGGCTCCCGAAGCAACGTCTGGTTCCAACATACGGTTGCGTTCGAATGTATAATGAGGATCTCCTGCACAAACTGTTGCCCCTGGTAAAGCAGGGCACGGTGTTTGTGTCCGTCTACCAGGAAAGCTGACCGGGTAAAACCAGTCAGACGCTAAATCTTGGTGGGAAGGAATCGACGTAAAAGAAGGTGTGTCCGAGGTAAATCCTGCGGCTCGACATGTATTGCGTCTCAGCGCAGTTGTCGGGTCGCTTTTTCGTCTTCGAAAGAAGTGGGAAAGACGGCGGAACTACTGGCAAGAATGTCGAAGGCATATGACAGAAATCGTCGAACATTCGAAAATTCCTCGACTAAAGTAGGGTACGACAAGTGGAAACCTCTCGCTGAAGGCAACTACGGAAAGGTTTCAATCAGTCCGGACGGCAAACGAGTTGTGAAACAACTGCTGGTTGGCAAAGATGGGAAGAAGGGGGAGTTCGGGGAGTTTGAGGTTGAGCTGGCGAAGAAGATGGGTGAACTGGGTCACGGACCCAAGATATATTCCCATTCGGCCGAGCATATCGAGATGGCGGCAGCCAAAGGCAAACCTCTCTGGGAGGGTTACTCTCGCGGAGAGAATGAGCCTGTCATGAATGCTTCACAGGCAAAAAAGGCGTCGGCGGCGATTCGCGATCTGCACAAGCTGGGTTACGCCCACGGCGATCTTCACGCTCTGCAGTTCATCGTGAGCGGCAACAATGTTCAACTTGTTGATTACGGCTTGAGCGTTCCAGTCTCTCGACAGCCTTCTCGCGTCATGCAAGATCTTTCCAAAATCGGAAGTCTTGTAGACTGGAAAAATCCAGAACTCGCAAGCGATCCTTACGTGAGCATGGTAAATCGATACCTTAGCAGGTACAAGGAAATTCAGGGATATAGCCAGGCGGCGAAGAACAAAAGAACCCGTCTCGGGGAAGAGTACATTCAAGAACTTGGTAGGTTACAATGAGCGACAACCTGAAAGAGATGATTCGCCGGAAGGAGCTGCTTCGCAAGGGCACTGACGAGGCGGAAGATGAAGCGGACCGAATCTTGCAAGACGTGCTTGAAAATGGCGGGCTAACAACTGAAGAAGTTTATGCTTTGATGGCCCACTGACGGGTAAAAGTAGCATATGAAACTCTGAGGGGGTAGTTGTGCCAATCGAGAGGATTCGTGTCATGCGACCGAAACCACCCGAGCGGAAAACACTAGCAGACAGATTTGTCAATGTGGTCGGAAGTTGGAACTTCATTCTAGGCCAATCCGCAGCAATGGTTCTGTGGGTTTGCGTGAATGTTGGGACCCCTGTGAAACCGGACCCATACCCTTTTATTTTGCTGAATTTGATGCTTTCGTCTCAAGCCGCGTTGCTTGGGCCGATCATTCTGATGGCGAACAATCGGCAAGGCGAACTTGACCGAACTCGTGATATTGACCACTATATGCTTGATGTGCGCGAAAGCGAGTTGGTAGAAGGAATCGCGTCGGAGCTTGAGAGAATAGCCAAACGTTTGGACGCAAACGATGAAGAGCACTGGTGAGAATAAGCGAACCTGGAACACACCGGTTCGTGAACCGTGGAACCCTGTGATTAAGCAGTGTTTGAACGCTGTCGACGAGCACATGCGCCTTTACCTCCAAACAGGCAATTCGTGGCATCTCACCCAGGCGGAAGTCCTGCGAAAATACACACTAGAGCTCAAAAAGTGGATTCATTCCGTTGAAGGCAGGGTATAAATTGGTATCGAAACAGTTTGACCATGTACGGTTCTTTTTCTGAGGAGGCGCTTGAGCAATTTGCTCAACTCGCAGCTCAAACTCAAGCAGCGGATTTCGCTGAGGGCGACCTCTACGATTTCACTCGCTGCGTGCGCCCTGACGGTTCAGCTTACGGAACTCGGGGAAAGTGCCGGAAAGGCACCGAGGGTGGACCTGCTGAGAAACCCGCAAGTAGGCCGAGAGCAGCCACCGACTCTAACGCGAAGGCGGTGGTTCAGAAGATGAAAGGAGCCAAACCTCGCGCCTCGTCCAAGGACTTGAAGAAAGAGTGGGCAAAAACGGAAAAGGCGGTCAAAGTCGCCAAGGGTGAGCTTGCTCTCGTCAATGCGGCAACGAAAGGTGACAAGAGCCCTGAGTCTCTGCGGCGCCGACTCAACGCAAGCATGGCACTGGACAAAGCTGAGAGAGCCGCATTGAAGGCATCCGACAAGTACTTCGCCGCCGCCAAGCGAGAGAGCAACGCTGCCATGACGCCTGAGCAGCGCAAGCTGGAGCGTGAGGCAAACAAACTGACGAGGGGTGGTTGAGGTATAAAAGTTTACAAAACTTTACAAAGGGTATAATGGTCATGTAGGCGGTAGTTCCGCTGAGTACTTAAAATGCAAACGTACTTATCATGACTAATGACCGCTTCTGTTTTAACTCGTCGTTCTCCCCTCGCTGATTCCTGGGAGTCTTTCTGCCAATGGGTCACTTCAACCAATAACCGCCTCTACGTAGGTTGGTTTGGTACACTGATGATCCCGACGTTGCTTGCCGCAACTATTTGCTTTATTGTCGCGTTCGTCGCCGCTCCTCCTGTCGATATCGACGGAATTCGTGAACCAGTCGCTGGTTCTCTCCTGTATGGGAACAACATCATTTCTGGCGCTGTTGTGCCGTCCAGTAACGCTATTGGCCTGCACTTCTACCCTATCTGGGAAGCTGCTTCCTTGGATGAATGGTTGTACAACGGAGGCCCATACCAACTGGTTGTCTTCCACTTCCTTCTCGGCGTTTTTTGCTACATGGGCCGTGAATGGGAGCTTAGCTACCGCCTGGGTATGCGTCCTTGGATTTTTGTTGCTTACTCTGCTCCGGTAGCAGCAGCAACCGCCGTTTTCCTGGTTTATCCTTTCGGACAAGGTTCATTCTCCGATGGTATGCCACTCGGAATCAGCGGAACCTTCAACTACATGCTCGTTTTCCAAGCTGAGCACAACATTCTGATGCACCCTTTCCACATGCTGGGTGTTGCCGGTGTTTTTGGTGGTTCTTTGTTCAGTGCTATGCACGGTTCGCTGGTGACTTCCAGCCTGATTCGTGAAACGACTGAGGATATTTCTCAGAACTACGGTTACAAGTTCGGACAAGAAGAAGAAACCTATAACATTGTTGCAGCCCATGGCTACTTCGGTCGTTTGATCTTCCAGTATGCATCCTTCAATAATAGCCGTTCTCTTCATTTCTTTCTTGCTGCTTGGCCTGTGGTCGGAATATGGTTCACGGCGCTAGGCGTCTCGACCATGGCCTTCAACCTGAACGGCTTCAACTTCAACCAATCCTTGGTTGATAGCCAGAACCGTGTTATTCCAACTTGGGCTGACATTCTAAACCGCGCTGGCCTTGGAATGGAAGTGATGCACGAGCGCAATGCTCATAATTTCCCGCTTGATTTGGCTTCCGCCGAGCTGACTCCAGTCGCTCTAACAGCTCCCTCGATCGGTTGAAACAAACACGATTAAATCGTGGGGGTCTTCGGACCCCTTTCTTTTTCCACTAGCAGAAAAAAGTCAATGAAACTACTTCATGTAATTTTTTCCACCAACAGACTAGAGTTTCTGCAAAAAACTTTTGAAGCCAATAGAAAGTTTGATTTCAGTGGGGTAGATGTACATCATCTTTTTATAGATGACTATCCGTCAGGGAGAAATGATGAGTTTTTGAAAGAGTTTGTATTTTCCCACGGGTACAATGAGATTATTCTCCATGAGGAAAATCTGGGAATCACTAAAACTTGGAAACAGCTTTTTGACATCGTAAAAGAAAGAGATTATGATTATATTTTACATCAAGAAGACGATGTGGAACTGATCCCGCAGTTGAAAGTGTTAGATTTGATTCAACTTCTTCAACAAGATAACACACTTTCTCAAATTCAGCTGAAGAGAAATAATTGGTATCCGCATGAGACTGAGGAGGTTGGGCCAAAAGAAGATGATTCACTTTTCAAGAATTTCCGGTATGAGAAAGCAACTCCGTACTTCTGGATGTTAATGTCCGTATATCCGGCATGGATCGCTAAAGAACCCATCTTCGAAGAAACAGGATTTAACCCCTCGGAATATGTAATTGCAAAGTATTTACTGGACAAGTATAAGATTGGGGCAGGGTTGTTAAAAACGTCCGAAGGGGGCATAATGGTAAATCACATAGGCGAGTATTTTCATGGCAAAAGAGTTGCAGAAAATGAGCCTGGTTGGGAAGGGTTTAAGTACATTAACCCTGACACCAAGTATTGTTCAAAAACGGGGGCAATGTTGAAATGAAAGTTAATCTGATTATTGTGGACGATTTTTACAACAACCCTGATGAGGTGAGAAGTTTTGCGTTATCGCAAGAATTTTCTGTTAGAGGAAATTATCCAGGGTTTCGGACAAAATCTTTTTTAAACGATAGTGTTAAAAGTGTTATCAGTTCTCTAGTGTCACAAGCTGGTGGCGAGGTGACTGATTGGTTACTTGACTCGAACGGTGATGGGTATACAGGTGCATTTCAACTCTGCACGGCAAATGACAGAACTTGGATACATTCAGATTACCATAATATGTGGGCGGGTGTTTGTTATCTAACTCCAGATGCCCCTGTTAGTGGAGGTACTGCCTTGTATATGCATAAGGCATCTCGAGAAAGATTTTCAATTGACAAAGTGGACCATGGTGAAGATGCAAGAGATTACACAAAATGGGAAGTTGTTGATAGAGTGGGAAACATTTACAACAGGCTGGTACTGTATCCGGGTAGTCTATTCCATGCTTCTGTCGATTATTTTGGCAATAATCTGCATAACGGAAGACTATTTCAAACTTTCTTCTTCAACACACAGTATTGAACACAGTTTGGACGGTTTACCGTACCTGCTAGACCGGTTAACCGCCCTTTACTCCGCCGGCAAGGCGGGCTATAATAAACTCAGTTAGAAAACGACACATGGAAACCTGGGCCATCTTCACTGGTACCGACCTCGCTCTCGCTGTGATTGGCCTCGTTGGCTTCGTTTCGGTTGCCATCGTAATGGCAACTGCGAGCGGCAACGTGGCGAAGCGGGAAATCACCCTTCGCAAAAATGCAACCGTACAGTCTGATGCCTCTGATTCTTGAGATCGGAGGCTTTCTGTTGGGAATTGCCGCCCTGGCGATTCCTCTTCTCATTATCCTACTTTAAGGGTAAAACAACTCACGTTCATTTGTTATTTGCAAATAGCAAACGGAAGTAGGCTTTTCGCCGAAGGAACGCACTCTGTTTCTTTATAGAGTGAATCCAATGTCAATCGCTACTTATCGCGGTGTCAAGTATGACACTAAAACCCATCAATCCAACTTTCAGGTTTGGTGGAATCGCGTCCACTGCGACGCCAGTCGCTGGTTTACATACCGTGGCCTCAAGTACCGTGGAGTAAAGGAGTGCCAGCTATGAAACCCGCATTCTTGGTTTGGTTGTTTGCTAAGATCAAAGCAAAAGACCGCATTGAAAAGCAATACGCTTCTAACAAACCTTCGGGCATCGTTTGAACTTTTAGGGAGGGAAACCTCCCTTTTCTTGTATGCGAACATTTTGGGTGGGGTAAAACCTTGAAAAGAGTGCTGAGCCCACCGGTTAATGGCATACAATTTTCCATCAAATCCCACTCTCGGCCAAGTATATACGTTTAACGGAAGATCCTGGAAGTGGACGGGGACTCAGTGGCTTGCTGTCAACGTTCCGACATCTTCCTCAGCACCCGTATATTTTAGTGCCGCCGCACCCAAGAACCCTTTACAGGGGGCATTGTGGTACGACACACTTGACGAAACTCTGAAGATTTGGGGATTTTTGAATGGGGAAATAGCACCCCGTTGGATTGACATCACGTCATCAATCCCTACGCCAGAGCCGCCGGTTCTGATCAGTTCTTCTGCACCTCAGAATGCGGAGCCAGGTTTCCTGTGGTTTGACCTCCTTGAAGGGGTATTGAAGGTTCGCGTCAGCACCCCCGGAGGCAACACCTGGGAAAATGCTGCCTCCTCTTCAACGTCTTGTTGCGACTTAGTTACGGTTAGCGTTTCACCTCCGCCCGATCCGCAACAAGGTGCACTATGGTTCAACGATAATACAAACGAGTTAAAAGTCTGGAAAGAGGCCCCGTTTGGCACATCGAGCTGGATCCTCATTTCTCAAGGGACCCCTGAGGAGGAAAGTCCTGTTTTCGTAAGTGCCACTCCACCGGCTAATCCTTTGGTTGGCTACCTTTGGTTCGACACCGTAAGCGACCTGCTTAAGATTTGGACTCTAGGCCCACAAGGTGGTGTGTGGATTGCAATTACTCCCGAACCGGGAAGGGCTCCTCCCCCAGTTCTTATCAGTGCTACTGAACCAGCCAATCCTGTGAACGGTGCTCTTTGGTACAACACGATTCAAAACGTTTTGTACCTTCGAGATAATTCCGGTGCCCCGGACGCTTGGATCATGCTGACCGAAGTGTCTTCAAATCCCTCCGGATGCACAAGAACAACCATCAGTTCTTCGCCGCCACCGAACCCCTCTCCCGGGGATTTTTGGTACGACGCCGAAACCAGCAACCTGAATATGTGGTATGTTGACGTTAACGGGGGTCAGTGGATTTCCGTTGTACCGTACCCCCAGGAAATGGTTACAACGCAGGGTGGAACTTTTGAAGGACCAATCCTCGCTGGTTACGCAATTCCGGCTGACCCGTTAGCTTTTGTTACGATCCAGTGGGTTCAAGATTACATCGCGGCGGGTGGCGGTGGCGTTCCCATCAACAACTTACCGGATGTCGACACTACCGGCTTAACGAATCAAAGTACACTTGTGTACGACCCTGCAACCACATTCTGGAAAACCGACACCACTCTTCTTGACATAACCAATGGGGGAACCTATTAATGGCCAACACTATCAGAATCAAACGGCGAGCAGGCTCTTCAGGTGCCCCCTCGACCCTCGCTAACGCTGAATTAGCGTTTAACGAAAATGATGCAATCCTGTACTACGGTTCAGGAAACTCAGAGGGTAACGCGACCTCGATCATTGCCATCGGTGGTGCTGGTGCTTTCATTTCACTGAGTGCGAACGCAACAATCACAGGCACCAAAAACTTCACCGGGGCAACAATTACTGTTCCCACTCAACTGCAGTCGGATAACAGCACAAATGCTGCTTCGACAGCTTATGTGCGCACTGCGGTTAGCGCCGTTGCTTCCACCTTCACAGTCACCGGCAACTCAGGAAGCTTCACTTTTGCGACAGGTAATACTTTCTCGATCACGGGTGACGGAACGATTCTGTCTTCCACTGCGACTCAACCTTCAGGCAGCAACGTTACTGTTTCGCTGTCGATCGCAAACAACTCAATCCCCAACAGCAAACTTGTCAACAGCTCAGTAACTCTGGGTTCAACAGCCGTATCGCTTGGCGGCACAGCAACCACGATCGCCGGTTTGCAAACTATTACCGGTCTTGGAGCTCTGGCGCTTCGCGACACCAGCGCCGCGTTCGACGTTTCAATCGGTGCAACTTCTTCTGTCGCCCTGACCGCCGCTCGCGCTCTGACAATTGATGTCGAGAATGCCAACAGAACTCTAAGTCTGGGTGGCAACATTGACATCGCTGGAAACTTCTCTACTTCTGGCGCAAACGCCTTAACTCTTACGACAACTGGTGCGACCAACGTAACTCTGCCTACCACGGGTACGCTAGTTAACACCGCTGTTACATCCCTTTCCAGTCTGGCAACCGTTGGAACCATTACCTCCGGCACCTGGAACGGCTCAGTTGTCAGCCCGACTTACGGCGGAACCGGCGTCAACAACGGCGCAAGAACGATTACGCTGGGCGGGAACCTAACAACTTCCGGCGCTTTCACAACGACACTGACTGTTACAGGTAACACCAACGTTACGCTTCCCACTTCCGGTACACTGGTTGACACGGGTGTAACAGCACTTTCCAGTCTCGCTACCGTTGGTACGATTACTTCAGGTACGTGGAACGCGGGAACGATTGCCGTCAACCGGGGCGGTACTGGAACAACCACCGGTTCAATCACCGGCACTGGCGCTCTAACATTCACCGCAGGTGGAACTAACACGAACGTCAACCTTGTTCCCAACGGCACTGGTGTAGTTGATGTCAACGGTGCCAGAATCACCCTGGTTGGCGCACCTATTGCTGCCAACGATGCTGTCACAAAGCAGTACGCTGACGCCATTGCCCAAAGCCTAAACGTTCATGCTGCCGCAGATTACGCCACTACCACGGCAGTTTCTTACACCTATGTGTCGGGTGGTACTGCGCTCACAATCACCACGATCACGGGCACAGATACAATCACCTTCAGTGCCGATCACGGTCTTCTGGTTAACTCGCAGCTTCGCACCGGTAACACTGTAACAGGAACCGGTCTTACCGCCAACACGACTTATTACGTCACGGCTGTTCCGGCAAGTAATCAAGTTAAAGTTTCGGCCACTTATGGCGGTGTGAACGCCGTTCTCACTAACGGAACTGGTCTGAGCATCGGTGTTAATGGTAACCCTGGTGTTGGGGCAACACTAACTGGAACGCCGAACAGCCTAGACGGTTCTGGAACATTCGCCGCAACAGGACTGAGAATCCTTGTCAAAGATCACACAACTGCTGCGTACAACGGCGTTTACACGATTACTACGATCGGTACCGGCGCAAACGGTGTCTGGACACGTGCTACTGATTTCGACAACGCACCAACCGGGGAAATCGCGCCTGGTGACTTCATCTTTGTAACGTCGGGTACAACTAACGGCGGAAACGGATTCGTTCAAACTCAGAACTCTCCGATTCGGATGGGAATTTCGGGAGCGGGTTACACAACCTTTACCGGAGACTCAATCTCGTTCACTCAGTTCTCGGGTGCGGGTCAAATTACAGCTGGAAACGGTCTTACCAAAACAGGCAACACCCTTGACGTCAACGTTGCCGCAGGCCGCACTGTCATCAACGGTTCGGACCAAGTTGACCTTGCAACAGTTTCTCAAACTAACACGTCGGGAACTGCTGGAATCAACTTTGTTCAGTCCCAAACGATTGATGCCTACGGTCGCGTAACGGGAACTGTTTCGGCAGATGTACGGGGTGGCACAACTTCGGTCGCAGGTATTCTGCAGATTACCGATTCAGTTGCCTCAACTTCGACAACAACTGCTGCTTCACCGAACTCAGTCAAGACCTCCTACGATCTAGCCAACGCTGCGCTGGCAAGAAGTGGCGGCACGATGACTGGCAAGATCACCCTGGTGAATGCTTCAGCTTCTACCGCGAGCGTTAACCTTGGAACTGGTGTTGCAGACCCATCAGCTCCTGCGAACGGGGACTTCTGGAACAACTCCGGAGCGATCAAGTTCTATAACGGGACGGCAACCAAGACGGTTGCATTCACCGACTCGAACATTACGGGAACGGCGGCAAACGTTAGTGGAACTGTTGCGGTTGGAAACGGTGGCACCGGTACAACGACCCTAACGACTAACGGAGTTGTTTACGGGAACGGTACGAGCGCAGTTGGTGTTACAGCCGCTGGCTCATGGGATGCCACCAATAGCGTCGGTCAAATCTTGTCGGTTAACTCCTCAAACGTTCCGACTTGGACCAACACGATTGACGGCGGCACATACTGAATTTACTTCTTCATCCATCCTGCTATATAGCAATTAAGGGATAGCCACATGGCACAGACAATTAAATTACGGCGCTCAGCCGTTCAAGGGTCAGCTCCCACTACTTCGCAGCTGGCCCTAGGTGAGCTTGCGATTAACACCTACGACGGAAAACTCTTTCTGAAGAAAGACGTTTCGGGGGCTCAAAGTATAGTTGAAGTTGGAGCAGGGGGGAGTGGTGACGTTGTCGCAGCGAACAACAACGCATTCACCGGTGCCAACACCTTCACAAACACGACAGGCCAAACTTTCCGTCAAGCGGCAACGCAAGATGGGATCATTATCCAAGGTAGAGCAGGAGGAACAGGTTCTTTCGATGTATCGCTAACAACCGCAACCCTATCCGCTGATCGAACTCTGACTCTCCCGAATGTTACCGGAACCGTTGTCACAACCGGTGACACAGGGACCGTCACTGCGACAATGATCGCACCCGAAACTGTGCTCAAGAGTAACTACGGCCAAGTGCTTGCAGTTCAATATGGCGCAGCAATGCCCTAATTTTCACATACACTTACTAAAATGGCAGCAAACACTTCACCAATCTGGACGTTAACCCCAAACGTCAGTCATGCCGACATCTTGACTACAGCCGTAAACCTGAATACCACGGCCCCTGGTACAGTAGGGACCAACTGTTTCGTAGCATTTACATCTGGCGTAAACGGCTCTTACATACAAAAATTCCGCTTTTCATTCGTTTCAACTACAAGTGTTATTAGCTCTGTTGCCACTACACTGCAAGTGTACTCATCCACTGTCAATACTGGTGCCACAACAACAGCCAACACCGACTTGCTTGCGATAGTTCAGGCTGCAGCGCAAACTGTCTCGGCAGTAACAACTGCGCCCTACCAAATCGAGATTCCGTTTAACTTTGCAATTCCAGCTAACAGGTTCCTACTCGTGGCGCAATCCGTTGCTCAAAACACCAACTCCAACTGGCAGGGATTGGCGATTGGAGGTGACTACTGATGCTTGACGTATTTGACGTTCCAAAGCCGCAAAACGGTTTTGTCAGCGTATTCCCAGGTTTTGCAAACGCCAACACACAGTGGGTCCCCTGGGAGAAACCGGCAGGTATTGCCATGGTTCGCATCGTCTGCATCGGCGGTGGTGCGGGTGGTGGTAGCGGCTTTCCCAGCGCAACTACCAACGCTCGCGGTGGCGGTGGCGGCGGTGGTAGCGGTGGCATTACCACAGTAGAAATCCCGGCTCCTTTATTGCCAGACATCCTGTACGTCTCAGCAGGTATTGGCGGTAACGGCGCTGCTTCTTCAACCACTGTCGGTCTCCTTGGAACTTCTGGCATACCTTCTTACGTTTCAATTGCTCAATCCACAGCAGCTATTTACACCGTTTGTTTTGCCAACGCAGGTGCTGCAGGTACAACTGCGGCTTCGGCTACGGTTGTTGGTAACGCTGGTAACGCAGGTGCTGTTGCAACAGTCGCTGGTGCTCTACTAGCCGGATTAGGTACTTTCGTTGCTTACGCCGGACAAGGTGGCGGTGCTGGTGGTGCAGTTAATAACGGTGCAGGAGCATCCATTTCATACCCACTAACCGGACTACTTCTTTCCGGTGGTGCGGGTGGCGGCGGAGGAACTGGCAATGGGGGGAGTATTGCGGCTCCAGCATCTCAATCCGGTGTTCTAAACCTTTTTCAAACCCTTTCCGGAGGTGCAGGAAATGTCTCCCCACCCCGCGAAGGATCTCCCGGTGTTCAACTTAAAAAACCTTTACTTTCGACAGGCGGAAGCGGAGGAGGCACGGGGACTGGAAATAACCCTGGCGGAAAGGGAGGAGATGGTGGCCCCGGCTCCGGTGGGGGCGGAGGTGGTGCGGGTGGTACTACCGGGACTGGGGGCGGTGGGGGCGGTAACGGTGGCCCCGGCCTAGTGCTGATTTATTCGTGGTAAAGAAGCACTTCGAGGGTAAAATCAACCATTGATGAAGCCTTCCCCATGTACGTTCTTCAGAGTTGGACCTTCACTCCCGGAAACGAAGGCGAAGGCACCATCGAGATTCCTGGCGTCTATACAATTGAGCAATTCGCTCACATCACGAACCTAACAAGAAATATTCCTTTCTTCGACCCTGAGGAGTACGAAGCGACGATCATTCTGACAGACGATGGAGTTGCCACCACTCTAACTCTTCGTCAAAACACTTCGTTCTGCAATTCCGCTGACGAGCTGCAGATTGTGATGTACGATCTGTACTCCGGGGGAGGTAGCGGACCAGCATCAAACGTTGCAGTCACAAACTGGCCTGCGTCCCAGAACATCAACGGCGCGGTTTCCATTACTGGTGAAGTCGAAGTTAAAAACGACGCTGGTAACCCTCTGCCAATCAGCGGCACAGTTACCGCCAACCAAGGAACTTCTCCTTGGGTTGTTTCAGGGAACGTTACGACGACTTCAACTGTTACGGCATTTCCGTACATGTCGACGGACGCTTTCGGACGCCTGCGCACTTCCGCCCCATACACGCTGTTTGACTCCAGCCATCGTTACGCAGACAACAATCTTTGGAGCACCGCGACTGTAACCGGCGGTTCTACATCTTTCAACGCCGCCCAAGGTTTGGTCGATATGAGCGTAACCACGGCGGCGGGTGCCGAAGTGATCCGAGAAACCACGAAAGTTTTCTCATATCAACCCGGTAAGTCTCTGCTAGTGATGGACACATTTGTGTTCAACGCACCCAAGACCAATCTCCGCCAACGAGTTGGTTACTACGGTTCTGCCAATGGTTACTACCTTGAGCTAGGCGGTACGACGAACAGCCTTTGTTTCGTCGAAAGAAGTTCCGTCACCGGTTCCTTAGTCGAAACGAAAATCAGTCAAGCCGGAGGTGTATACGGACCGAGCGACACTGGCTGGAACGTTGACCCGTTGAACGGAACAGGTCCTTCAGGGTTGACCCTGGACCCAACAAAGGCGCAGATTCTATTCCTCGACATGGAATGGCTGGGTGTCGGAACAGTTCGCCTCGGTTTCGTGATTGACGGAACATTCATCCTGTGCCACCAATTCCAACACGCTAACCTGATTGCTTCCACCTATATTACCTCGGCTTCTTTGCCGATGCGTTACGAGATTGCTAACTTAGGGGTGACAGCGTCAGCAAGCACTCTGAAGCAAATTTGCACGACGGTAATCTCAGAAGGTGGTTACGAACTGCGAGGATCTCAGCAGAGTGTCGGAACGTCGATTACAGCGCCAAAAGCTTTAACCGTGGCAGGAACTTTCTACCCGGTTGTGTCTCTTCAACTGAAAACTTCTCGACTGGACGCAATCGCAATTCTCACTGCGATCTCGATTCTAGGGAGCGGAAATAACGAGGTTTACAGCTGGCGCGTAGTTGCAAGCGGAACAGTTGCAGGCGGGACTTGGGTGAGTGCCGGAGATAGTTCTTCCGTGGAATA